>Ga0114931_10002683_pt1 | contig 22606 bp, 20 predicted proteins | sample 2SBtaG_FD_89579 | JGI IMG/M metagenome (GOLD analysis project Ga0114931, IMG submission 89579) | Deep subsurface microbial communities from Kolumbo volcano to uncover new lineages of life (NeLLi) - 2SBTROV14_V59a metaG | ecosystem: Environmental > Aquatic > Marine > Volcanic | place: Kolumbo... | reverse complement strand
TGGACGACCCAACAGCTACCGGGGCTAGCCCCGGTAGCTGTTGCCATAACCGCCCAAACAGGGCATCAAGCTAACCAGGGACTCTGCTTATGAGTGGAGGAGCTTTGGGGAACAGGTCACTCGGCCTCAACCGCCTGCGTCAACAGCTTGGCGCTCCAGCTTGCAGGGCCGCCGTCTGCTCGAACCCATCGGCAACATCCCGCCAGCCAAATCAGAAGCGCACTACTATGCGCAGATCGATGAACTCGCTATGGTGGCGTGACCCAAACCAAACAGCCTCCGGCAAACCCGGCGCGGTTCACCCAGCGATTCAAGCGACTTCTTAACGGTCAACTATGTAGTTTTCCGCGTAGATGTGAAAGGCCCGTCTGATGTGACCGCTCATTATTATGCGCGCCCATTCAGCGTCCCGCTTGGCGATAGCCATGGTGAGTTCCTCATGCTCCCGGTGGCTTGTCTCCAAACTTTGCCGATCGTAGCCAAGAGCCGTGCGATAAACTATCGGTTGTTCCACTAGGCGGAAAACGATAGCCTTTAGTCTTTTGGAACCTGACGCTCCGATGATAATATTGTGGAACTGGTGGTTGCACTCAAGGAAGGATTTAACATCTGGCTTCGGTTTTCGGTCGATAGCCTTACGAAGCTCGTAGTTGCTGGCTCTGAGTTTCCGAAGCTCGGCGTCCGTCATCTCTTCCGCTGCCAGCGCCGCCGCATGCCCTTCCAGTATGCCGCGCAGAGTGAATATCTCCTTAATTTCGGCATTCGACCAATCAGTGACATAGGATCTCTGAGTTCTGGTGCGCCGCACCAGCATTTCGCTTTCGAGCCGACAGAGAGCCTCTCTCACAGGGGTGCGAGAGACGCCGCAAAGCACCGCGAGCTCTTCTTCCTTGAGTTGGGAGCCCGGCGCAAACGTGCCATGCAGAATGTGGCTCCTGATTTTCTCGTATGCCGAACTGGTAACCTTGGACAATCTTTTTTCTCCCATGTTTCAAGCCCCTATTTTTCTACGATAAACCGGTTTTTGTAAACAACGCCGGCAAGATACCGGCCCGGATACGCCCTAGCCGACCATTGCCTCGTCCGGCTGTTTCCAAACCGGCGCTTCGGGCGCCTTTAGGCCGGTCTCGGCCTCGCAGCGGGCGCGCAAGTCCTCGATGGCCGGCCCGAAATCGAACACCGGCATATCGCCGCGCTTGGCGTTCATGTCCTGGCGCAAGGCCTCGGTCGGGCGGGCATCCACGCCGCCTGTATTGTTCAGAACGACGCCGTAGCGCCGCGCACCGTCGCGGCTGACTAGACCGCGCTTGACGTCGCGCGTGACCAGCTCGGGGTCGCGCTCCAACGGGTCGCCCCAGCCACCGCCGCCCCAAGTGATGTAGTGAAGGCAATCGCCGGCCACGACCTTTATGTTATCGACCTTGTTGCCGATCACCGTGCTGGTGCCGTCGGCGCGTTCCAGGATCTTGCGCGCGCGGGCACCCGGCGTGCCTCCGTTGACGCCCCAGGGATAGGTGAACCAGCGGTCGTCGTGGATCGAAATCGTGCCGGCACCCAGAAAGCGATAGGACATGTGAATGCCGTTGCCGCCGCGATGCTTGCCGGCACCGCCTGAGTCCGGCACGGTTTCATAGCGCTCGATCCTGAGTGGAAAATATTTCTCGAGAAACTCGTTCGGCACATTGGTGAAGCCGGGCCACAGCGAATGGCCGTCGGGACCGTCGCCCAAAGGCCGGCCCGGAATGCCGCCAAAGCCAATCTGGAAAAGCTGAAACCATTTGCTGTCCGCTCCAAAGCCCGAGAACATCAGATGAGGGCTTGATGAAAAGCCGGCGGCATTCAAAAATTCCGGCTGCCGCTGGCCCAGAAGACCGCCCAATATATCGAAGATACGCCCCAGCGCATGGGTGCGGCAGGACAAGGCGGCGGGGAATTTCGGTTTGAGCAGCGAGCCTTCGGGAATGCGCACGTCCACCAGATCGTAAAAGCCGTCGTTGAACAGAATTTGCGGGTCGAACACCATGATCATGTAGATGCCGAAGAACATCTTGAACATATTTTCGTTAAGATAGAAATTAATCGAGGAATCGGACTGTGGATCGGTGCCCGCGAAGTCAAGCACCACGCGCTCGCCTTCGCGCCACATGGCGCAGTGGATTTTATAGGGGCCGAATCCCCGGCCATCGTCGCAGACATAGTCCGTGAACGACAGTTTTTCCTCCAACACCGTGGTTTGAATAAGCTGGGCCATGGCGCGGCGGTTGCGCGCCAGCAGTTCCTCGGTGGCCGCGACGAACACGTCGTCGCCGAAGCGCTCGCACATTTCGTTCAGGCGCCGCTCCGCCATGCGGCAAGACGCTATCAGCGCATTCAAATCCGAGCGGCACCATTCCGGCATCCGCACCTGATGCAGGACCAGTTCAACCAGGTCGGTCTGATGCGCGCCCTTCCTGTAGATTTTCACGGGCGGGATGCGGATGCCTTCCTCGAAGATCGAGCCGGCATCGGTGGGCAGCGAACCCGGCACCTTGCCGCCGACATCGGTCTGATGGCCGAACATCGCCGACCAGCCGATCAGGCGCCCGTTGCGAAAGATCGGCAGCAGAATCAACCAGTCGTTGTTGTGGCTGACCGCAGCTTCGCAGGAATAGGGATCCGACAGCCAGATCATATCACCTTCCTCGATGGCGCCGGAATAGGCGCGCAGGAAGCCGCCGATGAAGCTGCCGAACTGGCCGACCACCATGCGGCCCTTGCGGTCGGCGATCAGCGGAAAGGCGTCGCCTTGCTCACGGATGCCGGGGCTCATCGCGGTGCGGAACAGCGTCGCGTCCATTTCCACGCGCGCGTTTTTCAGCGCGTTCTCAATAATGTCGAGCGTGATCGGGTCGACATCGGCGGCGCGGAAAGCTTGTTGGTTGGTCTCGACAATCGTCGCGGGCATGACCTGTCCCTCCTACCGGTGCGCCGGCGTAATAAGGATATTGCCGAAGCGGTCGACCTCGGCGATATGGTCCGTATGGACCAGCGTCGTCGAATCCATCTCGATGATCACGGCGGGACCCAAGATTCGGTCGCCGTCGCGCAGCTTGGCGCGGTCATAGATCGTGGCGTCGCGCTCCGCGCCGTCGATCCATAAGCGGTGATCACGCAAGCGCGCCGTTTTCGGATCGCCGTCGCCGCGGTCGACTTCCTCGGCCGTCACGTTGGCGGGTTTGCCCAGAGCGGTGGCGCGCAGATTGACGAATTCACGCGCGACGTCGAGATTGAAGGTGAACAGCCGCTTGTGCTCCTCGTCAAAGGCGGCGGCTAGCGTGGCGATGCCCTTGCCGGCCTCGAAATCCTTGTGGCGCACGGCGAGCGGCACTTCGAAGGCTTGGCCGGCGTAGCGCACGTCGATTTCGAACAGAATTTCCTGATCGACGCGGGGCACGCCTTCCTTGGTCAGCTCGGCGCCGACTTCGCCGCCAATGTCGTCTAAGGCAGCGGCGATTTCGGCGTCCGACGTGTCGTCGCGCAATTTGTTGAAGCTGCGCTGCGCTTCGATGCGCATGCGGGTTGTGGCGTCGCCATAGGCACACAGCACGCCGGGGCTTGGCGGAATAACGACAGGCCAAGAGCCCATCAGCTTGCCCAAGGCGTTGGCGTGCAGCGGTCCGGCGCCACCAAAGGCCATCAGCGAAAAATTGCGTGGATCATAGCCTTGTTGCACCGAGACTAGGCGCAAGGCACCGAATATGGTCTCGTTGACGATGTCGATGATTCCGGAGGCTGCTTCCATCAGCGGAATGCCCAGCGCGTCGGCGACACCCTGCACGGCGCACTCGGCCGCGGAGCGATCAAGCTGCATGGCACCACCCAGCAGCGCCTCCGGTAGATAGCCAAGTACGACATTGGCGTCTGTGACCGTAGGCGCGGTACCGCCGCGTCCATAGGCCGCCGGTCCGGGCACGGCACCAGCCGATTCCGGGCCGACACGCAGCGCCTTGGTCAGTTCCGGCACATGGGCGACCGAGCCGCCGCCCGCACCCACCGTGCGCACATCGAGCGAGGATGCGCGCACCGTCAGGCTGCCGACCGAGGTTTCGCGGCGCAGTCGAGGCGCGCCGTTTTCGATCAGCGCAACGTCGGTCGACGTGCCCCCCATGTCCAGGGTCAGGACATTGTCGAGGCTGGCATGCCGTGCGACCCACACAGCGCCGGCGACACCGCCCGCGGGACCCGACATCAACAGATTGACAGGTGCTTCAGTCGCCTTGTCGGCAGACATCAGGCCACCGTCAGAGCGTAGCAGGTTGAGCTTGCCGCGCATGCCCCAGTCCCGCAGACTGTCGCGCAGCCGCCCGACATAGCGCGCGACCACCGGACGCACCGCGGAATTGACGACGGTGCTCAGCGTGCGTTCGTATTCCTGCATTTCGGGCAGGATATCGGTGGACAGGGTGATCGGGATGTCGGGAAATTCCTCGGCGCAAATATCCGCCACCTGGCGTTCATGGGCCGGGTTCACATAGGCGTTCATGAGGCAAACGGTCAGCGCCTCGATGCCTTCGTCCTTCAACGGCTGCAAATTGCCGCGCAGCAGGTCTTCGTCAAGTGGGCGCACGACGGTGCCATCCGCAGCCATGCGCTCCGGCGCCTCGACGGTGCATTCCAGGGCGGCCATCGGCTCCGGCTTTTGCCATACGATCCAAGCGGCCAGCCCGCCGGGCACATAGGAGCGGGCGATCTGGAGGATTTGCCTATAGCCCTTGGTGACGACAAGGCCGACGCGGGCACCCTTGCCTTCCAGTACCGCGTTGGTGGCAACGGTCGTGCCGTGCAGGAAGATACTGATATCGCCCGGGTCGATGCCGGCCTCGCGCGCCACTTCCTTGGTTCCATCGACAACCGCGATCGAGAGATCCTCCGGCGTCGAGAGTCGTTTGAGCCGCCAGCGCTGTCCTGTCTTGTCGTGAATGGCTAGAAAATCGGTGAAGGTGCCGCCGACGTCGACGCCGATACGATAACTCATGCCTGTTCCTTTTCGCCTGCCCGTACCTTGACTATCTCTGTGACGATCTCCGCTCGCTGGGGGGCCGGAAAATCGCCGGCACGGCTGACCATGCCGGGCAGCGTGCGGCCAAGCTGTTTGCTCAGCGCTTGCGCGGCCAGGATCAGCCGGTCAAGCGCGACGCCGGTATCGAATCCGCTTTTTTCCAACAGATAGGCGAGGTCTTCGGTTGCGATATTGCCCGTCGCCGCCGGCGCGAAGGGACAGCCGCCCAGGCCGCCAATGCTGGCATCCAAGCAGCGCACGCCGGCCTCGACGGCGGCCCAGGCATTGGCGATGCCGGTATTGCGGGTGTTATGGAAATGCACGCGCAACGGCATGCCTGGAACAGCGTCACCAACTGCGCCGATGAGATCGCGCACCTGTGCCGGCACGCCGCTGCCGATGGTATCGGCAAGCGCGATTTCACAGGACCCCGCGTCGGCAATCCGTTTCGCCATGTCGACAACGCGGGACACCGGCACCGCGCCTTCATAGGGACAGCCAAACACGGCCGACAGCGTCACTTGCGCGGCCATGGCCTCGTGCGCGGCCAATTTAACGATTTCGGTAGCGACGCGGACACCCTCGTCCACCGTCTGGCCTTGGTTTTTTTGTGCAAAGGTCTCCGTGGCAACGGCGACACAACCGACCTCGTCGACGCCGCGTCCGCGCTCACGCGTAGCCAGCGCCCGCATATAGCCGCGTTTGTTGAGGACAAGGCCGATATAGCGCGCGTCGGCGATGTCAGGCACGCCGGCGGCCACTGCTTCCGCGTCTGCCATTTGCGGCACACGGCCCGGATCCACGAAGCTGGCAACTTCGATGCGGCGCAAACCGGCGGCCAGCAAGTCGCCGATCAACGACAGCTTGGCGGCGGTGGAAAAAGGCACTGATTCGTTTTGCAGGCCGTCACGCGCCCCAACCTCGACAATGGATATGGCTCCTTGCAGCAATATAGTCCCCTTTAGCACATTCCGGCAGTTTGATCGTAAGTTCGAAATTATCCGCTTAGTGAATTATTTGTATACAATTTATTTGCAACACCGTATACACTTTTTCTCGTACGGTTGAAGAGGGCTAAGGACACAATGTCGGACAAGCAAAAGCGGGCTGATTCAGACAAGCAAGAGCAAGCTAATATTGAGGCTAATGCAGCTTTCGGGGCGCTTCAAGGTTTACGCGTCATCGAGTTGGGGCAACTGATCGCCGGACCGTTCTGCGGCCAATTAATGGCCGATCATGGTGCAGAGGTGATCAAGGTCGAGGAGCCAGGCGCCGGCGACCCGATGCGCCAGTGGGGTCGAGTGCCCGTGTGGTGGCCGGTTGTTGCGCGCAACAAGAAGTCGGTGACACTCAATTTGCGGACATCAGCCGGCCAGGAAATCTTGAAGAAATTGGTGGCGCGTTCGGATTTTCTCCTGGAAAATTTCCGCCCCGGTACCTTGGAGCGTTGGGGGCTCGGCTATGACGTGCTCGCGCAAATAAACCCCGGCTTGATCATGATTCGTGTTTCCGGTTTTGGCCAGACCGGCCCCTACGCCAAGCGCGCGGGCTATGGTTCCATCGGTGAGGCGATGGGAGGTATGCGCAATCTGGCCGGCGACCCGTCGACACCACCCAGTCGCATCGGCCTTTCGATCGGGGATGCCCTTGCCGCTACCTATGCCTGTCTGGGCGCGTTGATGGCTCTCAATCATCGCCACCGGACGGGCCACGGCCAGGTCGTCGATTCGGCAATTTACGAGGCGGTGCTTGCGATGATGGAATCGGCCGTGCCCGAATACACCGAAGCCGGCATCGTCCGCGAACGTTCGGGCTCGATCCTGCCCAAGGTGGCGCCGTCCAATGTTTATCCGACCCAGGACAGCTATATTCTGATCGCCGCCAATCAAGACAGCGTTTTTCGCCGCTTGGCGGAAGCGATGGGCCGGCCGGCGCTGGCCGATGACCCGCGCTATGCCACCCATGTCGCGCGAGGCGAGCATCAGGGCGAACTTGACGAGATAATCCGCCAGTGGAGCAAGGATTTCACCGCGACCGATTTGCTGGCGCTGATGGAGGTGCACGGAGTGCCGGCCGGTAAGATCTACAAAGCGCCCGACATGCTGGACGATGCGCACTTCAAGGCGCGCGAGGCGCTGGTGCGGGTCACTCATCCGAACTTCAAGAATCTCTGGATGCAGAATGTATTTCCCAAAATGTCGGAGACGCCGGGGCGCATCAATTGGACGGGGCCGACCTTGGGGCAGCACCAACAGGAAATTTATGGAAAGCTTCTGGGGCTTTCCGAATCTGAAATGCAGAGTCTGAAAAATGAAGGGGTCATATAGGGATAGGGAAAACCCGGGTCCGGCCGAACTTTGAGTATCCGTTTTACCGGATGTTCAGGAAAAACTCCGGGCAATCAGATCAATCTGTGCAATGACTTATGATGACTGATCACAGTACATTATATGACAGGCTATGGGATTTGCATGTGGTACGCAATCTGGATCGCGAACAGGCTTTGATCTATGTGGACCGCCAGCTGATTCATGAAGTCAGCAGCCCCATGGCCTTTGAGGGGTTGCGCCGGGACAGGCTTTCAGTTCGCCGCCCGGGCGCTCATCTCGCGGTGCCCGATCACGTTGTGCCAACCTCGCCACGGAGCATGGGGATTTCCGATCCTTTGGCGAAAAAGCAGATTTCTCTGCTGGAGAAAAATTCTAAGAAATACAAGATACCGCTTATTCGTCTGGATGACAGCCGACAGGGAATTGTGCATGTGATTGGGCCGGAACTTGGGTTTACACAGCCGGGGATCACCTTGACGTGTGGCGATTCGCACACCGCGACTCATGGCGCATTCGGCGCACTCGCCTTTGGTATCGGCACCAGCGAGTGTCAAACCGTTCTGGCCACGCAGTGCATTCGCCAGCGCCATCTGAAGACCATGCGGATCTCGATAGGCGGACGCCTGCCACGTGGTGTTACGTCCAAGGATATGATTTTACACTTCGTAATCCGCTATGGCACATCGGTTGGTCTCGGGCATGCTATTGAATATTCGGGGGAAACCGTCCGCGGCTTGTCGATGGAAGCACGAATGACCCTGTGCAATATGGCGATTGAGGCCGGCGCCAGAGTCGGCCTGATTGCGCCGGATGATACAACTTTCGCATATATGGAAGGGCGACCATATGCTCCCGTGGGGCGTATGTGGGACCGCGCCTTGTCGTACTGGCGTTCTCTTCCTTGCGACGACAGAGCCCGGTTTGACAAATCCTTTGATATGGATGCGTCGTCGCTGGCGCCTGTGGTGACCTGGGGGACCAACCCTCAGCAGGCGTCGCCCATAGATGGACGTATTCCCTATCCCAACGATATGGGAGACGCGTCGTCAGTGCAGAATTTCAGGAGCGCACTGAACTATATGGGGCTCTCCCCAGGCCAGGAAATTGAAGGTATCCCGGTGGACCGCGTTTTTATCGGATCCTGCACGAATGGCCGTATAGAAGACCTTCGTCAGGTGGCCGAAATCGTCAGCGGCCGCAAGGTGGCCGCGACCGTGCGGGCCATGGTTGTTCCGGGGTCCGGAGCCGTGAAAAGGATGGCTGAAGCCGAGGGGCTGGACCGGATATTCAAGGATGCCGGTTTTGAGTGGCGGGCGCCCGGATGTTCCATGTGCGTGGCGATGAATCAAGACCGGCTTTCCCCATTGGAAAGATGCGCCTCGACATCCAACAGAAATTTTGAAGGTCGGCAGGGTATCGGAGGGCGAACCCATCTGGTGAGCCCCTATATGGCGGCGGCGGCGGCCATCAAGGGGCATTTTATGATGCACGCAAAATGCTGGGGTGAATGAATGGCTTTCTCTCCGCTGGCTTCTATCACGTCTGTTGCCGCGCCGATGCTGATCGACAATATCAATACGGTTATTATTTATCCGGCAAGATTTCTGCTTATTAGCAAGCGGGAACAGATCGGCCAGTATCTTTTCTACGACTGGCGTTATAACAGGGATAATCTCGTCAACAAGGACTTTATCCTTAATGATGAGAGGTTCGATGGTGCAAGGATACTTCTTGGAGGAAAAAATTTCGGATGCGGATCGAGCCGGGAAAATGCTGTTTGGGCGTTGCTTGATTACGGCATTCGATGTGTCATTGCGCCAAGTTTTGGCGAGATATTCGCTAATAATTGCCTCCAGAATGGGCTTATATACATATCCGTGAAGGAAGAAAAACTGAAAAAACTTGTAGAAATCTCGGAAAATGATCAGGAGATAACAGTAAATCTGACAGACTCAAGGATTTTCTGTGGAGGTGCGTTGGAGATTTTCTTTTCCATGCTCTAAGATGTTCGAGAAAGGTTTCTGAACGGGTGGAATGACTGTGACGCCATCCTGAATTTATACAGGGAAGATATCCTGCGCTTTGAGCAGGTCAGCAAAACCGCAATGCCATGGCTTCACCAACAAAACCTCGTGGAGGCAGGTGACGATATATGTGCTCCAGGCTTTAACGGAAATGGTTATGTCGAATGATCTTGGTGAAAATTACAAACGGGCCTATTCCAACAAAATTGGCTACGGGGTGCGCCCGGCCCTGATCCTTATTGATTTTGTCCAGGGATACTTTGACCCGGACTGCGAGCTTTACGCAGATGTCGATGCCGCTCTTGCTTCGGCATTGCGAATTCGGGACTCCGCGCGGGCCTCGAACATTCCGGTCATCTACACCAATGTCGTCTACGCCAAGGGTGGAATTAACGGCGGACGGTTTTTCCAGAAAGCCCTGCCGCTCAGACATTTTATCGAGAGTGGATCGATGGGGGCATGGCCCGAGGGGCTGGAACCGGGAGAGAATGAGCTTGTCGTCTCCAAACAGTATCCAAGCGCGTTTTTCGGGACCTCTTTGTCCTCGACCTTGACGGCGGCCGGGATCGATACATTGATCATGACCGGATTGACCACCAGCGGTTGTGTCAGGGCAACATGCGTGGACGCCTGTTCCCATGGATTTATTCCAATAATCGTCCGCGAGGCATGTGGTGACCGCCATCCTTCTCCCCACGAGGCGAATTTGTTCGATATGAATGCAAAATACGGTGATGTCGTCAGCGAATTCGAGGTCATTTCGTATATGAATGAAAGGGTCTGACGCTATGACGGACAACCGGTTGCGCTCCATGCTTGATCGCGGCGACTTTATTTTGGCGCCGGGCGTCCATGACATGATGTCGGCGATGATCGCGACCAAGATTGGCTTTGACGTCATTTACGGATCAGGCTACTGGCTTATGGCTTCGTGTCACGGCCTTCCCGATGCGGGCATTGCGACGTACACCCAGATGCTTGAGCGGGTATCCACGTTGAAGCGGACGAGCGGTGCCGCGCTCATTGCTGACGCTGATACAGGTTATGGCGGACTTCTGAATGTTCACACCACCGTTCAGGGATATGAAGCGGCGGGTGTCTCGGGAATTCAGATCGAAGATCAGGAATTTCCGAAAAAATGCGGACATACGCCACATCGTAGATGCATTCCCATCAGCCAGATGGCGACTAAAATCCGTGTCGCATGCGATGCGCGGAAAGACCAGACGAATACCCTGATTATTGCACGCACGGACTGTCGGCAGTCGGAAGGTCTCGACGCCGTGTTGCGGCGCGGGGAAGCCTATGCCGAGGCGGGCGCGGATTTGCTATTTCTCGAAGCGCTGGAAACCGAGGAAGAGATGCGGACCGTCTGCGAAAGATTGGACCACCCGCTTTTGGCCAACATGGCGGATGGCGGCAATAGCCCGATTCTGCCTGTGTCGACACTAAAGGAAATTGGTTTTTCGGCAGCGATTTTTCCCGCAACCACAAGTCTTGCTGCCAATTACGCGGTGGAGAAGGCTTTGCGGACATTGAAAGAGACGGGAACCAGCCAGTCCCCGAATGTTCCGTTGTTCGATTTTCGCGAGTTTTGCCGCCTTATCGGTTTTGAAGAGGTTTGGGCGTTCGAAAAAAAATGGATTTCCGACGAATAGAAGGGATCTCGTAGGGTATCATGAAAAGAAATGTGGCATGCATCGGGGTGGGTAATGTCGGGCGTTCATGGGCGATCGTCTTTGCTTGCGCCGGCGGTGATGTCGCCGTTTACGACTCGGCGCCAGATTTTTCCGATGGCTTCTTTCTCATGGTCATAAAGAAGAGCATCGACGCCTTGGCAAACGCTGGACTGATTGCATCTGGTGACGAGGTTCTTGCACGGATTCATCTGGTCCAGACGCTTGGGGAGGCTGTGAGCTAACCCCCGGAAATCGGACAGTGACGTAAGCTATTATTTTGGTGTTTTCTGGCCTTCACAGAGAGGAAGGATTGAGGTGATGGGGTGGACGGCCCCTACCCAACCGCATTGATATGCCAAAATGGTGGTTGTCAAGAACCACAAGGAAATAGGGGCCGTCCACCCCATCACCTCAATCATCGCATTGCGTAAATTTCTGCAACAGCTCAGGGTCGATCTTCCCTGATTTTATCCGCAAGCCAGCGCCACCGCATGAGACAGAAGTATACAAGCATGGCGACGCCGAGCCCCATAAGGGAGGGAATAATCCAGTCAGGCGCCATGTATGTGCTCGACGCTCCGACAAGATAGGCCAGAAGGGCAGGGAATTTCCAAGGCGTAAGACTTTTCAGGTCCGCCGCGTCATAGTGTCGATTTCTCAAAAGGTAATAGTCGACAATCACGGGGCCTATGAGCGGCGGGACCAGATTTGACACGATATCAAGCCAGGTAAGAAAGTTCTGGTACAATCCCAGGCCCACGACAGTGCTGATAGCACCGCATACGATAACCATGGCCCGCTTGTTTACATGAAAGACGCTCGCTGTCTGGATGACCGGTAAATACAGATTTGCGTTTCCCGTTGTCCACAAAGCGAATGCCATCCCGATCAGGCCGATGCCTCCGATTATCGCGCCTTGCCCTCTCAGGTAAGTGGTGAAATCCGCAGTACCCGAAACTACGACCCCAAGCGCGCCGATGACCTGTAGAAACCATTGAGCGAACATGAGAACAATAAATGGAATGGCGATCGCCACCCATGCATTTTTGGCAAAGCGCGTGTATTCGGCCATAACAATAGAGCCGACGATCCACGCGCCAATGACAAGATTTATGGCTTTCTCCATGGGAAGTGCCGCAAGGCCTGATTTTTCCCTGGAAACGGAGAGAAACGCTTCCAAACCTCCAACTTTGTCTATGTTTACGTATATGGCGAGTAATCCGACGGCGACGAGAATAAGGATCGCCGGCAGGGCAACGAGCTCGAGCCCCTTTATGCCGTAGTAGGTTGTCAGTGTGAACAGTGTTCCTGCCAATATGGCGACAACGTAAAAAGCCGGATGACTGAAGTCCTGGACAAATGCAAACGAGAAAGCACCGACGATTATGGCCTGCCAGCCAAGCGTCAGCACCGCCAGGAAAAGAACTGGAAACACAGCGCCCAGACGCCCATAGGTAAATCTGTACAGTAATCCGGAGTTACACCCTGACTGGTATCCCATATATCCAATGAGGGCACCGATGATGAAACTTACGGAATTGCCAATTGATGTGGCAATGATCAGATCCGGCCAGAATGGCAGGCCTGTGCCAAGCGCTCCGCCGGTGAGGAGGCCAGTAATCAGAAAGCCCCACCCGAACGCGAAGATCAGGAGGGTTGTTGTGTCCCGACGGCCGTCGGGACCAATCGGCTCGAACGGGCTATCACTGTCGACTGCGCCGTTCTCCACGGAGAAGAATTTTTTGAGCGTCGTCATTCTGACACATTGGCCACGCCAAGGGTTTCCAATTGCTCCCAAAGAGATGGGGCGTTGAACGCACCTTCGCCTGACTGGCCGTCAACCGATGGCTCGCAACAGACGACCACTGTAAAGGGACCTTGAGGTTTACGCACAACGGACTCTCAAGGATCGGCGGGATTATGTCTTGCGGTTCCGTTTGTACTGACTGTCTCCGAACATTGCCTCCCGCGTTTCCTTGGTCGGATCGCCTATTTTCATGACGCCTTCTAGAAGTTCGGTCCCACGCTTGACAGCCGGACGTTCGGAAATGCTGGCGTTCCAGCGCTGGACATGCGGAAACTCCGCGATGTCGATTGTGTGAAGCGCACGGACGATGGGCATCGTCCAGGGAAACGTCGCAATATCCGCTATGGAATAGTCACCGGCAAGATATTCATGATTTTCAAGCTGATCATCTAGAACACCGTAAAGACGCACGGTTTCCTTGTAATAGCGTTCCTTCGCATAAGGGATTTCTTCCGGTGCGTATCCCATGAAATGTCCGCACTGGCCAAACATGGGGCCAACATTTGCTATCTGGAAGGATAGCCATTGCAGGGTCCGGTAGCGAGTTTCCGGTTTTGTAGACAGGAATTTACCTGTTTTTTCAGCGAGATATTGCAAGATCGCGCCGGATTCAAATACCGTGAACGGACGCCCTTCTGGGCCGTCCATGTCCACAATCGCCGGAATGCGTTTGTTCGGATTTATGGCATGAAAGGACTCATTGTGCTGGTCCCCTTTGAGGATGTTGACGGGACATATCTCGTAGTCAAGACCTGTTTCCTCCAGCATGATGGAGGCCTTATGCCCGTTCGGAGTCGGCCAGTAATACAGTTTTATCATTGCGATTTCTGCGCCTTCAGAACTTCCTGAACATGGCGCCTGAGGTTTTCCGGACTCATATCGCCTTCAAAGTCGACATTGAATCTCCAGGCGACAGACGGGCGTTTGATGGTGTCATCGAACCATTTTACGAGATTTTTCCGGCCGTCGCGCCAGTCAAACCCGGGATGGACGGGATCTCCATCAAGATAAAACTGTCCACGGAAATCGATATAGCTGATGGCCTGAAGCATGCCGACCTGCCCTGCATCGAACTCCGGGAATCCCTTTTCGGCAGCCGCATCCAGAACATCAAGACCGCGTATGCATTTCGCCCAGATAGTCTCATAGACGCTGACACGGCGCTGCTCTTCAGGGTGCCAGCCCTCCATGACCATGATGACCGTCAACTCGAAAATTGTATCTGCAAGGGCGAGGCGCCTGATCGCGTCCCACCTGGCCGGCCCCGGTTTCGGAAAGAGTGTCTTGCCGTCAGTTCTAAGGCTGTCCAGATATTCAATGATAACCTGACTGTTGTAGAGCACCGTGCCGTCATCCAGCGCCAGGGTTGGAACTTTGGCCAAGGGATTTATCTCGGCTATGGGATAGTGGCCGGAGACATCATCACCATCGTTGTTGCGGAACGGAAAGGTCGGCACATATTCAATCTGGTCATGGACACCGGCTTCATGGGCCGTCACCAGGGCTTTGTGCACAAATGTATGAAATGGTGAATAGAACAGTTTCATTTTCATCCTCTTTCATGACCGCACAGTGATGCAGTGATATTGAATCATATTTACAGATGGAGGAAGGATATTTGATGCCTCGGCAAGCGCGCTCTGGAACAGACAGGCATCAAATATATCCCCGCGTTCCTAGAACGAGTACCTGATGCTCGCTCCAGCCGTTACGGGCTGTGCGCGGGGAACGAAATTAAGCGCCCCGCCGACCGGAATACCCACCCCGTTATACTTCTTGTTCAGCATATTTTTGGTCCATATGGTGAAAGTCCAGTTGTCATTATAAACGATCCCGGCGCTGGCATTGACCAATCCAACGGGGCTTCTGTCCGTACCGGGCGTATTTGGCGTGTCAAAGAAAATACGCCCGATCAGGGCATAATCCCAGCGGGTGAAGAACCTCGTCTTGTCGGTGATCTGGCGATCATAGTTCACGCCAAGGTCCAAAGTGAATTTAGGCGCGAAGGGAAGGTGGTTTCCTTCCGTGCCGACCGCCTCGGTATTCCTTTGGATTTTACCATCAAGGTAGCCACCGCTTCCGAAGAAGGTCAGATCATTTGTGATTCGGGCCGTCCAGTCCACTTCAATACCTTTTTGGATTGTGTTTTCAATGATCTGTATTGCGCGAACGATCGAGACCGGAAAAAATTTTAGGAAATGTGCATTGTTCGTGTTGACATGAAAAGCCGCCCCGTTCAATTGCAGCAGCCCGTCAAACAGGGTCGATTTAAACCCGACTTCGAAGGAAGTCGCTGTCTCCGAAGCAAAAGTGTCAAGGAGTGTTGTGTTTGGATCATCAAACTGAAGCACCTGTGCGGCGCTTCCCGGAGGGTTGAATCCGCCTGAGCGGAAACCGCGCCCATAATTCGTATAGACGGAGAGGTTATTGTTCACATCGTAACGTAATGAAGCCTGGGGCGTGAATTGCTTGAACTTGTTCCTGCGGATAAGACCGGGAAACGCGGTCAGCGGTCTTGGATTGCCCTGAAGGATGGAGGCCGGGGCGATTACATCAGGCACGAGATTGATATTGGCGCGTTGTTCCTCTTCCCAGCGCCCGGCCACGGCGAGTTCCAAATTCTCGAAAATGTTGTATTGGGACTGCGCGAAAAACGCGAAGGTCGTGTTATTGTCCAGGGAATTGAGAAGGGTTGCCGTGGGATTGACGCTGTCCACGCCGGCTATAGCCTGACGTACAATGACTCCCGGGCCTGTATCAAGGCCGGTATTTAAAAGAACCTCACGCTTGGCATCCAGCAAATAGGCCCCGACCATCCAGTTTAGACGATTGTCGGCGTCCTCCGGCGAGGCAATGCGCAATTCAATGCTGTAGTCGCGCTGATTACGCTCCTGAAATTGCGTGCCGTCATTGGGCGTCGAACTAAAACCAGCTATTGGCAACCCGTTCACGGACATAAACCCCGGGGCGAAAATGCCAAGATTGACGGCACCATCAGAGCCGACATTCTCATGAAGATTGTCCCACTCCCCGACCAGCGTGAATGTGGCAAACGAAGTTTCGTAGTCGGTTTTTATTGATACCTCTTCCCGGGTCTGGTTGTTCAAAGGCCGAACATTGGCGCGGAATGGTATGCTGGTGTCGTTTGTATTGAGCACCGCGCCATCCCTGACTTTTTTAAGTGTGGAAAAAGGCGGGAATTGAACCGCGAAATTGATTGCACCGCCCCTCACGTCACTGACTTGGACCCGCATGTCGAGGCTGAGTTTTTCCGTCGGCGTCGCCATTATGCGGCCCTGGAATGACCCATTGCGCAGAAAATCCACCTTGTCACCGGTGAATTCATTTCTGAGGAGTCCGTCCGTGTTGAAATACGAGCCGGCTGCCGATCCGTATACATTATCCGCAATTTTGCCGCTTACAGCACCCTGTGCCTTGATGGTAGAGCCGTTCCCGACGTCGACGTCCATGAACGCCCTTGTCTCATCCGATGGCGCCCGGGTTGTGATAATAACCGCGCCACCGACCGCGTTGCGGCCGTACACCGCGTTTTGCGGTCCCTTGACAACTTGAATCGATTTCAGATCAAAAAGCTGGCGGTTGAATGAATTAGGGTTGGCCTGCTGGACACCGTCGACGATAAAGGCAAAGGTTGCTTCCGAGTCCTTTACGTTCAAAGACCCGCGAATAAAAAGCTGGGTATCGCCGAAATTCGTGTCCTGGGTCATGAAAACATTCGGAATCAGGCGGGCTACATCCATTGGCGTATCAAGATTAGCGCGCTCGATGGTTTGCTCGGTCAATACGGTAATGGCTGCCGGAACTTCCTTGAAACTTTCTTCCCGCTTGCGGGACGTAACCACTATTTCCTCAATCACGGACCGGTTGCTCGCGACATTTTGCGCCAACGCACCTGACCCATAAGATAACGCCATAACCATTGCTATATACACAAGTAATGTCGATATTTTCTGCTCGTAACGGGCCATAAAGTTTCCTCCCTTGTTTCTGGATATTGGATGATAATTTACGTTTTATTATCACGAGTACTAGACGAATCGAATAAGGCGAGTTACGCGCCAAGGTTTTTTGTGATTATTATGGCCTTACGATTTTGTATGCAAAATAATGTTTCAAAAATTTCAAATTGTATGCAGAATGTCAAGCGTTTTTTGTATATGCTCATAGACCCGGCCAAGAATATGCCATTGCCCCAAAGCAGATCACTTTTTGCCCCCCATAGACGCCGTGAGCCAACATGTCCAAGATGGCTCCCAACTTCAGGGAAATTACACCATCAATTTGCGTGTCGGGCTTGATGCCGGTCACTGGGCACTGACCGCCTTCGTAAAGAATCTGACCAAGGAGAAGTACCTGGAAGAGGTCATCCCGGCGCCCGAGTTCGGCGGATCGTTCATCGCCCCGGGCGCCCTGCGCACCTGGGGCATGGAGTTGACGGCCAAGTTCTGATGCCGCCTACGCTGACTACAGGCCACTGCGGCTGAACCCGCCGAGCGACTTGTCGGAGCCCGGCCCGCGTCGTCGGCGCGGACCGGGCACGAAAATTCCTCGCTTGACATGTTTCCTTGGCCTGTGGAATGGGCATGAGGTGGGCCAAAGCCAGGTGTCAGCCGTAATCTGAGGACAAATGAGACATGGCTGATCCGGTTTGCGCGATCGTTGGTGTCGGTCCCGGGAACGGCGCTGCCTTTGACCGCGCCTTCCGGGGTCAAGGTTACCGCACGGCCTTGCTGGCTAGGCGCGACGAAGTGATTGCATCCCTGGCCGCGGAGGCCGGATCGGGCGCGGCTCTGGCGCTTGTTTGCGATGCTACTGTGGAAGATCAGGTCGCCGACGCCTTTGCCCGGGTCCGCGCCAAACTGGGCCCTGTGGAGGTTCTGATCTACAACGCTGGAAGCGGCCGCGGTGGCTCGATCGAGGACGCCGATGCAACCGACCTGGAGGCGGCTTGGCGCACCAATGTGCTGGGCTGTTTTCAGGCCGTGCGCCAAGTATTGCCTGACATGCTGGAACTTGGTGCTGGCACCATCGTCATCATCGGCGCGACCGCCGCCTTGCGCGGACGGGCACAAACCCTGGCATTCGCCTCGGCCAAGGCGGCCCAGCGCAGCCTCGCCCAGTCGATGGCCCGTCATCTCGGCCCCAAGGGCATTCATGTCGCCTATGTGGTGATTGACGGCGTGATCGATTTGCAGCAGACCCGGCAAGCGATGCCGGATAAGGCGGACGACTTCTTTCTCAAGCCCGAGGATATCGCCGCCAGCGTGCTGGCGCTGACCCGCCAGCCCCGCTCGGCCTGGTCTTTCGAGATCGATTTGCGCCCCTATGGCGAATCCTGGTAGGCGCTGCGTTGCCGGGCTATGCCCACCGGCTAGCAGCGCCGGCTGATCAGCCGATAGATCAGCGGGCCGCTCAGGATTACCAGAAAATAGCGTGCAATCTGCAAGGTCGAAACGAAGGCCGTATCGATTCCCAAGGCAAGCGCGATGATACTCATCTCCGCCAATCCGCCAGGCGTAAGCGAAAGCAGTATCCCGTTGTGATCGAGCGCCACATAGGGCGCCGCCAGCAGGGACGTCGCCACCGCCAGCGCCAAGACCAGGACGATCCAGGCGCTCGATACCACCAGCATGCGCCCGAGTTCGGAAATCCGGGTTCCGGAAAAACGTGTGCCAATAGCCGCTCCCAAGACGACTTGGGCAGCGTTGACAAGTACCACCGGTGGGCGCATATGGCTGAAGCCGCCCAGATGGAGCGCGGCACTGGCGATCAGCGGCCCGAGAAGCGGGGCTGCGGGCAATCGGACGAGGCATGCCAGGGGTACGCCAATCACCCCACAGGCGATCAGCATCAGCGCTTCCGTCGGGCCAATGGCATCCACTGCATTTGTGCGCATGATTCCACTGCTGTCAAAGCCGGTGGTGAACCGGAAGTAAAGTGGCACCAGAAAAACCACACCAGCCAGGCGCAGCGTGTGCGCCACCGAAACTGCACGCACATCCGCCCCGGTCATCTCGGCCGCCAGCGTGGTTTCCGCCACACCGCCGGGCAGTGCCGCAAAATAGGCCGTCTTCCAGTCAAAGCCGCCGGCTTTGCGGAAAAAGACGGTACCGAGCGCTGTGGCCAGCGCGACGAACAACGTGAGAAGCACCAGCATCACGGACCAATGGGTCATGCTGTCCAGGACGTCCGGGGTAAAGGTGGCACCGACCAGAATACCGAGGACGGCCAACATGCCGCTGCGCAAGGCGGCGGGCACATGAAGCCGGGCGCCGCTCAACGCACATCCGGCGCTCGCCAGCATCGCCCCCAGCAACCAAGCCAGAGGCAGCCCCGTCTGGCTGAGGATCGCACCGCCCAAGGCACCGGCCCCGACTGTCATGATGGTGGCCTGGATGCGTGGCTCGGCGCGTTCGGTTACATTTGAAGTTTCAGTCAAGTCGCGTCGTTCCCTTCTCGTATCCGAATCGCTGGGATATTATTTTGGCGCAGGGCCAAGTCTGACTTGGCCGCCGGCAAGACGCAAGGCAACCCCATCATGGCAACCACTCAGGATTAAGACAACGGAGCAACCCCACGATGTCGGTATCAAAAGGTCAGGTCATAATGGCAGACGGGCACTCGACTGCGCTATTGAATCTGTTCAAAATTCGTCCCGATCAGCAATATTCGTTTTTAGAACTGCAGATTGAACAGACCCGGCGTTTTCGGATCCACCGACCCGGCTTCATCTCGTCGGCCTTTCACCGCAGTCTGGATGGCACGCGGCTGCTCAATTTTGCTTTCTGGGAACGTGCCGAGGACGTTGCTGCGGCGCGCCAAAGCGACGCTTTCCGAGGCCATCTCGGCCGGCTCGACGCCTTCGATTACGAAAACGAGATGCACCTCTATGAAATTGTTGCCGTTTACGATGAGGGCCGGCCACCGCAGATGGCCGTGGACGATGGGCTGGTGATCAACGCCGCGTTTTTCCGTACGGACACCGACGCAAAGATGACCCTGTCAGTCCGACTGATCGACAAATTGACCGCGGCGCTGAGTGAGCGCTGGCCGGAGCAGCTGCAATCCGCCACTGTGCTGAAAGGCCTCGATGGTAAAAACCTCGCTATCTATCTCCAGTGGCACCGTGGCAAGCCCGCAGTTGAAGTTTCCGCCTTGGCACTCGCGCATCTGGGAATCGTCCCGATCGGCCTCGGTGCCGTACCCTATGATGAGTGTGTCTATGAAGTCGTCGACGTCAGCTTTGCACATCCGGAACCAACGGCGCGAGGGTGAAGCGTAATCGACGGCCACTGGTAGAGGGCTGGCGGTATCTACGAGTAATCTTCTAACTATCGGTAATTCCAAGGATTTGGATAGTTCAAGTACCGCCGATGCCGCCAAAAAATGGGGTCAATTATACGGTGCCGGGGCTAGGATTTTAGGCCTGCTCACGCCGGCAGAGGCCGGCAAAAAGCGTTGATCACCGCTATGGTCGGTGCTGTCGTCGCATCGGTTCTAATAAGGTATTTTTGCTGCCCGCAAGTGGTGCCTCTTTTTCGAGGCGTGCATGCCATGAATCTAGCCAAGAATCGTAAGGTACGAGAAACTGCCAGAGCACAGCCATCTTCGCGGCACTGTCAGCTAACATAGAATCTGCCACCAGTTTTGGAATCACGGGATTCAAAGAGATAGTGTCGACGAGAATGGTCCAAATAACGAGGCGTGACCCTCCGTGACTCGTGAGACCGCACCGCCGCTTCTCGCTTGTCGCCTAGCCCAGGAAACTTTACGGGGCGAATAAGGCGAGAAAGGGTGCGGGATGCGCGGAGAGCCGCGAAGCGGGGCTCGGCGGAGCGCGAACAACCAGCGCCACGCCGGGTCAGCGTGGCGGAATAGGGCGCGATGCACGCCATCAGGCGTGTGAGTACCGATGAGAATACGTGAATTTCCAAATTCGGCTTCCCTTGACAGAACGGCGAGCAAAACTCCTGCGGTACCTCATGATGGAAAACTTTGACGATCTAGCCCGGGCCTTGGTGCTCGCTTATGCTAGAGCCAGCCTTAAAGGACCCCAGTGGCATGCGAACATCGGCCCGCTTCTGCGTCATTGATCGCCCCTTCGTCGTTTGGAGCGACGATATTGAACGCGACAATAAGAGGTTTTTGGAAAGCGTCGACTCGTTCTTCTACATTCGCGCAGTGCGCGAGTTCATCGAAACTCACGGCGGCGCAGGTAGTGAAAGCGAGGGCGATGAGGATCAGGACCGCAAGGACGTATCATCTCTTGCACGAATGCTTTGGCACCACGGCGCGGAGACGCTTGTCATGCTGCTCGGCGCATACATCCAAGCACCCGACGCCGTTCACGCTTACGTCCTGAAATGTCGGACGGAAGATGCAACGAATATTGCTCGATCGCTCCTGCGCCAGAAGCAGCCGACCTATAACCGGATCAACGACGTCCCGTTCACGATCCTCAACCTCCTGCGCGGCATACATCTTTGTGCCGGCTGGGCTGATTTCGAAGATACGATTGGCAAATTTGAGCGCGTCCTGCGCAGAATTCTATTGAAGTTGGCAGATGAGAAGCACCGCTGGGAATACAACAGCATCAAACACGGACTGCGGGCGACACATGGGCGGTTCGCACTTGCCTTTGGCATTGAGGAAACACCTGGTGTCCCGGCGCCGCCCGAGAAGATGGAAATGATCGGTTACTCACGCGATGCGAGCTTCTTCGACGTTGCGAAGCCGCTTAGGAACGCAACGAAAGCGGCTTCCAAAGTCAATTTCCGCATCGAGAAGGTAGCAGTCACTTGGTCGCTGGAGAAGGTTTTTTGCGAACTCCAGATTCTGTCGCTGCTACTAAACAATACCGTATCAGCACTTAGGATCGCGGCTGGCGCACAGAAGGGAAGCGTTGCCTTCAAGAGACCAGCGGACGCGGAAATGTGGTGGGATTACTATTTCAGCCTTCACGTAGGTAGTGTGCCGACAGCGTCAATGAGCATTGTTTTGGATGCTCGCGACTTGAAGCTACCGGGGGCAAAGGATGTTCTTGCGAGCTATCGCCGAAACAGCCCACCTCGCCAAGGGTAAGTTTTTTGCCATCTATCAAGTCCAGTCAGGGACGACTTTGCTTCCTCACTCTCTCTTACCGCTGGCTGCGGCGCTCAACGACGTGAGCCGTTCCTGACAAATCTGTTCGACCATCGCCTGGAGTTCCTGAACGCGCCGCCCGAGCCATTCAAGCTCTTCAACCGTGATCTTGTAATGTTCCGAATAACGGGCCTCGACGTAGGCGCGTTTGAGGAGTTCGAAGCAGCGGCGATCGTGTTTCGCTTCGCGCGGCCAGACCTCAATCAATTGGGGGGCCAACTGTTCCGCCAGAGATCGCAAGAATTTGACGTTATGCGTTGAGGGACTGTAGTTCGTCAGAACCAGCAGAAGACACGCGTAGAGGCGTTCAGTAGTTTGATGAAGATGAAACGCGGCTTCGTTCAACCGCCCTTGGCTGAGGACATAACGAAATGTGTCGAGTACACCAACAGCCGATGAAAACCACCGCTCATAATGCCCCTTCGCTGTCTCACACGCCTCTTCGGCGTCAGCGGCTTGGGGTCCACCAGCTTGTGGCCGGGGAGCTCGTAGAGCGCGATGCCCTCGCGCGTGATGTCGGAGAAGAAATACTGGCCCTTGGCCAATGCGTCGTTCACTTCCGCCAG
>Ga0114931_10002682_pt1 | contig 22608 bp, 19 predicted proteins | sample 2SBtaG_FD_89579 | JGI IMG/M metagenome (GOLD analysis project Ga0114931, IMG submission 89579) | Deep subsurface microbial communities from Kolumbo volcano to uncover new lineages of life (NeLLi) - 2SBTROV14_V59a metaG | ecosystem: Environmental > Aquatic > Marine > Volcanic | place: Kolumbo... | reverse complement strand
GACGTCCCTGCGCCAGCGGCGCGTGAGGTGCGGGTCGACCCTCAGCTCCATCGCCGCCACCAGGCGCCGGGCGGCGGCTTCTTCCTGACGGCTCATCTGCTCGAAGTCGCGCGTGCGCAGGACCTCGCGCTCCGACCACGTCATGACCAGGTCCACTTCGGTGGGCGCCGGGGGCGGGGGGCCCGCCGGGCGGGCGCGCGGTGCCGGCGGAGCGGACTCGGCCACGCGCCGCCGGGCGGGCGGCGGCGGGCGCTCGCGGCCGGGTACCTCGAGCGTGGGAAGCAGGGCGGCCAGCGCACGCTCCGCGCCCCAGGGGTCGCGCCAGAACAGATCGAAGGCGCGGTCGAAGACCTCGCGCTGATCCGCCCGGGTGACCAGGACCGCGTGGAGCGCCCAGTAGAGGTCGTCGCGGCGGCCCAGGCCCACCGCCTCGACGGCGCGCACCGCGTCGATGGTGCCGCCCGGGCCGATCGGCAGGCCGGCGCCGCGGAGCAGCCGGGTGAAGTGGACCAGGTTCTCCAGGAGCGCCCCGCCGCGCAGTGGCGTCGGCGCGTCGGTCGTCACGGCTCGGTGCCGGCCGCCGCAAGCTCCCGCTCGACGGCCCGGAGGGCGTCGGCGGCCTCGCCGCTCCGGACGCGCTCCACGTCGTCCTGGTACTTGAGGAGCACGCCGAGCGTGTCGTCGACGACCTCGGGGTCGAGCACGACGCGGTCCAGCGCGATCAGCGCGCGCGTCCAGTCGATGGACTCCGCCACGCCCGGAACCTTGAAGAGGTCGAGGTCGCGCATACGCTGCACGAAGCCCACGACCTGGCGCGTAAGGCGCTCGGCGGCGTCCGGAACCCTGACATGGAGGATCTCCAGCTCGCGTGCCGCGTCCGGGTAGTCGATCCACTGATAGATGCACCGTCGCTTGAGCGCGTCGTGGATCTCGCGCGTACGGTTCGACGTGATGACCACGAGCGGAGGCTCCTCGGCCCGGATCGTGCCCAGCTCGGGGATGGTGATCTGGAAGTCCGAGAGCACCTCGAGCAGGAACGCCTCGAACGGCTCGTCCGTGCGGTCCAGCTCGTCGATCAGGAGCACGGCGGGGCCGTCCGGATGCGGCTCGAGCGCCTCGAGCAACGGGCGCCGGATCAGGAAGGGGCGCGTGAAGATGTCCTCGGCCAGGCGCTCCCGGTCCGTCTCATGGGCGGCCTCGGCGATGCGGATCTCGATCATCTGCCGGGCGTAGTTCCACTCATAGACCGCCGACGCCACGTCCAGCCCTTCGTAGCACTGCAGCCGGATCAGCCTCCGTCCGAGCGTGTCGGCCAGCACCTTCGCGACCTCGGTCTTGCCGACGCCCGCCTCGCCCTCGAGGAAGAGCGGCCGCTGCAGCGCGAAGGACAGGAAGAGCGATGTGGCCAGGCTCCGGTCGGCGACGTAGCCGCCGGCCGTGAGAAGGGCGAGCGTCTCGTCGACCGAACGGGGGGCGTCTATTCGCACGCCTCCACGGCTCTCCGGGCCATGACCCCGACGAGGTGGGCCCGGTACTCCGGGCCGGCCGCCAGGTCCGACGTCAGCTCGGCGGCGTCGACGGTGATCCCCTCGAGCGCGCCCGGCGAGAATTCCGCCGCCAGCGCCTCTTCCATGGCGGGCACGCGGAACACCGAGCGCCCGGCGCCGGTGACCGCGACCCGCACTCCGTCGGAGGACTTCGCCACCATGACGCCGACGATGGCGTACTTCGACGCGGGATGGGGAAACTTGGCGTAGGCGGCCTTCTCCGGCACCGGAAACCGCACGGCCGTGATGATCTCATCGTCGTCGAGCGCCGTGGCGAACATCCCCCGGAAATAGTCGTCTGCGGCAATCCGGCGCCGGTCGGTGACGACGGTGGCGTTCAGCGCCAGGACGGCGGCCGGGTAGTCCGCGGCCGGATCGTTGTGGGCCAGCGAGCCGCCCAGCGTGCCGCGGTTGCGCACCTGCGGATCGCCGATCCGCGCCGCCAGGGCCGCCAGGGCGGGAATCGCGCCCCGCACGTCCGGCGAGTCCGCGACCTCGGCGTGCGTGCTCATGGCGCCGATGACCAGCTCTCCATCCTCCAGGCGGATGCCGTCGAGCCCGGCGACGTCTCGCAGCGACACCAGGTCCGAGGGCGCCGCCAGGTCGTGCTTCATGATCGGGAGCAGGCTCTGGCCGCCCGCGAGCAGCTTACCCTCCTCGGCCGCGCGGAGCGCGGCGACCGCGTCGGCCAGCGAGGAGGGACGGTGGTACTCGAAGTTCTGCATCGTATCCGCCTCCTCAAGCCTGTGCGTTCTGGATGGCCGTCCACACGCGCTCGGGTGTGGCGGGCATCTGGATGTCCTCGACCCCCAGCGGGGCCAGCGCGTCGAGCACCGCGTTGATGACCGCGGGCGGCACGCCGATCGAGCCGACCTCGCCGACGCCCTTGACGCCGAGCGGATTGTGCGTGCACCGCGTGGTATGCGTGGCCAGGGTGAAGAACGGCAGATCCGAGGCGCGCGGCATCGCGTAGTTCATGTACGACCCCGTGACGAGCTGGCCGCTGCGATCGTAGACGGCCTGTTCGAGGAGCGCCTGGCCGATGCCCTGCGCCAGGCCGCCGTGCATCTGGCCGTCGACGATCATCGGGTTGACGACCGTGCCCACGTCGTCCGCGCACGTCACGCGCACCAACTCCACGACCCCCGTCTCCGGATCGATCTCGACCTCGACGACGTGGGCGCCCGCGGGAAAGGTGAAGTTCTTGGGATCGTAGAACGCGGTCTCGTCGAGCCCCGGTTCGAGGTCCTCGGGATAGTCGTGGGGCACGTATGCGGTGAGCGCGACCTCCGCCAGAGTCTTCTCCTTGTCGGTGCCCGCGACGCGGAAGACGCCCCGGTCGAACTCGACGTCGTCCGGAGACGCTTCCATGAGGTGTGCGGCGATCTTCCTGCCCTTCTCGATGACCTTTTCCATGGCCATGAAGATCGCGTTGCCGCCGACCGCGAGGGAGCGTGAGCCGTAGGTGCCCATCCCGAACGAGCTCTTTGCCGTGTCGCCGTGGACGACGTCGACCTGGTCGATGTCCACGCCGAGGTACTCCGAGACGAGCTGCGCGAACGTGGTCTCGTGCCCCTGCCCATGGCTGTGCGTGCCGGTGAACACCGTGACCGAGCCGGTCGGGTGCACCCGGATCTGGCCGGACTCGTAGAGCCCGGCCCGGGCGCCCAGCGCGCCCGCGACGGCCGAGGGCGCGATGCCGCACGCCTCCACGAACGTGGAGATGCCGATGCCGCGCAGCCTGCCGCGCGCGGCGGCCTCGGCGCGGCGGGCCTCGAAGCCGTCGTAGCCGGCCATCTCGAGCGCCAGATCGAGCGTCGCGTGATAGTCGCCCGAGTCGTACTCGAGCGCGACCGGCGTCTGGTGGGGGAACTCGGTGATGAAGTTGCGCCGCCGGATCTCGACCGGGCCGAGGCCCGTGACGCGCGCGGCCCTGTCCACGAGCCGCTCGAGCATGTAGGCGGCTTCAGGACGGCCGGCGCCCCGGTACGCGTCGACGGGCGCCGTGTTCGTGAAGACGGCCTTGACGTTGGCGTGGATGGCGGGCGTCCGGTAGCAGCCGGCGAACAGCGTGGCGTACAGGTAGGTCGGTACCGCCGTGGCGAACGTCGAGAGGTAGGCGCCCATGTTCGCGGCCGTGTGCACGCGCAGCCCCAGGAACGTGCCTTCCTCGTCCAGCGCCAGCGCCGCGTGGGTCACGTGATCGCGGCCGTGGGCGTCGGCCTGGAACGACTCGCTCCGCGTGGCGGTCCACTTGACCGGACGCGCCAGTCGGCGGGCCGCCCACGTGACGATGACCTCCTCCGCGTAGTGGAAGATCTTCGATCCGAACCCGCCGCCCACGTCGGGGGCCACGACCCGGAGCTTGTGCTCGGGCAGGCCCATGACGAATGCGCCCAGGAGAAGGCGGATGAGGTGTGGGTTCTGGCTGGTGGTGTAGAGCGTGGTCATGTCCGAGGCGCGGTCGTACTCGCCGATCGCGGCCCTGGGCTCGATCGCGTTGGGAATCAGGCGCTGGTTGACGATGTCCAGCTCGACGACGTGTGCCGCCCGCTCGAAGGCCGCGTCCGTCGCGGCCGCGTCTCCCAGCTCCCAGTCGTAGCAGAGGTTGCCGGGCACGTCGTCGTGCACCAGCGGGGCGCCGTCGGCCATCGCCGCGTCGAGCGACGCCACCGCGGGGAGCTCCTCGTAGTCCACGTCGACGAGCATCGCGGCGTCGCGGGCCCGCTCTCTCGTGTCCGCGATGACCACGGCCACCTCGTCGCCGACGTAGCGGACGCGGTCCACTGCGAGCGCCGGGTGCGCCGGCTCGGCCATCGGCGAGCCGTCCCGGTTGTGGATCTGCCAGCCGCACGGGATGGGGCCCACGCCGTCGTCGGCCATGTCCTTGCCGGTGAACACCGCGACCACCCCCGGCTCGGCCGCTGCGGCGGAGGTGTCGATGCCGAGGATGCGCGCGTGCGCCACCGGAGCGCGCACGAGGGCGGCGTGGAGCTGCCCCGGCCGGTTGATGTCGTCCACGTAGTGCCCGTGTCCCGTCAGAAAGCGGGCGTCTTCCTTGCGCCGTACCGCGGCGCCGATGCCGGTTTCGCTCACGTCAACCTCCCATGGCCTGCGCGCCGGCCTGGACGGCCTTCACGATGTTGTGGTAGCCCGTGCACCGGCACAGGTTGCCGTCGAGCCACTCGCGCACCTCGTCCTCGGACGGCCGGGGGTTGCGCTCGGCCAGATGGACGGCGCTGAGCACCATCCCGGGCGTGCAGAAGCCGCACTGCAGCCCGTGGTGCTCTCTGAACGCCGCCTGCATCGGGTGGAGATCTCCGTTCGCCGCCAGACCTTCGATGGTGGTCACGGAAGCGCCGGCTGCGTCGACGGCGAGGATCGTGCAGCTCTTGGCCGAGCGACCGTCGAGGAGGACCGTGCACGCGCCGCACTGGCTGGTGTCGCAGCCTACGTGGGTGCCGGTGAGACCGAGGTGGTCCCGGAGGAGATCGACGAGAAGCGCTCGGCTCTCGACCTCGGCCGAGCGCTCCACGCCGTTGACGGTGAGGGTGACGGTGGTCATGTCACCTCCGCGGTGGGGGTTGGGCAGGACCGGACGGGACGCGGGCGGGGCCGCGTCCCGTCCGATCGGTCGTCTGAAGCCACAGAGTGGGGCGGGAACCGGGCGGTGGTCAAGGATCGGGCGGGGCGGTGGTCTACCAGGTGCCCTGGAAGAGCGCCAGCGGGCAGTTCTGGCCGCCTCCGGCGAGCAGGGCGCGGATCGCGTGGGGGCCAGCGCGGCCGTGGGCCACGAGTGCCTGGATGCCGGTGAAGACGACGCGGAACGTGAACGGCATGGTGCTCCTCCCTGTCGTGTCGCGGAAATGGAGTCCTCGGTGCCGGAGCGACGGGCCGGGCCGGAACGGTGGCGCAGAGCTACCGAACCACGCCCACGAGTTGAAACGCGGCCCAGGCCGCCGGGCGGGACAGGTCAGGCTCGATAGTTCATTCGGGACGCGGTGGCGGGGGTGGCGCCTTTACCTGCGCGCCGTTCTTTGTTATCGCTATCAGAGCCCTCCCCACCACCCCGCCAGACCATGCCCGAAGAACGCGTACTCATCCTGGGAGCCGCGGGCCGCGACTTCCATGTGTTCAATACCGTGTATCGCGATCACCCCTCTGTCCGCGTGGTGGCCTTCACCGCGCAGCAGATTCCCCATATCGAAGACCGGAAGTACCCGGCGGAGCTGGCCGGGCCGAAGTACCCGGAGGGCATTCCGATCCGCCCCGAGGCCGAGCTGGAGCGGCTCATCGAAGAATACGGCGTCACGCGGTGCGTGATGGCGTACTCGGATGTGTCGTACGAGTACGTGATGCATCTGGCGAGCCGGGTGAACGCTGCCGGCCCTGACTTCGAGCTCGGCGGCGCCGAGCGCACGATGCTGGAGTCCTCGAAGCCGGTCGTCGCCGTGTGCGCATCGCGCACGGGCGTGGGCAAGAGCCAGACGAGCCGCGCCGTAGCCAACATCCTGCGCAGCCACGGGCTCAGGGTCGCCATCGTGCGCCACCCCATGCCCTACGGCGATCTCGTGAAACAGCGCGTGCAGCGCTTTTCCGGCGAGGACGATCTGAGGCGGTACGAGGCGACGATCGAGGAGAGGGAGGAATACGAGCCGCACATCTCCAACGGCTCGGCGGTGTTTGCGGGCGTCGACTACGAGGCGATCCTCCGGGCCGCTGAACAGGAAGCGGACGTGGTCCTGTGGGACGGCGGCAACAACGACACCTCCTTCTTCGAGGCGGACGTCTACATCACGCTGGTCGACCCCCACAGGCCGGGCCACGAGCTCCTGTACTATCCCGGCGAGACCAACCTCCGCCTGGCCGACGTGGTCGTGGTGAACAAGGTGCGCACGGCCGAGCCCGAGGCGGTCGAGCGCGTGATCGCCAACGCGCGGCACGTCAACCCCGACGCGATGATCATCGAGGCGGCGTCTCCGATCACGGTGGACGATCCGACCGTGCTCGCGGGCCGGCGCGTACTCGTCGTCGAGGACGGGCCGACGGTAACCCACGGCGGGATGAAGTACGGCGTGGGCACGCTCGGTGCGCGGATGGCCGGAGCGGCCGAGATCGTCGATCCGCGTCCGTTTCTCGTGGGAGAGCTGGTCGACACGTTCGAGAAGTACCCGGAGCTGGGCCATCTGCTTCCGGCCATGGGGTACGGCGAGAAGCAGGTGGAGGATCTGGAGGGCACCATACGCAACGCGGCCGCGGGTGGGGTGGAAGCGGTGGCCGTCGGCACGCCGATCAGCCTCGATCGGGTCATCGACATCCCGCTTCCCCATACGCGGGTGCGCTACGAGTTGGAGGTGCTGGGCAAGCCCGATCTGGAGGATGCGTTGGCGCCCGTGCTCGGCCGGCCATCCGGCGGCCGCCGAAAGGCGGAGTGATGAGGCTGCGCTCCGCCGCTCGGCCGGGGCGCCGGGCGTAGCCCGCCGGCGCACGCAGCCGTCGCGGAGGGCCGGTGGATAACACGTGCATCGCGGTCTTCGTCTCTCCGCACGGCTTCGGGCACGCCGCCCGGGCGTCGGCCGTGATGGACGCGCTGCACCGCCGCTGGGGCGCCCGCTTCCGCGTGTACACGACGGTTCCTCGCTGGTTCTTCGACGAGACGGTTGCGGGAACGTACGCCTACGTCGAGGTGGAAACGGACGTGGGCTTCCGGCAACGCACGGCGCTCGCGCACGACCTCGACGCCACGGTGGAGGCGCTGATCAGCCGGCCGACGCGGTGGTGGCCAAGCTGGGCTACTCCACGGTGGCGGAGGCGTGGCGCGAGGGACGCCCCCTGGCGTTCGTCACGCGCGAGGGTTTTCCGGAGACAGCCCCCGTCCGCACGTGGGTGCTGCGTGAGATGCCGGCGTTCGAGATTCCCGGAGCGGGGTTCGACGAAGCGGAGTGGGTGGCGCGCATTCCGGAGCTGTTGGCGATGCCGCAGTGGCCCTTCCGCTCCGACGGGGGCGCCGAGCGGGTGGCGGAGTACCTGGGCCGTCAGCTCGTCGAGAACCTGAGCCGGTAGATGCGCCCGTCGGCCTCGTTGGCGATCACGGGTTCTCCCTGCGGGTCCACACCGACGGCGGCATATCCGGCCTTGCCGCTGATGAAGAGCTCGGCCGACGCCGGCGTGGCGCCGTCGTAGAGGACCGTCCAGAGCTGGCCGGACACGAAGTCGGCAAAGAGGTAGCGGCCGGTCAGCTCGGGGTTTCTGGCGCCCCGGTAGACGAAGCCGCCGACGATCGCGCGGCCGGCGCTGCTTCCGCCGTAGTCGAGCACCGGCAGTTGCAGGCCCGCCGTCTCGCAGCCCGAGCGCGGCGCGTGGCACCTGCTGCCCTCCATCACGCTCCACCCGTAGTTGCGTCCCGGCTCGATGATGTCGAGCTCGTCGAACAGCTCGGGTCCCCGGTCGGCCAGCCAGAGCCTGCCGGTGAGCGCGTCGAATGAGATGGCCCTGGGATCACGAAAACCCCACGCCCAGATCTCCGGACGCAGACCCTCGGTGTTGCCTGCCAGGGGATTGTCCGGGGGGACGGCGTAGGGGCGGTCCGCGTCGCGGCGGTCCACGTCGATCCGCAGCAGCGAGCCCGGCAGGGTGGTTGGATCCTGCGCGGGGTCGGCGGAGTCCCCGTCGGGCACGCCGTCGCCGAGCGCCACGTACAGGTATCCGTCCGGCCCGAATGCCAGCGCTCCGCCGTAGTGCTGAGCGTCGGGCTGGGGCACCTCGAGCAGGACCTCCTCGCTGGCGGGGTCCGCGTACTCCGTGCCCAGGTGGAAGCGCGAAAGCACGCTGCGCCGCGGATTGCCGGCCACGTAGTGCACGTACACCTCTCCGGTGCGCGCGTAGTCGGGGTCGAAGGCGAAGCCCAGGATGCCCGCGCCCGCTTCGTCCAGAACCCGGTCACGCAGGTCCAGATAGACGTTCGTGGCCTCCACCTGGAGATCGTTATCGAAGACGTGGAAGAGACCGCGCCGCTCCGCCACGTACAGCCGCAGGCTCTCGTCCGGCGCGGCCGACAGCGCGACGGGCCGCTCGAACCGCAGGTTGAGGAAGGCCTGGACGAGCCCGGGGCGGAAGGGCCCGGGTTCCTCGGGTTCGACGGGTGAAGGCTCGCTTCCCCCGCAGGCGGTGAGAAGCACGGCGGCGACGGGCGCGAGGACGCGGACGAGACGGCTGCCCGGGTGCGCGCGGGGGCGTCCGTTGCTCCGGAGAGGACCCGGTTGGGCGGAGGGTGTGCGGCTCATGTCAGTGTCGTCGGGGGATGGGGATCCTCCGTAACCCAAGGCGCTGCGGCGCCGAAACGGTTCCCGGAGCCCCCGGCGCCGTGGGTGTTCGCACGGACTACGGAACCGGCGGGGCTCCCATGAGCGGGTCGCCCAGGCCGAGGACGGCGACCGCCACCAGGCCCAGCACGCCGATGACCGCGAGGTAGTAGAGCGTCGGCAGGATCGTCCTGCGCAGCGTCGAGCCTTCCCGGCCCAGGAGCCCCACCGTGGCCGACGCCGCCACAACGTTGTGGATCGCGATCATGTTGCCGGCCGCCGCGCCCACGGCCTGGAGCGCGACGATGAGCGCCGTCGAGACCGCGAGCCGCTCGGCGACGCCGAACTGGAATGCCGAGAACATCAGATTGCTCACGGTGTTCGAGCCGGCGATGAACGCGCCGAGGGCGCCGGTGACGCCCGCGAACAGCGGCCATACCCGCCCGGCGTGGGTCGCCACCCATTCGGCCATCGCCACGGGCATGGCGGGCAGCGCGGCGGCGTTGACGTCCGAGTTGATGTAGACGCGCACCATCGGCACGGTGAAGACGAGCACGAAGCCGGCGCCCAGCAGGACTCCGGCGGAGGACCGGACGGCGGCGCGCACCTCGCGCGCGGGCATCCTGTGCAGCCACGCCGTGGCGAGCACCACGATCAGGAAGACCGCGCCGGGCAGGTAGAGTGGCGTCGTGGCGGCGGAGATCCCCGTCCCCAGGATGTCGCTCCAGCCGATGCGCAGCGCGCGGAGCCAGGCGCCCAGCGGCAGCGACGGCAGCCGCGTCAGGACCAGAAGCACTCCGAGTAGGACGTACGGCGCCCACGCCCTACGGGTGGAGATGCGAGTGTCGTCATCGGCGCCGGCCGTGACCTCGAGTCCGCTGACCCACGCCTGCGGCCAGGTGTCGCGCGCGGGAAAGTCCCACGTGTCCGGCGGCAGCAGAAAACCGCGCCGGGCGGCGAAGACGACGACGGCCAGACCGATGGGCGCGCCGAGCAGCGACGGGAACTCCGGACCCAGGAGCAGCGCGAATAGCAGGTACGGGACGGTGAACGCGATTCCCCCGAAGAGGGTGAAGGGAACGGCGCGGAGCCCTTCCGACCACGACTTCCGAGCGCCAAAGAAGCGTGTCATCATCACGACCATCCATGTCGGCATGAGCACGCCCGCCGTGGCGTGGAGGAGCGCGGCGCGCGTGGTCACCAGCCGCAGGTAATCCGCCATGCTCAGGCCGGCCGCCGCGAGCCGGGCGGTGAACTCCGCGCCGCCGAGGCCGCCCTGCACGCCGACCAGGATCGGCGTGCCCGCGGCCCCGAAGGTCACCGCCGTGCTCTGGATCATCATGCCGATCATCACCGCGGCGGCCGCGGGAAAGCCCAGCGCGACCATGAGGGGGGCGGCGACGGCGGCCGGCGTGCCGAAACCCGCCGCGCCCTCGATGAAGGATCCGAACAGCCAGGCGACGATGACAACCTGAACGCGCCGGTCGTCGCTGATGCCGTGGAAGCTCCGGCGGATCGCGGCGACGCCTCCCGATCGCTCGAGGACGTGCAGCAGGAGGATCGCGCCGAAGATGATGAAGAGCAGGTCGAAGGTGAGGAACAGCCCCTGGATGGAGGCGGCGCCGACCCGCGCCGCGGACATCCCCCAACCCCATAGCGCGATGACGACCGCCACGACATAGACGAGCGGCATCGTGCGTCTGGCCGGGACGCGGAGGCCGACCAGGAGCACGCCGGCCAGAGCGATGGGCAGCACGGCCAGGAACGCCTGGACGCCGAGGCTCACGGTATCATCGCGCCGCGCGGGTTCACGGGCCCTTCGCGCCGCGCGTCAGAAGGGCACGCCCAGCGCGGCGCACAGGAAGCGCATGAAGCCCCGCCCCGCGCGGTACAGCTCCGCCAGCCGTTCCGGCAGATCCGGCGCGGTGACGAACGACTGCGGCAGGCTGCGCATGCCGATGAAGTCCTTCCACTTCAGGTCCTCCACGAGGGGGTGCTCGGGGTCGTAGCCACGGGGCGCCCGGCGGAGACGATCGCCCTGCATCTCGAAGATCTCGCGGAAGCGCGCGGCCCGCGACGCCCGCTTCCACGCGACCGGCTCCTCCACGATGTGGTCGCGGATCTTCCGGAGCGTGGCCGAATCGGGGTGCCAGAGCCCGAGACCCGCGAAGCAGTGGCTCGGTTCGATGTGCAGGTAGAAGCCCGGCGCGTGCGCGTCGCGCCCGAGGTCGTGGCGGAACTGGATCCCGGTGTGGGTCTTGTACGGGCTCTTGTCCTTCGAGAAGCGCGTGTCGCGATGGATTCGGAAGAGCGAGCGGGGTCCGGCGCTGAAGTGCGGGCTGAGCCTCTTCAGGTGCGGGGCGAAGTCCTGGATGAAGCGCAGCGCCGGATCCTTGATCCGCGCCGCGTAGTCGGCGCGGTGAGCGTCGAACCACGCACGCTCGTTGTGCGCGGCGAGCTCGCGCAGAAAGCGGAACGTGCCGTTCGTGAAGTAGCGTGTGCGCGACAGGGGGGGCCTCCTGGTCTGCGTGAGCACGTCGGGGCGCCACGGGGTGGACGTCGTTCACCGCACGGGCGGTGCGCGGTGCCGCGGGGCGCCGGCGTTGCACGACAAGGGATGTCGTCGGGCGTCCGGAGACAAGGGGCGGCCGGAAGAAGGTGGGCGTGGGTCGCGCGCCCCGCGGCAGTACTCGGACAGGTTGCTTGCGCCCATGCCCCTGTCCCTGTCCGCCCAGCGGCGAGCCGTGGAGCCGGTACGGTATCCCCGCAGCGGGCACGGCATCCGGGAGCCGTGGCTGGCGGTGGACCGGATGGCGCGGATCCGGAGCTGGTTCGGGCGTTGGTTGCAGGGTGCTACCGGAGCGTGACGCCCACTCCCATCTCGAGGTACCGGTGTGTGGCGCCGCGCTCGATCACGCGCACGGGCGTCGTCAGATCGTAGCTGCCGGCGTTGTAGTTCGCGAAGAAGGCCAGGGAGATCGGCGGCGCGAGCGGCAGGGTGAAGCCCCCTCCCGCGGTGTAGCCGATGCCGACGCCCGACGCGGTGAGGATCGGTGCGGATGCGTCGGGATCCGGATCGACGAGGTCCTGCCGGCCCCACGCGAGCCCGCCGCCCGCGCGGACGAAGACGTGCCAGATCTGGTAGGAGAAGATCAGCGACGCGTTGCCGAGCATGTTGGAGAGCTTGGTCGGCGTGGGCACTCCCGTGCTGTCGGCCGCACCGGGCGGGCCGGGGTGCGTTCTGCGCCAGACGCTCACGCCCACGCCGACCCCGAAGCCGTGCCCGAGGCGCTTTCCCACGCTGAGCTGGCCCGTGAAGCTGTCGGTGTCGTCGGGGCTGGGGCAGTGCGCGCAGGGGTCGCTCCGGAGTCCGTAGCCGATACCGAGCGTGGCGAAGATCGGGAGTGTGATGTCGGCCGGTTCCGGGGGCGAAGCCGCGTTCGTGGAGTCGACGGCGGAGCGCGGGGCCGTCGAACCGGCGGTGGCCTGCGCGCGGGCAGCGGGAGCGGCGCAGAGGAGTGCCTCCGTCGCGATCAGCCCGGCGAGTGTCCCGCGTGAGCGCGTGCGGAAGGCGTGGGGCACCGGTCGTGATCTCCGGACAGGGGTGGAACCGTGACACCGGAAGGATCGGCCGATGCCGCGAAAAGTTGAGTGCCGGCGGCCGAGCGGCCCGCCGGCGCGGTCCCATGATGCTGGCGCGCGGAGCGGCTACCGTCCGCCGCCGCGCCGGATGCGGTTGCGGATGCTCTCCACCTTGCTCCGGGCGTCCACGAGCGCGTCGTTCAGTTGCGGCGTCCTGGCGCGCACGGCCTCGCCGCGCTGGATGAACGCGCGGTACTCCTTGACGGCCTTGCCGCCCGTCCGGACGATGTCCATGGCTTTGGTGGCCAGCTCGAACTCCCGGTAGCTGCACCCCGCTCGTCCGTAGAGCAGAAGCGCGGCCGCGGAGGGGCGTTCCGAGGTGGCCACGCTCGAGGGGAGTCCCGCGGCGCGCTCCAGCGTCGCGCGCCCGTCGTCGATCCGGCCCACCGCGCACTGCGCCATGCCGAGATAGAGATACGCCGACAGGCCGGGAGAGCCGAAGGAGACGGCGTCCTCGAGGGCGGTCAGCGCCCCGCCCCACTCGCCCAGCTTCATGTGGCTGATGCCGTTGCGGACCAGCGCCTGCTGGTACGCGCGGGCGTACGACGACGAGCGCGAGCGGGGTTGCGGCATGCGCTCGTACGCGGTCGTGGCTCCGGCCCAGTCGCGCTTCCGGAACGCGCGGTCTCCCGCCCGCAGGGCGGTGCGGTCGGTACGCGCGTCGGGGTCGGGGGGTGGGGCGGAGGGGCGTGGGACCGACGGCTGAGGCCGGGCGGCCGTGGGTGCGGGCGCGGCTTGCCCCTTCGGCGGTGGGCGCGTCGCGGCGGTGGGCGGGCGCCCTCCCTCAGCGGGCGGGCGCGCTCCCGCAGAGGCCACACGCGCCAGCCGCCGGGCCATGCGCACGGTGAACGGCCCGGAAGAAGCACCGCGCCCCACCGCGAATACCGTGTCGATCCGGTGGTACGAAGGTGCCTCGAGCCGCACTTCGACGACGAGGCTGTCGCTCGATACCGGGTGCGCGATGCGGTACGGATCTTCCGGCGCCACGCGCTCCACAGCGGTCGTGTCCAGCGTGATCGGCGTGCGCACGAGGTAGCGCACGGTCATCCTGCGGTCGATAAGCGCCGCGCCGGTGCCGGCGTCGACCGCCTGGAACGTGATCTGGCTGACCTCGGGGGCGTGCGTCGGGCGTTGCGGGGCCGCGCCGGATTCGCCGGAGCATCCCCCCAGAAAGATGGCGGCCGGGATCAGGAGCAGGTCGTAGCGTCGCATCTCGTGCAGTCGCATGTCCTGCAAAGGACAGTCGCGGGCGTGCCGGGGCAAGGGCCGGGAGCCGGTTGACCCGCCGCCCGCCGAGCGGGTACGTTCGTGCCGGCACCCCCTCCGCTGCGAGGACGCGCGGACCATGTCCGATTCCGACCGACCCGAGAAGAAGCAGCCCCAGCGCACCGTCGCGTGGAATCCCGAAGACCTCGTGGCCTCGGAGGAAGCGGCGGAGGCCAAGGCGCGCGAGGCGAAGGAAGCGGCGGCCAGCGATCTCGAGGGGGCCCCGACGGGCGCGTTGGAGGAGGCCGCCGGGGGCGAGGCGGACGAGGAACAGGACGCCCTCGTCGGGCAGCTCCTGAGAGACAAGTGGCGGGTGCTCGAGCGCCTCGGCGCGGGCAGCTTCGGAACCGTCTACAAGGTGCAGGACGTCAAGGGCGGGTGGATCGAAGCGCTCAAGATCCTGGGCGTCGACCGGATCACGGGGGCGGAGGCCGAGAACGTCCGCAAGCGCTTCCTGCGCGAGGCGCAGATCATGAAGCGCCTCGGCACCGACTCGGCGCACATCGTCGGGCTCAGCACCTACGAGGAGGATCTCGACGTCGGGCTCATCTATTTTCTCATGTAGTTCGTCGAGGGCAAGAGCCTGGCCGACGCGCTGGCCGAGGAAGGTCCGTTCTCCGTCGAGCGCACGATCCGTCTGGCGCTGCAGGTCTGCGACGCGCTGATCGCGGCCCACGAAGGTCCCGAGCCGGTGGTCCACCGCGATCTCAAGCTCGAAAACCTGATGTTGACGAAGGACCGGGCCGGCGATGAGGTCGTCAAGGTGCTGGACTTCGGCATCGCCAAGATCGCCGAGCGCGACAGCGACAGCCGCCTGACGACGGTGGGCACGCTGGGCACGCCGGGCTACGCCGCCCCGGAGCAGCTCCGCGCGGAGGAGGTCGACGGCCGGACCGACCTCTTCGCGTTCGGGGTGATCCTCTACGCGCTGCTCACCGGCCACGATCCGTGGCTGGGGCGGCCCGCGTACGAGCCCACGACGCAGATCTACGAGCTGATGGTCGCCACCGAGCGGGGCGAGGTCAGGCCGTTCTCGGAGTGGGGGGTGGAGGTGCCGCCGGCGATGCAGAACGTGGTGCTGCGCCTGCTGCGGCGTGACCCCGACCAGCGCTTTCCCTCGGCGCGCGAGTTGGCCGAAGCGCTCAAGCGAGTCCAGGCGGGGGGCGCCGCCGCGGACGTGGGGTCGCTGCGTGTGCTGACCGACGAGCCGGGCGTCATGGTGCAGATCCGCGCGGGCCGGCGTATCGTGGCGGAGGGGCCCACCCCGTGCGTCGCGAACGGTCTCGCGGCCGGTACCTACCGGATCGCTGTGCACGACGGGCGCTACGAACCGGTCGAGACCTCGATCACCCTCGACGCCGGCGCGATCGAGGACCTGACGCTGGTGACCACGCCGCGCGACGCGTCCGCGGGGGCGGGTGTGCGGCGCCACCCCGCAGCGGTCGCGGGGGCCGTGGCGACGGTTCTGCTTCTGGCGGCTGCCGGCTTCCTGCGCCCGTGGGGACGCACGCTGACGCTCGAGGAGCTGCCGGCCCGGGCGGACGCCGTCACCGGCCTTCGCCTGGCGGAGACGGGCATCGCGGGTAGGCTACGCGTCGCATTCCTCTCGGTGCCGTTCCACGTGCCGCTTGCCGAGGACCGCATGGCGGACGCGGTGGCGGGCTTGCGAAGGGCCGGCGTGGAGGTGGACACGTCGTGGGAGGTGTCTCGCCTGATCCGACTTGCCGCCGGGATGCAGGCGCGGAGGCGTTACTTCGGTCACGGCGGCGACGATGTGCAGGGATACGCCAGCCGGGCGGCCGCGATCGATCCCGACAGTCCGGAGGCGCGGTCGCTCCTCCGCAAGGTGGCAGAGCGCATGGCATGGGACGCCGAAGCCCTTCTGCAGGACGGTTCCGGCGACAAGGCGCGCGCGCTGCTGCAGGCGTGTCTCGATCTCGTGCCCGGGTATCCCCGTTGTGCGAATCCTGCCCGGGAGGGTGGCGCCGATCGTTAGCGCTGGACAGGGGGTCGACACCGGACGCATTATGCTGACGAGTCGGTCGGCATACGCCTGGCGCCGGAGCACACCCGGCGACGCCCCGTCCCCATCCAGGCCATGGAGGAGTCAGGATGCCCAAGCTCACGGTCCTCCTCGGACGCAAGACCATCCGGGTCTACGACCTCGACCAGGACACGATCACCATCGGCCGGGACGAGGGCGTGGACGTGCTCATCGACAATCCGTCCGTGTCGCGGCAACACGCTCGGGTGCGTCGCGAAGGCGAGGCGTGGGTGGTCGAGGACCTGGGCTCGTCGAACGGTACGTTCATGCACGGCGAGCGGATCGAGGGGCCCAGGCCGATCCAGCCCGGCCAGGAGATCGGTTTCGGCAAGTTCTCGGTGGTCTTCGGCAAGGTCGTGGGCGAAGCGGCCGCGGCAGCCGCGCCGGCGAGGGCCCATGCCGCCACCATCGATGTGGGAGGGACCACCCACATCAAGTCGCACGAGGTCAAGGAGCTGCTGAAGGAATCGGACCGGAAGCGGCGCGCCCACATCGTGTGGGAGTCCGGTGGCCAGCGTGGGATGCACTATCTGTCGGAGGCCCCGGCCGCGCTGTTCGGGACGGACAACCTGTGTGATGTGAAGGTGCCGAAGGCGCCCAAGCACCACGTTCTCGTCGTGAATCGCCATAGCGGGTGCGAGGTGAGGAACCTGCACTGGCTGGCGAAGATGAAGGTCTCGGGCAAGGCGAAGAAGCTCGCGGCCCTCGACGACGGCGACGTGGTGGAGGTCGGCGGCCTGAAGATGACGTTCGTGGCGGATATCACCTGAGGCCGGCGCGGAGCGTTGCCGCAGCGTTACCGCAGCGCGACCACCAGGACGGCCACCACGATCAACACGCCGACGACGGCCAGGACGATCCCGATCGGGGGTCCTGACCGGTCGGGTACATCGCTTGCGCGTGGGCGCTGGCCAGAGACCGCCGCGGCCTCCTCTTCTCGGGGCGGCGGGGGCGGCTCGAACTCGATCTCCATGGTGCCCCGGGCGCGCTCCCGCGGGACCTCGCCGAATTCCGCGACGGCCACGGTGATGTTGTCGTCGCTGCCGCGCTCGAACGCCGCCGCGGCCAGCGCCTGCGAGGCGCCGCGCGGTCCGCCGGACCGCACGAAGATCGCGCGGATGTCGTCGGCGTCGAGCGTCTTGTAGAGTCCGTCCGAGCAGAGGAGGACGGCCGAGTCGGGCTCGACGGGAAAGGGTCCGAAGACGTCGACCTCGACGTGATCGTCCAGGCCGATCGCCTGGGTCAGCGCGTCACGCCACTCCGAGGCGCGGGCCTCCTCCTCGGACTGTCCGCGCCGGATGGCCTCGGCCACGAAGGAGTGGTCCTCGGTGACCTGCCGTATCCCTTCGGAGGTCAGAAGGTAGCCCCGGCTGTCTCCGACGTTGGCGATGCGGAAGGTGTCTCCCTCGAGGAGCATCGCGACCAGGGTGGTTCCCATCCCGCGCTTTTCGGGCTCCGCCGCCTTGTCGTGGACGCGCTCGTTGGCCAGGCGGAACGCCTCGGCGAGGTCGTGGCCACCCTCCAGCGCGTCAACGAGCGATTCGATCGCCAGCGCGCTGGCCACCTCACCCGCGGCGTGTCCGCCCATGCCATCGGCTACCGCGACGAGCAGGCGGCCGTCGGAGAGGGTCATGTCGAGCACGGAGTCTTCCTGGTACGGCCTCCGGCCCTCGAGGGACTCCGTGGCTATTCGGGGCCGTTCGGCCATGTTGCTTCCTCGGCGTGAGACACAGTGCCCGCGAAAAACAGATAGGTCGCGCCGATCGCGGGAGCAAGGATCGCGGACGTCGGACAGGCGCCTATCCGCCGCCGCCGCCGCTCCGGATCGCCTTGACGACTTCTCGCGTCAGGTCCCAGCGGTCGAAGCCCTGGCGGCCGTAGTCGAGACCCCGCCGCACGATCACGAGATCGCGCGAGGGAACCACGATGACGTACTGGCCCCGATTGCCGGCGGTCGAGTAGGCGTCCTTGGGCGCGTCGGTGCGGTTGTCCGGCACGAGCCACCACTGGCCGCCGTAGAAGTTGCCGATGCCGGCCGTCGCGGGGGCCGGCGTACGCACGAAGTCGATCCACTCCTCGGACAGCAGCCGGCGTCCGTGCCAGGTGCCGTGCTGGAGGTAGAGGAGCCCGAAGCGCGCGAGGTCGCGCGCGTTGGTGTAGACCTGGCTGCTGAGGATGAAGTCTCCGAAGCGGTCGACGCCCGGCATCGTGTTGCGCATCCCGATCCTGTCGAACAGCGCCCGGCGGGGAAACTCCAGATAGGTGTGCTCGTCGCCGAGCGCCCGCTTCATCGCGTAGACGCCGAGGAGGTTGTCGTAGTTCTCATAGTCCCAGTAGGTGCCCGGCCGGCGGATGAGCCCGCGGTTGAGCGCCCCTCGCACCGAGCTGGCGCCGGCCCAGTACGCCAGTCCCGAGCCGGTCGCGTACTCGAGCCCCGCGTCGTCCACCGGGTAGAGCCCGCTGGACATGTTGAGCACATGGCGGAGCGTGATCGCGGCGCGGGGGTCGGTTTCGGGGGACGCCGCCTTCGGCAGCCAGTCGAAGCCGAGGGGCTCGTCCAGCGCCAGGCGACCCTGGTCGACCAGCATCCCGATGAGGGTCACGGCGATGCTCTTCGCGGTCGACCATGTGCGCGTGCGCGTCGTGACGTCGACGCCCGGCGCGTACCGCTCGTGGATGATCCTTCCCCCGTGGACGACCAGCAGGCTGAGCGTGACCTGTTCGGGCGACGCGCGGTCGAACGCCCAGTCGGAGGCGGCCCGGAGCGCAGCCGTGTCCACGTCGGCCGGCAGCGGCTCGTCGCGGATCAGATCGCCGTCCGGCCAGGGGATCGTGTCGGGGTCGCCGGGGAGCGGGGGCGTCTCGAGGATCGGCAGCTCGTCGATGTCGGCGAAGGTCTGGTCGGGCGCCATGACCACGCAGCCGAGTCCCTTCCGGTACGCGGCGCGCGCGACCGTGCCACGGTCCGGCGCCCCCACCGCGACGGCGCGGAGCTTCCGGTCGACGACGTAGTCGCCGCCATCGGCGGTGCCGACCGGGTGCCGCAGGTACCGGAGCTCCTGGTCGAAGATCTGCCGCAGGGTGCGGTGCGAGGTGAAGAGCCCGTTGCACATCATGACCGCCTGGACGCCGTGCTGGACGAGCTCGCGGTCGAAGCTCCAGTAGTCGTACGACGCACGCCTCTGTGCTGCTGCGGCCGCGGGAAGCAGCAGCAGCGCGAGGGTGGCGAATAGGATGCGAGAGCGTCTCATCGGCGGATCCTGTGCACGGTGGGTTGGGGGGCGGTACGCGGGATCGGTCCCGCGTACCGGGATGATACGAGGGGGCGGCCGGGGGCGCGAGGAAAAGCGGAGACGTGAGGCGAGGCGCTCCGGAGGCGCGAGGAGGCGCCAGGACGCGCGATCCGGAGGGGATGAAGGCCGTGGCCGACTACGTGCCCCGCCCGCCGGACGTCTCCATCCCTGAGCGCACCCCGGACCGCACATTGCCCCGCGTGCGCACGCGGGTCCATCTGAGCACCCGCAGGAGGTCGCTGAAGTCGTCCGTCCACAGGATCGTGTCGGCGGGCGTGGGGCGCTCCACGGCTCCGCCGCGCCCGGCCGGCCTCCGGGCCTTCGCCCGAGCGCGGACGTCGGCGAGGAACGCGGGGTCGTCCGCCAGGACGAACCAGGTGCTGGAAATCCCCCCTGATCCTTCGGGGGGATCCGTAGTGATTTCGAGCGCCTCGAGCCCCGATGCGCCGGCGAGCCCCCGGATGACGGGGGCCAGATCGACGTGGCGGTTCGTGGCCTGGAAGACGAGGACGCCACCGCCGGCGAGCGCGCGCCGGTAGAGCCACGCGGCCTCGCGCGTGAGGAGATGCACGGGAATGGCGTCGCTGGAGAAGGCGTCGACGACGAGCACGTCGTAGCGCGGGCCGGCGCGCGGCGGCCGGGTCTCGCGCGCCAGCGACAGTCGGCCGTCGCCCGGGACGACCTCCACGACGGCGGGCGCGTCATGGAGAAAGGTGAAGTAGCGGCGGGCGAAGGACTCCACCGCGGGGTTCAGCTCGTAGAAGCGCACCGTGTCGCCCGGCCGCGTCCACGCCGCGATGGTGCCCACGCCCAGGCCGATCACGCCGATCCGCAGCGGGTGCCCGGCGCGCCTGCGCGGATGGAGCGCGAGCGCCAGCGCCACCCCGCTGCCCGCCGTGAAGTAGGCGGTGGGACGATCGCGGCGGGCTGGGTCCAGGAACTGCCCCCCGTGGAGGATCCGCCCGTCGAGCAGGACTCGCATGTCGTGGAGGACGCCGCGGGGGCGGTCCTGAACGCGCAGCACCCCGTAGAAGTTCCGTTCGGTCGCGACCGTGCCGCGGGTCCGCCGCAGCGTCGGAACCCAGAACGCCGCCGCGGCGAGCGCACCGACGGAGAGGAGCGCAGCCCACCGCACAGGGCGGGCTCCGCGATGCAGCGCCGAGCAAGGGTCGCGCCAGAGCACCGCGAGCTGGAGGCCCCACGCCGCGAGCAGGAGCACGGGCAGCTCCCAGAAGTCGTGGAGGACCGCGGGCGCGACGAGCGCCACCAGCATGCCGCCCAGGGCGCCCCCGGCGGCCATGGTCAGGTAGAACCTGGTCAGGTGGCGCGCGTGGGGTGCGCCGGCGGCCAACTCACCGTGGAGCACCATACACGCTACGAAGAGCGAGCCGGCCGATCCCGCCACCTGCACGCTGGCCGGAAACGCGAAGCCCCAGTTCCAGAGCAGCGCCATCGCGCCGAGCGCCAGGACGAGGAACGATCCCCAGATGCGGCGGCGGTAGGCGCCCGCGAAGGCGAGGACGAAGCTCAGCAGATAGAGCGCCAGAGGAAGGATCCACAGCAGCGGCGCCGGCGCGACGTCGAGCGTGATGTGGTTCGTGATGGCGAGCAGCAGGCCCGAGCCGCACGCCGCGAGCAGGAGCCAGAGCGTGACGTCCGCGGGAGCAGGGGTGCCATCCGCGCGGGGCGGGCCGGCCACGGTACCCTCCGCGCCGGCGTGCCGCACTACCCTCCAGACGACGACGGCGCATGCCAGGACGAAGCTGCCGTACGCCGCCGACCACGCCCAGCCCTGGTGGCTCACGCCCACGAGGGGCTCGACGAGCGTCGGGTACGCGAGCAGCGCCAGGAGCGAGCCCACGTTCGAGACCGCGTAGAGCGGATACGGCGAGCGCCCGGGCGCCTCCCGGGCGAACCAGTCGTGCAGCAGCGGCGCCGTCGCGGCCAGCAGGAGGTAGGGTCCGCCCACGCTCGCGGTCAGGAGGCGCAGGAGGTGCCACGCGGGGGCCGGATCCGCTGCCACCCCGGGCGTGGGCGACGGCGTGATCGGCAGCAGGGCGAGCGTGACGAGCAGGAGCGCGCCGTGGAGGAGCGCCTGTCGGCGGCGCCCCAGCCGACTGCCGAGGTGGGCGTAGAGGTATCCCCCCAGAAGGAGCGTCTGATAGAAGAGCAGCGACGTCGTCCACACCGCCGCGGCGCCCCCGAACCACGGCAGGATCGCGCGGGCCATCAGGGGTTGGACGAGGAAGAGGAGAAAGGCACCTACGAAGGTGACGGCGGCGTAGCTTCGCATGGGCAGAGAGGATACACGGCGGGCCGGTCGCGCACCACGCCGCCGTGGCCGGGCCGGGGCTCGGCCGGGGGTGCGGCCCACGGCGCCAGGGTCGTCGACCTGGAGGGAGGCGTGCTCTTCCCGGGCTTCATCGAGCCGCACTCCCACGTGCTCGGCTACGGGCTGGCGGAGTCGCGCGCGGCGGTCTTCTACAACCGTAACCTGGCTCCTGTACTCTCGCGCGAGGAACTGCTCGAAGTCGTGCGAGAGGAGGCGGCGGAGCGGTCGGCGGGCGAGTGGATCACCGGCAGGGGGTTCAGCACGGATCGCTGGCCCGACCGGCGCGCGCCCGACCGGTGGGAGCTCGACCGGGTGGCTCCCGACCACCCGGTGGCGCTCAACGACCTGGGGGGCCACCTGCTGGCGTGCAACTCGCGGGCGCTCGAGCTGGGGGGCGTGACGCGCGACACCCCCGACCCGGCCAACGGCGTGCTGCACCGCGACGCTTCGGGAGAGCCGAACGGGCATCTCAACGACGGCGCCATGCTGCCGGTCTTCGGCCGGGTGCCGACCCCCGAGCCCGACGAGCTGCGGCGGGCGGCCCGTGTTGCCGTCGAGGACATGGCGGCGATGGGCATCACCACGGTACATCATATCCGCAACTGGCTCCCGTCGGGGTACGGGCCCGAGCAGATCTGGCCGTTCGTCGAGATGGAGCAGGCCGGCACGCTGCCCATCCGGGTCCGGCTCATGGTCGAGGGCTACGAGAACATCGCCCGGGTGGGCGACTACAAGCACGTGGATCGTCTTCGCGCGCTCGGGCTGCGGACCGGCTTCGGCGACCGGGTCAAGGTCGGGTCGGTCAAGGTCATCGTGGACGGGTGGCTCGACACCCGCACCTCGGCCAACTACGAGCCGTACGCGGACGCGCCCGAGATGCGGGGGTACTGCTGGCGAGAGGAAGACACGTCGGACTACCGCGAGCTGGTCTGGCGGGCGCACGAGGCGGGCTTTCAGCTCGCGATCCACTGCGACGGGCTGCGCTCCACGGACATCATCCTGGACGCGTACGAAGACGCGCTCCGGAGACTGCCCCGCGAGGGACACCGTCACCGGCTCGAGCACGTGCCGATCCTCACGGACGAGCAGATCGAGCGGATCGCCCGGCTCGGGCTCTCGGTGTGCACGGTGCCCTCGTACCGGATGGAGCCGTGGTACAAGGAGATGATCTGCCGGGCCTACG
>Ga0114931_10002681_pt1 | contig 22609 bp, 21 predicted proteins | sample 2SBtaG_FD_89579 | JGI IMG/M metagenome (GOLD analysis project Ga0114931, IMG submission 89579) | Deep subsurface microbial communities from Kolumbo volcano to uncover new lineages of life (NeLLi) - 2SBTROV14_V59a metaG | ecosystem: Environmental > Aquatic > Marine > Volcanic | place: Kolumbo... | reverse complement strand
TGCCGATCCCCGTGGGGGGATGGGTTCAGAGTCCCCAGGCAGCAGGGAATTCGCTGCCTTCCGTGATCACCTGCGGGACGAAATCCGGAGCCATGGGACGTTGGTTCGCTACGTCTATACAGCCGCGGCCCTCCTGAGTGAAGGTCTGAAAAGGGCCGGGAGACGCATCGATCGTGGTTTGCTGCTGGAAACCATGCAGCAGATTCATTCCTTTCGCTCGGGGGCGATGCCTCCCATCGACCTGGCACCTCACCTGACAAGACCCTCGAGAATCCTGATTTATTCCCATTCCGGACTTGAGTTTCAGGTGGCAGCGCCGTGGTTCGTGCCACCACAGGGTCAGTAGTAATAAGGCCAGGGATAATAGTAGGGCGACCAGTAGGGATAATAACCCCAGTAGGGAGGGTAATAGAGGGTCTTGTATTCGGAACGCTTTGCCCATAAGTAGATCACCTCGGCATCGAGGACCACCAAGGGAACCTTGCGCTTGTCGATGAAACGTTCCCGGGTGCCGTCGATGGTGCCTATCACCGTGACTTCGCGTTTGGCCTCATAGATGGCCGGATCCAGAAACTGGCTGGTGCGTACCAGGAAGCGTCCGATGCCGTCGGCATTTTGAGCGGGTCGCTGGGAGCGGTCCAGGGGAGTGGCCAGGACTTGCATCCAGGTGACGTTTTCCTTGTTGCTGACTTCGAGAATCCGCCCCCCCCAGCGTACCTTTCTACCCTGGTACTCCTGCGGTTGAGCCTGTACCTGGGCGAGCGTCAAGGGTTCCACCGGAGTCTTTTTCAACACTTCCGGAACCGTGCTGCAGGCCGACAGGAAAGCCAGCCCGAGGAACGGGAAAACAAGCTTGTTCAGAAGTTGCATGATCTGTTCTCCAGGGTTGAGCCTGCCTGAGTTCCGTGGCCAGTTTTCAGGGGCGACGGAAGACTTGCCCACAGTGGCTGCCGGAACCATTTCGGCGGTGTATTCATCTGGGCCGGTCACTGGATTGGTCGTGGGAGTGACGACACCCTTGCAAACAATTCGACCCGTTGGCTGACCAGGGTGTTCCGCAGCCTTATGTATATTCACAGATTCCTGTTGATTTCGATCCTGCTGAATGGGCGAAGCCCCCCTTTTCCATTCCAGGGGGGCTAAGCAAAAACAGCCCAAGAGGCCGCTCGTCAATCAGAAATCCTGTTCCAGGATTTCCTTGGCCCGCCGGCACAGCTCGCGGGCGTAATCGGTCCAAAGACCCTGTCCCCAGTAGCGGAAACAGCTGGTTTCACAGATCAGAAGGTAAAACAGCGCTCTGCGATAACGGGGGTCGGAAGTGGGAACTCCGGCCTTGATGACTTTTTCATGAAACAGGGAACTGACTTCGTCTATGGGCTTGAGGACATCGTCGTAACCCTCGACCCAGGAAATGTCATCGGTCCAGCTGCCGCCCTCCATGTGAAAGTCATGTCTTTCCTGTTGCAGCTGGCCGATAGCCTGGCGCATCTTTTCAGGGCCTTCACCGGGGGTGAAACGCTGCCATAACAGATGTTGGTTCTTGGGTTGCAGGGCCGGAAGCTCCTTCCCACTGATTCCGAGGGAGTAGAGATATTCGAGATACTCGGTGACATTGACAATGGGGGTGCGGCTGGCGGAACATTCACGAACCACCTCCAGGTACTTGGGCGGGAACTCGTTCATCATCACGCCGCCGTTCTCGCCGTCGGCGATCTGGGTCACCAGCGGCGGCACCTGACGGCCCGCCAGCTCCAGTTTTGTCAGTCCTTTGGCTTCGTAGTAGGGCTGCATCTGGGCCACCAGCTTGGTGTCGCTGCCCTGGGTCTTGATGATGGCAATGATCTCGACGCTCTCGCCGTGACTGTTGCGGCATACCAGGCGGTGCGGCAGGTGCTTGTGTTCAGGTTCCCAACCGTTCTCCCGTTCGACCGTGTGTTCCTGCACCAGGACCCATTGGAAGCCGCAATCCTTGAGGGTCTTGACGAATTCATAGGCGACGTCCGGCTGGTTGGGAAGCGCCATCTCCGGGGGTGAGAAGCCGCGCACGCGGGTCAAGGCCTCCAGGCCGAAGATCGCAGCGAAGTGGTGCTGCCATGCCTTGACGTGAAGGCGGAAATCCTGGGGTGGGGTGGAGGGGGCCACCGCATGACCCCAGGCGGTGCCCAGCCATTCGGCCGTCGGCTGATAGGACGGCTGGGTTGCCAGGGGGACCAGGGCATCGAAGACATCATCCAGCCCCATTTTGCGAAGACCATAGAACAGGGTTCCGGAGTAATCCAGCATTGCCCGGGGAGTTTTGCCTTCACCCATCAGCTGGGGAATGAATTCCCCCATGCGCTTGTAACACCAGTGGAACACCGGGGCGTTGTGATTGTCGCCGATCTCGGGATGGGCCATCATATCCTGCAGATTGCTGATGACTTCGGCAGTGTGCAGATCACTTCCGCCAGCGGGAATCAAAGGCTGATGCATATGCAGGGCGATCGCGAAGGCGCTCTCGATCTGGTCGAAATCGATCCCGCTGCGCCCCAGATAGAGGGTATCGCTGGCATGCTTTTCCAGGGTTTTTTCGATCAGGGATTCGCTGCCACAAAAATTTGGCAGGCCATCGATGATTTCAGGTAAATCGTTCATGGATACTCCTTGCAGAAATGACGTTACAGGATAAGTGACTCGGGTGCCGGTGGAGGGTTCTCAGCGATCGATATCCCGGACGAGTTCCCAGCGTTCAAGCGACCATGGGTTTGACGCTCTGGAGACATTTTTCGGCAATTTCCAGATCCTCATCGGCGCGATGGACCCAGGCTTCGCCCCAATAGAAATTGCAGCTGGTTTCCGCGCGCAGCAGATGCCACAGGGCCTCCTCCAGGAGCTCGTGGACCTGGCCGTGAAGAAGTCCTTTCTCCCCGGCCTGCCAGCGGGTGTCGTGGATTGCCTTGCTGAGGGAATGAACCCGGGCGAGGGTGTCTTTCTGGGCCTGAGAGCCGGTCCATTGGGTAAATTCCCGGCCGTGATGCCAGCCGGTGTTCCATGCTCCGGTGCGGACGTTGACTTCACCGTGGACGCCATGACGGTCCAGATACTCATGGATGAAGGTGGGACGTATGGTGGCCGTCTCGGCACGGGCTTGTTCCAGCATCGGCAGATAGAAGGCATCCCAGAAATTGGCTCCCTCGGTGACGTTGCGGAACCAGCCGCCATTTTCCCCGTCGGTGCAGGTGGTGACCAGGGGGGGGAAATCGCAACCCCGGGTTCTGGCTTCCACTTCCTTGAAGAACCACTCGGGTTGCATTCCGGATTCCTGGGCGTTGGAAAGATCACGGTCGCGGACGATGACCGTGATTGCCGAATCCGCGTAGCGGGCGATGTGAGGGCGGTAAACGATCTCTTGCCAGCTCATCCCGTTCAACGGCTCGATGTGTTCACTGTCCACCAGCACGTAGCGGTAGCCGTAATAACGCAGGAGCGGGATCATCTCCATGGAAAATCCCATCTCCGGTGGCCAGAAACCCTGAAAATCGTTGCGCCACATCAAGTGGCGGGCCAGCCCCAGCCAGCGTTCGATGTGTTCCCTGCGGTCGGCCTCGGGAATCAAGGGAAACACCGGGTGGTAGTAACCGCTGCCGAGGATCTCGAAAAGCTTGCGGTTCTGCAGATGCCACAACAGCGAGCCGACATCCACGATCCCATACACCCTGGACTGGAAATTGGGATCCTTGAGGGTTTCCAGCAAGGTCCCGGAAAGGGCCAGGTGGACCCTGGCCACGTCCTCGTAACCCCAAAGGCGCCTCGGCATGCGATCCATGGCAAAGAGAATCTCCCTGGCCTCCCAGGTCTTCTCGGCCAGCAGATGCTCGAGATTACCGGGGGGTTGGTGAAAGTTCAGGACCAAGGCGTGCTGCGCGGTTTGTGTCATCGGTCGCTCACCGTTCGTTTCAAGTTGCACTGGATAGATTATGTGGAACCCTGGGAGAATGCAAAATGTTGCTGTGGCATTGCCTTGTTTGAACCTGGCTGGCTGGCCTTGTCTACCGCGGTCTATCCACGGTACGCTTTCCCATCCCCTGTTAAAAATTTTATAATCCCATGGAACCCCGATCCAAAAGCTATCGATTTTCCCTTTGTGGGGGATCATCATTGCGGTTACGCTCAATCCGGTCTATGAGCGCCTTGCCGGGTTGTTGGGAGAGCGGCGGGGGATGACAGCAACGTTATTGTCCGCCCTCTTGTTGCTGGTGCTGATCGTGCCTGCCATCTACCTTGGCCAATTGGTGGTGGAGAATTCCGTGGAGGTGGCAGGTCACCTCAGAGAAGGGGCGCTCACGGTCCCGCCACCGCCCAGAACGTTGCTGCAATGGCCCCTGATCGGCAAACCGATCCATGGCTTCTGGTCGATGGCCTCCACCAACCTGGGGGCGGCGCTGGAACTGATAGCGCCCCAGGTCAAACTGTTTGCCACCTGGCTTTTGTCAGCGGCCGCTTTAACCAGCCTGGCGGTGCTTCAGTTCATATTCTCCATTATCGTAGCCGGGTTGCTCCTGGCGCAGGGTGACAGCGGGAGAAAAATGGTGCTGGCGGTGGCCAGGCGTTTCGCGGGCGCCAGAGGCGCCGCTTTCAACCAGCTCGCGGTGGCGACGATCAGGGGGGTTGCCAGTGGCGGATTGGGGGTGGCGATGATCCAGTCGATCCTGGCCGGTCTGGGTTTCGTGGTGGCGGGGATTCCCGGCGCTGGCCTGTTGGCATTGTTGTGCCTGTTCCTTGCGGTGATTCAATTGGGAGCAGGGCTGGTGAACCTGCAGTCGGTCATTTATGTGTTCTCCACCCATGATGGCTTTTTCGCCACGGCATTCATGGTGTGGAGTATTGCGGTGGCCTTGATGGACAACGTTCTCAAGCCAGTAATGATGGGGCGCGGGGTACAGATACCCATGCTGGTGATCTTTCTTGGGGCGATCGGCGGTATGATGCTTTCCGGCATCGTCGGTCTGTTCGTGGGGGCTGTGGTTCTGGCTCTGGGCTATGAGTTGTTCCAACAGTGGCTCGGCAATCCGGTTGTGATCAGTGAGTGAGATGGCATGAGCAAGCAAAGTGACGATTCGACCAGACCTGGTCTGCCCATTCCCGAACCTCCCGGGCCTTTCCATCGGGAACCCCTGCCGTGGCAGGTGCCCAAGCCAGCGGAAGAAGATCCCGATGCCCCCCTGCGGGTGCAGAGGTTACTGGCCAGTCCCAGTTATCGTCCGGCGGTCGCCGATCTGGGATTTCTCAACAGTGATGAGACCCGGCCGGCAAGGCTGGAGCTGGACTATCTCAAGCCCGAACTGGGGCTCCAGGCGCACGGGGTACGCAACACCATCGTGGTTTTCGGCAGTACCCGTATCCCCGAACCCGAGGCGGCCAGGCGCAGACATGCGGTGCTCAAGGATGCCCTGGACAAACGGCCGGACAATCAGGAGTTGCAACGTCGCGTCCGGGTCGCCGAACGGATCGTTGCCAAGAGCCGGTATTACGACATCGCCCGCCAATTCGGGCGGATCGTCGGGCAAGCGGGGCATGGCCCGCTGGACTGCCGTCTGGTGGTGATGACCGGTGGTGGGCCGGGGATGATGGAGGCCACCAACCGGGGTGCTTTCGATGTCGGAGCCAAGAGTGTAGGGCTCAACATCACCCTGCCGCACGAGCAGTTTCCCAATCCTTACATCACCCCTGAGCTGTGTTTCCAGTTTCACTATTTCGCTCTCCGCAAGATGCACTTTCTTCTTCGTGCCAAGGCCCTGGTGGTGTTTCCCGGCGGTTTTGGAACCCTGGACGAGCTGTTCGAGACCCTCACTCTGATCCAGACCCGCAAGATCAAACCGGTGCCGGTGATCCTGGTCGGGGAAGCCTATTGGCGCCGGGTGGTGGATTTCGAGTTTCTGATGGATGAAGGGGTCATCGACCCGGAAGACCGGGGACTGTTCTGGTATGCCGAAAAAGCCCAGGCGATTTGGGATGGGATTTTGTGGTGGTATGAAAGCCAGGGTGAGCCCCTGATCAATGGGGAGCCTTGTCCCGTGGCCAGAGAATGAGTATTCGGGCACGGAGCCTGGCCAATTCAGGTTTCTTTCCGGGCCCCTTGGGGCTGTGGCCATTCTTCCTGGAGTGACCCCTGGGAGGCAAAAGGCAGTATGATGCCATAGGATTCAATCAATGGAGGGAGTGAGCTGTGAGGAATTACAAATCATTGTTTTACTTGTTGCTGCTTTTCAGTTGGGTATCATCGGTGGGTGCCGCGGAGAGCGACCATATGGAACTCGATCCATTCTCCTACATCCTGGTGGAACTGGGGTTGATCATCGCTACTGTCGTGGTCGGCCACATCCTGGCCCAACGACTGGCGCTGCCTGCCATTCTGGGTGAATTGTTGATTGGCCTCGCCATCGGCAATCTCCTCTATTGGAGCGGGCTGTCTCCGTTGTTATTTCTGATCATGCATCTGGGGGATGCCAGCCTTTTGTTCCGGGAGGTCTGGGTGACCGGGGCTTCGGTGGTCCAGGCGGCCAGCAATATATTTCCTCCCCAGGAACTGGAGCCCGATGGCGTGGGGGACAGGCTGATCAATATCCTGGTGGGGGACGAAGGTCCCGGTTTCCTGTTGATGGGTAGCGCATTGTGGCATTTTTCCAATCTGGGAATCCTGTTTCTATTGTTCAAAGTATCCCTCGGGGTGCGAATCGAAGAGTTGCTGGCAGCCCGCAGACACTCCTTGTTCCTTGCCTTGAGTGGCCTTTTGGCGGCCTTGGGGATGGGTTGGTTGGTAGCGGGGTGGCTGTTGCCGGAGGCTGCCTGGAGCGCTCATTTTCTCCTAGCCAGTGGACTCATCTCCACCAGTGCGAGTATCGCCATTCCCTTGCTGGCCGTGTTTGAAAGACGCTATCCCGAGGTGGCCAGGGTGGTGATTGGAGCAATCCTGATCGACGACGTGCTTGCAATCGCGCTGATTTCTTCGGCGGACACTTTTGTTCAAAGTGGCGACCAATCGTTACTGTCGTTGATACCGGGTCTGCTCGGAGTGGGGCTGTTCTTTTCCGTCATCCTCTACCTTTGCCGCAAGGCCCCGACCTGGGAACTTCCCTGGCTTGACGACATGGACGAATACCAGGCCAAGCTGCTGTTACCCCTGGGGCTGGCCTTTTTCATGGCCTGGTTTGCCAATCTGCTACATCTTTCGAGCATCCTGGGGATCTTCGGTGCCGGGTTGGTCCTCAACAGCCTCAATCTGGAAAAGCGCTGCCAGGGCAGAGTGTCGGTACAGGATCTGGTACGTCCCCTGGCGCGGGTGTTTGCACCGATCTTCTTCGTCCTGCTGGGCATGCAGATCGATCTCGGCGGTTTTCTCTCCTTTAAGGTGCTGTTCATGGGCTTTCTGTTGACCGCAGCCGCCATTGGGGCGAAATTGCTTGGTGGCTATCTGACGTCCAAGGGAGTGGAAGGAACCCTGCTCGGCTGGGCCATGGTGCCCCGGGGGGAAGTGGCCCTGATTGTCGTGGCGATGGGCAAGAGCCTGGGGGTCATCACCGATGATGCCTATGCCGCTTTCATGCTCATGGTGATGGCCTCCATAGTGCTGGCACCGGTGATGTTACAGAAAACCATGGAGGAAATGGAGGAATCGGTGACAGAAGGGGAGGTGGAGGCAGAGGCAACAACAGCCGCCCAGCCACCGGAGGAACCCGAACCCCTGCCGCTGAAGGAATGATCCCGGCTGAAGGTGAAACCGGGGTCGGATCATTGCTCAACTGGACGGCGGCAGGGACCGTCCTGAGGTGGGGAAGCCGGCTTTGCTTTCGCCAGGCGAAGGAGTCTAGCTTTGGCTTGTCGGTTGGCCCTGTCGATGGCCTCGAGCGAAGGCATCCGGGCCATCAGATCCAGCCTGGCAGGGATGGCCCCGGGGGTGTTCTGGTGTGCGGCCATCATTACCAGGGTCAGCCCTTCGATGCTTTCGTCAGCGCCTCTGGCCCTGGCGGCGAAGATGTGTTTTCCGAGGTCAAGCAAGGCGGGGCCGTAGGCGGATGCGGCTGCCTGGTTCAACCACTCCCTGGCTTGGCCATTGCGCTTCAGGTCCAACAGCAGGCGGGCCAGTTCGTACTGGGCGGCGGTAAGCCCACCGCCGGCCGCCAGCGTATACCAGTGTAGTGCCTCTTCTCTGTGGTGACTCTGGTCAAGTAATCTGGCCAGGGCCAGGGCAGCTTCCGGGTCGCCGTTTTCAGCGTGTTTCCGGTAAAGCTGCAATGCCTTGTCGAGTGCCCGCGGGTTTCCTTTTCCTTCCATGGCATAGAGTTCCGCCAGTTCCAATTCACTTTTGCTGTAGCCCTGGCTGACCGCCAGGGAGAAAAAGTGCTCGGCGGTCTCAAGGTTTCGGGGGATGTCCTCTCCCCGGGCGTAGAGTTTTCCAAGGCGGTGGCTGGCGGCACCGACGCCCTGGTTGGACAGCGCTTCCAGTTCCGAGAGCGCCGCAGCGGGATTGTAAAGAGCACTGCCGTTTTCCAGCATTGCATCCGCTAGCCGTAATCGGGCTCCCACATGTCCACCCTCGGCCGCCCGGCGGTACCATTGCAGGGCTTCGTCGTGCCCGGCCGCGCTGCTTTCCAGCAGCCTCGCGAGGGCAAATGCCGCCTGGGGATTGCCCTCTTCAGCATGGCGACGATAGATGTCCCGGGCCTGATCCGGATCGGCCGGGGTACCACATCCCCGGGCCAGGTAACGGGCGATATCGAGGTCGCTGGCTTGGTCGCCTTGGGCAAGGGCCAGGCGATAGTATTCCAGGGCTTTGGCATGATTCTGCGCCACCGTCTCGCCCTGTTCGTACAGTTTCGCCAGGCGCCGGCTGGCGGCGGCGACACCTTCCTGGGAGAGTTGTCGGTAGATGGCCATTGCCTTTTCGACGTTCCGAGTCACTCCCTTTCCCTGGCGCAGCATGTCTGCCAGCGCCAGGCGGGAGCCGGGACTTTGGGTGGCCTGGACCGCCCTCCTGAACCATTTATAGGCCCGGCGATCGTTGGCGGGTGAGGGTGGTTGCTTGCGCAGATAATAGAGACCGATCCGGTAGGCGGCAGGAAGATAGCCGTTGTCGTAGGCCTGCAGATAGTATTTCAAGGAATCCTCGGGTGCTGCACCTTCGATCAGCCCCATTTCGATGAGTCTGCCCATCCCCACCTGGGCCTTGGGAAAACCTCGTTCTGCCAACGGGGCCCAATGGCGTCTGGCGGACTCATAGTCCTGCTCTCGGAAAGCCCGTTGGGCGGAAGGCAGATCGGCGCAGCCACTCACGGCGGTAATCAGAAGCCAGGCAACGCTCCAGGTACTCTTCATGTCACCAGTACACTCTCATTTCCAGTACGATACGATAGGCGTAGCGGGTGTCGGAGACACCATCGAAAGCCTCTCCGCGGCGGAAGCCGCTGCCGATCAACTGAAGTTTGGCCCCGTTGCCCCAGCGTTTGCCGAGGATCAGATCCAGCTCTTCGCCGATGTGTTTGTGGCGGCCGTTGGGGGTGACCACCAGGCGGGAGGATATCAGGGAATTGTCGGCGTTCACCTGGTGATAGCTGTGAAAGGCGGCCTCCAGCCATAATCGGTCTATAATCTGCCAGCCGCCGAAAGCACTGAAAATCTGCAGATTGGACAGCTCCGGCCGCAGCAGCTCCCCGTAGATCCGGTAACGGGTGGTTCCCAGATGATAGCCTTTGTTGTTGACGATCTCCGACTGGACGAAACGGTGCTGGGTGGACGAGCCGCGCCCATCGCCTGAGCCCCGGGCATAATCGAGGCCGAAACCCCAGTGCTCAGTGGCGGGTTTCCATAGGAATCCTATGTCGAGGCCCAGTCCACCGGCCAGGTTGATGTTGTTGAATCCTACGACTTTCCGGTCACCGCTGGGTTGGCGCTTGAGGGTCAGATCCTGGCTGTCACCGAAAACAGTGGCCAAATCCAGCCAATAGTGCAAATGGCTTTTTGCCGGCTGGAGATCGCCGCTGGTCCTCAGACCCAGCCACACCAGATCGGCTTTTGGCCGGGCACTCTGTTCGAGGGAGAACTGGTGGCCGATGGGGTGAGTGTCACCATCGAGATGCTCGAAGATCGCAAAGCCTTCGAGGTGATGGCGGTACAGGTAATGATAGTCGGTGTGGGCGATCACAAACAGGCTCTTTTCCAGGCCGGTATTGGGGTCACTTACCGAGGCCACACGTTCGTCGATGATCCTGCCACCAACACTCAGTTCACTAGTCAGCAGCGTGGTATGGTATTGCAGTCTGGCGGAGTCGAGTTGGTTGTCGTACCACCAGCCCCGCGCGTCTCGAAAGATCTTGCGCCCGATCATGCCCCCGAGAGGAATTTGGTCGCTCCAAAGATAAGGGGTTTCGAGGTAGAGCTGGCGGACTTCGAAATAGACATCGGGATTGTGGTGACGGTTCTCCCGGTTGTCCAGCAGGCGGTTCACGAATACCAGCCGCATATCGGAGTCGAAGCGCAGATATTCTCCCAGCATGGGGCTGTAGCGCAGCCCCAGCCGTACCCGTTGTTCGTTTTCCCGGCGACGCTTTTGCGGCGCCTCGTCCAGCCCCCGGCCATGGGTGACGCGGGGAGCGAGATAGAACCTCAGTGAGTCCCACCCGGGTATTTCCCAGGCGCTGCCTGCCAGGGGAAACGCCAGCAGACCCAACAGGAGTTTGAGGATCCAGCGGTTCATGGCTGGTCTCCCAGCAGCTGCATCACTTCTTCCAACGTGATTTGTGCTCTCGGTGCCAGGTGACGGTTGATACGCCCGATGATCCGTTCCAGTGAGTCCTGCATCGCCCGGTAATCCTCTGTTTTGCTGTGAGACAGCAGTTTCCGGCCCGTTTGTTGTTGCCGGCGGAGAAGGGAAGGGGATTTGTTTTCCAGGCTGATGGTCGTATCTGAATCGGCCAGAGATGATTGAGGGGCAGTTCGGGCCAGATGAATCAGGTAGGCATCCAGGGTTTTGGCCCCGGACATTTCCATAGCGCGGTAAAACTGCTCGAGTTGTTTCCGCTGATGGGGACCCCAGGGGGAAAGAAGGGTGTCGTCCCCGGATGACAGGCACATCCCGCCGGTATGGCAATGGAGTGGTGCCTCCTGCTGACGGATCCGTTGTGCCGCCTTCTTGGTGGCCAGTTCGACTGCCCGGTAACTCAGGGGCGTCATTCTCGGGAGTAGAATGAGGTCGTTTTGGGCTTGCAGATTGCCCAGCAGAGCCGCCTGGGCGATCCAGATCAGGGCTTCTCGCCGTTGTTGATCGTTTTGCGCCCGATACCAGCGGTGATTCCCCAAAAGGCGCAAGGCGGCCAGGTTGCCCAGTACCGCGGCGCGCTCGTAGAAAGCCAGCACCCGGCGTCTGGCGCCTGCTCCTTTGGTTTCCCTCGATTCAAGCCGGGCCAGTTGATACCAAGCTTCCGAAATGCCTTCGTGGCCCAGTTCCAGAAGGATCTCCTTTTGTTTGGCCAGCAGCTTGCGGGGAGGAATATCTGCCTCAGCCGGCCCAACAATCATCAGGGTAACCAAGGCGAGGATGAAGGGTCTCAGCGACATCCGTGGTCTCCTGGCAGTTCGAATCCGTCTTGCTGATTCCCACTCAGGCCCTGGGAGGCGTATTCAGCCAGGTCACCGGCGAAATAGCGGGGTGCGTAATTGGGGAAGCGGTTGTGGAGCAGCCGTAAACTGGCACCCTGACGGCTGGCGAGCGCCGCCAGCAGATTGTTGTCGAACTCGTTGGCAATGAACTCCGCTCCGGCTTTGGGAGACCGGATCTGGTTCACCTGTTGGGCGGCGATTTCCACTCCATAACGGGCATTGTGGAAAAAGACATTGCTCTCTACCCGGTTCTGGCAACCGTTTCGGATTCTGAGTCCGTTGTCCACATTTCTCAGGATCTCATTGTCGATGATGATGCTGCGGTTGCTTTCATGCAGGGTGATGCCATTGCCCACATTGTCAGCGATGAAATTTGCCTCGATTTGACTACCGTCAGAATTCCGGCTGAGCCGGATACCGTCGCCACGATTGAGGAGAATGAGGTTGTCTTCTAGGTGGCTGCCGGGCGATTGCAACGCCAGGGAGAGACCGTGTCCCCCTTTGCTGCTGTAAATGAAGTTGTCGCTCACCAGGGTGGCGGGGCCGGATCCGGCCAGGCGGATATTGTCGCTGACACTGTCGTGGATGCGGTTGCCAGTGAGGACGACTTTGGCTGCCGAAGACGCCTGGAAACCGGTGAAGTTGTGGGCAAGATCATTACCGATCAGCGTCGCAGCGGTACCTGTGCGCTGTTCCAGTTGTTTCCTCAGGTTCAGGATCACGCTGTCAGCGGGTTTTGGACTGAGTAGGGTGAGGCCGCTGGCGCCAGTGTAACCTGGGTGGCCGAGTCCTTCGATGTGGGAGTTTGCGGCCACCAGGCGGGCGCCATGCCATCCCAGCAGATAGGACGCGCCTGGCGGTTGGCCACCCCCGGGAGCGGCCTCGATGCGGGCGTCGACCAGCAACAGCCGGCCGTGGAACAGCAACGGCGCCAAGGGCTTGGAAGTCAGTTGCAGGGTGGTGCCCGAGATTACCAGGGTGGCCGTCGGGGCAACATAAACAGGCACCCGGCTCCGATAGGTATGGTGGCCTGAAGAGGAGAATTTGGTAGCGTCGTGAATCAACTGCTCCAGTTTCGCAAGGTCGTAGACCCCATTGGCGATCACCACGATCTCCGGGCTGGCGATCCCGGCCGCGCGCCACGACCTGGTCAACTCCGAGACGACGGTTTTGGGCAGAAAAGTGAGGGCCTGAAGCGGCAGGAGGGTGACATCCCTCCCCTTGAGAGGCGGGATCCGCTGACGAATCTCAGCGGTGCTGGGGTGTTTTAGGTCCGGCAGCCACTGGGTCTCCCGGGCTGCAGAGGCCGATTGGACGTGAACGGCCCGGGCCCACGCCTGACCGGGGAGCCCCAGAGCGGCAGATACAATCAGGCCGCCCAACAGCCAGGGGCTGAGGTGATCGATTTTCGCCATGACAGCTGGACGTCTACTGTCTGAACGTATCTATCTTGACGCTGGCGGCCACCCCCAGAAGATCGGTGCTGAGTTCCTTGTCCGGCTGGATGATGACATCGGCATAGGCAACCGGATTGGTTGTCACTTCCTTGAGGGGGGCGGCATATTCACGCTCGATCGATTGGCCGCTGAGGATTCGGACGATGGTGCCCTGGATCTGTTCGCCGTCAGCCAGACGAATGGAAGCCTTTTGCCCCGGAGAGAGTTTTTCCACCTCCTTGAAGGCATATTTTGCTGTGATGTACGGGGATGCCTGTTTGGGGAACAGGGTCCACAACGGTTCGGCCCGGGCCACGAATTCGTGGTGCAGGCGATGCCGTCCCAGGACCCGGCAGTCGCAGGGACTGACCACCATGGCGGAACCCCCGCCGGTCAGTTTCAGGGTTGCCATCAGTTCACCCTCTTTGACCTCCTCGCTGTCCTGCAACTGGGAAACGGGTTCGAAATAACTGGCCTGGGGGGCGCGAACGATTACCACCGGCCCGTCGACGTGAGCTGCCATGCTTGCTACCACGAACATGCGCTGATAGCTGGTGTAGCCGATGAAGGCAAGCAACGCCATGACCACGCTCAAAAACACCAAGAGCAGAAAAATTCTTCTCACCGCTTCCCGTACACGCACCCCCAATGGGCGGGTGCCGGAATCGGCGGCTTTGCCTGGTGCGCCCTTGAAAGCGTCCCGTTTCAGCACCTCGATCACGCCGCCCGCATCCACGATGTCGCCGTTCAAACTGGCATGGATGATGTGATGCAGGGTCGCTAGCTGGGGCCGGCCCAGATTCACGAACCGGTAACCGTTCAGGTTCTCGTCCTTTTCCCGATGGACGAGTTCCAGTTCGACTTCCACCACCGTGTCGATGCCACCGAAAGTGAAAATCAACTGGCCTTTCAATTGACGTTTTTGTTGCAAGAGGTCGGGAAGTCCTTTGAGGGACAAACCCGACACCGACCATTCGTTGACGTCGATTTCATACTGGCCGGCGGCAAAATTGGGTGAGGTTTCTATCCGTAGCCTTGCCGGTACGCGATAACGGGCGTGTTGCCTGGTATATTCAGCTTCGTGGATGACTTGGGTCGTCATGATTGTCTCCAGGAAATCAGGGGTGAATGGGATTGGACCAGCAGAATAGCGCGCTGGAAGTCGTCGGGTGTCAGCAGGCCGATCATGACCGCCACCGTCAGCAGAAAAGTGAGAAATGCCGCTGTCAGAGTGAGGTTAGAGATCTGTTCCCGGTATCGCTGTTCCCAGACGTCCTTGCCTGCCTTGAGGGTGGTTTTTTGCCGGGTCCATTTCTGTTTGTACAGGTGATTGAGGACATAGACTTTGATCAGTGAGCCATAGATCTGATTGAAATAGATGAAGAATGGCCAGGTGATCGAGAGCCGGGGCCGCGACGTCCTCAGCATCAGGGTCTGCAGGTAGCGGATGAAGGCGATCCACCACAGGGAGACCAGCCAGACGGAAGGACCATATTTCAATCCGCCGAGAATGCCGGCGGAGGTACCGAACAGTGAGGTCCAGATGGAGATCCGCTGGTCGATCAGACACCACCAGGTGAAAAAGCCCATGGTCTTGCGTGGCACCGTGAGGGCCCGGGTGTTGGAGCGCAGCATGTTGCCGAACCAACGCCGCATCAATGCAGTGGCGCCCACGAAGAAATTGGGATGGGGTGGTTCCTCGATCGTGATCACGGTCACGTCGGGGACATACCACATCTCCCAACCGTCTTTCAGGAGGTGAAACCAGGAGGACTTGTCGTCCCCAGTGAGAAACTGGAAACGGCCCAGGCGCCAGTGATCGATATAATCGGCCTGGACGGTACGGATGAAGTCCGGGGCGGTGACGATGCTGGCCCGGAACATGGACATGCGTCCGGTCAAGGTCAGGACACGCCTGGAAAGGCCCAGGGAAGACATATAGATGTGTCGCTGGGCGAAACGCAGACTGTACCAGCGCCGGTAGATGCCGGTGACCCGGTCCCTGCCTTCCAGTCTGCCCTCCTCGTCGGTGGTGAGGGTGCCCAGTTTAGGTTCCAGGGCGAACAGGCGGTAACAGGCCTCCAGGCACCCGGCCGAGAGGATGGAATCACCATCGATCACAGCCACCACCGATCTCGTCTTGTCGACCGGCGTATTGGCGATGGCCCGGAAACCGGCAGCCAGGGCATCGCGTTTGCCGGTGCCCGCGATACGGACGATCTTCAGACGCACCCGGTCCGGGGGCTGCTGGTTACGGAACAAGGTGGTGATCAGTCTTTCCTCGCTCAGTTCCACGATGGATGCCACGATCGTCGTCGGCAGCCCGTTGCGGATGGCCTCCTGGATAGCCGCCCGGTACACCTCCACGGTCACCTCCGTGCCGATGCGGAAGGTGGTCAGAAGGAGAAATACGTGCTCCGGATCGGCCTGTTGCCCCAGGCTTTGCTCGCGCGCGCGCAGCCGGGGAAAGACCCGTTTACGGTAAATCAGGGAGCGGCTGACATGGGTCAGACTCCAGCCATAACGCCACAGGGAGAGGAAACCCAGGAGAAAAAGAAACTGGTGGGTTGCGGGGTCGAAATAGACAGGCGGGAGGCACAGGGCGGCCCCCACCAATGCCAGGAAATAGATCAGAAAACCGCTATTCATTGGGAATCGGGACAGTCCAGGTTGAAGCCTTCCTTGCGTATTTGTGATGCGGTGCGGATAGCTTTCTCACCCTTGCGCAGATGGATGCGGTTGCTGCAAATATTCTTTTGCGGTTGCCGCATGATTTTCAACCCACCAGCGCGATTGTTGATCAGGATATTGTGAAATATCCGGTTATCGATTCCATCCGAGTCCTGGGTGCCACCCAGGCGGATGCCCGCCCCCTGATTGTCGAACACGGTATTGTAACGGACGACATTATGATTGCCGCGAATGGAGATTCCGGCGACATCCGGATCCTTTTCCATGCTGCATACATTGTGCTCGATCAGATTGAATTGGCTGCCTTCCTTGATATCGATGCATTCGCTGCCATAGGTGGAAATCACATTGTGATGGATCCAGTTGAGCTCGCTGATATCCAGGGGCTGGTTGGGTTTGAGCTGTCCGCGTGCCGTGCCGATATAGACGCCTTCCCCATTTTTCTTGCCGCGCTTGAAACGGTAGAAACGGACACCGCAATGGTGGATGGTGGAATAGGCGACCTCGTTGTGGCGGGCCTGGTTCTTGAAGCGTACGCATTCACCTGCGGCATGGCCCAATTGCATACCCATGAGGCGCACCCCGGTGATTCCCTCCCCTCCTTTGGCGTGAATGTAGACCAGTTTGTCCCGATAGAGGGTGGGGTCGTCGCCCCGTTGCAGGCGGCCGTCGATGGTGAAGTTCGACAGTTCTATGTAACTGTGAGAGATATCGAAGATACGTGATTTACCCTGGCCCTTGAGGACGGATCCCGGCATCCCCACGATACGGATGGGGTGCTCAGGTGTGCCGGATCTCACCGTTTTCGCATCCTGGTAGTACTTGCCGGGCAACAGTATGATCGTGTCACCGGCGGTGGCACTCTCGAGAGCTCTCTGGAGGGTTGCGAAAGGAGCACTGGAAGTATCACCGCTATTGGTGTCATCCCCTCCCGGCCCCACGTAATGGACCCGTCCAGGCTGTGCTGTCTGGACGGATCCGACCTGGGAGGGAGAAGAACAAGCAGTGAAGGCCGTGCCCAGAATGGACAACGACACAATTGCCTGAAAAACAGCCCTTCTCACCAGCAGATTCCCCGATAGTTGCCACCGGAGGTCTTGTCGGTGATCCGCACCAAGTCGACGATGGCCTTCTCGGCACCGACCCTTTCTTCGATCCGCTCGAATTCCGCTGCCTTGTTCCCTACCACCAGAACCTCGCTCCGTTCCAGAACGGCCTCGAGGTCTTCGCATAGAAGACTGGACACGTGAGGGATATGATTGAGCAGATAATCGCGGTTGGCGCCTTTCAAGGTCGCCAGTTGTACGCTGCGATCATAAATTTTGATCTGGTAGCCTTTGCCAATCAAGGTTTCCGCCAATTCCACCAAGGGGCTTTCGCGCAGATCGTCGGTGTTGGCCTTGAAAGCCAAGCCCAGCATGCCGATCTTCTTCTTGCCATGAACCTGGATCATGTCTAGAGCCCTTTCGATCTGTTCGCGGTTGCTTGGCATCAGGGAAGCCAGGAGGGGAGTGTTCAGGTCGAGGGAGCGGGCGCGGTAGGTCAGGGCGCGCACATCTTTCGGCAGGCAGGAACCACCGAAAGCGAAGCCGGGTTTGAGGTAGTATGGGGAGAGATTGAGCTTGCGGTCGGCGCAGAAGATATCCATCACCTTGTGACCATCGATGCCCAGCGTCCCGGCGATATTGCCGATTTCGTTGGCGAAGGCGATCTTGGCGGCGTGCCAGTTGTTGTCGGCGTATTTGACCATCTCCGCAATGGCGATCTCGGTCTGAAAAAGCGGAGCGTCCAGGTCCGAATACAAGGAAGCAATGATGTCGCTGCTTTCCTGATCACTGGCGCCAATCACTGTTTTGGGAGGATGGAAGAAGTCGTAGATCGCCGTGCTTTCCCTGAGGAATTCTGGGTTGGAAACATAACCGAAACCTTCCCCAATCCGTTTTCCCGAATATTTTTCGAGGAGGGGGATCGTGATTTCCCTAGCCGTCCCCGGAAGCACGGTGCTACGCATAACGACGATGTGGCGTTCAGCCTTGTCTTTCATGGCTTCGCCGATCTGCTGGCAGACGGTTTTCACGTGATCCAGATTCAGACTGCCGTTGCGGTGACTGGGTGTGCCCACGCAGATGATGGACACATCGGTTTCCCGGACAGCCTTGGCCGCATCCACGGTCGTGCTCAGAAGTCCTTCCCTCACGGCGCCCGCAAGCAGGGCTGCAACCCTTCCTCGACGATGGGGGATTGACCGGCTTCGATCAATTGCAGTTTTTCCTCATTGATGTCGAGGGCAACGATGGAATGGCCCTGTTTTGCCAGGCAGGCGGAACACACCGCTCCCACATAGCCCATGCCGAAAATGCTGATTTTCATTTATCACCTTTACTTGTACTGAACTTATACGATGGATAATTAAGCAATTTTCATGCTAATAAAAAAATATCCTTATATATCAATCATCTAATTTTGTTGATGGAGGTGCGTGAATCATTATCATTCATAAATGTAAAAGAACCTGACAATGGGCACTGTCAAAAAAGCAATATGTTTATAATTGTAGCATGTGCTGGTATTGCTGATCGGCAAGTGCTGCAAGTTATATTGAACCCATCAACAACTGCATTAACCGCTTGGAATCCACATTTTCCCCACTCAGCGCCATGGCCAGTAACTCACCCCCCAACACGGGCGGGGCGATCACCATGCTGGGCTTGACCCGGCGAATGCGTTTCAGGTTGCGGGCATCGTTGACCGCTGCGATAGTCTTTATCTGGCCCAGTTCCTTGGCCGCCAGGACAATGAAGGCATTTTCGGAATCGTCGTCGGTGAGGGCCAGAATGGCCTTGGCATTTTTTCCTCCGGCGAGGCGAAGCACTTCAAGATCGCTACCATCGCCGACCACGACGTCGAGATCGGCATACTGACTGCCTTCGGGTTCCCGGCGGAGGATAAAGGTGATTGCTTCTCCCCGGCGGCACAACTCCTGGAAAGTATTGCTGGCCAATGCACTGGATCCGACGATGATGTAGTGGTTTTTGCGTTGCATTCGTTTTTTTCTCCCGTGGAAGAGGTTTTCCAGGTGTCGGTTGATGAGGGGAACAATGATTGCTCCGAAGATGGTGGCGGCGGCAATCATCCCCGCACTGATGAAAGAAACCAGAAACAGGCGCGCCTGGGAGGTCTTGGCAACGATGTCCCCGTATCCTACCGTGGATAAGGTCTCGATGGTGAAATACAGGGCTTGTTCCTCGGTATGAATGGGGGGTTGGAACATGTCACCGAGGATATAACTGCCGATCACCCCGTATCCAATCAGTACCAACAGACTGGTTAGGGCGAACAAAGTGGCAGTGGCCAGGCTGCTCTGGTCGAACCAGGGAAACGTTACCAGAAGTGCCGCCAGTAATACCGAACTGTAAGGGAACAACCATTCGTGAGACTGTCCCGGGGGTTCGAACAACAGGATGGCGATGCCGGCAACCAACGTCAATACGGTGGTGATCCAGGCCAGGCGTGAACGTAGCAGCAGCCCGAAGGACATGGTCAGGAGGAAGATCCCGACGGCAATCTGGGGAATGCCCGTCAGTCCCACATTGACCAGGTTCAAGGTAAGGGTGGTGAGAGTCTGGGAAAAGAAGTGCAATCCCAGGACGTGAATCAGGGGAGGGAGTAGGTGAATCACCCCCAACAATCCCACCCCCAGGGCCAGTGGCAGATGGGGGAGCCAGCGTATCCATCGGGTTTGGGCGATGTTATGCCGCCAGGAACGGAAGGGGGTCAGCAATGTGCGAAACATCAAGTGTCGTATCAGGTGAATGACGGATCTCGTGGCTTATTGTAGGAGGAGAAAGGTATTTTATCCCCCCTCGGGTGCCAGAACAGAAAGGGATTCGAAGGGGAAGGGGGGGAGATTGAAGAAGCTGGCCGGCCTTCGTCTCTGGGGAGTAACGCCAGTCGTGGCTATCTCCCGGGAGCAGATGAAGACCGGACCATGGTGGCAAAAACGTTAGTCTTTGTTGACAGGTTGTGGTTTTATGGATTTGTCCATTAGTTTCAGAATCACGAAACCGATGGTGAACCCGGTAAATGAGGCGAAGACCAAGGGGCCTGCAAAGGGGATGGCCATGGGATCCATGAGATTGATGCCGATGAGGTTGGAGATGAAATGCATAGCTGTCGTCCTCTTCAAGGTGAAATGAATATCGTTTGACGTCTCTTCTGGGACGGTTGGCAGTTTAGGGAAGAATTGCTTACCAGTCGGTGACCAAGTCACATTATTCGAATTCTGTCACTCGCTGTAATGCCTTGGCATCAAGAATCCAAATGGATCCCCGCTGCATCTTGATCCAACCATAACGCTCGAATCGTTTCAAATGGCGGGAGACCACCTCTCTGGCGGTGCCTAGTTCAGCAGCAAGTTCCTGATGGGTTTTTTCCAGCGTCTCCAGAGGATTTTCCAGCAGTACTTTGGCCAAGCGACGTTCGACTGATTCGAAGACCACTTCTTCCATACGGGTGATGACTGTACTGAGACGAGCGGAAAAATTTTCAAATACAAAACTGCGGAAAAATTGGGATCGTTCCAGAGTTTTCCGGAAAGTGGGTTGGTCTATGACGAAGGCGGTCACGGGTTCTTCAGTGGTACCCTCGGCCGGATAGGGTTTTTTCCCCAACAGGCACGAAGTAGTGAGAATACACGAATCTCCCGGTTTGACACGGTAGAGCAGGATCTCCCGGCCATTCCTGGAAACCAGGTGTACCCGGATCTGGCCATCAACCACGAGAACGTAGTTCTGGCAAGGAGCACCTGGGTAAAACAAGGTTTTGCCCCCAGGTAACTCGATTAGTTTCGCATTTTCAACCAGCGTTTTAAGTTCAGGGTCTTCGGATTCAATAAATTGGGGAAAAAAACACCGCCATAGCTGCTCTTCTTGGTGCATCATACTGTCTCCCGGCTAACTTCAAATCATAGACCCAAAGAGTCGAGTAAAACGGGGATGGCGCAGGAGGCTAGCCGGCTTTTGGGCGGGTCGGTGCGGAAAGTCAGTCGCCAGGGGGGCTTGGCAATTTCGATCAGGCTGGCGAGATCTATCATAGTTTGATTCATCAGTAGTGACCCCTTGAGTGGATTGCCTGTCCGCCAGAGTATACCGTAGACCGGCCTGAGTGAGGTTGAGGCCCGGCGCAGAATCGTAAAACTTCGGTCCCAACGAAATCCCTGAAAAGGGGCCTTCCTTGCTCTATCGCCTTTTCAAGCGTTTCTGGGGTCCTATCCCTTGGATGAGCGAAATTGCCGCTTTGCTCTCCGCCCTGATTTACAAGTGGGAAGATTTCACCAGCATTGTGACCCTCCTGCTGATCAATGCCTATATCGATTTCCGTCAGGAATCCAAGGCGATGAGCGCTCTCAAAGTGCTCAAGCAGAAACTCTCCAACAGTGCCGTTGTCTTGCGTGAAGGGCACTGGGAAACCATTGCCGCGTGGGAGCTGGTGCCCGGTGACGTCGTCAGGCTCAAGATTGGCGATGGCATTTTGCCTTGTTCCTTACCGGCTATTATAGTATCGGGATGTTTCTGATCGATGCCAGCAAAGTGGGTACCAATCGGCTGATGCGCCGCCGGGGGCTGATTGAATAAGCGCATGTCCGAAGGGGAGCCGAACGACTACGTGGCAGGGGAGCGTTCAACCCCGTCGAGTCTGTCCGCCAACACCATGGCGTGGCTGATATTGCTCGGCGGTACCCTGACCCTGGCCTGGTGGATCATCCGGCCCTTTTTCGATGCTCTGTTGTGGGCATTGATCCTCGCCTACATCACCTGGCCCCTGTATAACTTTCTCCTGGGACTGCTGCGCGGCCGAACCGTGCTGGCAGCGTCATTGCTGACTGGGGGACTGGCCCTGACCGCCACCTTTTTCGTTGGATGGATCGGCTGGCAGTTGCAGGCCGAGGTGGCGGATTTTTTCAGCGCGCAACAATCCCCCCGGGGGGACGACCTGCAGGCAGCTCTGAGCAGGATCCCCTGGTTGGGGGAATGGTTGCAGAACAAACAGTTGCAATGGAGCCAGCAACCTTTTTATCTCCGTGATCAGTTATGGCATCTGTCCAGGCAATACAGCAGCCAGTTGCTCCATATGCTGGGAAGTGTCGGCAAGCACACCTTGATCTACCTGTTCACGTTCCTCTCGCTTTTTTTCATTTATCGCGACGGTGATCGTTTGCTCGAGCAAATCCGCATGACGGTGGGTGGGTTGTTGGGAGGGCGTGCGCTCGCGTACTTACATGCCATCGGTTTGACCTTGAAAGCGGTGATCTACGGGTTGGTTCTGACTGCTCTGGGGCAGGGTTTGATGGCAGCCATCGGTTTCTGGCTGGTGGGATTGGAAGCGCCGGTGTTGTTGGGTTTGTTGACCGCCCTGGTGGCCCTGGTACCTTTTGGCGCCCCCCTGGTCTGGGGGGTTGCCAGTCTGTGGGTAATTCTCCTGGGGAAATTGTGGCTCGGCATCGGCCTGTTTGCGTGGGGACTGCTGGTGATGGCCGTGGTGGATAATTTCATCCGCCCTCTGGTGATCAGCCAGGCCAGCCGCATTCACTTTCTCATCGTATTGTATGGTGTTCTGGGTGGTATCGAACTGTTCGGCCTGCTGGGCCTTTTCATCGGTCCGGTGATCCTTTCAGTGCTTTTGGCCATCTGGCGCGAGTGGGTTCGGGGGGTTGATCAGCCTACTTCGTGGTGGTGACGGAATTGTTGTTTATCACCGCCAGGGCGTATTCCACGTGATTTGACCACTTGTTTCACTAACATTTGACCAGGGCCATCGCCTCCAGCTCTATCTTCCCGGCCTTGAGCTACATG
>Ga0114931_10002680_pt1 | contig 22611 bp, 19 predicted proteins | sample 2SBtaG_FD_89579 | JGI IMG/M metagenome (GOLD analysis project Ga0114931, IMG submission 89579) | Deep subsurface microbial communities from Kolumbo volcano to uncover new lineages of life (NeLLi) - 2SBTROV14_V59a metaG | ecosystem: Environmental > Aquatic > Marine > Volcanic | place: Kolumbo... | reverse complement strand
AACGGGCCTAGCGGTCGAAGATTGTTGGCCCATGCAGCTCGAGCGAAAGATCAATCGGCCCGTTCTGAACTTCGCCGTCGAGGGGTTCGGCGTTGACCAGGCACTGCTAAGGCTCGAGGAAAACTATCACCGCGCCCCTTCGTCGACGGTGCTGCTTTGCATGCAAGTGGAAAACATCAACCGCTGCGTCGGCATCTATCGCGGTTTCTATCAGGCGGGCTTCGCACCGCCGAAGCCGCGTTTCGTGGTCGAGGGCGGTGACGTCGCCCTGGTAAACCCCTTTAACACCCCAGAGGCGGTTCAGGATATTCTTATCGACCATCCCCAGCGGCTTTGGAAGTTGGCCGACCAGTATGATGTCTGGTATCGACAAATAAAGCTTTTCGGTCGCCCGTGGAGCATTCGTTTTCCCTATTCGTTTCAGTTGTCCGCGAGGCTGCCGCTGTTGATCGAGCGGCTCAAGATTGCCGCCACGGACGTTCCGCTGCACGCGCGTCTTTACGCGGACCCGGAAGCCTTGGCCGTCGTGACCGGCATCATTCGCCGCTTTCGCCGGTTCGCCGATCAGCAGCGTTTTCGCGGGCTTGTGGTCGTGCTGCCCACGATTCGTGATGTTCGCGTGCTTGGCGCCACGGGAAAAGTTCCCTACCAGCCGCTCCGCGACTTCCTGGACGAATCGCGAATTCCCTATGTCGATCTTGCTTCCGCCCTGATCGGCGATCACCGTTTAGATCAGCTATACATAGACGGCAAAGATCACTTCACGTCGCTCGGTGGAGACGTCGTTTCAAACGAAGTGCGTGATTTCCTGTACGAAGAAAACGCCGTTCCTGCGCCGAGAAACAATCGCATGCACGAACCGAGAATGACCTTAAGGTAGATCATGAACCTCCGCCCCCATCTCGCCTCGGCCGCTGCGTTTGGCAATGCTGTGATGATTCAGCGGCGGAAGCTTCGCGCTACGGACCGCCTCGGGTGGCGAGGCGCCCGGTCCAGACACGCAAGGAAATCCGCTTGATGACCACGATCCTTGGCATCTCCGCGTTCTACCACGATTCGGCCGCCGCGTTGATTGTTGACGGCCGGATCGTGGCGGCCGCGCAGGAAGAACGCTTTACGCGCAAGAAGCACGACTTCGATTTCCCTGCCCAGGCCATTGACTTCTGTTTGCACGAAGCGGCGCTGACGCCGAGCGATCTGGATTGGGTCGGTTTTTATGACAAGCCGCTACAAAAGTTTGAACGGCTTCTTGAGACCTACCTCGCCTATGCTCCGGTCGGTTTTCGTTCCTTTACGAAGGCCATGCCGCTGTGGCTGCGCGAAAAATTGTTTTTGCCGCGCGTGATGCAGAAAGGATTGCCGGGCGTCGAGCGGCGCAAGTTCATCTTCGCCGAGCACCACGAGTCGCATGCCGCGAGCGCTTTTTTCCCTTCACCGTTCGAAGAAGCGGCCATTCTGACCCTCGACGGCGTCGGCGAATGGGCCACCGCCAGCTTCGGCATGGGACGGGGCAACCACATCGAATTGACCCACCAATTGCGGTTCCCGCACTCGCTCGGCCTGTTGTACTCCGCGTTCACCTATTACACCGGTTTTCGCGTCAACAGCGGCGAGTACAAGCTCATGGGGCTCGCGCCGTATGGTAGGACGACGTACGCCGAGCTGATTCTTGACAAGCTGCTGGACTTGAAAGACGACGGTTCGTTTCGCATGGACATGTCGTATTTCAATTATTGCCAAGGCTTGACGATGACGTCGCGCAAGTTTCACCGCCTGTTCGGCGGTCCGCCCCGCCGGCCAGAATCACCCATCACCCAGCGCGAAATGGATCTGGCCGCTTCGGTGCAAGCGGTCACCGAAGAGATCATGCTCCGTTCTGCCCGGCATCTGCATCAAGTCACCGGGGCAAAAAATCTATGCCTTGCCGGCGGCGTGGCGCTCAACTGCGTGGGCAACGGGCGCATCTTGCGGGAAGGGCCGTTCGAGCGGCTTTGGATTCAGCCTGCCGCGGGCGATGCCGGCGGAGCGCTGGGCGTCGCGCTGTTGATCCACCACCAACTGCTCGACCAGCCGCGCGACGTCGCGCCGCTGGACGCGCAGCGCGGCTCGCTGTTGGGCCCGGCGTTTACGGATGACCAGGTTGAACGGTTCTTGAAGTCGTGCGGCGCCGTTTATTCTCGCCAGGCCGACGACGAATCCTTGTGCCGGGTGGTGGCCGATTTGCTGGCGGGTGAAAACGTGGTCGGTTGGTTTCAAGGCCGCATGGAGTTCGGCCCTCGCGCGCTCGGCGCGCGCAGCATTTTAGGCGACGCACGCAGCCGCTCGATGCAGTCCGTGATGAATTTGAAGATCAAGTTCCGCGAGTCGTTCCGGCCCTTTGCTCCTTCGGTGCTGCGTGAACGCGTCGCCGATTATTTTCAGATGCGCGACGATGAGGATAGCCCCTATATGCTGCTGGTCGCGCCGGTGTGCGAAGCTCGGCGGATCAAGGCCAATGGCCAGGGCCAGGGCTTCGATCAACTGAAGGTCGTCCGCAGCGAAGTGCCCGCGGTTACCCACGTCGACAACTCGGCCCGGGTACAAACGGTCGATCCGCGGCGGCACGCCCTGTACCACCGGCTTTTGACGGCGTTCGAGCGCAAGACCGGCTGTCCGGTCATCGTGAACACGAGCTTCAACATTCGCGGTGAGCCGATCGTTTGCACTCCGGCCGACGCGTACCGCTGCTTCATGGCCACGAACATGGACGCGCTGGTGCTGGAACACTGCGTGTTGCATAAAACCGATCAGCCCGAGGCACAACGCGTCGACGTCGATCGATACAAATCGCAGTTCACTCTTGACTAACCGGATACAAGCACGATGTCACTCGTCAAAATCGACTGGCGACCCGACCGGCAAACACTGAAGGAATTCTCTCAGTGGTGGCTGTTCTTCGTCGGCATGGTCGCCGCGCCGATGGCCTACTTCCGCGGCCAAGAGGCGGGAAGTTGGCCGATTTGGGAGTCGGCCGCCTATGGCCTGTGGTGCCTGGCCGTCCTCGGCCGTTTGGCGGGCATCTTTCGCCCCGACTGGCTGCGGCCGGTGTATGTCGCCCTGATGTTCGTCACGTTTCCCATCGGCTGGCTTGTTTCACACCTTGCCTTGGGCATCTTATACTATGGAGTTATCACGCCGGTGGGCTTGGTTTTTCGTCTTCTCGGACGTGATCCGATGACCCGGCGGCTTGACCCCAAGGCAGACACTTACTGGGAGCCCCATCGGCCCGACCAAGGGCTGGCTCGATATCTGCGGCAATTCTGACCGGCCTCAGACTTCTTGGATCCGGCTAAAAAGCGCGGCAGCCCATGCCATGCCAAACGAAACGTCACAGGCGGGAGACACTGACCGATGAACGAACCGTCACGAAAAAGTCTCGATGAGCTGTCCGCCGAATCCGATCCGGGAATCGTGAGCGAGTTTATTGATTTCTTGAAATACAACAAGAAGTGGTGGTTGCTGCCCATCCTCATCGTCATGGGCCTGGTTGGCCTGATCGCCCTGTTGCCCGCCGGCGCGACGCCGTTCATCTATACGCTGTTTTAGAGCCTACGGATAACATCACGCGACGATCGCACATGAATCGTCCAGCCCCCCCGCTTGCCGGCGGCTTGGAGCGAAGCGAGCGTCAGCTTGTATTTGCCGCGTTGAACGGGTCCGCCCTGGTTGAGCCGGCTTGGGGTATGCGCGCTGATCTACGAAACGCTAGCCGACGCAAGAAGCTTTCGGCTGGAAAGGATCAGCCGGCGCGGGCTTCCGCGGCCCGGTCCAACTTTTTGAAAAGGGCCGCGAAATCGTCGAGTTGATAGTGGGCGTTCAACCCGCTCGGGTTGGGTAGCACCCACACTTCGGCGCCGGCGATCGCCTCGCTGGCCGGACCGATCTTGGCTCGTGGTCGATCGAAGGCACCGCGATAGGCCGTGATGCCAAGAAAGGCGACCACTCGTGGCCGGTAGCGTCGAACCTTCTGAACCAATCGACGACCGCCGGCCACCAGATCGCGGCGGCTTAATTCGTCGGCCCGCGCGGTTGCCCGGGCGACAAGGTTCGTAATGCCGTAGCCACGATCGAGTAGTGCTTGCTGTTCACCGGCCTGCAAGCGGCGAGCGGTAATTCCGGCCCGGTGCAGCGCCGGCCAAAAGCGGTTTCCCGGCCGTCCGAAGTGGTGTCCCACGGCGGCCGTGTAGAGGCTCGGATTGATGCCCACGAACAGCACCTTCAGATCCGGCCCGAGGACATCGCGGACCCGCTTGCCGTAAGCCGCCTGAAGCTCTTCTCGCGTCGGACGTCGGGCTGCCGCCGCTGTTTTCTTTCGCTCGCCCGGCGTCTTACGAACAAGCCGCCCCATGTGATGCCGCTCCCACTGAGTTTCCCATGCCGCGAACGTCACGGCGATGGACGGCACGCCTAGCGAGCCAACCGAATGCCGCTGAATTGCCAGCGGGCTTCGGGCGGGAAGAAATTACGGTAGGTCGTACGCATGTGCGACTTCGGCGTGGCGCATGAACCGCCGCGAAGCACAAACTGATTGCACATAAACTTTCCATTGTATTCGCCCAAGGCGCCACGGAGCGCTTGGTAGCCGGGATAAGCCGCGTAGGCGCTGGCCGTCCATTGCCAAACGTCGCCAAACATCTGCGCCGGATGGAGACCGGAAAAGTCGGTCAACGAGAGCGGATGATAACGCTGGCACTCGGCAAAATGGCCGTCCACGACAACCGGATTCGCGGCGACTTCCCACTCGAACTCCGTCGGCAGTCGGGCCTGCGACCAACGGGCAAAGGCATCGGCTTCATAATAGCTCACGTGACACACCGGCTGGTTCGGGTCGAGTGCCTGCCGGCCGGCGAGCGTGAAAATCGACCACGCACCGGCTTGCTCGCTCCAATACAACGGCCCACGCCAACCTTCGGCCTGCATGCGGCGCCATCCGTCAGACAACCAAAACTCGGGCCGGCGGTAGCCGCCATCTTCGATGAAGGCCAGATATTCGCCGCAAGTGACAAGCCGGTTGGCCAACTCGAACCCCGCCACGAACTGCCGATGGCCCGGCCGTTCGTGGTCGTACGAAAAATCTTCACCGTCGTGACCGATCCAGTGCAAGCCTTCGTCGTAGGCGATCCAATCGAGCCGGCAAACGGGCTTCAAGCCGGCCGGCGCCCCGGCTCGATAGGTCGGGGCAAGTGGGTTGCACGAAAAGACGTGCTTGATGTCGGTTAGGATCAACTCCTGATGCTGCTGTTCGTGGTGGAGACCGATCTCGACGACCTTGAGCAACCGCCTGCGTTGCGCGTGGTTGCCGTCGGCGAGAAACTTGAGCATCCAGTGGTCGACGTGGCGGCGATAGTCATAAATCTCGGCCAGCGATGGCCGCGACAACAGGCCGCGCTGGTGCCGGGGGAACTGGCGTCCCGCCGCGTTGTAGTACGAATTGAACAAAAGAGCGTAGGTCGGGTTCAGCGGCCGATATTCGTCAAACGCACCGGCCAGCACAAAGGTTTCAAAGAACCACGTCGTGTGTGCCAGATGCCAGCGCGAGGGGCTCACGTCGGGCATCGATTGAATCGCGCAGTCCTCCGGCGTCAGCGGCTCGCACAGCCGCTCCGTAGCATGGCGAATGGCTTGGTAACATGCCCCCACGTCGAGCGGCGCGGCACACGATTTGGCGGTCGTTGATTCGAGCGTGGACACCGCGTCTTTCCTTGATCTAAAGTGACGTTCGATGAAAACGCTGGCCCCTCTGGTAAAATCCGCACCCGCAAACAGGGCCCAAGTTCGCGACGAGTTTGGCCGATGTCCGGCGGCCTCCCGGCAATCGCGAGCCGAGCGAAGAATAGCCAGGCACCGCGCAGCGGAATGGCTGCTTATCAGGGGCCGTCCCTCGTGGTTTACTTGGTCACAGGATGATGAAGCTATATTGTTGATCGACAGGGCGACCGCACGCAAGCGCCCGCCCTGAGAGCCGGGCAAGGCCGGGCCTTCGTCCCACTGGGGTGTTGTCCTTCTCAGGCGCGCGTGCCTTGCCGGTTTTTGCCGCGTGAGTTCGCCGCACTGGCGAAATTTATTTTTTCCTAAATCAAGACTTGAGCCCCTGAGAAGCACATGCGTCCTTGTCGTCGTTTACTTTCGAGCGGGATACTTTTCGCTCTGCTGGCGTTGATCGTGTCGCGGGGGTTTGCCCGACCGCCTGAAGCTTCGGCCGCCGGGAGCAGTCATTGGGTCCGCAGGACGCGCACCGGGGCTGCGGCTCCGGGGTTGGAAAGCTATGACCGGCTCGTTCCGCGATTGATGGCTAAATGGGGCATCCCCGGCGGGGCGGTGGCGGTGGCCAAGGATGGACGGCTTGTTTTGGCCCGCGGCTATGGTGAGGCCGACACCGAGCTTCATACGCCCGTCCGACCGACGTCGCGGTTCCGCCTGGCGAGCATCTCGAAGCCGATCACCTCGGCCGCCGTTCTGCGCCTGGTCGAGCAAGGCCGGCTTGACCTTGATGACAAGGTCTTCGGGCGTCTGTCGCGGTTCAAAATTCCCGCAGTCCCCGTGGGTGATCCCCGCTTACAGGAAATAACCATCCGGCAACTCTTGCGGCACACGGGCGGATGGGACCGTGAGAAGAGCTTCGACCCGATGTTTCGTCCGGGCCAAATCGCCGCCGCCATGGACGTCAGGCCGCCTGCCGAAACGGAGGCGATCATCCGCTATATGCTTCGTCAACGGCTGGATCACGACCCGGGAACAACCTATGCCTATTCGAATTTCGGCTACTGCCTGTTAGGGCGCGTGATTGAAGAGGCGACGGGCCTTTCGTACGAAGAAGCGGTACGGCGACTGGTGCTCGATCCCTGCGGTATCCACACGATGCGGCTGGGGCGAACACGCCGCCGTGATCGCGCGCCCGGCGAGGTGGTTTATTATCACCACGCGCCCCGGGAGTTGGCTTCGTCGGTCTTTCTTGATCCGCCGAAGCGTGTGCCGTGGCCCTACGGCGGCTTCTACCTTGAAGCGATGGATTCGCACGGCGCGTGGATCGGTTCGGCCGTGGATCTGATGCGGTTCGTGACGAAGCTCGACGGAAGCCGCGGCATCCCTCTTTTGCGGCCAGAGACGCTCAAGCTCATGACCGAGCGTCCCGCCATCTCGCACGGCAACGCGTTCTACGCTCTGGGGTGGAGCATCCGGCCGGTCGGCCATGATGCGAATTGGTGGCATGGCGGATCGCTACCCGGTACGTCGACGCTTCTGGTGCGCACCGCGCGCGGGGAACCTCGGACAAGCCAGGCTCCCGGGCTTGCCTGGGCGGCGCTGTTCAATCTGCGGCCCAAAGATCGCGCTGGGTTTCGCGCCGAGTTGGATGCCACGCTATGGCGGGCCGCCGGCGAGGTTCAACACTGGCCCGAGGGTGATTTGTTCGACGAAAATCGCTGACTCTCGTGTGCCAGGCGATCGGCGATTCACGGTCGCCGAGCGAACCGTCTGTTCACGCTTTTGTTGGAGCCGGGTTAGCGCCCCTGGCCGGCTGGTCGTTTCATGGTTGGTCTACGATGTCTCGCCGGTAACCGCGGGAATCGGCTCGATCGGCAATTCTTGCACGTCGGCCAGATAGGCGGTCGATTCAATCACGCGCATGGTACGCCATTTTCCCTGCCAAAATCTGGCGAAAAACACGCTGCCCAGCGCACAAACCCAGGCGGTCACGGCGGTCCAACTCCAGAACAACCCCAGCCCCAGATATTCGATGCCCAGCCACGTGGGAACGATCGGCAGCGGCGCCGTGATGACCGTCGTCCACAAAACGAACTTCGTGTCCCCGGCACCCTTGACGGCGTTGGAAAAGATGACGTTCATCGCATCGAACAAGGCAAAGGCGGCCAGGAATCGCATGAGTAGCGCGGTGATTTCGCGAATCTTCTGAAACTGAACGGGATCAGCGTTCGTGCCGTAGGCAAACAACACGACCTGTGGAACGGTCACGTAAACCACAGCCATGGTGCTCATATAAACCGCCGCGAAGGTGAAGATCGTCCAGGTCGATCGCGCCGCCATCTCGGGGCGATTTTCCCCCAATCGCTGCCCGACCAAGGTCGTGGCGGCGATCCCCAGCCCCATCATGGGCATAAACGCCAGGCTGTTCACGTTGAATGCCAGGTTGGTCGCCGTCAGCTCCAGGGCACCGAGCCGCCCGACCAACAGCAGAAAAGCCGTGAACGCGCTGGTCTCGAGCAAGAACTGCAAACCGCTTGGTGCTCCGTAACGCAACAGTCGCGTGAACAACGACAGATCGAACCGGCAACCCGCAAGCGTTTGATACTCACGTCGCGTCGCCGGGCGCAGCATGAGGAAAAGGTACATCGCCGCGCGAAACCAGAACGCACATACCGTGGCCCAACCGGCGCCGGCGATGCCCGCGGACTCGAACCCCGCGTGACCAAAAATCCAGAGATAGTCAAACACGATGTTGACCGCCGCCATGCCCGAGTCGACCAGCACGACGGTCCAGACTTTTCCCCGGCCCGTGTAAAACGAGGCGAGCGCGGCCGAAATCACCATGCCGGTCGAACCATAGCAAAGGATCGAAAAGTACGTGGTCTCGAACTGCTGAACGTGGGTCACATGGCCGACGGCGGCGAAAATCCGCGGCGCTAGCGGAATCATCATCAGGAACCAGGGCATTGCGACCACGCCGATCAGCGCTCCCTGCCATACGGCAAGGCCGATTCGCTCCGGGCGCCGCGCGCCGTGATACTGGGCCACGAATGTGTTGACATACGAAGCCACGCCCCAAAAGAACGCCATGAACGAGAAGTTCAACAGCGATGCCGGCAGCGCGGCGGCCAGCGCATCGGGGTGATACCAGAGCAGAAACATGCGGTCGATAAAGTACATCAACGTCCAAGATGACGTCGAGATCACCAGCGGAAGTGCCACGCAAAGCACCTCGCGGCCACCGCTTTCGCGCCGCCACCAGTCAGACATAATCTGCTTCATCGAACGTCACTTTGCCATAAAGCCTGCGTGTGCCAGAGGCGTGCCGCGCCATTTGTCGCGCTGCCAGGGGGCCGATGGACCGCCGCGTCATTGGTCAGCCAGACACGGCGTACGGTCGCGAGGTTCGCCGCAACCGTCGAAGCAGCGCAAATCACCGATGCCAGGCGTGTCGAACTTCCCAACCGCAGGGCCTCGCGCCAAGGATCAATCTTGCCGGACCAATGAGAAACACGGCGAATCGATGATTTTCTTCCCTCTAGCAAGGCGCTGGCTCGCCGGGGGAAAAGCATCTACAATCGATGACATAATAGCTATCGCGGGGGGCAGGAACTAGACGAGGGCTATCCGCGGCTATCCGCGACAGCCCTTTTTCGGGCAATGATGACCATTCGAAGCCACCAGCGCACCGGCAGGCAACGTTCCAGCAAGCAGCGCCACACCGGCAGGCACGATCTCGATACGGTACGTAGCTCATGTATCTGAAAATGGCCATGCGTCTGTTACGGGAAACCGACAAGCGGCTTCTCTGGAAGCTGGCCTGGAACTTGGGTTTCGGCGGGATTCGCTCGGTTCAGAAACACAAGGCTCGGCTTCGGCGGGGTGACTTCTTTCCTCCGTTTCTTCATATCTCGGTGATTAACAGTTGCAACCTGCGTTGCCAGGGCTGTTGGGTTGACGTGGCCGCGAAGCAGCAGACGATCGACCGCGCCACGCTAAGTCGCACGATCAACCAGGCCAAAGCGGTCGGCAACGTCTATTTTGGCATCCTCGGCGGCGAACCGTTGATGCACCCTGAGTTGCTCGACACACTGGCCGAACACCCGGATTGCTACTTCCAGATTTTCACCAACGGACAATTCATCACGGACGACCTTGCCCGGCGGATGCGACAACTGGGTAACATTACGCCGCTGATCAGTATCGAAGGCTCTGAAATCGTCAGCGATGAGCGGCGCGGACGAGCAGGGGTTTTCAGCCGCACGATGGAGGGCCTGGAAAACGCATTGCGGCACAAATTATTTACGGGGGTCTGCACGAGCTTGTGCCAGACGAACTACACCGATCTGCTCAAGGAAGCATGGGTCGACCGGCTGATCGACATGGGCGTGATGTACCTTTGGTATCACGTGTATCGTCCGGTCGGTCCGGAGGCCTGTCCCGAGTTGGCGTTGACGCCCGACCAACAGCTCGAGGCGCGTCGTTTTGTTGTTGAGATGCGGGCGCGCAAGCCGATCGTCATCATTGACGCCTACTACGATGGCCAGGGGCAGGCGCTGTGTCCGGCGGCCACGGGGTTCACGCATCACATTAGCCCCTGGGGCGACCTCGAACCTTGCCCGATCATTCAGTTCGCCAAGGAATCGATCCACGACGAAGCGCCGTTGGCCGACGTTTTTAATCGCTCGGCGTTCCTGCGTGAGTTTCGCCAGTTGGCCGCGACCACCACGCGGGGCTGCATCGTGTTGGAGCGGCCCGACTTGTTAAGAGATCTGGCAAGGCGACACGCGGCCCGCGACACCACGGTTCGCGGCACCGCGCTGGCCGAGCTTGAAGCGATGAGCCCGCGCCCCTCGCAGTACCGCCCCGGCCATGAGATCCCGGAGAAGAGCCTGGCCTACCGCCTGGCAAAGCGGTTTTGGTTCAATGATTTTGGTGCTTATGACGGCGTCGAGTTTCCGCTACCCCCGACCGCGACCAACGCAGCGTTCGTGCCATCCAACGAGGTGGCAAACTCAGCCGCCAAGATCAGCCAACCTTCGTAGGCGTAGCCGCGTCCGGCGCGGCTACGCGGCTTGTTGGGAGGATCGCTTCGATTCGCTCGCCGCGCGGCGGCGGAGAAATCGCAATGACTCTTCGAACTGCGACTGAATGTGCATAAACTCCCGCTGGTCGCCGCCGCGATCGGGGTGCCGCCATTTGATCTTCTTGCGATAGGACCGCAGCAACTGTTCCTCGCTGCACGGCAATCGCAATCCAAAAGCCGACAAGCAGGGCGGCGTCTCGCGCAAAACCCAATCCGGGGTCTCTACGCGATACAAGACGCGCACAAGCTGCCTCCGTAGCGACCGCAAATAGGCACGGAAGTCGATCACCATGAAGACATAGCCGGCGATGGTCAGCGACAGCACCAAGCCGGCGGCCGCCGACAAGATGCCGAGATCCAACAAATCGGGCCATGGGTGAAGGAGCGGGGGCGAATTCATGCGCGGACACCTCGGATTAGCAAGGACCACCTTTGATCTATCGTAGCCACGATAAGCCCTCCACGCCAAACGGCGAGAACAAGGCACTCGCTCGTTCACGCGGCTTCGTCGTGATCGGTTGCCGGGGGCGAAGAGGAGCGGACGTCGATATCCATCCCTTCGCCGAAATAGTATTTCCGCGCTTCCGGGTTGCGCAGCACGTCCCGTGGTTTGCCATGGCAAAGTACGCGGCCGTCACGGACGACGTAACTGCGGTCGGTAATCTGTAGTGTTTCACGTACTTGGTGGTCCGTGATCAGAATCGCGATACCGCTGTCGCGAAGATCTCGGATGACCTCTTGAATGCTGGCGATCGTGACCGGGTCAATGCCTGTAAACGGTTCGTCGAGCAGAATGATCTTCGGGTCGGAAACCAGACAACGGGCGATTTCCAAGCGCCGCCGCTCACCCCCGGAAAGCGACTGAGCCAGCGACTTGCGCAACCGCGCGATGTCGAATCGATCGAGCAATTCATCACAGCGGCGACGGCGAGTTTTGCGGTCGAAGCCGAGCATCTCCATCATGCCCAGCAGGTTTTCGTCGACACGCAGCTTGCGGAACACACTCGATTCCTGGGCTAGGTAGCCCATGCCTCCTTCGCGAGCACGGCGGTACATGGGCCAAGTGGTTACGTTATGGCCGCCGAGATGAACCTGGCCGTCGTTGGGTTCGATCATGCCGCATATCATGCGGAAACTGGTTGTCTTGCCAGCCCCGTTGGGCCCGAGGAGCCCGACGATCTCTCCCGCCTCGACGTCGAAATCAACACCGTCGACGACGCGACGCCGGCCGTAGCTTTTGACCAAACCTTGGGCTTTCAAGAGTGCCATGCTTGCCGTCCCTCGTGCTCCTTGCAGCCGCCGCCGGTCGAATTGCATCTCATGCATTTCGAAACCAGACCGCTCTGCCAGTCTCGATCGTGTTGTGATACAGCTTAGCGGATCAAGCCCATGCGGTGAAAGTTCGGGTAAAATGGAATGGGAACCTCTCGACCGAACAGATGAAGCGTCACGTGATACGGCGTGGGCAGGGCATGTGGCCAGTAAACGAAAATCGCTTTGCCGACGAGCAAATTCCGCTCCACGATGTGGTGCGGCGTATGAAGACCGGGACCTCCTTCCCACAGCCGGGCATCGCGACTGCGGGCGCTGTTGTCGCCTAGAAAAAAGAACTGGTCGGCCTTGATCTGAAACTGCCGTGGCTGAAGCCGGTCAAAAACATCCCATTTCGACGGCGTCGACATCAACGCGGCGATCGAGGCGCTCGTGACGTGCGAAAACACCGCGGGATCGTCCTGGGGCTCAAAGTCGGAAATCAGCCGCACCCGGTTGCTGGAAAGCAGTCCGCGGGCGGTGATGTAATAGGTGTCTCGATAGACCTTCAGATGCGTGATCCGTAGCTTTGCTCCTCGGCTGGCAATCCGCAGCGGCGTTAAGTCTTCTGGCGTGGGGCGATGGTTCTCCAGCGGCGGAAGCAGTGGTGACGGGTCGAACTTCACCAATCGTTCGTCAATCCACAACATCAACTGGTCGTCAACGTTAGCAAACCGAACATGGTAGGTTCCCGGCTTGGAAAGGCCGGTTTTGCCGGTGGGATGAAACGACGGCCGCGCGTCGCATGAAAGCGTCGCGGTGCCCGCGCGCAAATCGAGTTCGCAGTCAAAGCGAACCCCGCCCTCGATGAGCCGCAGCACGACACTTCCCTCGGACCGCCGTGTATCGAGCTGGCAATCCAAGGCCAGATCACCGACCCAGTGCAGCCCCAACGAATCGGGCGGGGGCATCGGGTTCACTCCCGAAAGTCGTTCCGTGTTGTAGGCCGTGGCATCGGTAATCAACTGCGGGCGCGGCGCGTCAAGCTCCGCGTCACGGCGCAAATCCTTCTTCCCAAACCAGGGCGGCGGCAGAATATGCTGATAAACCAGCCAGCGGGGAGCACTGCTTTTCGGATCGATCGAAAAAGAATGCCCTTCGTCTTCCGGACTCCAACCGTCGGCGGACGATGCGCCTTCGCCGCGAGGTCGCCACCGGTGCGGCCAACCCGCCTTGACCAACGATGGTTCAAGATAGTCGTTGTCGTAAACCATCCGCAACATCGCGCGGACCTTGCCCGGCGGTTTCCGCTGGATGGTAAAGGTCGACGTGCCGAGCGGGCTGGTGAAAATATCACCGTGAAAGATTTGCACGGTTTCATTCGGCAGCCCAATAAGCCGCTTGATAAAATTCGTCTGCGCCTCTTCCGGAAAGCGAAAGACGACCACATCCCAGCGATGAGGCTCGTTCACCCCATCGATCAATTTCGTGGCGATAATACGATCGCCGTTGTACGAGTAAAAGGGGCCGCCGTGCCGAGATTCGTTCAGCCCCGTCATCGTGTGGTGGCACATAGGGCAAGTGCCGGCCGTGATATTCCAAGGTTGCCGCGATCCTGTCGAGGCATCGACTTCTTCGCTGGCACTCAGCGTATAGTGATAGCCGCACACGTCGCAGACGATGTCTTTATGTCGCCCGAGCAGCGTCGTGGCCATCGAACCGGTGGGAATCACGAACGCCTCGGCCTCGAATGTACGAAACAAAAACGCCAACATGAACGCAATGGCGATCGACTCGATCGTCTCACGCATGCCGCCTTCGTTTTTGTGAGTCGAGGCCGCCTCATGCGTGGTCGCGGGCGAATTTGATTGCCGTTGCTTGCGGCGAGCCATGCCGTTACGCCTTCGCCGAGAGTTGCGAGGTTCGTGATCCGGGGGGGGGTGAGGCGGCCGAATCGACCACCCTCCTAACGTCGAGCGAGTGTTCAGCGAATATAGCGAATTCGGCTCACGTCAGGAATGCGAAGTCGCCAACGGCCCAGTTGCACCGTGCGGCTGGGGAAATGGACCAGAAACGGCCTGCCTACCAGCAGCCGCTGGTCAACCGCCGGCCCTCGCCTCCAAGCACGGCTATCGTAGGAGATCGGGCTGTTGTCGCCCAAGACGAAATACGCCCCCTTGCCGAGCCCCACCGGATGCGGGGCGTGCCCGGCTTCGACGGGAACAGGGGTCGCGGTGTAGTACACGTCACGAAAAACCTCCAACCGGCTAATCTCAACATTCAAGTCGCGAACCCCGATCGCCAGCGTGCGGCTCGACGGTTGATAGGGCAGGTTCGAGGGCTCATACGGATAAGCGGCCCATGCCGGTTCGCCGTCGATGGCCAGGCAAACCTGACGATCGAAGATGGAAAACTCGACCAGTGCCGGTGTTTTTAGTAGCACGGCCTGCCCCGCGCGGCGCCGCACCTCACGATCGTTGTGCAACAACCGCCGCAAGCCGGTGGCGGGATCGATCTTGACGATCAATCGTTCCCGCCCGTCGGTGGCGAAAAAAGAAAGCTCGCCTCGTCCCCTTGCCTTCAAACGGCAACGCAACATCAGGTCGCCGACCGTGTGGGTCGCTTCCACGCGTCGTGGGATGGATTGATTGTAACCGTACAGGTCTTCGACCGGCCGCGGTTCAACTCGATCTGGTGTGCCCGGAATGCGACGCTGGTGCTGGTAGCTGAGCCAGTCGATCGCCTTGGAGCTCGTCGCCATGCGCCCGACGTCGGCTTGTGCCATGGCGTGGCAAACCACAAGCTCGCCTTCCCGGTACCAGCGACTGGCCCGCTCGTCGCCCTGCCAGCGGGGTGGAAGATCCCGGGGCGCGTAGCGTGTATCGTACACGCCGACCATGATCGCCCGTTGTTGGGCCAGCGACTTGCGCGCGATGCGACCGTTGACGTAGACATCCCCACCGCGGATCTCGACGGACTCACCCGGCAAGCCGACGACACGCTTAACGTACGAGATCCGAGGTTCCTCGGGCGAGCGGAAAACGACCATTTCCCATCGTCGGGGCGGCCGCCAATCGTAGGCACTCTTCCAAACCAACAGACGGTCGCCCGGCGTGTCGGGCAACGAATCGAGCGGGTTGCCCGCGAAGTCGCAATTGGGACAAACCGCCCGGGGGGCGACCGGTTCGACCTCCGTGCCGCAAGCAAACGGGTAGCCGCAGTCCTTGCACTTCACCAGGCGGTGCGTGCCCCACAATGCGGGAGCCATCGAGCCGCTGGGAACGACGAAACTTTCGACCAACCAAGCCCGCGTCAGCAGCACCGCGATGGCAATTCCGGCGGCGAGTTCGACCGTTTGACGCAACGTTTCGCGCATCGCGCTTATCCCACGGTCGGCTAGCGCTCTTCGCCGGTTTCGAGCACGGCCATGAACGCCTTTTGCGGGATATCCACTTGCCCGACCGACTTCATCCGCTTCTTGCCTTCCCGTTGCTTGGCCCACAGCTTGCGTTTGCGCGTGATGTCGCCGCCGTAGCACTTGGCCGTGACGTTTTTCCGCATGGCGGCGATCGTTTCACGCGCGATCACGCGGCTGCCGACGGCGGCCTGAATGGCGACCTCGAACATATGCCGGTCGATTTCCTTGCGCAATTTTTTCACAACCGCTCGACCGCGGCGCTGCGCATCGTCGCGGTGGCAGATGATGCTCAGGGCATCGACGCGTTTACCGCCGACTAGAATATCCAAGCGCACCAGGTCGGCCGCCCGATAGCCGAGCAGCTCGTAGTCCATGGTGCCGTAGCCGCGCGTGGTGCTCTTGAGCCGGTCGTGCAGATCGTAAATCACCTCGGCCAACGGCATGTCGAACGTCAGGATCACGCGTTTGGGCGACAGGTACTCGGTGCGGATGTACTCGCCGCGGCGGTCCGTGCAAAGCTGCATGATCACGCCGATGGAATCGCTCGGCACCACGAAGTTGACACGCACAATCGGCTGGCGAAATTCCGCGATGTCACCCGCGTCGGGCACCTTTTGCGGATTATAAATCCGCAGCGTCTCGCCCTTGGTCGTCACCACCTCGTAAGTCACGTTGGGAGCCGTTTGCACCAGATCAAGATCGGCCTCGCGTTCGAGCCGCTGCTGGATGATTTCCATGTGCAACAGCCCCAGAAAACCGCAGCGAAAGCCAAAGCCCAACGCGTCGCTCGTTTCCGGCTCGAACTCGAAGCTCGGGTCATTGATCGCCAGCCGGTTCAGCGCGTCGCGCAATTCTTCGAACTCTTGGCCGTCCGAGGGATACAAGCCGCAAAAGACCATCCGCTTCGGTTCTTGATAGCCCGGCAACGGCTCCACCCGATCGGCCTCGCTGGCCCGCGTGACGGTGTCGCCGATATGCACCTGACCGAGCGACTTGATATTACCAATCAGATAGCCGACCTGGCCGGCCTGAAGTTTTTCACAGGCCCGCCGCTGGGGGGCGAACTGCCCCAGTTCGACCACTTCGTGCGTCGTACCGGCCTTAAGAAATTGAATTTTCTCTCCCTTGCGCACGGTCCCTTCCATCAGCCGGACATACGTAACCGCCCCGCGAAACTCGTCATAGACCGAATCGAAGACCATCGCCTTGAGCGGCGCCTTGGGGTTGCCCGCGGGCGGCGGAACCCGCTGGACCAGGGCTTCGAGCAGCGTCTGGATGCCAACGCCGGTCTTCGCGCTGACGCGCAGCACCTCGTCGGGATCGATCCCCAGGATGGAGTGCATCTCTTCGAGCACTTCGTCGGGGCGCGCCTGGACGAGATCGATCTTGTTGAGCACCGGAACAATTTCGAGATCGTGTTCCAGCGCCAGGTACGTGTTGGCCACGGTTTGTGCCTCGACACCCTGCAAGGCGTCGACCACCAGAATGGCCCCTTCACAACAAGCCAGACTGCGTGAAACTTCGTAGGCGAAATCAACGTGTCCCGGCGTATCGATCAGGTTCAGTTCATACGAGGTCCCGGCCAGCGAATATTTCAGCGCGACCGCACGGGCTTTGATCGTAATGCCCCGATCGCGTTCCAGCTCCATGTCGTCGAGCAACTGTTCGCGCAGGTCGCGTTTGGCCAAGGTGCCGCTATGTTCCAGCAGGCGGTCGGCCAACGTGCTCTTGCCGTGGTCGATGTGCGCGATAATGGAAAAATTGCGAATGTGCTCGCAGTCTATGTTCGACAAACTCACGATCCTCGAAAAGCGATGTGCCATCCGTGTGGCTTGATAGACGCGGAAGGGAAACAACCGACCGCCCGGCGTTTTATTCGTGGGTGGGACTCACGGTCTTGCGACGCAAGGCGGCTCGGGCGATTCCCGCCGCGCCCAGATAGCCGGCGTCGCCGCCCAGCGAGGCAAAGCCGATTTTGATCGTTTCAGCCAGCACCGGAAACGCTCGTTGCTTGAACTCGTGATGAATCTGTTCGAGGAACTTTCGCCCCAGTGGGCTTTCCTGCCCGCCAAAGGTCATTGCCCCGCCCAGCACGATGCCGTCCGGGTCGATCGTGTGGGCCAAGTCCACGGCTCCAATACCCAGCCAGCGCGCCGTGTCCATGATCAATTCCAACGCCAACGCGTCGTTCTGCTCGGCGGCTTTGGCCAACAGCAACGGCGTGAGCCGCTCGCCGCCGGCAATCTGTTGGCGAACCAGCGAAGCTCGACCCGCGGCAAGCGCTTCCTCGGCACGCTTGATCACGGCCGTCGCGCTAGCGTAAGCCTCGAGATGCCCGGGCTGTCCACATCCACAAACCCGGGCGTTGGGGCTGCTATCTACAATGATATGCCCGCACTCGGCTCCGTGGCTATGCTCGCCTTCGATGAGCAGTTCGCCGATGATCACGCCGCAGCCGATCCCGGTGCCCAAGGTGAACAGCACCATGCTATGAAAATCGCGCCCGGTGCCGACCCAAAACTCTCCGTAAGCCGCCGCATTGGCGTCATTGACAAACGTGACCGGCAGTTCGGTGTAATGGCTGACCCGCTCACGGATGGGAAAATGATACCAGCCGGGAAGGTTGTGCGGCTCGAGCAGCATTCCAGCGGGAATGTCCATCGTGCCGGGCGAACCGAGCCCCACCGCGGCAATTTGCTCGGGTTTCAATCCGGCCTGCCGTGCGGCTTCGGCCACGGCTTCGGCCATTCGCCGCGCGCCGTCTTCCGGCCCTCGTGGCGAGTCGGTCGGGATCTTGTGCCAACTGAGCGGTCGTCCACAATCGTCGACGATGCCCACTTTGATATTCGTGCCGCCCAGGTCAATGCCGGCAAACAGCGGCATGCGGGCTTCCGACAGGGTAATGAATTGGCGATCGCGTACCATGGCCGAAGGGCGACGACGCAAGCCCTTGAGAGAGAAACACTTGACCCCGGATGGTTCATGATCGATCCGCCAAGTCGCGACGATCTTTATGAATCATTCGGGCTAAGACACGAAGTCAGCCGGCCGGTGAGAGAATCGGCTACTGGAAAGCCCGAAGTATAAGAGCTACCGGCAGAACGGGCAATTGCCGCTTGAGGCCGCCCGGCGTGGCGGGGTATGGCTTCTCGACCGTCTTGCTAACCGCGAGGCTTGGACAATTCGGCACACTCATGCAGCAGGTCCATCTCGTAATGGCTGCCGACCATCAGCGGGGTGCGCTGATGAAGCTCGGTGGGTTGGATGGCGAGGATACGCTGCTCTCCATCGGTTGCCTTGCCGCCGGCTTGTTCGGCCAACATGGCGATTGGATTGGCCTCATAGAGCAGGCGAAGTTTGCCTCCGGCATACTGTGCGGTTGGCGGATACAGAAAGATGCCCCCCTTGAGCAGCGTGCGATGAAAGTCCGCCACGAGCGACCCAATATACCGAGAAGAATAAACCGTGCCGTCTCGCCCGCTCTTTAGCCCATGAAGGTAGCGGCGGCAGTATTCCGGAAAACTATCGGCGTTTGCCTCGTTGACCGAGTAAAGGTTGCCTCGCTCGGGCATGCGAATGCTTGGATGGCTGAGCACAAACGCCCCGATCGACGGGTCGAGCGTAAACCCATGTACGCCGTTGCCGGTCGTATAAACCAGCATGGTCGATGAGCCATAGACGACATAGCCGGCCGCAATTTGTCTGTCACCCGGTTGCAGCACGTCGTCGGCCGGATTGTCGGGGTTCGTCTCTTCGCGCCGAAGGATCGAGAAGATCGTGCCGACGCTGACGTTCACGTCGATGTTGCTCGACCCATCGAGTGGGTCGAACACGACAATATATTTGCCGCGCTCGGGATCCTTGAGCAGAATCAGCGGGTCGTCGTTCTCTTCCGATGCCATGATGCCGACGTTGCCACGATGGCCCAAACAATGCAGCAGCGCCCGGTTGGCGAACACGTCGAGCTTCTGCTGCTCCTCACCTTGAACGTTGACTTGGCCGGCTGAACCGAGAATATCAACCAAACCGGCCCGGCGAACCTCGGCGGCCACCATCTTGCCGGCAAGCGTCAGGCCGGACAACAACCAGGAAAACTCCCCGGTCGCCTGGGGAAACCGGCTTCGCTGCTGCTCGAAAATATGTTGGGCCGCCGTGACCTGTTGGGGTCCGGCAGCATCCTCAACCACTTTGAACAGGTCGGTAAAGTCACCAGCGTCTTGTCGGTCTCGGGTCGCGGCAGGATCAGTCGATGACATAGCTACCTGATTCTTTCAAATGCGGAGTCGATTCGATCATGGTTTCGACTGTCGCGGAAGCGACAGGAAACACATCGAAGGGAAACATCCAACCGAGAAGAGCATACCAAAACCAGCAAGGCAACCGATGCAGTAGGTCAATCATATCCACGGCACCGTACGGCTCGCAATCGGTCGCCCAAGAATCCATCGCGACGGCAGCCTTTATCCTTCTTTACTCTTTGCCGGAAACCCCCGGCTCTTGTTCCGCCATCAACAGACCTTCGATCAGTCAGCTATCCGTCGACTCGCCGTGCGGAGTTCGGTTGAAGAAATATCTTGGCGAAACCGCTCCGCGGGAACTCCTTGACAAAGCTCACGCAGTGCCGCGGGAAGCTGAAGGCTGTCGAGACCTTGAAAGCCGGCCTCGGTCTTGCGGCCAAAAACCAGAAAACGTCCGCCCGCGGCGGCAATTTGATGGATCGCTTGGTCCCGCTCGCCGGCATCGTTGTCGTAGTATCTCGGGTCGGCGATGCGAACGATCGTGTCCGCCCCCACGACAAAAACGGCGTTTTCGAACAGGGCAACCTTTTCGGTAAATTTCGCGGCACGTGTAAACCACAAAACCTGCTCGGAGGAAAACTGTGCGGAACGGCGCGCCATTTCGACGTAGTCCAGCATCGGCTTGTCGACGTTGACGATCGAAATCTCGAATTCGACAGGTTGCCCGAGCATTTCCGCCGCGACGGCGGCCATGCCTCGATGGCCATCGTGCAAAGGATTAAACGTTCCCGGAAAGATCACTCGCCTGACCGGCTTTGGTTGCACCGCGCAATTGTGACAAACCGCGTCGACCTTACCCAGCAACAGATCCCGCCACGACTGCGGCGCGATGACCTCGTCGCGCACCACTTGCTCGTCGGGCCGCAGATCGAGTTCCAGCAGAGCGTCCATTCCGCACGACTCGGCGAGCAGATTGAGCACTAGCGCGGCGGCAACCGATTCCTCTTCATCTCGCGTGCGATGCCCTTTGCCTAGTTCGAGCCAATCGGCGACGGTTCGTTCGGCGGTTTGCAGCGCCACATGAATTCGATGCGGCCCGTGTTTCGGTCGATCGCTGGCCAAACTTGCCGTGCAGCCGATACCGGCCAGATCGTGAAAAGGTTCTTCGCCGTTCCGCGGTTCGGAAAAAAGACCGGCTCGCTGAAAGGCCGCCATCGCCATCAGACGCCCCGTCCGCGACGAGCAGAACTGTTCGGGCCGTGCGCCGATCCACGCGGTCATGGCGCTGGCGGCATAGGGAACCACGGCCTCCAGTACGGTGCGTGATGCGCCGGGCACGGTCAGCAAATCAGAAATCGCGCGACTCCCTCCGCCGGTAACGGCCAAAATCGCCTGGACCGGCGAGTTGTGAATCTGCTCAATCAACTCAAGCTTCGATCCCACGTCTGAGCACTCGTGCCGGGGTGAGGGGGGGGTATGGTTGGCGGAACGCTATGGCCTGCCAAGAGCCATGTTCAGGCTAAGAGTTCCGCTTTCGCCAAGCAACCGGGTTCGTGGTATTGCGGACAAGATCGGCTCTCGCCACGGCCGGCTAGGTTCCCCGAACCGGGAAGAAGCCGGCAAGCCGGGCTTCGGCCCTGCCGGTCCGCGCTGCGACGGGCGGGATCGCCTCTACGACTCAAGTCTTTCACGAGGGCCACGCGGACGTTTGTGGTTTCTCGGCGCGATGTGTTTCTTGACGTCATGCCTGTTCCATGGGCTGACCAAGACCTCATAGAATGGGCGGCGTGAAATCATCCGCCTCCTCACCCTCCCGCCATCTTGACGATCCTCCGGTACTGCTGGGCACCGTGCTGGGTATCATCTCGTCGCTTTCCTACACGGCGGCCAACGTTTATCTGCGTAAGCTGGCTGGTCACGAGGACGTGGTTTGGATCTCGTGCATCAAGGCGGTTCCGGTGGCCGTGGTCGCGTGGCTGTTGGTCGGCCGGCTTGTTCGGCAGGGGCGCCCGGTGTGGCCCAATCGGCGCCAGCTCTTGTGGCTGATGGTCTCGGGCGTGCTCGTGCAATTGGGCGGCAATGTTGCTTTCCAGTGGTCGCTCAGTCAAATCGGTCTGGCGATGACCGTACCGCTGATGTTCGGCTCCTTGATCCTATCTGGCGCGCTGATGGGGCGATTCGTGCTCCACGAGCCGATCACGTCTCGCTCGGCCATCGCGATGTTGATTCTGATCATCGCCATCAGCATATTGAGCCTCGGCACCCCGCAGGCCAATCGTTCGGTGGCCGAAGAGCTTCGCTCCGCACCGGGGTCCGCGGCGTTGCTGGCGGCGGCCGTTGCCGTGGCCTGCTTGGCCGGCGTGTCTTACGCAATGGTGGGAATCGTCATCCGCCGGGTGCTCTTGGCAAGGCTGCCGGTCGCCTCGACGTTGATGGTCATCAGCACCACGGGGATTGTCGTCCTGGGAGCCGTGAGTCTGGGACGCGTGGGGCTAGCGGGCCTTTTGGCCACCGGCGAACCGCAGTTTCGTGACATGCTTGTCGCCGGGGTGTTCAACATGCTGGCGTTCTTTGCCTTGGGAAAAAGCCTAGAAGTGATTCCGGTGGTTCGCGTCAACGCGCTGAATGCCTCGCAGGCTGCCATGGCCGGGGTGGCCGGAGTTTTGATCTTCGGCGAGACACTGAGCCCTGCACTGATCTTCGGCGCGGCGCTGACCGTCGTGGGGCTGATTGCCGTGCAGGGCGGCTCCCACTAGCAGTCCGCCCAAAAACTGCTTCGTCGGCGAGAGCGTGGCAAAATTCGTCAGCTCAAGCAGCCGAATCGTGGGCATATCCTAAGATACGCCGAGATTTGGCGACGCAGAGCTGGCGAATTT
>Ga0114931_10002679_pt1 | contig 22612 bp, 22 predicted proteins | sample 2SBtaG_FD_89579 | JGI IMG/M metagenome (GOLD analysis project Ga0114931, IMG submission 89579) | Deep subsurface microbial communities from Kolumbo volcano to uncover new lineages of life (NeLLi) - 2SBTROV14_V59a metaG | ecosystem: Environmental > Aquatic > Marine > Volcanic | place: Kolumbo... | reverse complement strand
CGAGCAGTTCCTCGACGCCGCGATCCGCGACCGGATGTCGGTCGTGTTCTTCCTGCACGGCCACGGCACCGGCGCGCTCAAGCAGGCGCTCCGCGAGTGGCTCCCGTCGAGCGGCTACGTCGCCCGCGCCCGCCCGGCGAGCGCCGAGCAGGGCGGCGACGCGTTCACCGTGGCCGCCCTGCGGTAGCTGGATCCGGGCCCTACAGCTTCTCGCAGTAGAGCAGGGCGACGTTCTTCGAGCGCGTCTCCGGGCCGCAGCAGGCGCCGGTCTGCCGGGTCTCGTTGTGGTGCTCGTCCGAGTGGGTCGTCGCGCTGTCCACGCCGTCGATGTTGTTGTTCGGGATCATCTCGATCACCGAGTGGGTGTGGTTGCCCACCATGTCGCCCTGGAGCGAGCCCGCCGCACGCTCGCCGGAGGGGTCGATGCCCTGGCCGCTGCGGTCGATCCCGCGGACCATCCGCCCGTAGGCGGGCGTGTACTCCTGCCAGCCCGGCGGACACTGGGCGAGGTCGAAGGGGAGCACCGCGTGGGCGGGAACCAGTTCCAGGGCGATCGTCGCCGCGTCGGAGAGGTCGGAGAAGCTGCGGACGACACCGCCCCCGACCCAGCGCCCCTGCGCGTCGATCACTTCCTGACTGCCGATGGAGACGGTGGCGACCGACAGGTCGGTGTTCGGATCGACGGCGCTCGCCACCGCGGCGGTCTGCGCCGAGGTCGCGCTGTCGGCACTGCCCGCGTGGGTCGCCTGGTCCGCGCTCGCCGCGTGGGTCGCCTCGTCCGCGCTCGCCGCGTGGGCCGCCTCGTCCGCGCTCGCCGCGTGGGTCGCCTCGTCCGCGCTCGCCGCCGTGGTCGCGCTGTCCGCGCGGTCCGCCTTCGTCGCAGTGGTCGCGCTGTCGGCGTGGGTCGCGTTGTCCGCGCTCGTCGCGTTGTCCGCGGTCTGGGCGTGCACCGCCTCGGGGGGCACCGCGCACGACCAGCCCAGGCCGTCCCAGATCGGCGCGTCCCCCGACTCGCAGGAGACCCCGAGCGAGTCCATCGTGTCGGCGTCGTCGGGCACGTTCACCAGGTCGCCGTAGTCGACCGATCCACCGACCCAGTTGCCGTCCTGGTCGATCACCTCGGAGCCCCCGACCGCGACGTTGTCCGCGTCCACCGACCCGTGCACCGAGTCGGCGGTCGCGGCACGCTGCGCGTAGGGCACGCTACCGATCCGCTGGCGCGGCGTGAACACGACCCCGTCCAGCTCCACCTCGAGGTACATCGTCCCGCCAGCGAACACCTGGTCGTCGAGCGGCGCGCTCGTCTGCAGGTCGCCCAGCTGCACGGCATAGAACCCCTGGACGAAGTCGACGGTGCGCTCCTCGGACCACACCGGGTCGCCGCCCTCGAGGTCGTCGTACAACCGAAACACCATGTCGTGCTGCCCGGCGAGCGGCTGCCCGTCCGCGTCGAACACGCGCCCCTGGTGGGCCATCTCGGTCGGCACGGCGAGCGCCACCCGCGAGAGCACCAGGGTCAGCAAGACCAGCATCCACTTCGGCACCTTCGCCCCCTTCAGCGATAAGCCAGCTCGATCGGGCCCGGAATCCACACCATCCCGTCGCCCTCGGCCCGCCCCACGACGAGCTCCACGGGCGCGGTACACGACTCCATCCTCCGCCCGTCGCCGGTCGACACGCCGCCTCCGGCACACAGCACCGCCGTCCCGGAGAACGACACGGTGCGCGCCTTCGGATCCGGCGGGTACCGAGCCGTCCAGTTGGACGAGCACCCCGACAGGAGCACCACGAGCAACGCGAGCATGGACCAACCCCCCAAGGGCGCTGCCCGTGCGCCCTCGCGGCCTCAGGCTACCCCACGCGACGCCGCAACCGCGCTATCCGTCGGCCCGCAGGAGCTTTTCGATCGTCTTCTGGTCGGCCCCGGGGAAGGGGTAATTCTCGAACTCCGTCGGGGTCACCCAGGCCAGGGCGGCGACGCCCTCCGCCCACGGGTCACGCTCGCCCAGGCTGCAGCGGTACACCGCGAGGGTCACCACGTAGTCCCGGTAGTCGTGCACCACCTCGAGGAGCAGGTCGCCCACGTCGACCGCGACGCCGATCCGGGTGCGACAGGCGCGGACCAGGGCCGCCGCGTCGTTCTCGTGCTCGTGCACCCGACCGCCCGGGAACTCCCACAGCAGGGGGAGCACGGCCTTGGCCGCCCGTTGGGTGATCAGGTAGCGCCCTCCGCGCTGGATCTCGGCGCTGACCACCCGGATCGACGGCTTGCTGCCCTGGGTCATGGGCTCCTCCTGAGGAGGCGCAGCGTAGCACGGTCGAAAGCCCGCGGCGTCGCTACGCCCACGGACCCGCGATACAGTGGCGTCCTGCCCGAGCGAGGAGCCATGCTGCGCCGCCGTCTCAAGGATGCACTCAAGCGCCGATTCCCGGTCCTGATCCGGCTCCGCGACGCCGTTCGCGCGACTCGACCGGACTCCGCGGGGCCCCCGGTCGATCCGGTCTCCCCCTTCGCCGCGGCGCCCCCGCCCCAACCCACGCCCGCGCCCGCCCCGAACCCCGGGGCCGTCGCCGCCGACGCGGCCTCCGAGAGCCTCGATCGCGACGCGGTGCAGGCGCTGTTCGACGACATGGTCCGGCCGGCCCTGCAGAGCGACGGCGGCGACATCCAGCTCGTCAAGATCGACGGCAACGACGTGTACGTCAACCTCGTCGGCGCCTGCCACGCCTGCCCCTCGGCCACGGTGACGATGCGGATGGGCGTCGAGCGGCTGCTGCTCGAGGAGTTCCCGACCATGGGCCGCCTGATCGAGGTCGGCGGCGCGCCCTTCGCCTGAGGTGTCCGTGGAGATCTCGCTGCTCCGAGCGATGCCCCCCGACGCCCTCCTCGCGCGTCTCCCGGAGTTCCTCGTCACGAACATCAGGGACCCGGCCGTCGCCGCCTCCACCCGCGACCGGGTCGACCGCTGCCTGACGGACTGGCCGCCCTCGGCCGGGCCCGCGATCCTCGCCTACCTGAACACCCTGGGCGAGGCGCCGCAGCTGTACCACGCGGAGCCCCACTGCCGCCAGGTCTCGCGCGTGTGGAGCCTCGACGTGCTGCCCGACCCGGTCCTCGAGGGCGTGGCCCACCTTCGGGCCGCGCTGGAGGCGGGGCCGACGGTGGTCCTGTGCAACCACCTGTCCTACGTCGACACCACCGCCGCCGACCACGTACTCGCCGCCCACGGCCACGCCGATCTCGCCGACCGGCTCGCGACGGTCGCGGGCCCCAAGGTCTACGCGGACCTGCTCCGTCGCTTCGCCGCGGCCGGCCTGAACACCCTGCCCGCGCCCCAGTCCACGCGGCTCGAGCACACCGCCCACCTCGGCCCTCGGGAGCTCGCCCGCCTCGCCCGGGCGAGCGTCGAAGCGGGGAACGAGGCCCTACAGGCGGGCTTCGCCCTGCAGCTGTACCCCGAGGGATCGCGCACCCGCACCGGACACCTCGGCCCCTTCCTGCGCGGGGTCCACCGCTACCTCGCCACGCCGGGCCTGCGGATCGTGCCCGCCGCCATCGCCGGCACTCAGCACGTGTTCCCGGTCGACGCGACCCACATCGTGCCGGGGCCGGTGCGACTCGCCTTTGGCCCACCGCTCGACGTGGCGAGCCTCGGCGGGCCCAAGGACGCCCTCGCAGCCGTCCACGGTGCAGTCGCCTCCCTGCTGCCGCCGGCGCTGAAACCCGCCCCCGACACCCCTCCCATCCGGTAATCTGTAGCCCGTACCCGGGGAACTCATGGCCTTTGACTGCTGCGCGCATCCCAAGCCCGTGTGGAGCGCTCGCCGCTCGGGCGAGCACCAGTACGCCGACACGCTGCTCTGCGGGGGCTGCGGGACCATCCACGAGAGCGAGTCCTTCCTCGTCCCCGTCCTGTTGCCCGGCCCGGGGCGCTGCCTGAACTGCGGGGCGCCCCTCGAGCCCGATACCCTGGTCGAGGACGATCCGACCCACTCCGGCTTTCGGTGCGAGCAGTGCGGCCTGCACGACCGCGAGACCCTGCAGATGCACCAGGAGCTGGCCGAGGAGATCGCGCCGAACGCCAGCCTCCTGGAGGCCGCCCTCGCCGCCCTCGACGTGGGGCGCCAGGTGCGCGCCCTGAAGCTCGCCTCGGCCGCGCTGCGCGACAACCCCGACTCGGCCGAGGCCCGCGCGGTGCGCCTGCAGACCCTCGAGGGGCTCGGCTACGGCGAGAGTGCGGTCCGCGAGGCGTGGCGGTGGGCCCAGGAGAGGGACGCCCCCGACGTCGCGTGGACGATCACCGCCGATCTCGAGCGCACCAGCGGCAACATCGAGGGGGCGCTCCGCGCCATGCAGCGCCTGCTGCGTCGGGCGCCAGGCGACCGCGACCTGTGGATGGAGTACGCCGAGCTGCTGCTCGAGGGCGACGAGCGCGCCACCGCGATCGACGCCGCCGCCCACGGCCTGGCCGACGACGAGCACCGGGACGCCGCCCTCGCGATCATCGCCGAGATCGCCCAGCGCTGCGTGAATGACGGACAGCTCGACCACACCCGCAAGGCCTTCGAGACTGCGGGCGACTTCGGTGCACGCCACGCCGGCCTCGTGTGGGTCCGCGCCCAGCTCGCGGCCCGGGAGCAGAACCTCGAGGAGGCACTGCGCTGGCTGCAGCGCACCCTGGATCTCGACCCGACCCACCGGGAGGCGAAAGAGGCCCTCGAACGGATCAAGCCCCCCGACAAGCGGCGCTGGCGCTTCTGGTAGCTCCTCAACCCCGGCGAGCGGCCAGCCAGGCTGGATCGACCTCGATGACCCCCACCGCCTCGACCGGACCCTGCAGGTACACCCGAAAGCCCGGCTCCACGGTCACGTGCAGCACGCCGCCGGGCATGTGCACCGGGTGCGGTCCCGCGGCGAGACGCCCGGTGCGCACCGCTGCCGCCGTCACCGCGCAGGCCGAGGAGCCCGAGGCCAGGGTCGGCCCCGCGCCGCGCTCCCAGATCCGGATGGCGAGCCCGCCGTCGGGCCCCACCCGGGCCACCTGCACGTTGGTGCGGTGCGGGAAGTGCGGGTGCCGCTCGAGCACCTCCCCCCACGCCCGCCACGGCAGCGCATCCAGCGGTTGGTCGACGAACCGGACACAGTGCGGGTTGCCCAGGTCGACGGGCACCACCCGTACCGGTGCGCCATCCACCTGGAGGACGCAGCCGGGCGGGTCCTCGAACCGGGCGATGCCCATGTCCACGCGCACCGTGGCGCCAACCACCTCGCAGCCGACGGTGTCGTGGCCCGTCCACACGGTGAAGGTGGGCGCCGCCCCGTGCCGCACCAGCCAGTGCGCGAAGATCCGCAGCCCATTGCCGGACTTCTCGGCCACCGAGCCGTCGGGGTTCCAGATACGCACGCCGTAGTCGGCGTCCTGCCCGGCGCGTGGCTCGAGGATCCCGTCCGCGCCGACCCCCGTGTGGCGATCGCAGATCGCGCGCACGAGCGCCGCGTCGAGCGGTGGACCCAGCTCGAGCACGAGGTAGTCGTTCCCCAACCCATGCGCGCGCGCCAGCCGCACTGGCTCCTCCTCGTCCCCGGGATACCCTGCTGCCGAGATCCCCGCCCCCGGATCGCCGATGGTTCCCTGGTTGTGCTTCGGGCTGGCCCTGGCCGCCCCCACCGATCCGCTCCCCCGGGCGGCGGAACCCCTGACCCAGCGCGACTTCGCGCGGCTGGTCGGGGAGGGGCCGGCGTGGGGCTATGGACGGCGACGCCACGGCGCAGTGACCGCGTGGATCTTCCCCGACGGCGTCGTCGAGCACGCCGAGATCCGCAAGGGCCGCACCCTGTCCGAGGTACGGCACTACGACGCGGGCGGGCGCCCCTGGACCACCACGATCTACGAGGACGGCCAGCCCAAAACGGTCCAGGTGCACCGCCCCACCGAGGCGACGGTGGACGTCTCGGCCTGGAGCGTGCGTCACGAGGGCGGGTGGGTGCTACGCTGGCCGCCCGAGACCGGCTCCCCGTGGTTGTCCCTGAAGGTCGTCCCCTCTACCGCCGACCCGCGCTCCGACGCCTTCCGCGAAGGCCTCGCCGAGGCGTGCGGCTGCCTGCTCGAGGACCGCACCACCGCGTGGATCGAGGGCCGGCCGGGCGTCCGCTACCGGGTGCGCGTGCCCGACCCGGACCGTCCGTGGACGGGTGACCTGTGGGCCTTCTCGAGCGGCGACCACGCGCTGCTCCTCGCCTCCCTCGTCCCGGCACGCCCGGACAGCGGGCCGGAGGACGGGCCGGTGGCGCTCGCCGTGGGCCGGGCGGTGGTCGCGCTGGCGCGCCGCGAGGAGGCGAAGTGATCGTCACCGACGCCCGCAACCCGACCGCACTGCGCCTGGCCGACGCGCTGAACCGCCACCTCCCCGAAGGCGTCCCTGGCGACGACCTCGTGGTCGTGATCGGCGGCGACGGGTTCTTGCTGCGCACCGTGGCCGACAACGGCCTGAGCCCGACCTACTTCGGCCTGAACGCCGGCCACCTCGGGTTCCTCCTGAACGACGTGGACGCCTGGGAGCCCATCGCAGAGCAGCTCCGCGCGCGCAGCTTCAAGACCCACGCCTTCCCGCTGCTCTCGGCCCGGATCCTCCTCGCCGACGGACGAGAGGTCATCGACCACGCGATCAACGACGTCTACGTGGAGCGCGCGTCGAGCCAGACCGCCCACGTGCAGCTGACCATCGACGGCCACATCGTCGTCGAGCGCCTGGTCGCGGACGGGATCGTGTTCTCCACCGCGCTGGGCTCGACCGCCTACACCTTCTCGGCCGGCGGCCCGGCCTGCCACCCGACCCTGCGCATGCTCGTGGTCACGCCGATCTGCCCGCATCGGCCGCGGCTCGACCCCTTCGCCCTGCCGGCCACCGCGAAGGCCCGGGTGGACGTGCACTCCCTGGAGCGGCGTCCGGTCCGCGCGGTCGCCGACGGACGCGCGGTCGAGGGCGTCAAGGAGCTGCACCTGTCCTACGACGGCTCCGAGGTGCGCCTCGGCTACCTGCGCGGCCACGACCTGACCTCGCGCATGGTGAGCAAGATCCTGCACCCTTGAGCGCGGTCAGTCCTCGAGAGCCGGCTGCGGCTTCTTGACCTGGGAGCCGAAGAAGGGACCGAGGTGGGCGGTCACGCCGAGGGTGATCTCCCAGCCACCGCCCACGCCGAGCTTGTCCGGGGTCGACGGGTCGGTCAGCGCGGTGTCGCCCTGGTGGCTCGCCCAGTTGCGACTGCCGGCGAGCAGGATCTCCGCGTCGAAGCGGGTGAACACGCTCACGTAGGCGTTCGGGGACGCCTCGACCCCGGGCTCGAGGTGCAGCATCACCAGCCGCGGCGGCGGGGAGTCCTCGGGCGGACCCTGCACGAGCACCACCCGCGAGATCGACGAGCCCTGCCAGTAGGAGAGCGCAACGTGGCCGGTGGGCCGCACGGGCCAGGTCGGGAAGGGGATGTAGCCGCCGAACACACTGAACTCGGGCGTGTAGCGGTAGGTCTCGTCCTGCGCGATGAGCTGGGGCACCTCGTCGCCCTTGATCTCGCGCTGGTAGAAGTAGTCGAACTTCGCGGTGCGCGCGGCGACGCCCAACCCCACCTCGAGCCACGGCATCAGCCCGTAGGCGGCCTCGACGCGCCACGCGGTCGACGGGCCCTTCTCCATCTGGCGGCCGCTCGCCACCTCGAGGGGCTCCAGCGTCTGATCGTCGAGGATCCACCGCCCGTCGTAGACGTGCCGGAAGCTCCCCGCGCCGAAGCTGCCGGCGAGGGTGACCAGGATGCGCCCCTTGCGCCCCGAGGCGATCTGCCGGAAGGCGTCCAGCGACTTGCCCGAGTTCTTGTACTGGACGTACTCGCTCTTGCTCATCCCCAGCTTCTGCCAGGGCGAGGCATCCTCGCGCTCCGAGTAGTCCGCGAGGTCGCTCGCCCTGAGCTTGGGCTGGTCGTACTTGCCCACGTCCGGGCGCACGAGGATCTGCAGGGCCTGGTCGGAGAACGCGAGGTCCTGCGCGGCCTTCTTCGCCTCCTCCTGGCGGCGCTCCCAGGCGGCCTTCGGGTCCTCCACCTGGCCGCGGATGTCGTTCTGCTCCGCCGAACCGCGGATCACGCTGTCGAGCACCAGCGACAGGCCCGCGGCGACCGCGCCGTGGTTGCCGTCGGTAACCTTGCTGCTGAAGCTGACGACCGGCCGCGCCTCCTTCACGTCGACGATGCTGAACAGGGCCTGGTCGCTCCCCACGTCCTTCGACAGCTGGATGGCCACCACCCAGTCCGCCTTGGCGCGCTGGCCGAGGACGAAGGTGCACCCGATGTAGTCGCCCCTCGGACACGAGGAGAGGTAGACCGAGGCGCTGTAGTCCTGGTAGTCGGGCACCTTCGCGAAGGGCACGAGCAGGTACTGGCTCGACAGCATCTGCTCGAGGTCGCTGTGCAGACTGGCGCCCGCCGCCTTCAGCCCCGGATCCCCGCCGTCGTCGGGCATCGCGACCAGGATGGCGTTGAGCTGGAAGGACTGGGCGAGGGCCCGCCCAGGCGCCAGCAGCGCCCCCGTCACCATCACGCACCATGCGAGCACCGCTCGGAGCATCGACTCACCCGTCCCGAGGCTTGGACCGCGTCAACGTACCACCTTGCGGCGCGGGGCTCGACCCCTGGGTGGGGCCGCACCCTCGGCCCGGAGGGTGACGAGCGCCTCGACGTGCGCGGTGTTGGGGAACATGTCGAACAGCTCCACCTCGGCGGGCTTCAGCCCCGCGTCGCGAAAGGCGACGAGATCGTGCGCCAGCGCCCGCGGGTTGCACGACACGTAGGCGACCTCGCGCGGTCGGAGCGCGAGGATCCCCTCGATGACGCCCGGCTCCAGCCCGCGACGGGCCGGGTCGACCACCACCACTGGCTGCCGCCCTTCGAGTCGGCGCGCGAGCCCGGGCAGGACCTCCTCGACCTGGCCGCAGAGGAACTCGGCGTCCAGCCCCTGGCGCCGAGACGCCTCCCGCGCCCGGGTCACGGCCCCCTCGACGCCCTCGACCCCGAGCGCCCACCGCCCGCGCGCCGCGGCCTGCAGCGCGATCCCGCCGACGCCGCTGTACAGGTCGACGAGCGGTACCGCCGGGTCGGCCTGCACCCGGTCCAGCACCCGCTCGTACAGCTCGGCGGCGATCGAGGGATGCGTCTGGAAGAAATCGCCCGGGCCGATGGAGTAGGTGACCGAGCCCAGGGTCTCCTCGATGCTGTCCTTGCCGAGCAGGGGCAGCACCGGCACGGTCCCGCCCTCGTCGCGGATGAACAGCGCGTTGCCCGGCTCGGTGTTCAGGTGCAGCCACACACCGACCACCGCCGAAACCTGCCCCGCGACCCGCTCCGCCAGCTCGCGCAGCTCCCGGGTACGCCGGCCGGCGACCAGGGTGATCAGCACCTCGCCGGTGGTTGCCGAGGCACGCAGGACCGCGGCGCGGAGCACGCCCTCGTCGGTCTCCGGCGCGTAGGGGCGGAGACCGAGGTCGATGGTGTGGTGGGCGAGCGCCACCATCGTCGAGCGAAGCACCGGGATGGCCACGTTGCACCGCGGGATCGGCACGATCCGCCGATCGCGCCGTCCCCAGGCGCCCACGCGGACGTGCCCGCGGTCCGAGTACCCGAACCCGAGCTTCACGACGTGCCGGTACTCCTGCAGGCCCTCAGGCGACGGGTGCCAGGTGCCGATCGGCACGTCGCGGTGGCCGCCGTAGTCGAGGGCGCCGCGCACCAGCGCCCAGCGCGCGTCTCGCTGCCCCTGGGCGTCGAGGTGCATCAGCGGGCAGCCACCACACAGGGTGTAGCGCTCGCAGGGGGGGTCCACCCGGTGCCGATCCGGGTGGCGGGCCTCCTTGAACAGGGCCACGTCCTGGTTGCGCCCCTCGTGGACCACCACCACCACGGCCTCCTCGCCCGGGATGCCCGACCACACCACCAGCGGCTTGCGCCGATTCCGATCCGCGTAGGCCTCGCCCTTGGGAAGCCATCGGTCGGGGCGGACAATCTCGTCGTAGGGCACCTTTTTCAATCGATTGACCCAGGTAGGTGAAGACGGGCGCCACATCGGCTACCCTTGCGCCGGTCCCCGATAGCCCACCCGAGGAGTTCCGTCGTGCGCCTGCTCGCTTGGCTCCTGCTACTCGCGCCGCTCGGTGGCTGTGCGAAGGCACGCGATCCGGCGCCCCAGGACCTCGATGGCCTGCTGCACTACGTCTATCGGCACTACGAGGGTCCCGACGCCCTGCAGGAGGCGATGGGCAACCTCGGCCCGTGGCTCGACACCACCGGCCGCACCGACGCGGCGAGCGAGGGCTACCGGCTCACCCCCCTCACCGAGCAGGACGTCGCGGACATCGACCGGCCCGAAGGCGATCTCGTGGACGCCAAGGGGGTCGCGGTCGCCGCGGTGAGCACCTGGCCCGTCGAGCCCCACGCCGAGATCACCCTGCAGGCCGACCAGATCTACAACGACCCGCACTCCTACTCGGTCTACGACCGGAGCATCTACGAGGGGGACCCGCCGTCGTTCCTCGAGCGCGAGGGCACGGTGCGGACCCTGAACGACATCGACAAGACCAAGGTGGGCGTCACGATCCCGTACACGCTGTACAAGGACTTCACCTGGGTCAACCTCGACGACACCCACCACGCGATCGTCGCGCGGTCCTGGATCCAGGACGGATCGTGCGGCTCGGCGGGCAGCAACTGCCTCAACCAGTCCTTCTCCATCGACCTGTGGTACGCGAGCGACGATGTCGACACCGTGCGGATGACCGCCACCTGGAACGACGTCACGAGCGTCGCTGACGCCTTCCTCTCCGAAGATCAGAAGGTCGCGATCGCCGTGCACGGCATCCTCGCGATCTTCGAGAACACCGACCAGTACCTGGACGACACGCGCTAGGCGCGTGAGCGCGCCCCCCCGTCCCGTGCCCGCGCCCCGCGCGACTCCTGGGTGCGATGCGCCGCGCGCCGGCTCGCACCACTGGCCCGCGAACCCGTGGATCGGGGCGTCTACCGACCTTTGCGGGTCCTGATCTGCCGCACGTGGTATACGAGGTGATGCGGTGATCCCTCGCCGTTCCCCGCGCCGCCCTCCCCGAGCGGCCGCCTTCCCGCGAACCTCTCCCACCCCTCCTCCCTCCCCTCGGAAGCCCGCCATGCTCAGCGAGTCCGTCCAGTTCGATCCGGCCGGATCCCGTTCTTCCTACTCCGACCAGCCCGTCCCCCCCGGGGGCATCGTGCGCGCGCTGCGCCTCGCCGCCGAGTCCGGCGGCCTCGACGCGGTCTCGGAGCTGTACAACGAGGCCCTCCGCTACGCGACCGAAGGCCACCTGCGCCAGGCGCGCGAGCGGCTCTCGGTGCTCCTCGCCCTCGCCCCCGAAGACGGCGAGGCCCGCCTGCTGCTCGCCAAGGTCCACGTCGCCGGCCAGCGGTGGCGCGAGGCGCTCGCCGCGCTGGACGAGGCGCACTCCTGCGGCGAACAGGTGCCGATGGCGCTCCGCCAGGCCGTCGAGGAGCACCTGCGCGCCGACGAGGCGAGCGAGGAGGAGCACCGCGCCGCCCGCACCGCCCGCGAGCAGGGCGAGATCAAGGCGCTCCGCCAGGAGGCGCGCCGTCTCCGCAGCGAGAACGCCCAGCTCGTCGGCCGCAACCGCGATCTCGAGAAGGAGACCCGCAAGTGGGCGTGGACCACCGCGGCGGTCACCGCGGTCGCGATCCTGTTCGTGGTGGGCAACCTGTTCTACGCGCTGATCAGCGGCCTCTCCGCGCCGGCGGTCGCCGATGCCGGGCCGGATGCCGGCCCCACCGCGGTCGAGCCGGTCGCCGCACCGCACCCGCCCGTCGCCACGCCGCCCACCGCCCCCGCCGCGACGCCGGTGGCCCCCGCGCCGGTCAAGCCCCTCGGCCAGCGCGCCGCCGATGCCCTGCGCACCCAGCCGGGGCTCGAGGGCTCGCAGATCGAGCTGACCATCGACGGCGAGAAGGCCATCCTCGGCGGCTCGGTGCCGCGCTACCGCCAGGTCAAGGACGCGGAGCACGCCCTGCTCGGTGTCGACGGGATCCACGCGGTCGACTCCTCAAGGGTGACCCTCCTCGCACGCACGCGCGGCGCCCAGCACACCGTGGTCAAGGGCAACAACCTGTCGAACATCGCCTACGAGTACTACGGTGATTCCTCCAAGGCGAAGGCGATCCTCAAGGCGAACCACGCCCTGCTCCACGGTCGCCCCGACCTGCAGATCGGCCAGCACCTGACCCTGCCCGCCATCCAGTAGGCGGCCGGGTCAGTAGCGGATCGCGCCGTCCTTGCGCATGCGGTGCATCCGCGCGAGGGCCGCCTTGGCCGGCTTGTGCCCGTTGACCTTCACCGCGGCCTCGTAGGCGGCCTCGGCCACGGCGTAGCGCTTCTGTCGGTAGTAGGCCTCGCCCAGGCGATACTGCGCCCACGCCCGGTGCTCCGGCTCCAGGTAGCCCGACCCGAGGTACGCCTGCAGCGACGCGATGGCATCCGCGCTGCGCGAGGCGCGCAACAGCGTGACGCCCCGCCAGTACAGGACGCGCTGGTTGGTCGGATCCACCCTCTGGATGTGGTCCCAGGTGGCAAGCGCGTCGTCGTAGCGGTGGGTGAAGGTCAGCACCTGACCGACCACGAGCAGGTTGATGATGTTGTCGGGGTAGACGCGCTGGTTGCGCCGGCACTGACGGAGCGCGGGGCCCATCTGCCCCTCCTCGATGTAGCTGAAGGCCAGCGAGAGCGTGGCGGGCGGCCCGAGGAAGATCCCCTGCTGCTCGACGGTCTGCATCTGCCCCAGACCCTCCTTGCGATTGTCGCCGAAGTCGGGGAGGAACCGGTTGGACTGGGTGACCACCGTGCGCCAGTAGTTGTACATCCCGTCGGCGAGCAGCAGATCGGTGAACTCGGGCGCGGCCTCGCGCGCCTTGCCCGCCTCGCTCATCGCGTCCAGCGCGAGCTGTAGCGCGGCGAGGTACTTGCCCCGCCGGGTGGTGTGGATCGCCTGGATCCCCTTCATCCCCGCTAGCAGGAAGTGCTCCCACCCGCTGTCCGGGTTCTTGTCCAACGCGGCCTCGATCTGGGCCTGGGCCTTGGTGTTCGCCTCGAAGTACTGGGCCTCGTACCGGTAGTCCCAGTTCTCGAGCATGATCGCCTGCCACACGACCGCGTCCACGGCGGACCCGATGCCCGTGCCCGGGAACCGGTTGTCGAGGCCGTGGAATGCAGCGCGGGCGCCGTCGTAGTCGCGCTCGAACACGAGCTGCAGGTCGTCGCGGACGGCCTGGACGTAGGCCGGGTCGAGGTCCAGCGCCTTCGCCCCCCGCAGCGCCGCGGCGTCATAGGGCTGCCCGTCCACCTTGTGCACCGTCCACCACCCCTGGCGGGCGGGCACCGGCACCTCGTTGACCGCCACCGGCTCGGAGCTGCGCGTCGGGAACGCCTTCACCTCGGGGTGGGCGGGCGCCGGGTCCCTGGCGAGCCCGATCGCCGGCGCGAGCAGCAGCGCGAGCAGGCCGATCCGCCTCACGCACCGCTCCCCGCGACCCGCGCCGCCACCAGGTCCACGAGGTCGGCCTCGAGCTTGCAGCCCTCGAGACGGTTGATCTCCCGGATGCCGGTCGGCGAGGTCACGTTGATCTCGGTCAGGTAGTCGCCGATCACGTCGATCCCGACGAACAACATGCCCGCAACCTTCAGATGGGGTCGGAGTCGGTCGCAGATGGCCCGGTCTCTCTCGGTGAGCTCCGTCCTCTCGACACGCGCACCGACATGCATGTTCCCTCGGTGGTCCTCGGCTCCGGGGATCCGCATCACCGCGCCGACGGGCTCGCCGTCGTACAGCAGGATCCGCTTGTCGCCCCGGGCGATGGCCTCGATGTACTGCTGGGCGACCAGCGAGCGGCGCCCTTCGTCCGTGAGCAGCTCGATCAGCGCGTTGAGGTTCCGGTCGGCGCCATGGGTCACGACCACGCCGCGACCGCCGTTGCCGTCCCAGGGCTTGAGCACGGCGCGGTCGAAGCGCCCGACGAAGGCGCGGATCTGCGCCGGGTCGCGGGAGAGCAGCGTCGGCGGGTGCAGATCGGCGAAGGACATCGCCCACAGCTTCTCGTTCAGGCGGACGAGCCCGCCCGGGTCGTTGACGACGAGGGTACCGGGCGGCGTCATCTCGAGCACGTAGCAGCTGAAGATGTAGTGCAGGTCGAAGGGGGGGTCCTTGCGCATCCACACGACGTCGAAGTCGCCGAGGGACCGCACCTGCTCCTCGCCCTCCTCGAAGAACGGTGGGGCCGCGTCGACCTGCACCGGCCGGCACCGGGCCCCGGCGAGGCCGTGCTCGGCGAACAACTCGTCGGGGGTGCAGTAGTGGACCGGGAAGCCGCGGTCGCAGCACTCGCGCATCAACACGTAGGTCGAGTCGCCTTGCACGTGCAGGCGCTCGAGCGGGTCCATCACGAACAGGGACTTCATCGGGGGCAGCCTCGGGACGTCCTGCGTCCTAACCGCCGCCCGGCCCGACCCGCACCTCACTTCCCGATGCAGAACCGGGCGAACAGGCGGTCGAGCACGGCCTCGCGCGGGTCCGCGCCCGTCAACTCGTCGAGCACCTCCAGCGCGCGGGTGGTGGCGTCGGCGGCCACCGCCGGGCCGGCGCCGGGCAGCGCCTCCACCGCCTCGACGGCGAGGCGAGCGACCTCGGCGAGCCGGTCCCGCTGCCGCGCCGAGGCGATGACCAGCCGCTCGCTCAGCGGCTCCTCGCCCAGCAGCGCCCGGACGATCGCCTCCCGCACCGACGCCACGCCACGCCCCGCCGGAGCGACGGTGGCCAGCGCCCCGGCGGGCGCCGGCGCGACCGGCGCGCGGTCTACCCCGTTGTACACGAGCACCCGCGGCACCCCCGCCGTGCGCTCCAGGATCTCCCGCTCGGTGGCGCTCGGCGCGTCGGGGGCCGCGCGAAGGACCACCAGGAGCAGGTCCGCGTCGGCGACGAGCTCCCGGGCGAGCGCCAGGCCCGCCGCCTCGACCGGGTCGGCGGTCGCGCGCTCCCCGGCGGTGTCGAGCAGGGTCACCGCCACGCGACCGAGCTGCGCGGGAGCCTCCAGCACGTCGCGGGTCGTGCCCGGGGTCTCGTGCACCAGGGCGCGCTGCCGCCCGAGGAGCGCGTTGAACAGCGAGGACTTGCCGGCGTTGACCGCGCCGACGAGCGCGACCCGTGCGCCGTGCACCAGGGCGCGCCCCGCGGGCATCGTCGCGGCGAGCGCCTCGCAGGCGCGGGCGACCTCCCGCAGCCGCGCGCTCACCGCCGCGTCGTCCTCGAGGGCCAGCTCGTCCGCCGAGTAGTCGAGTCGAGCCTCCAGCTCGGCGGCCGCGGTCGCCAGCGCCTCCCGCGTCTGGTGGACGAAAGCCGACAGCCGCCCCTCGAGCGCGTCCCGGCCGATCGCCACCCCACGCGCCGTTCGCGCTCGGCTGACCTGGAGCACCCCTTCGGCCGCGATCAGGTCGAGCTTGCCGTTCACGACCGCCCGCCGAGTGAACTCCCCGCGCTCGGCCAGCCGCGCACCGCTCACGATCGCCGCGCGAACCAGGCGCTCCACCAGCAGGGGGTTGCCGTGGCAGGTGATCTCGGCGGTGTCTTCGCCGGTCAGGGTGTGCGGCGCGCGCCCGAGCACGAGCACACCGTCGTCGAACACCCCCTCCGCGTCGCGCAGGCGCACCCGCCGCGTCCGACCCGGCGGCACGGGCCAGCCCGCGAAGGGGTGCACGAATCCCTCGAGCACCTCGAGCAGGCCGGGACCGGACAGGCGCACGAGGGCCAGCGCCCCATGGCCCCAGGGCGTGGCCGCGGCGACGACCACCTCGCTCATCGCCGCGGAGCCTCGCTCACTCCTCGGCTTCGGGGATCACCTGGACGTACTTGTCGCCGTCCCGGATCTCGGACTCGCTGTGCACACCGTCGAGGTCGGCCGCCGCGATGTGGATGATCCGCCGGTCGTAGCTGTTGAGCGCGAGGTTGATCGTGACCGTCTTGCCGGTGTCCAGGGCCTTGGCCGCCGCGCGCTTCGCGAGGGCCTGCAGCTTGGCCTCGGGGTACTCGCCCTTGGGCTCCGAGCGACCGCCGCGGCCACCGCGACCGCCGCGACCTCCCCGATCCCCACGGTCCCCGCCGCGCGAGCCCCTCCTGTCGGACTTCTTCCCTCCCCGGGGACGCGGATCCTCGACGTCGATCTGCACGTCGGGATCGCCGTGCTCCTTCATCACCTCGGTGAGGAAGAACCGGATCGCGCGCAGGGTGGAGCCCCGCTTGCCGATGATCCGCCCCGCGCCCTCGGCGGTGACGTCGAGGTGCACCTTGCCGTCTTCGCCGGTGCCCTTCACCTCGCCCTCGACGCCCATGAACTCGAGCAGCGCCGAGAACCAGGCCGCCGCCGCGTCGGAGGCTTCGGTGGCCTCCCCCGGCTTGGCTGCCGCCTCGCGGGCGGGCGCCTCGTCGCGGCGCTCCTCGCGGCGCTCCTCGTGACGCCCCGGCTTCTTGCCACGGCCGCGACTGCGCTTGTGGTCATCGTCACGCGAGCCGCCGCGGCCGCCGCGGCCGCCGCGGCCGCCGTCGTGGCCACCGCCGTGTCCGTGCGCCGCGACCTCGTCGAGGTGCGCGCCGCCCTCCTCGACCCAGCCGACGATCTTCACCGTCCGCTTGGCGACCATGCCGCCGAGCTGGCTCCGGAAGTGGGCCAGGTCGAGCTTGTACCCCACATTCTCGGGCTTCACTCCCAGCGACTCGGCAGCCGCCTGGATCGCACTCACCAGATCCCGACCCTCGCCGGTGACCGTTTCCTTCCCCTCGGGGATCTCTCGCATTTCCATCTGCCCTCTCCTACGTCGATACAGCCGCTACCGTTGGCTGCTGGAAGGTGCGCCGGATGACCCACTGCTGGATGATGGTCAGCACCATGTTCACGAAGATGTAGATGACCAGCCCGGACGGAAATGCAAAGAAGAAGAAGCCGAAGAGCAGCGGCATCAGCTTCATCATCCGCGCCTGGGTCGGGTCCATGTTGCCGGTGGGCATGAACTGCTGCTGCACCAGCATCAGCACGACGACCACCGCCGGCAGCGCCCCGTAGGGATCCACCGACGACAGGTCGCGCAAGTACAGGAACTTGGTGTGGTACAGCTCCACGCTGTTGAGCAGCACCTGGTACAGCGAGATCCACACCGGGAACTGCACGAGCATCGGCAGGCACCCGCCGAGCGGGTTGACCCCGCGCTCCTTGAACAGCTCCATCGTCCGCCGGTTCAACTCCTCCGGCTTGTCCTTGTACTGCTCGCGGATCGCCTGCAGCTCGGGCTGCAGCGCACTCATGGCCTGCGAGGACTTGAAGGACGTCTGGGTGAGCGGGAAGAACAGCCCCTTCACCGCGACGGTGAGGAGGATGATCGCCACACCCCATTGGTCCACCAGCGAGTGGAAGAACTGGAGCAGGATCAGCAGGATCTTGCCGAAGAACGAGAACAGCCCGAGGTACACCAACTTGCCGAGCTTGGGGTCCATGGACTTGAGGACCTTCGTGTCCTTCGGCCCCATGTACAGCTCGAACTTCTCGGTGTGCGCCGCGCCCGCCGCGAGCGGGGTGTCGACGGTGTAGTACAGCCCGAAGGCGTCCTCGCCGCCGTCCCGCAGGATGCGGGTGAAGGCGATCTGCCCGCTGTGGTCGCCCTCGGGGAGCAGCACGAGCGCGAAGTACCGGTCGGCGATCGCCATCCAGCCCACCGGGCCCTCGAAGGTCTTGGGCTCCTCGAGCTTGCTCAGGTGGACGTACTCGTACTTGCCGTTCACCAGCGTGTAGGGCTGCACCGCGTTGTCGTACCGGCCCGGGTTGGGCGGCACGACGTCGTGGAGCTGGAGCCACAGCTTGCCGTCGTAGGGGGTCGCGCCCGTGTTGCGCCAGGTCGTGGTGACCTGGAAGGTGCAGGTCCCGCCGGGAACCGCGCGCAGGGATCGGGTCACCTCGATCCCGTCGGCGGTGGTGCCCGTGAGCACCACGGTGCCGTCGGCCTGTCGGTTGACGCTCACCGGGGCGGACGGGCTCGTCCACTCGCCGCTCCCCATGCCGAGCACCCGCGCGTGGTCGGTCAGCAGGGTCTCGTGGCCGGGCGGCTCGCCCCACGGCTTCCACGGGCCCGGATCGGCCCCGCGCACCCTGGCCCACAGCCACTTGTACAGGGGCTGAACGTTGTAGGCCGCGGTCTGGTCGGTCAGGACCGCCGAGCGCAGGAACCCGCCGTTCATCTCGATCTTCGCGTCGATGTCGCACCCCTGGAAGGGCACGAGTCGTCCGACCGGCTCCGGGGCCGGAGCCGGCTCGGGAGCCGACGCGGCCGGGGCCGGCACCGGGGTGGCCGCCGCCGGGGTGGCCGCCGCCGGGGTGCGCGGCTCGGCCGAGGCCGGACTGGCTCCGACCTCGGCCTGCACATCGTCGGTCACCACCGCGGAGTCCGTCGTGCTCCCGTAGCGATCGGGGTAGCGGTAGTTCATCCACGAGTCCCACAACAGGAACGTCGTGAGCGCGAGCACCACCGCCAGGATCGTCCGCCGGTCCATTCGCTAGCTCGCCTCGGTACCGATGCGTTGGAGCGCCTGCCGTACGCTGGCGCGGAGCGCCTCGTATCCCGCCGTCCCGGCAGTCGGGCGCGCGATCACCACGACGTCGACGCCCGCCAGCCCACCCCGCTCTTGGCGGAAGGCTTCGCGGAGCCAGCGCTTGACGCGGTTACGGACCACGGCGTTCCCCACGCGGCGACTCACCGAGAGGCCGAGGCGCGGGCCCGGAAGGCCGTTCGCGCTCCACTGCACCACGAGGTGCGGCACGCGCACACGTCGCCCCGTCCGTCCGACACGCCGGAAGTCAGCGGAGCGGCGCAGGCGGAGGACACGGGGAAAGCCTCGGTCGGCGACGACACTCAGTGCTTCTTGCTGGCCACCGTGGGGACCAGCCGCTTGCGACCCTTACGGCGTCGAGCCGCCAGGATCTTGCGACCCCCGGGGGTGCTCATGCGTGCGCGGAAGCCGTGACTCCGCTTCCGCTTGATCCGCGAGGGCTGATAGGTGCGCTTCATGGGAACTTCCTCCGCGAGCTGCCCGCTCCAGGGTCCCGCCTCGAACGAAAGGGGAACGCCGGGGGACGCCCCGAATGACGGGCCCGCGTATCGCGGGGCCCCGCCTCGGGCAACCTCCGCCTCCGCGGCCGGCCGCCCCCTCCACGGCGACCCCGCCGCGACGCGCCGGGCGCCGATCGCCCGGTGAAGATCCGCCTGGGTCCGATGTTTCTGGCGCGTGGGATCGAAGTTATCCACAACGGGGCGAACCGCCGCCCAAAGAACCGAACGGCGGTGATCGGCTTGTCGTCGGGATCTCCGCAAAGCCGCGCGACGAGAGGTTTGAAGGATCGGGGGATCGGCTGATAGCTTGAAGGGCCTGCCCAAGAACCCAGCCAGGCCGCGCCTTCGAGGCGCGGACCCGCGCTCTGCCTCGCCCCGAGGACCGATGGACGCCACCGTCTTGTGGAACCACATGCTGGAGGCCATGCAGAAGCGCATCGGTCACCAGGACGTCGAGATCTGGCTCAGAAACGGCCGACCGATCGACTGGGACGCCGAGCGCCTCGTCGTGGAGGTCGACAACCGCTACTACCGCGACTGGATCACCGAGAACTACATGTCCACCCTGTGCGAGGTGGCCACGCAGATCGCCGGCAAGCCCGTCGACCTCGATCTCGTGAGCGACGCCGAGGACGCGGTCACCTCCGAGGCGCCGCTCCCCGAGCACGCCGCCGAGCCCCAGCCCCTCCCGGACCACCGGCGCGCCATCGGGCTGAACCTGGCCCAGGACTTCGAGTCCTTCGTCATCGGCGAGTGCAACAAGTTCGCCCACGCCGCCGCGCGCGCGGTCGCCGACTTCCCAGCCACCCAGTACAACCCGCTGTTCATCTACGGGTCGACCGGTCTGGGCAAGACCCACCTCATGCACGCGATCGGCAACGAGATCCTCCGTCGCGACCCGACCGCGCGGGTGGTCTACGTGACCGCCGAGGACTTCATGAACGAGATGATCAACTGCCTGCGCTACAAGCGGATGGAGGACTTCCGCAGCAAGTACCGCAAGCGGGCGACGGTGTTGCTGGTGGACGACATCCAGTTCCTCTCGGGCAAGGACCGCACCCAGGAGGAGTTCTTCCACACCTTCAACGCGCTGCAGAACTCCAACCGCCAGGTCGTGCTCACCGCCGACGTCCTGCCGCGGAACATCGAGAAGCTCGAGCCACGGCTGCGCACCCGGTTCGAGGGCGGGCTGCTCGCCGATCTCCAGCCGCCCGACCGCGAGACGCTGCTCGCCATCCTCTACCAGAAGGCCGACGGCCAGCGGATGCACATCCCGAAGGACCTCGCGGACGCCATCGCGAACACGGTGCACGGCAACGTCCGGGAGCTCGAGGGCATCCTGAACAAGCTGATGGCGCTGCGGAACTTCTACAACGAGCCGCTCACCCTCGAGTTCGCGCGGGCCTACATGCCCAGCGTGTTCACCCCCGCGCCCACCCAGGTGACCGTGCCCGCGATCATCGAGGCGGTGGCGCGGTTCCACAACCTGCGAAGCGCCGACATCACCGGGAACAAGCGCACCCGCACCCTCACCCGCCCGCGGCACATCGCGATGTTCCTCGCCCGCAGGCACACCAACCTGTCCTTCCCCGAGCTCGGCCGCGAGTTCGGCGGGCGGGACCACTCGACCATCCAGCACGGCTACAAGAAGGTCGACAAGGAGCTCAAGGACAACGCCGACCTGGCCTACAAGATCCGCCTCATCGAGCAGGGCCTGCAGATCCGCTCCTCGTGAGCCTGGGGAGGGACGAGGGACGGCCTGTGGACGAGTCGTGGACGGCTGGGGAGCAATCGCCCAGAAGTCCACAGCCTGCAGCGCGCCCCGTCGATCCGTCCCCGGCCACCCCAGGCCCGCCCCCTGGATCCTCCACAGGACCACAACCACGAACAATCACCTTTCGACGGTAACTTTTTACACTCGTCCACAGCGTCCACAGCCTCTACTGCGACGACTTGATCGATCCACAAACCCGTTTCCAGATCCGTCGTTTCAGGATACGACCGCTGGCCGCCTGCCTTCCGAGGAACGAGACCCATGCACTTCTACATCGACCGTGACGAGTTCAGCCGGGGCCTGGCGCACGTGCAGGGCGTCGTGGAGCGCCGGAGCACCCAGCCCGTGCTCTCCCACGTGCTCCTGCACGCCCGTGAGAACGGCCTGCGGATGACCGCCACGGACACCGAGGTCGCGTTCATCGGCGAGATCGCGGCGAACGTCGAGAAGGGCGGGGAGATCGCCGTCGATGCAGCGAGCCTGTTCCAGATCGTGCGCACCCTGCCCGAGCCCACGGTCGAGCTGAAGGGCGGCGCGGGCCAACGCCTCGAGATCACCTGCGGTCGCACCTTCTTCCGGCTCCCGGGCATGGCCGCCGACGAGTACCCGGCCCTGCCGGCCTTCGACGCCAAGGGCACCGCGCGGATCGCCGAGGGCGTGCTGCGCCGCCTCATCGAGCAGACCTCCTTCGCGGTGGCGACGGACGACGCCCGCTACGGGCTGAACGGCGCACACGTCGAGGAGCGACAGATCGAGGGCGGCAAGCTGCTGCGGGTGGTGAGCACCGACGGCCACCGGCTGAGCGTTGCCGAGGGTCCCTTCGAGGGCGAGCTGGCGATCACCCCGCGGATGCTCGTGCCCCGCAAGGCGCTCGGCGTGATGAAGAAGCTCCTCGAGGGCGACGACACCGAGGTGGAGCTGGCCTTCGGCGAGGGCGCGGTGCGTCTGTCCCGTCCCCAGCAGACCTTCTGGTTCCGGCTCCTCGACGGCGAGTTCCCCGAGTACAAGGCGGTGCTCCCCAAGCAGGGCAAGCACCGCGCCCGGGTACGCACCGACACCCTGGGCAACACGCTCAAGCGCGTCGCGATCCTCGTGCAGGACCGCGCGCGGGCGGTGCGCTTCGCGTTCTCCGAGGACACGCTCGACATCCAGGTGCACAACGTCGACCGTGGCGAGGTCGACGAGAAGCTCCCGGTAGAGCTCGAGGGCGAGCCGATCACGGTCGGGTTCAACGTCCACTACCTGCAGGACATCCTGTCGGTGGTGCACGGTGACAGCCTGCTGCTCGAGATGGATCACCCCCTGGGCCCGTGTCTGGTGAAGGACCCGGACGAGGAGCTCTCCTTCTTCGTCGTGATGCCCATGCGGCTCGACTGATCCAGGGGTCGGTGTGCGGCTGCTACACCTCGCCGCGCGCGACTTCCGGAACCTCGCGTCGCTGGACCTGCGGACCGACGCGCGGTTCGTCGTGCTGCACGGCGACAACGCCCAGGGCAAGACGAACACGCTCGAGGCGGTCTACCTGCTCGCGACCCTCAAGCCGCTCCGAGCGAGCCGGCTGAAGGACCTCGTCCGCTGGGGTGCCGAGGGGGCCGACCTGTCGGGACTCGTGGCGCACGAGGGG
>Ga0114931_10002678_pt1 | contig 22615 bp, 19 predicted proteins | sample 2SBtaG_FD_89579 | JGI IMG/M metagenome (GOLD analysis project Ga0114931, IMG submission 89579) | Deep subsurface microbial communities from Kolumbo volcano to uncover new lineages of life (NeLLi) - 2SBTROV14_V59a metaG | ecosystem: Environmental > Aquatic > Marine > Volcanic | place: Kolumbo... | reverse complement strand
AGGATTTGGCCGCCGCGATTCGCGATCGCCGGCCCCATTGGAAGGATTCACCTTCGTTGGCGAAGCTTGTCCAACATCTCGAACAGCCAATCGAGTTGGCCCCGTATCGCCTTGAAGATCGGCACCCGGCGCACAGAGTCTTCGCGCAGTCGATGGGGGTCGATGTTTTGCCGCCGATAGATGACGACCGGCTGGTGGGCGAACTGCTGGGCGAAACGGTGTTCAAATCGGTCTTGGGCGGCACATGGCGTCGCGGCATCGGTGGGCTTTCGACCACGGCTCCCACGACCCGTGCGCGGTTTCATATTGTGCCGGCCAACTACGACGCAGGCTTTATCGAGGTGGATCGTGTCAGTTGCATGCGTTGCCACAGCACGGTGAACCAGTCTGTGCGACGCTTCCAGCCCGGCCGCGACTGGTACGGTCGGATACGGGGCTCGGATGGCATTTTTTCCTTCCATCCTTTTGCCTTGGAGTCGATCAGCCGCAACGGGTTCAGCAACGCCGTTCACTTACGGCGAGAACTGGTCGAGGCCGGCTTGTTGGTCCATTTCGATAAACATAAGCACCCGCATGCGATTTATCACACGATCTCGAATTTGAAGGAGTGAAAGCGCGACGCGGGAAGCGCGACCGGGATGTTTGGTCGAATCGCCGAGCCAAGGCCAAGGTTCGCCTTGCGGGCGAGGGGCCCGACTACATATTAAAGTTGAACGTCTGGGCAACGTAACGAAAGACCCGCTGCCACAGGGTTCGTTTGCCCGCATAGATTTTGGCTTTGCCACGCAGCCCGATCCGCAACAGGCCTCCGCTGTTGTCCAGGGGCACGCGCGCCAAGTACGAGGTGCTCATCGGCCGCTCGACACCGGAGGCGTCGGTTTCGGTCGGCAATTCACCACCGTACTTGTTGGAGAGTTGGCCGGGGCTAACGCTTAGCTCGGCCTCGGCGATATCGGCGATCTCGGCCATGAACGGTTGGCCAGCGAGTTCGTCGAGTTCGATTTTTACCTTTTGCCCTTTGGTGACAAAGTCAATGTCTGCTTGGTCGATGACGAGTGAGGCCTTCATCTTGCGTGGGTCGCCGATGTAGCAAACCGGCACGCTGGCGGTCAGATAAGCGCCGATATTTTTCGGTTCCAGCGGTCTTCCCGACCAACTGGGAAGCTGCTCGTCGGCCGTAGGGTGATCGGGAACCGCACGGGGGGGCATGACCGTGCCGGCGATCGGCGCCTTGAGTTGCAACCGCTTCAAATCGGCTTGCTTTTCTTGTAATTGTTCCAAGAGGGCCTCGCTGGTTTTTTTGATTGCGGGAATCTGAGCGCCCGCCAGCGGGTCGTCGAACGACTGCCGTTGAAGGTTACGCAATTGCGAGATGTTTTCGTCGTGGCGGCCCTCTAGTTGCTTAACGGCCAGCGACAACTCGACGTTTTCCAACCGCGCTAGCGGAGCGTCGCGTGCGATCTGTTGGCCGTATTTTGCGAAGATACTATCGAGCCTGCCGGGAACGCTCACATAAACCGTGGCGGCATCCAGTGGCTCGATTTCGAGCGTCGAAATCACGTGGTAAGGAAGCGGAATGGACACGATCGCCAGAAACACGGCGGCGATGACGCCCAAGGTCGCCAGGAGGCGCGTTTTTTCCACCTTTTCCATCCTCCCCGGTACCCAGAAATATTTACCCAATTGATACAGCGGCTGCCCGAGCATGGTGGCGATAGACATCACGGCGATCATCTGACCGACGATCTGCAGGCCATACGGCTCGAACACTTTGTTCAAGAAGAACAGAATCGAGATCATGACGAACCATCGGTAAAGCACCGAGGCGACCGTGAACAGGGCGAACATTCCCTGGTTGCGTTGCGGCAGGAACGGATCTTCGGGCGACTCCAACCCCAGGCAAAGCCAGCCCAGCTTGCTATAGAGAATCGAGCTTGCTTTTTGTCGCAGGTTTGGGATCTCGAGGATGTCCGACAAAATATAGTAGCCGTCGTAACGCAGCAGCGGATTGGCGTTGAACACGATCGTGCTGACCCCACTGACGAACATCGTGCTCAGACATAGGTAGTTCAACAGTCCCGGCTCGCTGAACCACCAGATAAATGTGCAGATCGAGGCGATGACGACTTCGACATACATGCCGGCGGCACCGATCGCCGCGCGGTGCCATTTGTTGGGGAGCATCCAGGAGTCGGAAACATTGCAATACAGACACGGTGTCAGTACGAGGATCATCACGCCGATTTCATGGCACTCACCACCGAAGTGCTTGCAGGAAAGCCCGTGACCGAATTCGTGGATAACCTTGGTCACGCCCAGCGCCACGGCAAGCAGAAAGGCGTTCTTGACGCTGAAGAACTGATGAAAGCCTGGCAGTTTCGAGCGAAAGACGTCGAACTGCATCGTGACCAACAATATTGCCGAGATGACCAGCAGGATGCAACAGAACAGCGCCGTTCTGGTAAAGAACCAGCGAATCCAGGGATACATGCGATCCATCAGGCGATTCGGATCGATGCCCTTGAACTGGATCGACAGGATATTGGTTAGCGCGGCGGTGATTTCCTTGCGGCGGCGTTCGTCGCGGCGTTTGCGAAGCTGGTGTCCTTGCCCCGGGACGTCGGCGACCACCAGTCCGCTACGATGCAGCGTGCCGATGAACTGGTGCAGTTCGGCCAGCGTGATCTTTTGCGGTGGGAACTGGGCCTCGAAGCGGTCTTTGATTTCGTCCAGGCTCGTTTGGCCATCGAGCATCTCAAGGATGGCGAACTCCTCTTCCTGGAAACGAAAATAATTCAGCCCGACCGGCTCCTTGACGACCCAGTAAGCTTGTCCCTGATAGCGTTGCCGCCGGGCCGTCAGGTCGGGGCGTTGTCGCATCGCCACCGGCCGCGCGGAACTGGAAACCAGACTATCGGCAAGCGTTGCCATAAGAGGTTTGTCGCTATGGTGCAGCCAAGTGCGTTTTGTCGCGCCGTGGCCTTGTCCCTATTGTCCGTCACTCGGCGAAGCGTTGCGTGGTTGACGGGAACCAGCGGAAGGGCCTGTTCAACGCCGTTGGCTCGCTTCGCCGGCTCGATGTTCGGCGGTCGAGGTACGTAGATCAATGGTCATGTTCGCCGTCAGTCCGGGACGCAAAAGCCACTGGCCCGCGCGGTCCTGGCGATTGTCGACTTCGGCCCAGACTTTGAATTCTCCCTTGGCATCGACCAGCGGGTGGGCGAAGACGATCTTGCCGTCGAAGGTGGCCTCGCCGTGGGCAAGACGAACCTTCACTTTGGTGGCGTGGCCGACGACGTCGCCGGGATCGAACTGCTCGGCATTCAAAAACCCCTCGACACGCAGCCGATTCATCCGCACGAGGTGAAAAACCGGTTCGCCGGGGCTGACCCATTCGCCCACATGGTGAAAGACCTCGATGATCACGCCATCGATCGGCGCCTTGATGCGTCGGCGTTCGATGCCGGCGCCCGCCGCTTCAAGTTCGGCGGCCTTACCGATCGCAGTTAACTTCGCGACTTCTTTATCCATGCGGGCTTTTTTGATTTCCGACTTCGAACGATCCCAGGCAAACCACCGCCGCCGAACTTCGGCCAGCGAGAGAGCCCCGCGTGCCTGCTTATTGGCGTCGATCGCCTGTTCGTATTCGGCCTGAGTTACCTGCGAGGCTTTAGTGGCGACTTCGATTTGCACGTCGGTGTCGGCCTGAAGTTCGGCGACGTCGTGATCGGCCTTGGCCACTTTCTGCTGCATCCGGGCCATGGTGTCATCGACCAGGCCCAGCAGCGTTTCCGCTTCGACCTGAAGCCCCTCGCGAGCTTCGAGCGCCACGAGACGGCCTTCTTCCTCGGCGGGAACCTTAACTTCCTCGATGAGCGATACCAGGCAACCTTGGAGCTCGGTCGTCGTGGGACGTTTCTGGCCCGTCCCGAAAAGCGCGATGGCGACCGTCAACATCGTGGCGGTATGGATCATGGGGTTTCTCCCTCGCGGAGAACGCAGGAACAGTTTTGGGGACGCGGGCTCCGTGCCGTCTTTTTGCCGTGGTTTGGTGCCGGCACTTTTTCTCGACAACTCTTCTTAATCACTTAATCATGCCGGACGACGACGCGTGAGCTTGTCGTCCAGCGGTCAGAAAAATCGAAACAGGATGTTTGTTTGGATCCATTCAATCAGGTCGTGGAAAAGAACGTATCCCACGGCCCGACGTCCGCAGTAGACACTGGCCGTGACCGTCGCACCGGGTCGCAAATGGTCGGGAAGTTCGTCTTGGTCGATGGCTACGAGCATGCGGACCGTGTTGCCTTGGTCGCTCTTGACCTCGGCGCTGTAATGGACCTCTTGCAACGTGCCCGAGCGGCGGTCGTCCGGTTCGGTGGCCAGGATGTATTCAACCGGCAGATCGGCACCGAACTGTTTTTGGGCCTTGGTGATATGGCCGATACGCTTTTCGGGCATTTCGACCTCCAATTCCCAACCACGCGTGGGGTCGGCCACGCGCACTAGAACCTGACCACGCTGGACGGGTCGATTCTGTAGCATTTGTTGAACTTCCCACGTGGTGACGCGGCCGGTGATGGGGCTGGTGACCAGGAGTTCGTCTTTTTGCCGCTTGTAGAGTTCAATTTGTTCCAGTAAATTGTCGCGCCGCTTTTGAGCTTGAAGCAGTTCGCCTTGAAGGCGATTCATTTCGATTTGCTCGGCCCGCCCGCCTCGTGAAACATCCAGCAGTGTTCGCTGCGTGGCCGTGATCTGCTCCGTGGTGGTTTCCAGGCGTCCCATGACGTCCATCATGGCCACGTCCAGATCGGTATTGCGCAGGCGAACCAGTGGCTGACCCTTGGTCACGGCCTGGTTGTGTTCGACAAACAGCTCGGCGACGGAACCGTCCATGGGGGCAAAGACGTTGCTCCGCTTGATCGGGATCAGTTTGCCCTCACCCTCGAGATAGAAATCCTTGGGCCAGAAGGTCAGCAGCGCCAGTGCCGCGACGATGGCCAGTGTCACGGCGATGGTTTTGGGAAGCGTGCGGGCCTGAACGACCCATCGTGCCCGGCCGATTGCTCTCCACAGCGGCATCAAGAACAGGTTGTGATGTTCCAGGGAGTTGGCTAGCGCGATCGAGCTGTGTTCGCAGACGACGTCGACTCGTTGGCGAAAGCCGTCTTGTAGGCGGCTGTCTTCGATTTGCTCGACGATCAGCGCTCCGATGGTTTCGGCCTGTGCCTTTTCATCATCGGGATCCGTCGACCTCTTCAGCGGCAGAACGGCGACCATCTTCGAGTGCGAATCATCGACATAAGCTTGAACCGCGTCTTCCACTTGCGGTGGCATGTCGGTTGTATCGCCGGTGTACCAGACCGCGTCGCCGCTGGCCGCCGAGGCGGTGGCCAATCGCCCCAACAACTGCACGGTGTTGGAACGCTTGTCGAACATGTCTTGTCCGCTGATGGCTTCAATCCGGCACTTGCGGCCTCGCTTGATGGCCACGCTCACCCGGTCGCACTCGATCAGCCGACGCCCCTCGTTGACCACGGTATAGGCGGTTTCTCGAGGATCAAGGCCGATGTGGGCGGCGCGGGTGAAGTTTTCCAGTTGAGCCCAAAGCGCCTGTCGATCCGTGTAGTGCCGAAGTTGGCGATTCTTGAGAAAGTCGCCGGCCAACTCGCACATTTGTTCGAGGAAACGCAGATAACCACGCTGCGTATTGGGACGCGTCCCGGAACGCTGGAAGACCTCGACCACGCCTTCAATCTGGCGGCCGCTCTTGAGCGGCTCGAGCACGAGGAGAAATCCCGTCGGGTTGGCGGCTTCGCTATCGTCGCCGGCGCCGGATTGCGGAGGTACCAGCATGCCCGATTCACGCTGGATCACTTGGTGCAGCAACCGGCCATGGCGGAACTGGTCGTTTTCGTTCTCTGCCAAGCGGGTTTGCTGGAGATTCATCTGGTAGGCCAGTTGCAGCACCCCGCCGTCGCCGCGGGTCCAGACCGCGCCGCCCACGGCCGCCAGCGCTTGGACGACACGCGGCAGGAACTCGCCATAGAATTCCTGCGGGTCCATCTCGCGCTTGGACAGATCGGCGATTTCTCGCACCAAGTGCTGGATCTGCTGTTTGGTCTGTTCGACCAAACCAGGATCAACGGCGGATTGCTGTTGTTGGTCGATGCTCATACCAGGGTTTGCTTTGAAGCTGTCGACAAGGGTCCGCCGATTCGCCGGCGGACAAGTGCGTCAAACGATGAGAAGCGTTGGCAAGATCCGTGCCGTGGGCCACCGGGCTCTTTCGCCTGATCCTGGAGAACATGTGGTTCCCAGCCGGGCGGACTTTCATGATGTTTATACGAACAACAACGAGTTGGTCTTGCCGCTCCCCGCTGATCTTGGCTCACGAATTCATGCTTTTTCCGCCGCGCAGCTCCACCGGTTTTATGACACGTGGTAGCCACGAGAGCCGCGGCTGCCCGGCCCCCTCTGAAAGGTCAATCGCTTTCGACGCGCCTCCCAAATTATCCAGCCTACAGGCACTTTCCATTTCGGTCCAGGAAACTCAAGCCGAGGAAATCCAGCTTGCCACCTATATTTTCGGCATAAACGTCTTAAGCGACCAGATGAATCGTACCGCGAGGGCTGCTCAAGCATAGCCCGCCGTGCCGGGCACGCCGCCAAAGGGCCGGTAACCCACGGCCCCGTGCCGTGTTTGATCCCGGTCGTGTAGCTGGCCACCGGACGATGACGAAGCGTGGCAGCGCTTGTTGCGGTCGTAGGGGGGGTATGAATTCGCCTCCCGCCCAAGGCGTTAGGCGGGGTTGGCATCTTCGGTTCCGCGAGAAGACCGGCCCGCGAAAGCTTGGTAGACGATGGCCCCCAAGGCAATCAGAAGCAAGCCGGTGAGGCACTCGGTCATGGCTGCCATGAACATGCTGAAGAGCAAAAACACATAGGCCGCCACGAAGATTCCCGGCACAAGAGGATAACCCCAAGTGCGGTAGGGGCGTGCCAGTTGGGGTCGCTTGCGACGCAGCACGAAAACCGCCACCACGGCGGAGAAATAGAACAGCGAACCGCCGAAAATTGTGTAATCGGTCAAGATATCGAACAACCGCCTCGGCGATTGCCCGGCGGTCGCTGAGGTGCCCAGCCAGCCACGAAGGATCAGTGGCAGATCGCTGGCCAGAATCAGCACGATCGACCATGCCGATAAAATCGCGATGGCCAGCGCCGGCGTGTTGAATCGCGGATCGATGCGTTTGAGCGGCTGTAGAAATCGGTGGTCGCGCCCGAGTGCGAACAGAACCCGTGGCCCAACCAGGATGTTCGAGTTCAGCGCGCCAAAGACCGAGATCATCAACATGGCGGTCATCAGCCTTGCGCCGAAGCCGGGCAGCAGCCGCTCGGTCACGTCGACGGCCGGGGCTTGGCTGTGGGCGATTTGTGCGGACGTAAGCGTAAGATGAAAACCGAGGTTCGCGCCGAGGTACAACACAATCAACAGCAAGACTCCGCCGCTCATGGCCAAAGGGACGTTGCGGCGCGGGTTCTTGATCTCTTCGGCCACGACGGTGACGTGCCCCCAGCCGTCGTAGGACCACATGATTCCGGCCAGCGCGCTTCCCAGCCCCCACCACAACGAACGTCCGTCTGCCGGCGGCCATAGCGGGGTGATATCAACCCGGTTTTGGGCGTGGACGGCCATTAGCGGCAGCAGGGCGAGAAATACCAGAAACGATGCTTTGATGACGGTGGTCAGGTTTTGAATCGCGCCGCCGAAATGCGTGCCGGCGATGTTGACCATCGCCAACAGAAGGATGGCGCCGACGGCAATGATCTTCTCGGTCGTGTGCCAGTTTTGCCCTGGCAGTGCGAACCCAATTTGCTCGAGCAGCTTGCCCAGAAAGATGGCCAGCGCCGCGGCCAGCGCCGCGATGGCTCCGCTACGGATGACCCAGAACTCGGCCCAACCCCATAGAAAGGCCCACAAGCGGCCGTATGCTTCGCGCAAGAAAATATAGGTTCCCCCGGCGTGCGGCAACATGGCGGATAGCTCGGAGAGCGTTAGCGCGCCGCACAGATTCACCAGTCCGCAAACGAGCCACAGCGTAAGAATCAGCCCCACATAGCCGTCCGTGGCTTGGGCCACCTGGCTTGGTTTCAAGAAAATGCCCGACCCGATCACCTCGCCGACGACCAGTGCCGTGGCCGAAAAAAGGCCCAACACCGGCAGTAGCCGGCGTGACGTCGAGCCGTCGGGATTTTCATGGGGCGCGGACATCGAGACTCAAGCATAGCGGTCGCCGTGGCGGGTGGCGAGCCGTGAGCCGCATGGCACATGATGTAGGAGAGGTGGACTGGCCGAAGGCTTTCGATCTCTCTTCCCGTCAAAACAACAGACGGCCATAGTGGACCAGTCAGTCCGTGCTATTGGCATGGGTTCGCTATATTGAAGGCTCGACTCGCAATCGTCCGGAGAACGAATCAAGTAAGCGATAGCCCGAAGGAGGTAAGCCTGCCATGCCGCGAAAGCTCGATGATCTTTGCCCGCGACCGGAACCGGCCGCTCCGCGTGTGACAGAGCCGACGACGCCGGCCATCTATCCGGCGGCGGTCTACCGGTGTCGTGATCCGGAGCAAGCCGAGGCGATCCTGCGCGGCGAGCTTTCCGGCCATATCTACCGCCGCGAATCGCACCCCAACGCCGATCAGTTGGCTCAGCTTTGCGCCGCGCTGCACGGCGCCGAGGCCGCGCTGATTACGGCCTCGGGAATGGCGGCCATTGCCGCGGCCGCGCTGAGCGAGCTTTCCGCTGCCGATCATGTGGTCCTGAGTCGCCGACTTTACGGCCGTAGCGAACAGTTACTCAGCGACGAGTTCGGGCGGTTCGGCGTCGAAAGTACAAGCGTCGATCTCGGCAAGCTTGACCACGTTCGGGACGCCATACGCAGCAACACCCGGTTGATACTGGTCGAAACCATCTCGAACCCCACGCTTCGGGTGGCCGATCTTCAAGCGTTGGCGAATTTGGCCCATCGACATGGTGCCAGGCTGCTGGTTGACAATACCTTTGCCGGGCCGGTGACCTGCCGACCCTTGACGCTAGGGGCCGATCTTGTGGTCGAAAGCCTAACCAAGATCATCAACGGCCACGGCGACGTGCTGCTCGGCATGCTGTGCGGTTCGCGGGAAGCGATCGATCGAGCTCGGCTGGTCGCCGTGCGGTGGGGGTTTTCTCCAAGTCCGTTTGACTGTTGGTTGGCCGTACGTGGCATGGGCACCTTGGCGTTGCGGATGGACCGCGCAGCGCACAATGCCCGCAAAGTCGCCCAGCGGCTTGCTTCCCGCGACGAGGTCGTCGAGGTTCTTTATCCCGGGCTTCCGAGCCACCCCGACCGACCGATTGCCGAGCGCCAATTTGGCTGCTGCGGAGGCTTTATGGTCAGTTTTACGCTTTCCGGCGGTGTGAAGTCCGCCAAGGCGTTTATCGCCGGTGCCCGAGAGATTTCCTTTAGCCCGTCGCTGGGCGAGCTGACCACGATGCTCAGCCATCCGGCATCGACTAGCCACTTTGCCATGCCAAGGCCGGATCGCGAAGCGCTAGGAATCCACGATGGCACGATTCGGCTTTCCGTGGGGATCGAGTCGGCGGAGTTCGTGGTCGATGCGGTTTGCCAAGGGCTCGATGCCGTTCGAGATGCGCTGGCTTAGCAGCGCCAGACCGCGATGGCTTCCCCGGGCCTCGGCTAAGACGGGGCGAGGTAGACGAAGCGGACGTAAAGAGTATGATATCGAAAGCTTTACGGCGTTGAATGTGGCCGCGATCGACTCGGAATTGGCGGGGAAAGTGGAGCTCTGAATGGCGAAAAAAGAAGAAGCCCTTGAAGTCGAGGGGACGGTGACCCAAGCGCTGGCAAACACGCGCTTTCGCGTCAAACTTGAAACCGGCCATGAAATCATTGCCCATGTCGCTGGCCGGATGCGCAAGCACTTTATCCGCATTGTTCCCGGCGACAAGGTGCGTGTGGAACTTTCGCCATATGATTTGACCAAGGGTCGCATCACCTACCGCGAACGGTAGCTTTCCGCGAGGCATGATGGCCTTCGTGGCTTTCCATTGTTTCGCCGGCCGATCCTCTGGCGGAACCGCGAATTTTCGTCGGCTCGGCCTTTTACCAGGATCGTCGGCCTTCTCCCATCCGGAGCTTCGCGGATTGCCTGTTTGCGCGCAGACCCATGATGCGCCCTGGTGCCGGGACGCGTTGCATCATCAGAACAGCCCGACCACCGGCTTGCCAAGGCTTGCCATGTGAGGGCGTTGTCGGCGGTCGTAAATTCGCGTGTGCGGATCGATTCCGAAGGCATGCAGCACGGTGGCATTCAGGTCGGGTGGTGAGACCGGCTTGTCCGTGACATAGGCGGCCCTCTCGTCCGAGGCGCCATGGGCTTGCCCGCCGCGGATGCCGCCGCCGGCCAGCAGCACGCTGTAGGCGTGGGGCCAATGGTCGCGACCGCTCGAGTCCGTCGCGGCATTCATCACGACTCGGCCGATGCGCGGGGTGCGGCCAAACTCACCCATGACGACGATCAACGTGCTTTCCAAGCGTTCCCGGTCGCTTAAGTCTTGCAACAGGGCTGAAAGTCCCTGGTCGACAGGCGGAATGAGCCGCTGCCGCAACGCGTTGAAGTTGTCTTTGTGGGTGTCCCAGAAAGGGCTCTTCACGTCGCTGCCGTCGTTGTGCCAGTTGACCGTGATCAACCGTGCGCCGGCTTCCACCAACCTTCGCGCCAGCAGCAGCCCTTGACCGAAAGGGTGCTCACCGTAGGCCTCCCGGGTCGTGGGCGATTCACGCTTTAGATCAAACGCTCGCCGTGATTTGGGAGAGGTGATCAAGCTGAACGCCTGCCGATACAGCGCGTCGTACTGCTGAAGCGTTTCGTTGTCGCCTGCTCGGGCAAGCTGCCGATCCACGGTTTTCCAAAGATCGCGACGTGCCGAAAGGCGAGCCGGCGAAACGCCATGGGGTAGTTCGATGCCAGCTACGTGAAATGTGCCCGTCCGCCGGTCGCCACGAACGAGCCAGGGGTCGTACGTCTTTCCCAAGAAACCGGCCGTCTCGCCGGCATAGTCGTTCGGCAGGTTGAGGAACCGGTTCCATCGTGGCAGCGTGACCGCGGGAGGAAAGAGGCCGCGCGGACCGCGAAGCTTCGAGATCAGCGAACCGATCGTGGGAAAATCATCCGGCGCGGGCGACGCGTCGAGGTCGGGCCGTGGATGAGGGTGGCCGGTGAACATGTAATACAGCCCATAGCCATGCCGCGGATGTCCGTGTTGCATCGACCGCACCACCGCCAGCTTGTCGGCTTGCCGGGCCAGGCGATGGAAATGTTCGCACCACGCGATGCCCGGCACGCAGGTTGAAATCGGTTTGAACTCGCCGCGAAAGTCGACCGGAGCCCGGGGCTTCATGTCGAAGGTGTCGATCTGGCTTGGCCCGCCGAACAGATAGATCAGAATGCAGGCCTCGGCCTTCCCCGTTCGCGTCGCCGCTCCCGCTTGCCGGCGTAGCAGATCGGGCAGCGTGATTCCCAGCGCCCCGAGTGCGCCGAGTTGCAGCACGTCACGCCTAGTATATCCGTCGCAAAGCTGCCGGGGTCGGCTGTTGAAGTGAATCATCGCGGCCGCTCCCAAGAAAGCGAAAAAACCGAGCGACACATCGGCAGGCCCTGGCTGGTCGGGCCGATGCCAAGCCATGATGATACGCCAGTGGTCTCCGCGAGTCGCTTGGCGTCACGCTTACCACACGTCCGCGGCCGCCACGCGGCGCGCGGCCGCCAACTCGCCCTCGATCGGGCGACATTCCAAGCCGACGTAACCACGGTAGCCGAGCTTGTAAGCCTCTTTCAGAACGCGGTTGAAGTGCACCTCGCCCGTGCCCGGCTCGTGACGGCCCGGGTTATCGGCCACCTGCAAGTAGCCGACCTGGTCGAATCCTTCGCCCAGGCGGCGGGACAAATCGCCCTCGCTGATTTGCATGTGATACAGATCCCAATTGATTTTCACGTGCGACGAGCCGACCTCGCGACAGATGCGCACCGCGTCAGGGCTGCCGTAAAGGCAGTGTCCTTTGTGATCGACGCGAATGTTCATCGGTTCCAGAATGAGTATTACGTCGTGTGCTTCGGCGATCGGCACCACGCGTTTGAGCCCGGTGATGATGTTTTCGTGCATCTCGGCTTGCGTCATGCCTTTCTGGTTGTTGCCGCCGACCACGGTCATCTTCTTGCAGCCCAGCTTGGCGGCCGTGCGGCAACCTGCTTCAATCGCCTTGACAAAGCGATCGTGATTCTTGGGGTTGTTCAATCCCGGCACAAACCCCCAAGCGGTGAACTGCGACACGTCGATCCCCAGTTTGGCGGTGAGATCGGCCACGGCGTCGACTTTCTTGTTTTGCCAAGGCCAGAACTCGACGGCAGGAAAGCCGAGCGCGGCGGCGGCCTTGAGCCGCTCCAAGAAAGGCCGGTCCGTAAACCACATCTCGACGTTCACGGCGAACTTCGTGTGCGGCGTATGGCCCAGCGTGCTCGCCTCGGCAGCGACCGGAGCCGCTTGGGCGGCTTTCGAGGCGGTCGCCGCGCCAGCCAACAAGGCCGACGATGCCAGAAATGTGCGACGATTCAATTCAGTCATCAGGTGCGTTCCTTGAGTTTGCTGGTCGCTTGGCCCACCGAGAAGTTTCTGTGCCCGCGTGACGATGCTGATAGTATAGCGTGTCGGGGAAACGTCGATCCAATCGCCGACCCACCTCCCTGGCAACGTAGTGCTGCCAAGATGCGCGATTTTAGGTCCAACGGCGGCCTTGATTAAAAAGATGACGATTTCCGATCGATGGGCCCGGCCCATCCCCGGTGGATGCCCGTGAACGACGATTACACCCCCTATATGCGGTTTGCCTTGGCCGAGGCACGGCAGGCCATGGCCGAGGAAGAGGTTCCGGTTGGCGCGATTGTCGTGTATCAAGGCCGAGTGATCGCCTCGGCCCATAATCAGCGTGAGCAGCTACGCGATCCCACGGCACACGCCGAGATGATCGCCATCACGCAGGCCGCCGAAACGTTGGGAACGTGGCGACTCGAAGGCTGCACGCTGTTTGTCACGCTCGAACCTTGCCCGATGTGCGCCTGGGCGATCGTGCAGGCTCGAATTCCGCAGGTTGTTTACGGCGCCGTCGACCCGAAGGCAGGCGCCGTGCAATCGCTCTACAACCTGCTCAACGACGGGCGGCTGAATCATCGCGCGGCGACCGTCTCAGGCGTGATGGCCGAACCTTGTGGCGATCTGCTGCGGGAGTTTTTCATCCAGCAGCGGCGGTTGGGCAAGAAGTAACCAGGGCGGCTTCTCCACCGAGCGGGCCGTGTCTCATCCTGGGCCGTGTTACATCCGCCGGTCACCGCCGAAGAAGAAGAAGCGATGCGGCCTAGCTGAAGAAGTTTTCGCCGAAAAGGTTCAGCGGCGGTTTGGTCTCGACGTCCAAGTCGCCCTCGATTTTCGTTTGGCAGGCCAGTCGCATGGTGTCTTCGTTGCCGATGTAGGCAAGCGAGAATCTGAGCCGAAGCTTTTCCACGGGGCTCTTCGGTCCGGCATGTTCCATGCCCTTGACGATCCGCACACGGCACGAACCGCATTGTCCGAAACCGTGACAATTCAAGAGCTTGTGCGGTCCGGAATAGAGCTGCACGCCGGCGTCCATGGCCACCTTGCGCAGGTTAGAGCCCTCGGGCACCTGCACTTGTTTTTTTTCGTTTACGAATTTGACGATCGCCATTCGCTTATCCCACGTAGCTGATTGGTCTAGCGTGATGCGGCTGCTACAACCTTGTCATCTAGCCGCCCACTTCCGCCGAAGGCCGACGACGAGCGGACGAAAGCCTAACATGATAGCGCGTCCGCCCCAAGATGCAACGGGCAAGAGGCAAGAATTCGTCGACCGCATGGTCCGTCGGCGCGTGTCCGCCCATAAATCGCCACGGCCCCAAAACCGGATCGTAGCGGGCTTTAGCCTTGGGCGTCATGTCGGCTACACTACCGGGGACGCACGATTTTCCAACATGTCGACAGTCAAGGACCAGCCGATGGCCGAGCGAAGCCGATATCAAGAAGGAATCATACGCAACTATTACAAGCACCAAGACGCGCACCGACTCCAACGGCTGCAAGAGCTGGTGACCGAGCTTTACCTGGCAGAGGGCAAGGCGCGGCAGCGTTACTGGAAACAGGCGGAGACCGCGATGCGTAAGCTGGAAGTGCGCGAGCCGCGAATCTCGCATCTCCTCGAGCAAGACGATCCTAAGCTGCTGGCCGGATTGGTCGAGGAGTTGCTGGCTCAAGGCAAGAAATAGCTTTCGCGACGATCTTGACTGCGGGGCTCACCTGCGCCGGCGGCGAGATACGCGGTCCACCGCGGAAACGATGGCTCGAGCCAGTCATTCCGTCGTGCGCGCCTCTTCCGTTTCGAGCGGATGCAGATCGTAGCACGCCATCTCGAGATGGTTGCGAACGAAGATCCGCCCCTCCACCATCGTGGGATTGTTCCAAGTACGGCCTTCGATGGCCGGGATCTTGCCCAATTCGCGGTACGCGTCGGGCGTGGCTTCGACCAGCACCAGATGGCCCTTCTCGCTGAGGATCACGAGCAAGTCGTCGGCCAATAGCATCTGCCCGTGTCCGTGCCGCCCTTGTTTCCAGCGCCGCCGGCCGGTTTTCAGATCGAGACAGACAAGAATGCCCTTGTCTAGCCCATAGACAAATCCGTCACGCGCGATCGGGTTGGCGTACGCTCCTTTGAGCAGCTTGTTCGTCCACAGCGGTTCAACCGACCAGGTATCGTCTTGGCGGTTGATTTTCAACAGGGCACATCCATTGTCCGAAGTGATCAACACGCGATCGCCAGGCAGCACGACCGGTTGCGCCGCACTGTTGTCGAACGGGGTTTTCCAAGGGTACCGCCACAGTTCGCCCCGCCCGTCAAGGTCGAACCCCGCCACCCCCTCGGCGTCGAAGATGATGAGCTGCTGGACGTTATCCAGCCGGGCCAACATCGGCGAAGCGTACGCGCCTTGGGCATCACCGATAGACCAGATCAGCTCGCCCGTGCCGGCATCCAACGCCAGGACCGCCCTGCCCGTCGCGGCGCCTTGTCCGCCCGGACTGACGATAACCTTCCCGTCGAAAACCAGTGGTGAGCCGGCCATGCCCCACTGCAAATTCTTGGCACCAGATAGAGTCAGCACATTGCGGGTCCAGACATGAGCGCCGTTGGCAACGTCGAGACACGTCAACACACCGGTTCCGCCCAGCGCATAGACTTTCCCGCCCGCAATGGTCGTCGTGGCGCGAGGCCCGACGCCGCCAAGCGGTTCGCTGAACTTGGCCGGATAGTCGTAAATCCACCGTTCGCGACCGCTGGCCGGGTCGTAACAAACCACGGCTTCGTTCTCGCCACGCTGTTCGATCGTGACTGCCACGTTGCCCGCGACCGACAAGGCCGCATAGCCACCGCCGACGGGCTCCCGCCAAATGACTTCCGGCGGACGGGCCGTCCAATCGCGTGCAAGCGGCGGACCTGTCACCACGCCGTCGCGCCGCTGCCCACGATACTCGGCCATGTCGGTCTCGCGGATGGCGTCCAACTGAATAGGGGGTAAGTCGTCATCCGTTGCAAGTGAAGTGCGATGCGCGGTAAGCAACTGGTCGCGGTTGGGCTGCCAGCGGAATTCAAACACCGGCCGCATGTCGCCGGTAAAGTCGATCCGCCGAATCGCGGCCAGCGAAGCCATTCCCCCCAGCACCAACAGAAGCGCGGTGATCCCGCGCGTTGCCCAGGAAATCGATGCGAAAGCAAAGTACCACACTGCTAGCACCAAGACGCTCGCCCCCATCCCGAGATACATCAGCGACACCTGGATGCCGCGGTCGAACCGATCCTCAGGAAGTCGAGAGATCACGAACAGCGCCACGACCATCGCCGCGACCACGAACAGTGGGAACCTTGTGTGCGACCACCAACGCAGTCGGGTCGAAGAGGCTCTGGCGGGCGCGCTTGTCTCAGCGTTCATCAGGGCGTTTCCTGTTCGGTGCCGCGTGACGGTTTGACCGCTGCACGGTCGCGACGGTTTCACGCATCGTAAGGACACGCCGCTGGAACGGCAACTCATACAGCAGTTGTTTCCGACCGAAATTCTCCTCGTCGCGGGAGAAACGCCGCCTGCCGGTCACGTCTCGCATGGCGGCTCAAAGTCGCTTTGTCGCTTTGAAATTGGTCGCGCCGTGAACTATTCTCGTCCATGCTGGCGTCGCCGTCCGAGGCGAGATGATCAAAGATGATTTGTAAGGTTGAACTGCGAGCGAACATGAAGCGACACTTGGTAAGGTTGGTCTTCACGGTCCTCAGCGTGGCCTGCGCCGTAGCCGGCTTGGCCGTTCGAGAGCTTGCCGCGGCCGGCGAACTCAAGAAACTCGAATACAATCACCCGGGATTGGCGGTCGATCTGGGGGTCGGGCTTTGGGCATGGCCGTTGCCGATGGATTTTGACGCCGATGGCGACCTTGATCTCGTGGTCGCTTGCTCCGGCAAACCTTCGAACGGTTTGTACTTCTTCGAGAACCCCGGCGGTACCGCGAAGTTTCCGCTGTTCAAGCCGGCCGTCCGTCTTGGTCCGGGCGGTCGCAATGTCTGCCTTTCCCTGGTCGAGGGTAAGCCCCGTCTTTATACGCCGGGTCGGCGACATCCGGAGTTTCACGCTCGGGGAATCGGCACCGGCGTGCCGCTTCCGGTCGATTCGCCCATCCATCCGAATCGCAGCGTTCGCGCCAACCAATGGAAAGAGGTCGACTACGACGGCGACGGTGACCAAGACCTGGTTGTTGGAATCGGCGATTGGACCGACTACGGCTGGGACGATGCCTTCGACCGTCAAGGACATTGGACCAACGGCCCGCTGCACGGTTTTGTTTATGTGCTGATCAATCACGGTTCCGATGAGTCGCCGCGATACGACGACCCGCGCAAGCTTGAAGCCGATGGTCAGCCGATCGATGTTTACGGGATGCCGTCGCCGAACTTCGCTGATTTTGATGGTGACGGTGACCTGGATCTTGTGTGTGGCGAATTTCTTGACGGGTTGAACTATTTCGAGAACGTCGGCACGCGCAGCGCACCGCGATACGCGGCGATTCGCCCACTTGAATATAAAGGCAGGGCGATTCGCATGGAGCTGTGCATGATCGTGCCGGTCGCCGTTGACTGGGACCACGATGGCGATGTCGACCTTGTTGTTGGGCAAGAGGATGGCCGCGTCGCGTTGGTCGAACATACCGGTTCGGTCGTCGAAGGCGTGCCGCAGTTCTTGCCGCCGAAGTTCTTTCAACAACAGGCCGCCGAAGTCAAAGTTGGCGCGCTGGCGACTCCCGCGGCGTGTGACTGGGATCACGACGGCGACGAGGATCTTATCTGTGGTAACACGGCTGGTTTCCTCGAGTTCGTCGAAAACCTCGGCGGTATCCCGCCGCGCTGGTCGGCGCCACGGCGACTCGAAGCCGGGGGCCAAGTGATTCGCATCATGGCGGGCCCCAACGGTTCGATTCAAGGGCCCTGCGAGGCAAAGTGGGGATACACCGTCCCCTCGGTGGCCGATTGGAACGGCGACGGTCGGCCCGACATCATGATCAACTCGATCTGGGGAGAGGTGTTGTGGTTTGAAAACACGGGAACCCTCAGCCTGCCCGCGCTTCGGGCCGCGCAAAAGGTCGAAGTCCAATGGCCGGCCAAGACGCCCAAGCCGAAATGGACGTGGTGGCAGCCCAAGGGCCGCCAATTGGTAACCCAGTGGCGAACTTCGCCGCTGATGATCGATCTGAACCACGACGGTCTGATGGACCTTGTCATGCTCGACCAGGAAGGTTATCTGTCGTTTTTCCAGCGCCGCCGCACGGCGAAGCAGTTGGTGCTTTTGCCCGGAAAGCGGATTTTCGCCGATGCCCAAGGCAGGCCGCTACGGCTCAACAACCGGCCCGCCGGTCATAGCGGACGTCGGAAGTTGGTTTTCTTTGACTATGACCATGACGATCGCCTGGATTTGATCGTAAGTAGCAAGCCGAATGTCGATTGGTTACGTGGCATCGGCCAAGAGGGCAAGTTTGTGTTTAAGCGCATCGGTCCGTTGTCCGAACGCGTTTTGGCGGGGCATTCGACGTGCCCGACGACGATTGATTTCGATGGCCGCGGCAAGCGCACCGTGCTGGTGGGTGGCGAGGATGGTTTTATTTACCGGCTCGTCGAGTGACGCCGACTGGCCGCAGGACGCTATCATTCCGGCTTTCGGGCGACCAATCGGCAAGCCGGGGCGAGCGTTTTTTCGCCTGGAGGGAGAGCTAAAATCGTCCCGTGTTCGTTTCTTTGGCGTGCCAGCAACTTTAATGCTTAAAAGCAGTTACGTCGCTGGGTTGCGGCTTTCGCATGATGTCGGCGGTGATTGTCTCCGAATTTGTTTGAACGCGGCCTTTCAACCCGCTACAGTGACTTGCGGATGCACATCTTTGACGCGCTGCGAGTTTCTCTGCCAAATGTTCGCCACGCACTGGGTTTCGACAGAGTTAGCGAACGACTGAGTAACGCTTTAGCGTTGCAGTGAATCTTTCTTGGAACCGCGATGAGGCTGCGCTCGATCTTGTTGATCGAAGCCGCGGAGTTTGTCTGCCTGCGTTCCAGGGGCAAAGGGGAAATCGCCATGTCGGTTACCACCAACACGGTTTCGATCAATCCGGCGTTCCTCCAAGAGATCAAAGACGACAGTCGCGAGGTGCGGCAGTTGTTTGCCCACGCCGTGGCGACGATGGATGTGTTGCGTTTGGAGCGCGTCGCGCTGCGAACCGTGGCCGAGTTGCTGGCCCGCTTGCGGGACCAACTGGCCATGCACTTCACGCTCGAAGAGGCCTTTGGCTATTTCGACGACCCGGTCGATATCGCGCCACATTTGCTCGAACGAGCCGAAGTGCTGCGGAGCGACCACGCGCTATTGTTCCTGGACGTCTGCCAGATTGTCGATCAGGCCGAAGGCTTGGCCGCTTGTAAGCCTGAGCTGCGGCAGCTTGAGCGGTTGGCGGCCGACTTTCGCTCGTTCTGCGATCGTTTTCAGGGACATGAAACGCGCGAAAACGCGCTGATCCTCGAGGCCTTCGACGACGACATCGGCGTCGGCGATTAGCCTTGCCGCGGCCCGATCAGGGAACCATCCGCTGCCACAGCAGGCGGTAATACTTCATCACGCGGATCGGGTCGCTGGTGCGCCGGCCTTCTTCGAGCAGCGTCCAGCCCGCGAAGCCCGACTGGTCGAGCAGCTTGAAAAGCTGCGTCCATGGGTATTCGCTGATCAGGTCGTGAATATGTACGGTGCCCACCCGCTTGGAAACCAGGCGGAAGTTGGCTTCCAGGCCGCCGTCTTCGAGATCGCTGGGATTCGAGTTCCAGCAGACCTTGGCGGCCGGATGATCCGCACGGTCCATGATGGTTTTCATGTACCGCAATGACGACGTGCCGCGGCCGTGAACTTCGACGCGAATTTCTATGCCGTAATCGTCGGCGAATCGAGCCACGGTGCCGATGGCGCGACCGATTTGTTCGAGCGTTTTTTCGACCGGCACATCGCGCGGAAGTCCGTTGGGGCGCACCTTAACGCCGTGACCGCCGCAGTCATGGCACAGCTTGACGAAGGCCTTGGTTTGCTCAATGTTCTTGTGAACCATGGCCGGGTCGGGTGATTGATATTCGCAGGCCGTGCCCAGCCCGACCAGTTCGACTGGGCTATCCTCGAAGCGTCGCGCGACCTGCTCCCGCGCCGCGAGGCCCAGCGATGGCTCAACTCCGTGCTTGTGGGTGCTGCGAAGCTCGACCCCGAGAAAGCCGGTTTCTTCGCAATTGCGAATCAAAGTGGGCAAATCCCAGTCGGCGCCCCACTGGTATGTCACGAAACCGAGTTGCATGGAAAGTCCCTCGCGGATGGAATTGCGTTGACCACTGGATCACAGCGGCTTGATGTCGCTTCCTGGAGCTGCTCAAACCGTCGGGTACGGAGTCGAGTGAATTTTATGGCACGGTTTGCGTTGGCGGGCTCACTTTTCCGTTGGCGGCCGCGGGCCTTGCTGAAAACACCAATGCTCGACGGCGTGGTTGTCCTGTCGCGAAAGCGAGGTTTCGAGCACGTCTGCTTCGAGGCGGACCAATCGTCCGGCGGCTTCGAGTTGAACCTCGGCCGGGAGACGCGACAACAGGTCCATCGGGCTCCAGGTCAGAATCAATTGTCGCACCCGTTCGGTGGAGCGCCATTGGCGCCCGGCGACAAAATGAGAGAAAAAAAGCTGGTCGGCAATCGTCAGGCCTGAAATGAGCACTTCGTGCGACTGTCCATCGGCCGGCACGAGAAGTAAGCGATCCCGCACGCTGCCGTCCGAGAGAAGCAAGCGGCAGACAAGATGGCCCGGTTTGCCGATCCCCCAACGTGAAGTTTTAGCCACACGAAGTTTAAGAAGTAGCAGGTCCGACGCGGCGACGCGATTGATTGCGACACGCGCCGCCCGGTTTTTTCCCGGCTTGAAGAAGACGCGCTGTCCCGGCATCACCAGCGGCTCGAACTTCCATGGCCGCCTGGCTGCTGTATGCCGCAGCATGGCAAAGGCCGCCGTGGGAGGAGACGCCAGCTCGTAGTGCTCCAACAGATAGCGAAAGATTACGCCGGTGCGCGTGATGTGGGCCACGCCGTCAAGAGGTTTCGATCGCCGGAAGATCAGCGTGGGCGGCGGCTGGTCGTGGGCTTCGAGGTGCTTCGCGACCGCCTGTTGCAGACGTTCGCCGTGGGCCGAGGTGCTCTGAAATGTGTAGGTTGGGTTGGCCTTGTCCGCCAGCATGTTGATCATGACTTCATAGGGCCAGACGTAGACGGCAGGCGATATCTGACCACGAGCCGTGGCAACGGCTTTCGCCAAAGGCTTGTCTTGTATGGAAAGTTGGGCACTCCGGGGATCGAGCCGCGCGAGATGGGCCAAACGCACGATCATGCCGGCACGAAAGGCGTGCGTCAGCGCGAATGGTCCCAGCGCGACGGCGCAAAGCATGATTGCTACCCGTGGTGGTGCGAGCCAGCCCGTGCCCGGTTGTGTGGCGGGCGGGGCGTCTTTGTCGTCGAGTTCTTTTTCCGTCGTTGCCGTCGGCAGCGTGGCAACAAGCAGACACGGGGCCAGACAGCCGAGCGTGAAGATGGCCGGCATCAGCCCTCGATACAGGTGGCTGATGCCGCCGCGGACAAGGCCGTAGCGCAGCCAAAGGATCGAAAAACAGGCGGCGGCGAACACCGCCCACCATGAGGCCGCACGGCTTGGCGTGGCCAGGCACGCCCTGAGGCGAGTGGCGAGCCAGAGGAGCAGCAAGCCAAGCGCCGTCAGGGCCGCGGCCAGACAGAGCAATTTCCAAGGAGCGACCGAGACCGACTTCGCGTCTGCGTAGTGGATGGCGATTTGCAACCAATTCGGCAGGTAGTACTTCAACGGCGGCGCGGCCCAGAACGTCGCCAGCAAAGCGCCCAAACCTGCGGCGGACATCGCCCCGCCGCGGACCGCGGCACAGCGTAAACGCGTTGCCGAGGAACGGTCGAGGCGCCAACTGACGGCGATTGCAATCGCGACCAACATCAGCAGCGCCATGCAGGCCATAAGGCCGAACTCAAAGGAATACAAGGCCACGAGTGGTGGCCCCACGGTCCAGACAACTCTCGAAAGCCAGCGTCTTCGCGCGGCGCGTTCCGAGATGGCCTGTCCCAGCAGCCAGCCGCAATAGGTCACCAGCGCAAACCCGCCCACCGGTTTCAGGTGCGTGGCGTGAAACTCCATCGGCATGGCCAGCACGACGGTCCAGGCCGCAAAGATGCCGGCGCGCCACCTGTGCGGCGCGCCGGTCAGTCCCAAAAGAAACCAGGCTGCCAGAATAGAGATCGTTACCTCGGGCAGATCGTGAAACCGGATCAGCGCCGCCCGATCACCGGGCCAGATGAAAAGGGGCAGCCCATGAAGCAGTTGGTAAAGCGAGCCGTAATTAAAGACATAATCCCGCCCCACGAGACGCCCCTTGGCCATTTCCCACGGCAGGTCGTACTGCCACGAGCGATCCATGATCCGAAAGTCGTCAACTCGCTGTGTTGTCAGATAACACTGCCAAGGTGCGGCCAAAAAGACCGACGCGGCCACGATGAAGATGGCCTGCCGCCGGTGACGCGTTCGCAAAGAGTTCAGTGTATTTTGTTCCATCGCCGCTCGCGTCCGGCAAGAATGTCTGGCTAAGCGGATTGCGTGGTTGGAGTGGCTGTTACCGGCTCGTCAGGCGATTGAAAAACCAGCGGGATCCGCGGCGCGGCAGGCTGCGTCTCGTGTGGCTTCCGCGATCAATCGCCAGGGAGCTTAGCAGCCCGCCCAAAAACTCATTCTGGCTGCGAGCGGTCAAAATTCGCCAGCTCTGCGTCGCCCAATCTCGGCGTATCTTAGGATATGCCCACGATTCGGCTCCTTGAGCTGACGAATTTT
>Ga0114931_10002677_pt1 | contig 22616 bp, 24 predicted proteins | sample 2SBtaG_FD_89579 | JGI IMG/M metagenome (GOLD analysis project Ga0114931, IMG submission 89579) | Deep subsurface microbial communities from Kolumbo volcano to uncover new lineages of life (NeLLi) - 2SBTROV14_V59a metaG | ecosystem: Environmental > Aquatic > Marine > Volcanic | place: Kolumbo... | reverse complement strand
CGGGCATCCTACCGCATTGGCGAAAGAGTGTACGTCTTCGAGCGAACCAGGCTTTGGGGGCGGGCGTCTTGGTTCAGAAATTTGAAATCGAAATTCGGGTTCGGCCACGCCCATGACGGCGATCCGAAGGCGCCCCGGCACCCGTATCTTCGACGCCCGGTCTATTCGGACCCGACGCTGTTTCCGCACCGCGTTGCCCAGACCCGCGCCCGGTCACCCCAAAGAGCGGGCACGCCAGGGCGCAAGCCGGTTCCAGCCCCGATACTCCATGGTACCATTGGCGGAACCGGCCAACGTATGCCCCGTAGGCTACTAACCCTTCAGCTCGGCGCAAGCGTAGCTGTTGATTTCCATGCCTACGGCAATCTCGACAATCTTTGGCGTCGACCAGGTCATCCTCGGCTCCCTTCCAATTTCGCCTCGATATTCGTCCGGAAAACCACCCCGCATCGCGTGCGCGCCGGACCCGCGGCAATTGTGCGTGAAACTGGGACCAGATAAATCCGCGCCCGGACCCCACGCATAATTTCACGGCCGATGATGTCATGGCGGTGCCGATTGGGACAACCGCTACTAAAGTCCAACCGTCGCCTTGGCGCCACGCGCCCGCGGCCCGGGATCGCCCCTTTCCGGCCCGGCACCCTGGAAGACTTTGTTTCCGGCCCCTGAATAGGGCAGAATTCCATGGAAACGCGGTGTCGTACTGGAACCGGGCGATCACAAAGCTCGGAACACCGCAACCCAGGGGAGGACTGGAATGGACGGGGACTCAGGTCCTTCGTTGCCGATCACAACGGGCGTATCGCGTGCGCGGGAGCCGGAAACCGCCGCGCGCGAATTGTTCGACAGTCTTTGGCGCCCCGTCCTGGGAACCGTTCTTTTCTTCTGTTCGCCGCGGTACGATCTGCCGCGGCTGGAAGAAGCGATGAACAAGCGCTTTGGCGAAATCCATCTGGTCGGCTGCACGACCGCCGGCGAGATCACCCCCCTTGGCTATATAGACGGCAGCATTACGGGCATCGGGTTCGCCGAACCCGATTTCACCGCGGTGTCGGTCCTGATTCAAGGGTTGGAGGATTTCCGTATCGCCACCAGCTCCAATTTGGTGCAGCGCGCGTTATCGGAGCTCAAGACGGCGACGGCGGCTAGTCCATCCGGCTCGACCTTCGCATTTCTGATGATCGACGGCATGTCGCGGCAAGAAGAGCAGGTCGTATCGGCCGTGTACAACGCGCTCGAGCAGATCCCCGTACTCGGCGGCTCCGCCGGCGACGATCTCTCGTTCGGGGCGACCTACGTTTTCAAGGACGGCCATTTCCACGGCGGCGGCGCCGTTCTCCTTCTCGTCCATACCGTGCATCCCTTCCGCATCATCAAGACGGAGCACTTTCAAAGCACGGGAAAGCGGATGGTCGTGACCGAGGCGGACAGCGACCGCCGTCTTGTGTCGGAGCTGAATGCCGAGCCGGCGGCGCACGAATACGCGCGGATCGTCGGCGTCTCGCGGGAACACCTGACCCCTCTCGTGTTCGCCGCGCATCCCCTGATCGTTCGGGTCGGCGGCGAGTACCACGTGCGCTCTATTCAGCAGGCGAACGAAGACGGCAGCCTAAGCTTCCTCTGCGCGATCGACGAGGGTATCGTCCTGACCGCCGCGGAAAGCGGCGATATCGTACAGGACCTCCAGGACTTCTTTCGGGATGTCCGGCGGGAGATCGGCCCCCTTCAGCTCGTGATCGGGTGCGACTGCATCCTGCGCCGCCTTGAGATCGAGCGAAACGAGGTGAAGGACCAGATCTCCCGGGTGCTGTTGGAAAACAGAGTCATCGGTTTCAGCACCTATGGCGAGCAGTACAACTCCATGCATGTGAACCAGACCTTCACGGGCGTGGCCATCGGCTACGCGGCGCCCGAATGACACGCCGGAGCCAGAGCGCATCGCCGCGCGCCGTATCTTCCACAACGGTCGCGACGCCGGGCGAGTCCGGCCCCTTCGCGAAGATCACCCAGCTTGAGCGGCGGATCGCCAAGCTCGAGAAGATTAACAACGCCTTGATCGATCGCGTCGAGCGCAGCACGGATTATCAAGGCAACTCCTTCTCCGCGTTCCAGACCGCTATTCTCCTCGAGCGGCAGGTCCGAGATCGCACGGAGGAACTACAACACGCCCTGCGCAATCTGGAAGATTCCAACCAGGACCTGAGCGCGGCGAAGGAAGAAGCGGAAACCGCCAGGATCCGTCTTACGGAAGCCATCGAGTCCCTATCGGAAGGATTCGCGCTGTTCGATGCGGACGACCGGCTCGTTCTCTTCAATTCGAAACTGCGACTCCTGTTCCCCGATCTCGCCGACATCATTGTTCCGGGGATCGCGTTCGTGAACTTCCTGCGCCACGCCCTCGAACGCCAGGTGGTCATCGTGCCGGGCGGCAACACCGAGGCCTGGCTCGTACACCGGGTGGCTCAGCATCGCAAACCCCGCGATCCCGTGATTCACGCTCTTTCGGATGGACGTTGGTTACAGGCCAGCGAGCGACCGACCAGCAGCGGCGCGACCGTCTGCATCTACACCGACGTGACCGAGATCAAGAAGAAGGAAGCCCAGCGCCGCGAGCGCGAACTGGACGAAAAATCGCTCCAACTGACGGCGACCCTGGATAACCTGTCGCAAGGTGTTTCCCTGTTCGATCGCGAGCACAAGCTGGCCTACTGGAACACGCGCTTCATCTCGCTCATGGGATTGCCCTCGCGCATGGTCCGCAAGGGTACGGATTTTCAAGACGTTCTCAGTTCCGATTTTGTCCGTGATACCTTTCCGGGCACCGATCTCTACGCCGACCTCCTGGAGTGGTCCCGATCCTCGGACCGCATGAAACCGTTCAGGGCGGACTATCGCCGCCGCGACGAAATGGTCGTCGAGGTGCGGCGCAACGCCATGCCCGGGGGCGGTTTCCTCTCGACCTATACGGACGTAACCGACCAGCGCCGCGCGGCCAAGGTCCTGGAGGAAGCCAAGGAAACCCTGGAGCGGAGGGTGGCGGAACGCACCGCGGAATTGACCGAGTTGAACGAGCAGCTCGAGCTTGCGAAGGCCGCGGCCGAAGACGCGAATCTGAGCAAGACAAAATTTCTCGCCGCCGCCAGCCACGATCTCTTGCAACCGCTCAACGCGGCCCAACTGTTCGTGTCCGCATTGCAGGATTCCGAGGTTCCCAAGGCCCCGCGCCGGCTCATCGAGCGGGTCGGCACGGCCCTCGAGTCGGTCGATTCGCTGCTTAAGGCGCTGTTCGATATCTCCAAGCTCGATACCGGCCTCACTCAGCCGGAATGGAGAGATTTCTCCGTCGATGGCCTCTTGAAAGCGCTGGCCAACGAATTTGCCTTCCTTGCCGAGCGAAAGGGGCTGGTCTTGCGGGTCGTGCCATGCCGCGCGGTGATCAAGAGCGACATGGTGCTGTTGCGCCGGATCCTGCAGAACTTCGTCAGCAACGCGATCCGCTACACCGGCCGCGGAAATGTGCTACTCGGGTGCCGCCGCAAGGAGCATTCCCTGCTGATCGAAGCCTGGGACACGGGGCCGGGCATCGCCGAGGAACATCTGAAGGCGATCTTCGAGGAATTCAAAAGGTTCCATCATCCCGAAACCGGCGTTGACAGCGGTCTTGGGCTTGGCCTTGCCATCGCTCAACGCTCCGCGAAGGTCCTGGGGCACCCGATTATCGTGACCTCGACCGTGGGCAAGGGCTCCAAGTTCTCCGTCGAGGTGCCCTATGGGCGGATCGCCAGCTCCGAGACGCCGAGCCACGCGCCGGCATCGCCCTCGATCCTCGGCCTGGGCCACGCGACCGTCGTGTATATCGAGAACGACCGGGATAACCTGGAGGGCATGACCGCCCTGCTCGCGCGGTGGTCGTGCCGGGTCGTGCCGGCGCGCACGGCCGGCGAAGCCCGGGCCATGATCAGTGAGCACCGAATCGATCCCGACTTGATCATCGCGGATTTTCACCTTGACGACGGAGAGGTGGGCTTGAACGCGATCACGGAGCTTTGCGAGTATTGCAGGCTGCCGATTCCGGGGATCATCGTGACCGCCGATCACACAGCGGACGTGCGGGAGGCGATCAAGAGCGCGGGCTACGAGTTGCTTCAAAAACCCATCAAGCCAGCCGAGCTACGGTCCCTTATGTTGCACCTGATGGCTTGAAGGCTTCAATCTTCGGCCTGCCGCAAGATACTTTCAAACTCTATGTTCCGCGCCTTGATCACCGCCTGGGTGCGGCTGTGGACCTTGAGCTTGCGCAGGATCGCCGAAACATGCGCTTTGATGGTGGTTTCGCCCACATCGAGCTCGTAGGCGATCTGCTTGTTCAGCTTCCCCTCGCCCAGCATCTTGAGCACGCGGAACTGCTGCGGGCTTAGGCTGGTGAGCTGTTTGGCGACGTCGTTTTCGCCGTCATCGGCGTCCGCGCCGTTGTTCCCCATCTCCTGATAGTCCGGGGGCAGGAATACCCCACCGGCGATAACCTCCAGAATCGCGGTCTTCAGGGTCGCCGTCGACGCGGACTTGGGTATGAATCCGACCACGCCGTAACCGAGCGCCTCCGACACGATGCGGCGATCGTCGATGCCGGATACCACCACGATGGGAAGCTTGGGAAACCGTGTGCGCAAGGTCAGCAGGCCGCCGAACCCGCTGGTGCCCGGCAGGTTGAGGTCGAGCAGCACCATGTCGATGTCATGATGCGCGCCGATCAGGTCAACGGTCTGCTCCATGGTCCCCGATTCCAGGACCAGCGCGTCCTCGAATGCCTGCCGAATGGAGCTGGACAGGGCTTCGCGGAATAGGGGGTGGTCGTCAACGACCAGGAACTTTGGCATATCCATATGCGATTCGCGGTGTCCTTTGACGGGGTCCGATGTGGCGTGCGTCCCCGCGCGTCCCGTACACCGCGCCGAGCCGCGAGTCTATCGAGAATGCGCACGCGGCGCGCATAGAACTTTGGTCGTAAATACCCGTGTGCGAGATCGCCATGGCCGCGAGGGAGCCTATTCCCGTCCGACGTCGCCATGGCGACACGCCAGGGTCCAGGGCGCTTGGCCCGCGCCGTGATACGCCAACACGTTGACCCGATTGTCCAGCAACCAGCGGCCCTGAACCTTGTAAGCCTGCCGCTCGCGCTTGGCCCAGTTCCTGCACTCGATATCGTCGGTGAAAGCCCCGGCGAAATGCTGCAGGTAATGTACGAGCTCGTGCAGCAGGATGCCCCGGGCCTCCGGATCCCGGGTGGGATCGAGCCGCGCGTCGAGATAGATCACGCGGCCGCGCGGATACCAGCCGTAAATCGGGCAAGGCTTGTGGCAGACCGTACGCGCCAGCTCGGCGTGTGGCATGAACACGACCTTCGGCGGCTCGGCCGGCACGGCGTATCCGGTGGCCATTTGGGCATAGACCAAAAGACTCGCCACGATTTCGCTTAGCCGGTCGGGTATCAAGGCCAATCCACTCCCGGGCGGTGTTCCAGGGCCTGAATTTATTGATTGTAGGCCCAGTAAGGCTTGCTATCCTATCATAGTCCAAGGGCGGCCATGGCGATATGGCGCCTGTCAAAAGGTAGGTTAGGTGGGATTATGCGAAGGTTTGTCTTTGCCATGGCCTCCACGATCATGGCCGCCACGGCCCTGCTCCTGCCGTCGGCGGGCAAGGCGCAAGAGTACCCGACCGTCGATCGGGCCGATTATGTATTCGCCTGCATGGCGAGCAATGGACAGAGCCGCCGCATCCTCGAGCAGTGCTCGTGCAGCATCGACGTGATTGCCTCGATCCTGCCGTACCAGAAATACGTCGAAGCCGACACCATCCTTCGCCTGCGCCAAGTGGGCGGCGAAAAGGGAGCGGTGTTTCGCTCCGGCGCCCGCATGAAGAAGACCGTGGCCGATCTCCGGCGGGCCCAGGCCGAAGCCGAGATCCGCTGCTTCTAATCTTCCGAAGGTTGGCCTGAAGGCGGCTCAGGATGCCGGACTTGAGACGGGCCAGCTTTGGGTGAAGGTCCGCTCTTCCGTATCCTGGACGCGCACGTTTATCGGCGCGGCGCCGTCGGACAGGAAATGGAACCTGACGCTCGGGTTTTCGCTGATCGAGATCGCGCCTTCGACGGAGAGGATTAGATCGTCGCCCTGACGGACCTCGATCTCTTGCACGAAGTACGCCGGGATGTAGTACCGGGTGATCTGATCCATTTGCAGCCCCGAATAGTTGGGATGCCGGATCATGAGCTGGGCTTCGCGGACCGTTTGCTGCGCCGGCGTGGCGTTCGCGGATGGTATCGGGGTGAAATAGCGCAGGCGCATCTTGCCCAGGTTCGCCAGGGTCTGGTCCTGATCCTTGAGCGCCGGCGCCGAGCATCCTCCCGATGCCTTGACGAAACGGCTGACCATGAAAAGCTCGCCGTCGTTGGTCTCGGCGATGGCGCGGACGTAGCTATAGGCGTTGACGCGCACACGCGTGGACACCGAGGCCAGCCCGCTGCGCGGGCCGAAACGGAACACGGCCGCCACCGGCGCGGGGTTCTGGTCGATGACCAGTGTGATAGTCTTGATGAATCGTGTCGCGCTCTGGGGCCACAAGGCGGCGATGTCGATGGGCACGATGGCGGCGTCGTAGGCGCGGTAAGGTGCTTCCAAGGCGAGCCATTCAGCGCCGTCGTGGATCACCCGGTCGCCATAGAGGTCGCCCTTGAGCTCGGACCACACGTCCTCCGCGGCCCGTGCCTGGCCCGCGACGAACGAGAGGGCCGCGACCAGGCCCAGGGCCATAAGGCAGACCCCCCGCCGGGTCGGATCGCGTAGATCGCGGTAGCTCATGGCAATGCTCCATCTTGACGCCGGGCTTGGCGCCGGGACACAAAATCGCGCGCACCGCCGGTGGGTGCCCACGACCCGGCGCAACCGAGCCCACACCCCAATTATAGCCCCCGGCGCGCCTCGGTGGGAACACATTACCGTTAAGGCGGCGCGGCGCGCCACCATGACCGGGCCTATTCCCATTCCAACTCGGCAAAGCCGGCCGTGGCGTTGCGCGGATTGAACTCGTCGAACAGGGCCCAGTTCCCGCGCTGCGATTGCGCGGCCCGCTCCACCGCCAGGCGCATGCTCTGACCCGAGGCGATCAGCGCCCGCAGGTCCGCCGCCAGCCGGGTCAAATAGGCGCGTTGCGGCGCCATGGCGCCGGGCCAGGATACCGTGGCCGGACCGTGGCCCGGGACCGCCCGGGCGGCGGGAACCTGGGCCAGGGTATCCATGACCCGCAGCCAGCCCTTGAGGCTGCCGTCCACGACCGGCAGGTGGTCGACGAACAGTAGGTCCCCGGTCCACAGGGTGCCGCTCGTCTCGTCGAGCACGGTCAGGTCGGCGTCCGTGTGGGCGGTGGGATAAGCGGTCAGGACCAGGCGGCGCCCGCCGAGATCGAGGGTCAGGCGATCCTCGACCGAGATCGTCGGCGGCACGATCGCGGTCCCGGCGTCGGCATCGTTTCCCAGCAGGCGCAGATTTGCCGCGAGGTAGTACGCACCCCTCGCGCCCATCGCCCGGGCCAGGTTCCGGTGTCCGACGAATTCCGGCTTATCGGCCACGAAGGCGCTGTTGCCGAAGATGTGATCCGGATGGACATGGGTGTTGATCACGTAACGGATGGGCAGTTGCGTGCGCTCCCGGATCGCGGCGCGCAGACGCTGCCCGTCGCGATGGCTGCCGCCGCTGTCGATCACGGCGACGGCCTCGTCGCCGATAATGAAGCCGATGTTGGCGATGGCGCCGCCGTTCTCCGGTGTCATCAACTCGATGGCCCCTTGCCTGACGAAGACGCCGGGCGCGATCTCCGAGACTTCGGCCGGCGCCGGGCTCGCCACGGCGACGCTCGCCCAAACGACCGAAGCGCACAGCGAGAGAAAAAGGACGAGTCGCCGCATCTTAGTCGAAGATCGCCAGGGCGCGGTTTCGGGCCGTGTCGAGATCGACGGCGCGCTCGATGCCGCGCGCGCCGTTGAAACGCGCGTTCTCGATATCCGCCTCTGTAAAGACCGTGCCCGTCAGGTTTGCCTCGGTCAAGCGCGCGCCCGCCGCCTGCGCCAGCATCAGGTTCGCCCCCGCCAGGTTCGCTTCGGAGAAATCCGCGAACTCCAGCACGCCGCGGGTCAGGTTGGCCCCGCTCAGATTGGCCCCACGCAGGCTCGCCTTACGCAACGAGACCCGGATCAGACCCATGGGCTGGTTCTTCATATCGGCGGCCATGATCGCGCCCGAGAGATTGGCCCCGTCGAGATTGGCGTACTCCAGATTGCAGATCAGCACCGCCTCGCTCAGGTCGGCGCGGCGCAGGTCCGCCTCGGCCAGCACGGTGGAATGGGCGCTGACACGATGGAGCGTGGCGCCCGAAAGATCGGCCCGGCGCAGAATCGCCACGTCGAGGATGGCGTTGGTTAGATCGGCGCCGGAAAGATTGGCGTCGTGAAGCTCGACCCCGCGCAGGTTGGTGCCGGTCAGATCGCTGCCCCGGAGGTTCGCGCCGCGCAGATTGCCGGCCTTGAAGTCCAGGCCGGAGAGGTTCAGGCCCGACAGATCCATGGCGGCAAAATTCGGAGGCGCCTCGGCGGTGGCGCTCAGGCGCGTCTCGACCTCCTGCCTCGAGAGTTCGGCCGCGAAGGGCGAGGCGGCGAACAGCACGCAGGCGAAACAGGCGATGCAAAACCGCGCCGCCGGTCGCCTGCCCTGGCCCGCTCCGGGTTTGGTCGAGGACGCGTCGCCCCTCATGCTCATCATGCTTTTCGGTCTCTCAATTCATGGCGGCCGCGCGGACCCACGGGGCGCGCGCCAGCTTGTTACGACCAGCCTGTTATAAAGGGTCAGCTTACCTCAATAATGGGCGCCGGCCCCATACATCGGGAAGGGCTGCTCGTTACACTTTGGTACATGTATGCGCGCCGTTTGCCCCATGATAGCCTTTCTGGCGGCGCTCAAAAAAAACGTAACCGCACGCGATGAACGGACGCGCGATGCGCGGCGCCGGCGAACATGAAAATTCAAAGGGAGGACGAGCAAAATGGCGAGCGCGATTTTAATTCATCCCGCCGTGGATCACGGCGTGAAGCCCGGTGCGCGGGATTTTTCCGGCGGGACTCTGACGTGCAAATGCAGTCAAAACCCCGTCGAGGTGACGATCAAGGGACAAACCGCGCATAATCACGTGTGCGGATGCTCCAAGTGCTGGAAGCCCCAAGGAGCCTTGTTCTCGCAAGTCGCGGTGGTGTCGCGCGAGCTTGTCGACGTGACGGCGAACGCGGACAAGCTGGCGGTCGTGGATGCCTCCATGGCGATTCAGCGCCACGCCTGCAAGGAGTGCGGTGTTCACATGTATGGCCGAATCGAAAATCAAAACCACCCCTTCTACGGGCTGGATTTCGTTCATACCGAACTTTCCGACCAGGACGGCTGGTCCGCGCCCGAATTCGCCGCGTTCGTTTCCTCGATTATCGAATCCGGCGCCGAACCCGACCAAATGGATGCCGTGAGAGCCAGGCTGAACGAATTGGGGCTGACGCCCTACGATTGCCTTTCACCGCCTCTGATGGACGCGATCGCGACCCATGCCGCCAAGGCCTAGAGCAATGCGGGCGGCGGCCAGTCACCGAATTTTGAAGCATGCTTCATTTGCGTCCGTTGAATTAACAGGCGATACAGTTGTGCAAAGGTCTAATTGTAAGTATCGCTAGCGTTCCCTAGACTCAGTCCTATTCGGCATCCAAAGGACCGGTAAACTTGCCGGCATACCAAGAGGTTAGCGATGTTACCGGACGTGGGTCCGCGATGTCTCGGTATGCCAAGTATGAGAAGCCCGGCGTAGGGCAAGTGGAGGGGAATTTCGGGAAGAAATCGGATCTAAACATAAGCTTTGTCGAGAACCAGAACATCGCGAAGGGAGGACCACAAATGAAAAAGGCTCTTAGCCTTGTCGGCGGGGCGTTGGTTGCGTCGCTGTTCGCGTCCGCGACGTCGTCGGCTAACGAAGAACTCTTGCAGATGCAAGGCAACGCCGCCGACTGGGTCATGCCCACCGGCGATTACAAGAACAACCGCTACAGCACCCTCGCTCAGATCAACAAGGACAACGTTGGCGATCTCAAGGTTGCCTGGACGTTCTACACCGGTGTTCTGCGCGGTCACGAAGGAAACCCGCTGGTCATCGGCGGCACGATGTATGTGCATACGCCGTTTCCGAACATCGTCTACGCGCTCGACCTGAACCGCGACGGCGCGATCAAGTGGAAATACGTACCGAAGCAGGATCCGGACACGATTCCGGTGATGTGCTGCGACACGGTCAACCGCGGGGTTGCCTACGGCGACGGCAAGATCATCCTGAACCAGGCGGACACCTCGGTCGTGGCACTGAACGCGAACACCGGCGAGGTCGTCTGGAAGACCGTCAACGGCGATCCGAAGAAGGGCGAAACCGGGACCAACGCCCCGATGGTCGTCAAGGACAAGGTACTCATCGGCATTTCCGGCGGCGAGTTCGGCGTGCGCGGCAGCCTGACCGCCTACGATCTCAAGACCGGCAAGCGGGTCTGGCGCGCCTATTCCATGGGGCCGGATTCCGACATTCTTCTCGATCCGGAGAAGACCACGCAACTGGGCAAGCCGGTCGGCAAGGATTCCGGCTTGAATACCTGGGAAGGCGATCAGTGGAAAATCGGCGGCGGGGCGACCTGGGGCTGGTACTCCTACGATCCCGACCTCAACCTGATCTACTACGGCTCGGGCAACCCCAGCACCTGGAACCCGTCCCAACGGCCCGGCGACAACCGCTGGTCCATGACCATCTTCGCCCGCGATCCCGATACCGGCATTGCGAAATGGGTCTATCAAATGACCCCGCACGACCAATGGGATTACGACGGCATCAACGAGATGATCCTGTCCGAGCAGAAAATCAACGGCCGCATGCGCCGGGTTTTGGTGCATTTCGACCGCAACGGTTTCGGCTATACCCTGGACCGCGAGACGGGAGAGCTCCTGGTCGCCAAGAAGTACGATCCGGCGGTCAACTGGGCAACCAAGATCGATATGAAGACGGGCCGGCCCCAGGTGGTGTCCAAGTACTCGACCGATGAGAACGGCGCGGACGTCAATACCACCAACATCTGCCCGGCCGCGCTTGGCAGCAAGGACCAGCAGCCGGCGGCCTTCTCGCCGCGCACGGGTCTGCATTACGTGCCGACCAACCATGTTTGCATGGACTACGAGCCGTTCCGCGTGTCCTACACGGCCGGTCAGCCCTACGTTGGGGCGACCCTGTCCATGTATCCGGCGCCGGGCGGCGATCACATGGGCAACTTCATTGCCTGGGATGCCACCAAGGGCAAGATCGTCTGGTCGAATCCGGAGCTGTTCTCGGTGTGGTCGGGCGCCCTGGCGACCGCGGGCGATGTGGTGTTCTACGGCACGCTCGAGGGTTACCTCAAGGCGGTCGACGCCCAAACCGGTCAGGAGCTTTATAAGTTCAAGACCCCGTCCGGCGTCATCGGCAACGTCATGACCTACATGCATGGCGGCAAGCAGTATGTCGCCGTCCTCTCCGGCATCGGCGGCTGGGCGGGCATCGGCCTGGCGGCCGGCCTGACCGAACCGCAAGCCGGCCTGGGCGCCGTGGGCGGCTATGCGGCACTCAGCAACTACACCGCCCTGGGCGGTCAGTTGACGGTCTTCACGCTACCGTAAGCTGGTTGTCGATTTCCCGGCCCGGCGCCGCGTGCGTTATATCGTGGTGCCGGGCCAATTTTTTCCCGCTAAGATCGCCCCACCGTTACGCTGGCCGCGGTTGCCGGCACCTAGTGATAGAATCCACGAGCGGCTCGCGAGGAAAGCAATCCATGCCGAGGTTCTTATCGAGGCTTCTGATCGTTCCAGCCGTGGTCGTGTCGTGGGCGGCGTTGGCGCCGGCCCAGGAGATCACCAAGGGGGAAGACGGCAAGTACTACGACGCGAACGACAACCCGACCTACCATATCGGCGCCGACGGGACGGTCGACTGGTTCACCTACAATGGGTTCCGACGCTACAATTCCGAGTGCCACGTCTGCCACGGCCCGGACGGCATGGGCAGCTCTTTCGCGCCGGTCCTGGTCGACTCCATAAAGGATATGACCTACGACGATTTTATGGAGGTGGTGGTGAATGGCCGCGTGAACGTCAGCACCTAGGCACAGAACGAGATGCCGGCCTTCGGCCTGAATAAGAATGTCATGTGCTACCTGGACGACATCTATGTGTACCTCAAGGCCCGCGCCGCCGGCGTCGTGGGGCGCGGCCGGCCGGCCAAGAAAGAGGCCAAGACACCCGCAACCCGCGAGGAAGAAAATGCCTGCATGGAGGGCTAGGCCGGCAAGTCTGCTGGCATTTCTGGGTCTTGCGGTCCTTCATGTGCCCAACGCGGTATCGGCCCAGACGGTCGATCTGGTGGACCGCTCGGCGCTACGGGTTTGCGCCGACCCCGCCAATCTGCCTTTCTCCAACAAAAAGGGCGAGGGCTTCGAGAACCGCTTGGCCGAACTGATCGCGGAAAAGCTGTCCGTGCCGGTCCTCTATACCTGGTTCCCGCAGGCCACGGGCTTCATTCGCAATACCCTGCGCGCGCACAAATGCGACCTGGTCATGGGCTATGCCCAGGGGCAGGAACTGGTGCAGAACACCAACCATTACTACCGTTCGGCCTATGTGCTGCTGACCCGCGCGGACTCCGATCTCGCCGGGGTCGAACGCCTGGATGACCCGCGCCTGAAGGACAAGCGGATCGGTATTATCGCGGGGACACCGCCGGCGACGATCATGGCGCTGAACGGCCTGATCGGGAAGGCCAAGGCGTTCCAGCTCGTGGTCGACCGGCGCTTCTTTTCCCCGGCCGAGGAGATGGTGTCGGAGATCGTCAAGGGCGACCTGGACGCGGGCATTCTCTGGGGTCCGATCGGCGGCTATTATGCAAAGCTGAGCGGCGATAAGCTTTCCGTCGTGCCTCTAACCAAGGAAACCAAGGGGCCGAGGATGACCTACCGGATCACCATGGGCATCCGGCCCAACGAACGGGACTGGAAACATCGGTTGAACCGCCTGATCGCGGCTAATCAGGATGAGATCAATTCGATTCTTCTCGATTTCGGCGTGCCGATCCTGGACGAGAACAACAACCTGATCACGAAATGATGCCGTCGGTGAATCTCGGCCGCGCTGTCCGCCTATGTCTAGCGTCGCTCCTCGCTCTGCTTGGGTCCATGCTTGGATATTATGTTTTCGCCGGCCCCGCCCAGGCGGGGATCTCGCCGGGCCGGGGGCGCGGGCTTCAAGTGTCCCGCGCGCTGACCCTGGCCCAGGTCCCGGTGGAGCCCGAGGGCTATCGCATGGAACGCTACCGTGCCCCGGTTCCGGCCACCCTACGCGGCGCCACCGTGATTTCCACCGCGCGGGCACGGCGCCTGTGGGAGTCCGGCGCTATCTTCGTGGACGTGCTGCCGCGACCGCCAAAGCCGGCGGGACTGCCCGAGGGCACGGTCTGGCGCGATCGGCCGCGCTACGACATCCCGGGTGGGGTCTGGCTGCCAAATGTGGGCTACGGCGCGCTCAACCCGAAAGTCGAGGCTTATTTCCGCGATAACCTGGCGCGCCTGACCGGTGGCGACAAGAACGCCCGCCTGGTCATCTATTGCAAGGCGAACTGCTGGATGTCGTGGAATGCCGCCAAGCGCGCCTTGTCCTATGGCTACACCCAGGTCTTTTGGTACCCAGAGGGCACCGGCGGCTGGCAAGCCGAAGGTGGCGAGCTGCGGGAAACTGCGCCCGTACCCATGGCGCCGTAGCCGGGCCAATCCGGCTTCGTTCTAATTGAGGCGGCTCATGATGTGGCGCGACAACGCGAACAGCCGCCGCTCCAGCAGCACGGGCGATTCGCAAACGTAGGTAAGCGATTTCTGGCGCTCGTCGAAGACGCGAGTATCCCAGAGAAGCCGCTCTTCCACCTGATCGATCTTGGCCTGTTCGGCCTCGCTTCTATCTTGCTTGCTTCTCAGCGCGTTCAGCTCCTTTGTCGCGGCCTTGATTTTGTCCGCCAGGGCGGCTTGGCGCCGCGCGTAACGCCCTATCCCCGCCACGATCTCCGATCGCTCGGCATTGACGGTTTGCAGCACGCCGGTGAACAACAGGGTTAGCCGCGCGTCATTGTCCGCCCCCAGCGTATCGGCGAAGCTGTCGATCTCGGCTTTAGCCTCCTCGATCGGCAGGCGCCGGAGCGAGATCGCGCGCGCGAGCGCGGCTATCTTGGCCGACTTTCTCCAGGCCTTGCCGTTTTCCTCCACCTCGGGCCCGGCCCAGACCATCCCCGCGGAGATCACCGGCACCTTGGGCTGGATACACGGCCAGTCGGGATTCGCCCGATCGGCGGCACCGTGGGCTGGCGGCGATGCGACGATCGCGGGCAGAAACAGAAAGATCAAGGCGCGACGAAGACCAAGCAGCACCGTTGTCCGCATGTCTCAAGCTCCTCCACCGGGTCCACCGCGGCGCGCGATGAGCCCCTTCGAGGGACTGTAGGCCAGCACCGCCGTGCCCAGAAACACGGCGGTACATCCGGCCACGACCGCCAGGTCCAACCAATTGATTTGGGCGTAGAGAGCGAAGCGGGTCAACTCCACGGCGTAGGTAAAGGGGTTGACGAGGCAGATTTTGTACAACAAGGGGCTGGCCTCTTTCATGCGCCATAGAGGGTAGAGAGCCGAAGAGGCGAAGAACATCGGGAAGATCACGAAGTTCATGATGCCGGCGAAGTTTTCAAGCTGTTTGATTCCCGACGACAGCAGCATGCCCAGGGCCCCCAGCATCATGCCCGAGAGAACAAGCGCCGGGAGCACGGCGACGTAGCCCATAAGCGGTGGCCGCACGTCCCAGAACCAGGCGACGGCGAGAAACACGTAGACCTGGAGCAGCGATACGGCGACCCCGGCCAGGAGTTTGGAGGTCAGGAGGAAACCGCGTGGGAACGGACTAACCAGAAGGGTGCGCATACTGCCCATCTCCCGGTCATAGACCATGGACAGCGACGACTGCATTCCGTTGAAGAGCTGGACCATCGCGACCAGACCCGGCGTGATATAGACCTCATACAGCACGTAGGTCTCGTAGGGCGGGATGATCGACACGCCGAGAACCGCGCGGAAGCCGGCGGCGAAGACGAAGAGCCAGACCAGCGGACGCACCAGGGCGGCAACGAAGCGCGCGCGCTGATGCAGGAAACGCAAGGCCTCCCGCCATACGATCCCGCGCAGGCACAGAAAGTATGCGACGGGACCGAGGGGCCTGGGGTCCTGGATCGCCGCGGCCTCGCTCATGCCGCCCGATCCCCGTCCACGGCGTCACCATCGCCGTCGCCGTCGCGAGTCAGCCGCAAGAATGTCTCGCGAATATCGCTCGCGCCCGCCTCGGCCACCACTCGATCGCGCGGACCGTCGGCCAGAACGCGGCCGCGATGCAGCACGATCACATGGGATCGCGGCAGAACCTCGTCGATCAGATGAGTGGCCCAGAGGACGGCCAAACGCTCGTCCCGGCAGAGCCGCTGCACGTGGTCCACGATGCTCTGGCGCGAATCGATATCGAGCCCCACCGTGGGCTCGTCCAGCAACAGCAATCGCGGCCAGTGCAGGAGCGCGCGTGCGATCTCGACGCGGCGCATCTGTCCGCCCGAAAGCTTGCGCACCTTATCGCCCGCCCGCACCGCCAGACCGAGGCGCTCCAGCTCCTCCTCGGCGCGGCGTTTGGCGCGCGCCGGCGGGATGCCGTGCAGGGCGCCATGGTAGATCAGGTTTTGCATGATCGAGAGGTCGAGATCCAAGGTGCGCTGCTGGAAAACCACGCCGAGTTGCCGCAAGGCCCGCTGGGGCTGGCGCCGCACGTCGTGGCCGAAGACTCGAATACCACCAGAGGCGTTGTCGTAGAGCCGGGTGATCAACGAGAACAACGTGGTCTTGCCGGCGCCGTTCAACCCGAGCAGAACGCGATACTCCGAGGGCGCGATGGCGCAACTCACGTTATCCAGGGCCTTGCGCGCCCCGAAGGCGTGCGAGACCTGGTCGATCTCTAGCGCGAGCGGCCCACATCCCTCAACCATCGTCGATAATGGCCTTTCGCAGGGGTCCCATCGATACCTTCAATCCTTGGATATGGCCAGGCCCCAAGGAAACCGGCCCACGGCGATCGACTTCACAACCTTCAGCCGCGCGACATCGATGACCGACACATCGTTGCTGACCCCGTTGGTGGTGAACAGCAGCCTCTCGTCCGGCGTGAAGGCGAGTTGCCAGACGCGCTGGCCGACCAGAAGATATTTCTCGACCTCGAATGTCTTGGTGTCGATGACGGCGACACGATTGGCCGATCCCAGGGCAACGAAGGCGCGGCCGCCGTTCTTGGCGATGCGGACGCCGACCGGCTGAATCGCTTCCGGCCTGACGCCGGGAATCTCGAAGCCGATCTTCTTGATAATCTCGCGCGTGGCCGGGTCGATCACCGCGACCGTGCCGCCGATCTCGGAGGTGACCCAGAGCCGCGACCCGTCGGCCGTGAACTCGGCGAAGCGCGGCCGGCTGTCGACCAGCACATTGCCCACGACCTCATAGGTTTCGGTATCGATGAAATGGGCCATGTTGGTGGTTTCCGAGGTGTTGACGAGCACCTTGCCATCGGGGCTGATGCCCATTCCCTCGGGCTCCACCCCGACCGGCACCTCGGCGAGAATCTTGTTTTTCACGATATCGACCACGGTCACGAGGTTGTCGTTCTCGTTCGCGATGTAGAGCGGATTGCCGGACGGGTGCAGGATGAAGAGTTCCGGGTCCGCGCCCGAGGGCAATTCCTTGACGAAGTCCCAGGTCTTTACGTCGATGACCTGGACAACGTCGTCGTCGCTGGCGCAAACCAGCAGTTGGCCGCCATCCTTGGTCAGGAGAATACCGCGCGGACGCTGGCCAACCTTCAAGGTCTTCACGACCTCGAGGCTTGTGCTGTCGATCACGCTGATGGTGTTGTCTTTCTCGTTGGAGACATAGACGCTGAACGCCCGCGCCGCGCCGGCGCCGCCGAACGCGGCCGCGAACACCAGTGCCGTCAAGGCGCTGGCCATGATTTTGAGCCGGGTCATGGGTTGTTCCGCTCCACGCGTGTTCCTGTGTTTTCCGGACCTATGGCAACCGGCAAGCGGATTCGGGCTGGTCCAGGCCGAGCGTATCGAGCAGGGAAACAGGATGCAGGAAGCCCTTTTGCGGCGACACGGACACCAGGGCCTTGGGCGAAACCAGCAGGATCGGTTGGCGTAGTTGCCAGTTCCAGGGCCGGAAGGTCAGTTTCTGACCCTTGAACCCCGCCAACTCGAAATCCGGCCCGCGGATATAATCGCGAATCGCCGCGAAGGCGGCCGAGCCGGTCCGCGTGGCGCCCTCGCCGATGGTGCGGATCGCGGCCCAAACCTGATAATCGAGAGGCGTCATCCAGCGTCCATAGGTCTTCTGAAAGCGGTTTTGCAGCTGGGCCGCTCCCCACTGCTCATGGGTGCGATGCCAGCTCGTGGGCGTTAGGCCCTGGGTGCCCGCGATCGGGCGCGGCAACCAGGTGCGATACGCGAGGTATTCTCCGAATTCGCCGATCTCGTCGGCGACGACCAGAACATCGTAGTCGACATTCTGGGTGAACGTCGGAACCTCGGCTTGCGCGGTGCGCCTGGTGTCCGGGCCGAAGGCCCATTGCCGTTCCTCGACGATCTTATCGCCGAACCGCTTGGTCGCGCGACGCACCGCCTCGGCGAACAGGCGATCGCCGTCCCGTCGGCCGACGACCAGGAACACTTTCGGCCAACGCTTCCAGGCCAGGTATTGCGCCAGGGCGTCGGCAAGCATCGCCCGACTCGGCGCCAAGTGCATCACGTTGTCGCGGCAGTCCGCGTCGCGCAAGCGATCGTCCGGCGCGCCCACGTTGAAGAGCAGGACATCCTTGCCCGCGGCCATATCGGCCAGGTCCAGCAGGACCCGTGCCGGCACGTTGAGAACGATAAGCTGATCTCCCCGGTCGAGCAGCGCTTGAAAGGCCGCTTTAGGGTCGCCGTCGGCCGGCACCTCGACCTCCTCCAGGACAAACTCCTGCTTCAGGAAGCGGCCGGTCGTGTTGTTGTCCGCGATGGAAAGGCGGCCGCCCGCGACGCCTTGGTCTTTCGGCGGCAGGTCCAGATTCGACAGCTTTGGCGGCGGCTCCGCCGCTTGGCTCAAATAGGCGATCGTAATGCGCGCGATTTCCGCGGCCCGGCCCGGGCTGGCGGAGCCGAGGCCACCCGAAACCATGACCGAGGCGGCCAGCAGGACCGCGAGCCACTTTCGGGCCGGCGGCTTTTGGGATTCGGGCTCGGATCGACGCGAAGTATCGATGTGTATACCCATAATGTTCATGTTATCCCAATCCGAGGCGGAAAAAAGATATCATCGCTGGCCCACGATCTAAACAGCTTAGGAGTTGGAAGCGGCTTAGACCATTTCCCTATTGCTAAAACTTTCTTTCTTTGTGCCAATCGGGGGGAAGTGCTGGGAGGTCAGGGGTTGAGATCGAAGGAAGACCGGCCCGCTCACCCGCGATGGCGGGCGGCTGTTTTGGCGCTTGGCGTGATCGCGTTTCCGCTGTCGGAAAGTGTGGCCGGCGACCATAAGACCTCGGTGGCCGCCTTCGACTTCGAACTGTTCGACACAAGCCTGGAAGGCGAGTTGCGTGGCGAGAACCCGGCGGAGCAGCGCCGTCTCGCCGCGATCAGCGACCGGTTTCGCCAACTCTTGGCCGACTCCGCCCGCTACGATGTGGTCGATCTTTCGCCGGCGCGCCGAGACATCGCGGCCGTTGGGATGTTTCGCGGTTGCAACGGATGCGATGTCAAGATCGCCCGCGGCCTGGGCGCCCAGGTGTCCATGACCGGCGTCGTGCAAAAGGTGAGTAACCTTATTCTCAACATCAACATCTACGTCCGCGACGCGCGGAGCGGCGACTTGCTCCAGGTCATGAGCGCCGACATCAGGGGCAACACGGACCGGTCCTGGGCACGGGGCGTTTCCTGGCTGGTCCGTAACCGTCTGTTGAAGAATTGAGGCGTAGAGCCATGGCTTTCCGATTGCTCCCGTTGTTGTGCCTCATAGCCATGACAACCGTCCCGGCGGCGCGCGCGGCCGCGGCGGGCGAGCCGCTGAGCGTCGGAGTCTTGAAGTACGGCACCGTCAACTGGCAGCTCGACACGGTGAAAGCGCTTCGTCTGGACGAGGCGGCGGGGGTTTCGCTCAGGGTTCTGCCGCTCGCGTCGAAGACCGCCACCAGCGTGGCCCTGCAAGCCGGCGAGGTGGACCTGATCGTGTCGGATTGGGTCTGGGTCATGCGCCAGCGCGCCGCCGGCGCTGATTTTGCGTTCGTGCCCTATTCCCATGCCTTGGGCGCCCTGGTGACCGCCAAGGACAGCGGCATCGAGGGTATCGAGGATATCGCCGGAAAGCGCATCGGCGTCGCCGGCGGCCCCCTCGACAAGGGCTGGCTGGTCCTGCGCGCCTGGAGCGCGCAAGAACTGGGCTTCGATATGGACACGCACGCGGCGCCCGTGTTTGGCGCGCCCCCCCTGTTGAGCGAGCAACTGCGCCTAGGGACCCTGGATGCGGTTCTGACCTTCTGGCCCTATGCCGCCCGGCTCGAGGCTCAAGGGTACTGTCGCCTGGCGGCCGTTTCCAAGCTTCTCGCGGACCTGGGCATCGGCGGCCCCTTGCCCCTGGTCGGCTACGTGTTTCGGGAAAGCCTTGCCCGCGAACGGCGCGACGATTTTCGGGCCTTCTTCGATGCCGTCGCCGCGGCCAACAAAATCCTCTCGACCTCGGAGCCGGCGTGGGAGCGCTTGCGCCCGGTCATGCGGGCCGGTTCCGATGCGGAGTTCGAACGCCTGAAGGCCGGGTTCCGCGCCGGTCTGCCGGAGGATTTGCCCATAAACCCCATCGACGCGGAAGCGCTCTATGGCCTCCTGGAGAAATATGGCGGCGACAAGTTGCTCGGCCGTGACGCGCGGTTCGATCCGAACGCCTTCTGGGCGTTCGGCGACCGCTGACCGGCCGTGGCGCGCACTCCTAGCCGAAAACCTTGGTAAGCCGTCTCCATGGGTCATCATGGTCGAGATTTGGCATCAGCCCGGCGGACCGCGATCTTCGCGCTCTCCATCGCGCTGTTCGTTGCCCTTTGGCAGATTTTGGCCAGCGCCGTGGACGATCGGGTCTTGCCCGGCCCCGGGGCGGTTCTGCGGGTCTTGTGGCTGGACACCCTCAGCGGAGAGCTGCCCTATCATCTTGGCGTGACCCTGGCTCGGGTCGCGGTCAGCTTCGCCCTGGCCATGATCGTCGGCTCGAGCATCGGCCTGGCCATGGGGCGCAGCGGTCGCATCGATCGCTTTTTCGATGCCTGGCTGATCCTGTTCCTCAATATTCCGGCGCTGGTCACGATTATTCTCTGCTATGTCTGGTTCGGCCTGAACGAGGCCGCAGCGGTCTCGGCGGTGGCGATCAACAAGATCCCCAATGTCGCGGTCACCATGCGCGAAGGCGCCCGCGCGCTCGATCCGGCCTACGCGAAGCTCGCCCGGGTCTATCGCCTGGGCCGCTGGCAGGTTCTGCGTCACGTCGTGTTGCCGCAGCTCGCCCCCTTCTTCGCCGCCTCGGCCCGCTCCGGGCTGGCCCTGGTTTGGAAAATCGTCCTCGTGGTTGAGCTCCTGGGGCGCGGCAACGGTGTTGGATTTCAACTGAATCTCTTTTTCCAGCTATTCGACGTGCCCAGTATTCTGGCTTACACGGTTGCCTTCGTGGCGATCGTGCAGGTCATCGAGTTGGGACTCTTCGGCCCATGGGAACGCCATGCCAACCGGTGGCGCGCATGACCGCCCTCGACATCGCGATCGCGCGCAAGGGTTATCCTGGACGCGATGGGGCGCCGCCGCGCACGGTTCTGCGCGACCTGGCTCTTTCGGTCGAGGAGGGGGCCTTCGTCTGCGTTCTGGGGCCCTCGGGCTGCGGCAAGACCACGTTGCTCAACCTGATCGGCGGCCTGGACCCGGATTTCGAAGGGCAAATCCATAGCGCCGGCCACCACGGGGGCGCGCGCCGCGTCGGCTATGTTTTTCAGGAGCCGGTCCTGCTGCCTTGGCGGACCGTGGGCGAAAACCTGCGCCTGGTCATGACCCCGGCGCGGATCGCGGCCGGGATCGATCTGTCGCTGCTGGACGCCATGGGCCTGAGCGACTACCGCGATGCCTTTCCCAAGAGTCTATCCCTGGGCATGAGCCGGCGCGTGGCCCTGGCCCGGGCCTTTGTCGTGGAGCCCCATCTCCTTTTGATGGACGAGCCATTCGTATCGATCGACGAGGGCACCGCCGAGGGCTTGCGCCAGTTGCTGCTGCGTACCTGGAGAGCCACGTCCACGACCGTCCTCTTCGTCACTCACGATAGCCGCGAGGCGGTCGAGCTGGCGCAGCGCATCGTTGTGCTGGCCGGCAACCCGGCGCGCATCGTGCTGGACCGGAAGATCGAGTTGAGCGCCGCGCAGCGCGCCGATCCACGAGAGATCGACGCCGTGCGCCGCCAGATCCTGTCCACGAACAAAGATCATTCCTGAGGCGGGCTTTTGGCGCGGAACCCGCGCGGTCGTGTCCCTCAGCGTGGTGTAAGAGCTGTGGGGGCATTGTCACATAAACTGGGGTGGCAGGGAGGTGCGACCGGCATTATGCCGACCTGATGTGCCATCTCTCCTTCAAGCGTCACCGCTTTCCACCTGAAATCACCCGTGTAGACCGGATCGAGCGGCCGGTTCTGCGATTCGCGGACCTCATCGTGCACTGCATCGGTGACCCGGCTGATCAGGTCTGGCGAAACCGCAACGCCGTAAAGCTCATCGAGGTGACCGCGTATCTCGCGCACCGTCATGCCCCGGGCATAAAGCGACACGATGCGCACGTCGAAGCCATCGAGACGCCGCTCGCCCTTGGGCACGATCCGTGGCTCGAAGCTGCCGGTGCGGTCGCGCGGTACGGCGATGTCGATCTCGCCATCCTCGCTCAGTACCGTCTTGTCCGAATAGCCGTTGCGGCCGTTGCCCGTGCCGCGGCCGGCCGGGTCGCCTTTCTCGTAGCCCAAGTGCATGCTCGGTTCGGCACCAAGCGCACGCTCCAGCAACGCCTTCTTGAGGTGCCTGAACAGCCCCTCCTCGCCCAGCAAGTTCCCCGGCCGCTCATAGCCAGTCAGTAGCTCGTCCATAACTTCAGGCCGAATGGTCGTCATGGCGCTGCCATGAAGCACCTGTCCCATAGTGCCTCCGTCCAATCAGCGGAAAAGATCGCACCATCAAAATCCGGGACTTATACCAACCTGCATTGATCAGAACCCATGCGCCCATTTGCGTTGCCCGATGGACATGATTGTCCACGGCTGATCGATGAGCTTGTTCCAGGCTTCGCAGCACAGGGCGACGATATCGTCG
>Ga0114931_10002676_pt1 | contig 22619 bp, 18 predicted proteins | sample 2SBtaG_FD_89579 | JGI IMG/M metagenome (GOLD analysis project Ga0114931, IMG submission 89579) | Deep subsurface microbial communities from Kolumbo volcano to uncover new lineages of life (NeLLi) - 2SBTROV14_V59a metaG | ecosystem: Environmental > Aquatic > Marine > Volcanic | place: Kolumbo... | reverse complement strand
GGCGCGGTTTTTTGCCCCCGCACGATCTCCAGCAGCTTCATGACATTGGCAGGACTGAAAAAGTGCAGGCCCAGCACATCTTCAGGACGCTGCGTCGCCGCGGCAATCTCGTTGACATCCAGATAAGACGTGTTGGTCGCCAGGATCGCGCCCGGCTTTACCACTTTGTCGAGCGTTTCAAAGACTTGTTTTTTGACCTCCATCTTTTCGAACACCGCTTCTATCACCAGATCCATGTCCGCCAGAGCGGCATAGTCGGTCGTGCCCGAAATACGGTTGATGCAGTCTTCGGCCTGGGCCTGGGTGATCCGCCCGCGTTTGACACTTGCACCATAGTTTTTCGCGATGCGGGCGAGCCCAGCCTTCAGCGCATCTTCGGCAATCTCCAGAAGCGTGACGTCAAACCCGGCGGAGCTGAACGCCATGGCGATGCCCCCGCCCATGGTGCCGGCGCCGACAATCCCGACTTTGTTGATGGCGCGCTTCTGCGTGTCTTTGGGCAGGTTCGGGATATGACCGCAAGCGCGTTCGGCAAAGAACAAATGCCTTTGCGCCGCCGATTGCGGTGAGGCGCGCCGCTCCAGCGTGATCTCCCGCTCCCGCGCCACGCCTTGCGCATAGGGCAGCAGGGCCGCTTCAACCGCATCGATGGCGGCTTGCGGCGCTTCAAACCCGCGCATTTTCTTTTTCAGCGTTTTGCGGGCCTCATCGAAAATCCCCGCTGGAACGGTTTGCGGATCAATCATCATTTCCGAGATCCGGCGCACGCCCCTGCCTTGTTTTAAATTGTCGCGCGCGAAATCCACGGCGTCCGCCACGAGATCCTCTTCAGACAAGCGATCAAGGATGCCAAGGGATAATGCCTTGTCCGCGCCGATCTGGGTGCCCGTGGTGATGAGATCAAGCGCCGCCTGCACACCCACAAGGCGGGGCAAACGCTGAGTGCCCGTGGCGCCGGGGATGATTCCCAAAGTCACTTCCGGAAATCCGATTTTCGTTGCGGCGTTCGCGATGCGATAATGGCACCCCAGCGCCAGTTCCAGACCGCCGCCGAGCGTAAAGCCATGCAGCGCCGCGATCACGGGTTTTGCCGCCGCTTCCAGCGCCTCCACCACCAGGCCCAGATGCGGCGGCCGGGGCCCTTTGTCGAACTCGGTGATATCGGCACCCGCCATAAACGTGCGGCCCTTTGCGGCTAACACAATCGCCTGCACACTGTCATCGGCAAGCGCTTGGGCCAGCCCGTCCAGAATGCCCTGCCGCACGCCATGGGAAATGGCGTTGACCGGAGGATTGTCGACCCATAAAAAGGTCAGCCCATCTTTAATTTCGGTGGAAACCACAGACATGTGTCTCGTGTCCTTTTCAAAAGAGGCGTTGCATGGACATTACAACTTAAAATCCGGCGGGCGTTTTTCGCGCAGTGAAGACAGGCCTTCCTTCACATCGGGCAGTCTAAAGCCTAAAAACTCCAACGCCAGAGACGCATCAAATGTCGGCCCCGCCAAGCGCAGCCAGTTATTGAGCGCCACTTTGGTGAACCGCAGCGCACTGGGGCTGCCTTCGCTCAATTGCTCAGCCGTGCGCAGCGCCGTGTCATAGACCTCTTCGTCCTCGACGCATAACGATACAAGTCCCATTTTTTCCGCCGCTTCGCCCGAGATCGGCGTGTTGGTCATCAGATGATATTTGGCTTTGGCCAGACCGCACAGAAGAGGCCAGATGAGCGCCGCATGATCGCCCGCGGCCACGCCCAGTTTGACATGGCCATCAAGAATTCGGGCGTCTTTCGCCGCGATGGAAATATCCGCCAGCAACGCCACCGCCAACCCCGCGCCCACCGCCACACCGCGGATCGCAGACACCACCGGTTTGCTGCAATTGACGATGTTGTAGACAAGAGCGCGCGCTTCCTTCAACACGCGCAGCAACACCGCATCATCGTCGATCATATCTTCTATGAGAGAAAAATCTCCCCCGGCGGAAAAATTTTTGCCCCCGCCCCGCACCAGCACCACGCGGACGGTCTCATCGTCATCAATCATGGGCCAGAGCGCCGCCATATCGGTGTGCATGCTTGCGTCCTCCGCATTCAGCGCGGCGGGGTTTTCAAGAACAACCTCCAGCACGCTTGGATGGGGCTCGGCAAAAGTGAGACTGGGAAACCGCGCCTGATATTTTTCAAGAGAGATCATAGGATAATGAGTTAGCCGCGCACGGCGTTCATGGTCAAGAGTTCATAGGTGGCGACAGGTTCTTCGCGCTGGTTGGTCACTTCCACATCCCAGCGCACTTCGCCGTACTCTGCGCCAATACGCGCCGTTTTTTGTTTGCAGGTGAGGCGCACTTCAATGCGGTCGCCGGGATAAACCGGTTTTAAAAAATTGAGGGCGTCAAGACCGTAATTCGCCAGAACCGGCCCCGGCGCCGGATCGACAAAAAGCCCCGCCGCCGCCGACAGCACCAGATAGCCGTGCGCAACCCGACCTTCGAAAAACGGGTTGGCCTTGGCCGCGTCTTCGTCCATATGAGCGTAAAAATTGTCTCCGGTGAGCGCCGCAAAGTCTTCCACATCCGCCAGCGTGATTTCGCGCGCGCCCGTGTGCAGCGTCTCACCAATGGCAAGATCTTCAAAATGTTTGCGGAAAGGATGCACGCCGCCGGATATTTCACGCGCCCCGCTCTGCCAGACATCCGTCACGTCGGCCAGCATGGCGGGCGATCCTTGCAAGGCCGTGCGCTGCATGTAATGCCTGACGCTGCGCATGCCGCCCAATTCCTCGCCGCCCCCGGCGCGGCCCGGCCCGCCATGCACAAGATGGGGCAGGGGCGAACCATGGCCTGTGGATTCTTTGGCGCAGTCCCGGTTGAAGAGCGCCAGACGGCCATGATAGCAGGCCATGCCATAGACCACATCGCGGGCGATCTTAGTGTCATGGGTAAAGAGCGAGCCCACCAGGCTCCCTCCGCCTTTGCGGGCGATGTCAATCGCGTCTTGCATATCGGTATAAGGCATGAGGGTTGAGACGGGACCGAACGCTTCGATCCGGTGCACGGCATCGCCGGCGCGATCGGCGGGCAATCTCAACAGGGTGGGCTGGACGAACGCGCCCCTCTCCATATCCGCCTCCATAAGCGGAAAGTCCGCCTCGCCGCCCCACACAATCTCGGCTTCGCGCGCCAGATCACCGATCCGCGCCAAAACCTCAGTACGCTGCGCCAGGCCCACCAGCGGCCCCATGGTGACCGTATCGGCGCGCGGATTGCCGATCACCACTTTTTCCAACCGCGCCGCCAGCGCCTTTTCAACAGCCTCCATAAAGCGCTGAGGCACGACGGCGCGGCGAATGGCGGTGCATTTCTGCCCCGCTTTCACGGTCATTTCCGTTGCGACTTCTTTCACGAAAAGATCAAATTCGGGCGTGCCCGGTGCGGCGTCAAGACCCAGGATTGAACAGTTCAGCGAATCCGTCTCTGCGACAAAACGGGTGGCGTTGGCAATAATCTTTGGATGCGTCGCCAGTTTTTGCGCGGTCGCGGCGGAACCCGTGAACACCACTGAATCCTGACACGTGACATGCTCCAGAAGATCCCCCAGGGACCCGCACACAAGCTGCACCGCGCCTTCGGGCAGGATGCCGGACTCGATCATGCGCCGAAACACTCTTTCGCTCAAATAAGCGCTTGCCGTGGCCGGTTTGACAATGGCCGGAACGCCGGCAAGGAGCGATGTGCTGAGTTTTTCCAGCATGCCCCAGCAGGAAAAGTTAAACGCGTTGATCTGTACCGCCACGCCTTCGCGGGGCACCAGGATGTGCTGACCGACAAAGCTGCCGTTCTTTGAAATGATTTCCGGCGGCCCGTCGACAATGTGCCGCGCATTGGGCAATTCACGCCGTCCCTTGGAGGCATAGACAAAGAGCGTTGCGAACCCTCCGTCAATATCGATCCAACTGTCCTTTTTGGTGGCGCCGGTGGCGTAAGAAAGCTCATAAAATTCTTCCTTGAACTGACTTAAGTATTGCGCCACGCTTTTCAGCATCAGACCGCGCTGATGAAATGTCATCTTGCGCAAGTTCGGCCCCCCGACCGCACGGCCGTATTCCATGAGCCGCGCCATATCGAGCCCGGCACTGCTGCACGCCGCCACCACAGCGCCGGTGGCGGCATCGTGCAGGTCGACGAATCCGTCTAATGCCGTGATCCATTCTCCACAGGCATAATTTTGCAGTTTCATGGGGTTTGGCTCCTTGATCGCTTGCGAAAGCTGGTGAACGCGCCGTCTTTATGATACATAATTTGCTGCATATCAATTATTTTGTATTATTTAGAACATGACAGGGGCGTTTCCCCCCAGCCCCATCAGCGTGTATAACGTCATTCGTCTTTCCTATCCTGCTGGCAGGTTTGCATTTTTTGAGCCCCCCCCCTCTTCAACGGACCCGCACCTTCTCATGTCTGAAAGTTTCCACAAGGCCATTGAGACGCTTGTTACACATTTCGCCGCACAGCGGCCGCTGCGCACCGGGTCGCTGATTGTGACCCTGTTCGGGGATGCCATATTGCCGCGCGGAGGCACGGTCTCGCTCACAAGCCTGGTGCGGGTGCTTGAGACCTTCGGCCTCAGCGAAAGACTGATCCGGACAGCGGCCTTCCGCCTGACCAAAAAAGGCTGGCTCAGCGCCACTAAAATCGGACGGCAGAGTTATTACAGCCTGACCGATTCGGGGAGGCGGCAATTCGACGAAGCCAGCCGGCGCATTTACGGCGATGTTGTCGATAATTGGGACGGCGCCTGGACTCTGATCATTCTGCCCCCAAATCTGGAAGGGCAGCGCGACGCCATCCGTAAGGATCTGATTTGGCTGGGATTTGGCCAGATCACCACCGGTCTGTTAGGACACCCGTCCATCAAGTCCACCCCCACCATCCAGCATCTGTCTGATCTTGGCGTTCTGGACCGGGTCGTCATCATGCACGCCCGGCTTGACCGCATCACCTCCAATCAATCGCAACATGACCTGGTCCGCGCCTGCTGGCCGCTTGACGAGATTGAAGAGCACTACCGCCGGTTTTTGAAAACATTCCGTCCCATCTACAAAACGGCCCGTGCCACCGCGGACCTGCCTCCGCCTCTCTGCCTGTTGGCCCGCATTATTCTCATCCACGAATATCGCAAGATCATTCTGCGCGACCCGCTTCTTCCCCGTGAACTTCTCCCTTCAAGCTGGATGGGCGCCGCCGCCTATCAGCTCTGCCGCAATCTCTATGGACTCATTTATCAGGGTGCGGACACATATCTCACAGACCACCTTGAATCCGCTGAAGGGCCATTGCGCCACCTCGGCCGTAATTTTGAGAAGCGGTTCGGGGGTTTGCCGCGCGGCGCGTGAAGCGACTTACTCAGCGCTGCCATGGGGCGATTGAGTATAGCGATCGCCGGAGAGCATTTCGGGTTTATGCTGGCCAAAATACCCCTCTGAGTAAATGCGGGCGGGCATGGCGCCGAGACTTTTGACTTTGGCGACGCAGGCCTCGACAAATTCCGGGCTGCCGGCGATGAACACGCTGTGGGCCGAAAGGTCGGGAACGATTTTAGCCAGAATATCCGGGATCCGGCCCTCCAAGGCCTCGCCCTTTTCTCTCGTCAGGGTATAGAGATATTTGAAATTGCGGTATTTTTCCTGCCAATATTCCATCAACCCAAGATCATAGACGTCGGCGCGGGTGCGGGCTGAAAACAGTATCGTGACCGGATAAGAAAAACCTCTGCGCAAGGCGGCGTCCGTCAAGGCCAGAAGCGGCGCCAGCCCCGAACCGGCGGCAAGGCACAAAATGGGCGTCTCCACTCCCGGGTCGCCAATGAATGTGCCATAGGGCCCGGAGATTTCAACGCGGGTGCCCTCATGCAGATCATCATGAATCCAGCGACTGGTCACGCCGTCATCCACCCGGGCGATCTGCAAGGTGATCTCACCACTTTGCCGCGGCGCATTGGCGATGGAATAGGACCGGCTGGGAATCCCATGGGCCTCAGCGCCCATCATGATATATTGCCCCGGCCAGAATCTCATCGGCTCGCCCACCGGCCGTAATCTCAGTTCCATGATGCTGGGCGTGCGCGGCACGCGGTCCACGACAATAAAGGGAATGTTTTGCCGGGGCGGGAACAGTTTGGGCTGCGCATCCTGCGTGCCCCACTCAATTTCGAGCACGTCATCGAGCGGCTTGGCCATGCACATGAGGCCGAACCCTTGGGCGCGGTCCTCCTGCGAGAGCGCCATGTCGAGCACAAAGCCCTGATCAAACCGGCCCTGCCGCACCTTGACCTTGCATTCGCCGCACGCGCCCGCCCGGCAATTATTGGGCAGCGCATAGCCCGCCGCTTCCAGCGCAAAGAGCACCGTGTCTTCCGGAGGGCAGTCGATCTCCTGGCCGGAGGGAAACAGACGGATCTTAGACATCGGCCCCCTTTTTTGCTCGAACGCCAGAGACCTTACCTGTCACACCTTCCGCGTCAGATCAAGCGGGCTCAAAATACCGGAATAATGTCTTCCATCTCGACATCCGTGATTTCTTCGCCGGTGATCCCGACTTCCGGGATGGCAGGAAACTTGGTGCCGTATTTATCGAGCACGCCTTTGAGATTAAGCATGGCGCCCTGCCAGTTTTCTTTTTTCTGATCATAGGTCGGAATGCCAAAGCCAGCTTTGCGCGCCACCTCATCGCACGCGCGCTGATTTGCGATAAAGTCTGAGGGGATATCCCAGAATTCCTCAGGCGGCTCAAACAAAACGCCCGATAAGAACAGATAGCCCGCGCGAATCTGTTTGGTGATGATCGCCTTGTCCTCATCTTTGAGATGCGGATAATCACGCTCCATCAGCGACATGCAAATGGCCATGTGCCGCCCTTCATCCCGGCCGATATTGCGAAAGGCTTCCTGGAACACAGGCTCCTTACACCCGGCCGCCATTTGATGGAAAATGGTCGCCGCGGCGATCTCTCCCATGAGGAAGGAGCTGAACAACACCGCGAGCGAATATTTCGGAACGGCACGCTTATACCCCTCCCAATAGCGCGCGCCATTGTAATACAGCCATTTCACATTTTTCTGCGCTTTCTCTCCCAATGCCGATTTCGGTTCGTGCGTGAGGTAACTGGTGGAGCCCAGGAGCTTGGTGATCGCCAACCCACACATCTGTTCGTGATTCTGTTCATCGCGGGTGACGGAGAAAAAGCACCGGCGCACGGGATCTTCTTCATGGGCTTCATAGGTTTTGATCAGCGCGGCGGCAAAAACCGGCGGCGCCGAAGCGTCGAACACGGACAGAATCGACCACCAATAGGCGATCGCTTCCCGCTCTTCCCAGGAATATTTTTCAACGTCAAACGTGTCCCAGTTCAGTTTGGCCGGGTCCCAGTTTTCGCGCTGGGCCGCCGCCCAGATTTCTTCCATTTTTCTGGTTTTGGATTCCCAGCTCAACGGATAGACATTGGGCTGCTGGGTTTCGGGGGGAAATTCCATCTTTCCGGCCAGGCGTTCTCTGGGGCTCATGGGGACGCTCTCCTTGTTATCCATTCTTCTGATGCGGGCGGAACACGCCGCGGCAGAGTGCAATATGATACATTATTTTAATTAAATCAATATTATTGTATCATTATGTGAAGTCTTGGGCCGTGTTCATCAAAATACCCGAAACTGGCCGTATTTCAGCCCTCCAGGGACATGCGCCGCTGCCGGCGCGGCCGTCAGAGAGGTTTGGTTCTTTTTTCACGCATGTCGACCACGCGGGCGGCCTTGCCTTGAGACCGCGCAATTATCATGGGCTCTTCCACCCGCACCGTGGTGCTCACCCCCACCATCGCCTTGATCTGATGTTTTAAATGCTGCGCGGCCTGCCCGCGGATTTGTTCGTCCGCCGCAATCTGGCGGGAAGCGCACTCGACCCGCACCACAAGTGAATCGAGCGCGCCGTCACGGTGTATTTCCAGCACGTAATGGGGCGCCAGGCGTTCATCTTTCAAGATCAGCTCTTCAATCTGTGTCGGGAATACATTCACCCCACGGATGATCATCATATCATCGCTGCGCCCCCTGATACGGTCCATCCGCCGCATGGAGCGAGCCGTACCGGGAAGAAGCCGCGTCAAATCCCGGGTGCGGTAGCGGATCACCGGCATGGCTTCTTTGGTGAGCGAGGTAAACACCAGCTCGCCCTCTGCGCCATCTTCCAACACGTCGCCGGTTTCGGGATTGATGATCTCAGGGTAAAAATGATCCTCCCAAATGTGCAGCCCGTCTTTTGTCTCCAGGCATTCATTGGCGACGCCCGGCCCCATCACTTCCGACAGGCCGTAAATATCCACCGCATCAATATCAAAGCGCCCTTCAATTTCGCGCCGCATCCCGTCTGTCCAGGGTTCAGCGCCAAAAATACCGATGCGCAGGGAAACCGCGCGCGAGTCCAACCCCTGACGCATGAACTCATCGGCCAGCGCCAGCATGTAAGACGGCGTCACCATAATGATGTCGGGCTTGAAATCCTGCATCAATTGTACCTGGCGCTCGGTTGCCCCGCCCGACATCGGAATCACCGTACAGCCCAAACGCTCCGCCCCGTAATGTGCGCCCAGCCCGCCGGTAAAGAGCCCATAGCCATAAGCGACATGTACCATATCTCCTGGCCTGCCGCCGCCCGCGCGAATGGAGCGGGCGACAACGTTTGCCCAGGTGTCAATATCGTTTTTGGTGTAGCCGACAACGGTGGGTTTGCCGGTGGTGCCACTGGAAGCATGTATGCGCGCCACCTGACCGCGCGGCACGGCGAACATGCCGAAGGGATAGTTTGCTCGCAGATCGGCTTTTGTCGTGAACGGGAAGAGACTGAGGTCTTTTAAACTTTTCAGATCATCCGGGTGCACGCCTTTGTCGTCGAACGCCTGGCGGTAAAAAGGGACATGTTCATAGACGCGCCCCAGCGTCTTTTTCATCCGCTCAAGCTGAACGGCGGCGATCTCGTCCCGCGAGGCTTTTTCCAGATGGTCTAAAGGTGCATTTTCCGGCATGTTCGTGCAGCCCTCCCCTCACGCCCGTTCGAAAATAGCAGCGATGCCCTGCCCCACGCCAATACACATGGTGCACAAAGCATAACGCCCCTGACGGCGTTCCAGTTCAAGACAGGCGGTCAGTGCCAGGCGCGCGCCACTCATGCCCAGAGGATGGCCCAGGGCAATGGCGCCGCCATGGGGATTGACGTGCGGCGCGTCATCGGCCAGTCCGAGCTGCCGCATGACGGCAAGCGATTGCGCGGCAAAGGCTTCATTGAGCTCGATGACATCCATATCGCCTATGGCCAGGCCCGCTTTGGCCAGGGCTTTCCTGCTTGCCGGCACAGGGCCCATTCCCATGATGCGGGGGGGCACGCCGTGCGCGGCGCTGCCAACAAACCGCGCCTGCACGGTGAGATCATAGTCTTTGACGGCCTGCTGGGACGCCACGATCACCGCGCACGCACCGTCATTGACGCCCGACGCATTGCCTGCCGTAATCGTCCCGCCGGGCTTGAACGGCGTCGGCAGGGCGCTGAGCTTTTCCAGCTTGGTCTCAGGGCGCGGATGCTCATCGCGGGTGATGTCTTTTTCTTCTTTGCGCGAAACACGCACGCGCACGGGAATGATTTCCTCATCGAAAATGCCGTTCTCTTGCGCCGCGGCCGTTTTTTGCTGTGAACGCCAGGCGAAGAGATCCTGGTCAGCGCGGGAAATTTGAAAATCCTCCGCCACATTCTCCGCCGTCTCGGGCATTGAGTCGGTGCCGAAATGCTTTTCCATCAATTTATTGACAAAACGCCAACCGATCGTGGTGTCATAGATTTCCGCTTTGCGGGAAAATGCCCCTTCCGCCTTGCCCATCACGAAAGGCGCACGGCTCATACTCTCCACACCGCCGGCGATCACAAGATCCGCCGCGCCGCACTGGATCAGGCGCGCCGCCTGACCGATGGCGTCAAGCCCCGATCCACACAAACGATTGACGGTGGCCCCGGGCACCACATCGGGCAGGCCGCTCAAGAGCAATGCCATGCGCGCCACATTGCGGTTATCCTCACCGGCCTGGTTGGCGCAGCCCAAAATCACATCGTCAAGCCGCGCCCAGTCAATTTTTGCGTTGCGCGCCATCAGGGCGCGCAGGGGCAGGGCCGCCAGATCATCGGCACGCACAGAAGCCAGCGCGCCGCCATAGCGGCCAATCGGTGTGCGCACACCATCACAAATAAAAGCGTCATTCATGCGTTTTTGTGTCTCTCCTCATTTGCCGGTGTAACGGGGTGGGCGTTTTTCCAAAAACGCCGCCACCCCTTCAGCATAATCAGCGGAATTTCCCGCCCGGCGTTGCAATTCTTCCTCGATATCGAGCTGCTTTTCCAGCGTGTTCACCGGCGACTCAGCAAAGGCCTTTTTGCTCAACCCATGCCCCAAAGTTGGCTGGACCGCCATCTCCTGCGCCAGTTTTTCCGCCGCGCCCATAAGATCATCCTGAGGGTAGGCTTTCCAAATCATGCCCCAGTCCGCAGCCTGCGCCCCCGTCACCGGCGCCGCCAGCATGGCAATGGCTTTGGCCCGGGCAAGGCCAATGAGGCGGGGCAGAAAAAACGTGCCGCCACTGTCAGGAATGAGCCCCAGCTTGGAAAAAGCCTGAATAAAACGTGCCGTGTCCGCTGCCAGAACAATATCGCAGGCCAGTGCCAAATTGGCCCCCGCTCCAGCCGCCGTGCCGTTCACCGCGCAGATCACCGGTTTGGGCAGGGAGACAATTTTGAGGATCAGCGGATTATACCCCCGGCGCAGCGATTCACCGAGATCGGTCTTGGCGCCTTGCGCCTTGACCGCACGATCATTCAGGTCCTGTCCGGCACAAAACCCGCGCCCGGCGCCCGTGAGCAGGACCGCGCGGATATCCGCGCGCCGCGCCGCCTCATCCAGCGCCACACCGAGTTCCTCCAACATCCGGCCCGTGATGGCATTCAGCCTGTCTGGCCGGTTGAGCGTGAGTTTCGCCGCGCCGCGTTCAACGGAAAAAAGAATGGTTTCAAATTTCACAACCCGCACCGTCCTTTCCTTCACGATAGGTGACAGAAATTCCTGAAATTTCTAATTTCTGTATTAGGTGACTGCCCATGCATATTTAATTTTGACTCTCCTGTCCATACCATGATCCACATCCGCACCTGAGGGAAGGGTCCGAGAACAGCAAGAGAAAAGCAAGGCAGGAGTGGCGGCCGCCTCTTCCCTGTGGTTAATCTGCGGCAGGGAGAAATGAGTGAATTTATTATTTTAAGTTTAAATCTTTTGTCCACTCGTGTTAATAACTGCGCCATGACTGTTTTTGGAGAATTTTGTAAAGCCGCACGCGATTTTGCCGGCCGGCCCTTCTTGCACTTGTTGCAGACAGGCGAGGATTTGAGCTATGGGCACGCTTTACCACAGATTGAACGGTTACGCGCCGCCTATGCCGGGGCGGGCTATGGACTGGGTCACAGGGTCGGACTTGCCCTGGACAATCGGCCGGAATTTTTTCTCCATTTTCTCGCCCTGAACGCCCTGGGTGTCAGCGTCATCCCGCTCAGCGCGGCGCTCGGCACAGACGAGATCGCGTTTATTGTGGCGCGCGGCGATGCTGATCTGGTGGTGAGTCTGCCCCAGCACCGGGAAGCGATGCAAATGGCGCTGAAAAAAAACGATCCACCCGTCCCCTTGGCACTTTCAGAAAACCCCGCCGCGCTGCCGGCACCCGGATCTCCGGCAAAAAAAGGCGCGCCCGAAGCCGCCAGCGAAGCGGCCATGTTGTTCACTTCCGGCACGACCGGAATCCCTAAGGGATGCTTGCTGTCCAATGAATATTTCACGGGCCTGGGGGCCTGGTACGCCGATATGGGGGGCTTGTGCTCGCTTGAGCCGGGCGCGGAGCGCCTGATCACACCGCTGCCCGTCAATCACATGAACGCCATGGCCTGTTCATTTATGGCCATGGTCATGGCGGGGGGATGTATCATTCAACTTGACCGTTTTCACCCCTCAACCTGGTGGGCATCCGTGCGCAACACCCGCGCCACCATCCTCCATTATCTCGGTGTGATGCCCGCCATGCTGCTCAGCGCGCCGCCCGAGCCCCACGATGATTTCAGCACACAAATCAAATTCGGATTTGGCGCGGGCGTTGACCCCAAGCATCACGGCGCTTTTGAAGCGCGCTTCGGCTTTCCCCTGATCGAGGCCTGGGCGATGTCTGAAACCGGGGCGGGCGCCTGCATTGCCGCCAGCCATGAGCCCCGCCATGTGGGCACGCGCTGTTTTGGCCGCGCCTTGCCTGGCCTTGAAACACGGCTCGTGGATGAAGCGGGTGACGACGTGGCGCCTGGGGCGCCCGGAGAGCTTCTGGTGCGCCGGACCGGGCCAAACCCACGGCACTATTTCTTCAGCGGTTATTACAAAGACCCCCAGGCTACTGATGAGGCCTGGGCCGGAGGATGGTTTCACACCGGCGATGTGGTGCGCATTGACAAGGCCGGCTATTATTATTTTATCGACCGGCGAAAAAACATCACCCGGCGCAGCGGTGAAAACATCGCCGCGGTCGAAGTGGAAGGCGCTCTTTTGCAAAACCCGTGTGTCGCGAATTGTGCTGTGGCGCCGGTGCCTGACGAGATCCGGGGGGAGGAAGTGATGGCGCTGATCATGACGGGGAACGCGGAACAGGAGACCCGGGAGACGGCGGAAAACATCGCCGCCGCCTGCCTCAACGCCCTCGCTTATCACAAGGCGCCCGGCTACATTGCATTTGTTGACGCCCTGCCCATGACGGGATCTCAGAAAGTTCAGCGCGGCCACGTAAAGGAAATCTGCCGCGCCCTAGCCGCGCGCGGAGCGTGCTATGACGTGACAACCCTGAAGAGCCGCGCACGGCACAAGCAGAAAGGCGCGCGGGCGTGATGAGATCAAAACCGCAATCTTACGAAGGTGTGGCCCTTGTGGCCCCGGTGAGCGTGCCCTATGTGCGCCATTCGGACCACGGCGCCGCGTATTTCATCGGCCGGGCGCTCAAAGCACTAATCGATGCGACGGGTCTGGAAAAATCAGACGTGGACGGATTGGCCGTCGCCAGCTTTTCTCTGGCGCCCGACAGCGCGGTGGCGCTCAGCGAGCATTTTGGGTTGCGCCCGCGTTTTCTGGAACATGTCCCCATGGGCGGCGCCAGCGGCATTGTGTCCTTGCGCCGTGCGGCCCGCGCTGTGCAAGCGGGGGATGCGGATGTGGTGGCATGCATTGGCGGCGACACTCTGGCCAAAGATGGGTTTGCCGATCTCATTGCCAATTTCAGCCGTTTTTCAACAGACGCCATCATCCCTTACGGAGCGGCGGGACCCAATGGCGTTTTTGCCGGCATCACGCAAAACTATATGGCGCGCTATAGCGTCACCCGTGAGGACTTTGGCCGCATCTGCCTCTCGCAGCGCCGTAACGCGCAAAGCTTCCCCCACGCCCTTTTGCAAAAACCCCTCACCATGGAAGACTATCTGAATGCCCGGCCCATTGCCGGCCCTTTGCACCTTTTTGATTGCGTGATGCCCTGTGCCGGGGCGGACGGCTTTCTGGTGATGTCCAGCGTGCGCGCCAAAAAACTGGGGCTTGCCTTTGCCGAAATTCTAAGCGCCGCGGAATTGCACAACGCCGACCCGGAAGATCCCGTCGCAACGCAGGGCGGTTGGGCGCAATACCGCGATACGCTGTATGAGGCGGCGGGGCGCGGCCCGCAGGAGATGGATTTTCTTCAGACCTATGACGATTACCCGGTGATCGTGATGATGCAGATTGAAGATTTAGGCTTTTGCGCCAAGGGTGCGGCGGCGCGTTTTGTGCGCGAAACCTCTCTTGATGTGGAGGGCGGCGGATTGCCCCACAACACGTCCGGCGGCCAGCTTTCGCGCGGACAAGCGGGCGCTGCGGGCGGTTTTCTCGGGCTTGTCGAAGGTCTGCGCCAGGTGACCGGGCAAGCTTTAGGGGCCGCAATTCCCAATGCCCGCACGGGTCTCGTGAGCGGCTATGGCATGGTGAATTACGACCGTTGCCTCGCCACCGCCGCCGCCGTCATCGCGCGGGGCACGCCATGAACCCCGCCTCCAAACCACCGTCCGCCCGCACGCCCCTGTGGGCCGCGATCACCAAAGCGGCGCGCGAGAAGCGCTTCGTTCTTCAGGTGTGCGGCGCGTGCGGCGCCGTGCAATATCCACCCCGCGAAGTCTGCTTCTCCTGCCTGTCGGAGACACTTGACTGGTGCGAAGTTAATCCGCAAGGGATCGTCTTGACGTGTACGGATCTTCATGCATCCATCAATCCCTTTTTTCAAAGCCATGTACCGTGGTATACCGGCATGATACAATTGGCATGCGGGCCGCGCCTCTTGGCCCATCTGGCGCCCGGCGCGCGCGATGTCGGATGCAAGGTGACGGTGATCGCCCGTCTCGACTCGTCCGGTCAGGGGGTATTTATCGCTGTACCGCGCAACACCGCCACACCGCTGGAAGATGTTGATTTTACCGCTCTTCTGGCCGAACACAAAATCAAGGGAGAAACGTTATGACCGAAGAGCAGGACAATGGCGCCGCGCTCGTCACCGGCGGCTCCACCGGAATCGGTGAAGCCATTTGCCGGCGCCTGCTGGACGCCGGCTATGACGTCATCTCCCTGGCGCGCCGGGCCGCACCCTTCAGCCATGACCGCCTGACCTCTGTGGAGGTCGATCTTGCCGACCGCAATGCGACGCGCCAAGCGGCGCGCGATATCTGTGCACAGAAGAACATCCTCAACATCGTGCACAATGCCGGTGTGATCCGGCCTGCCTTGCTGCAAGACGTTAAACTTGAAGACCTTGATTACCTCACAAATCTTCATCTCGCCGCCGCCCTCATCATCGCGCAGGAAGCGCTTCCCGCCATGAAAAATTCTGGCTTTGGCCGCATCGTCAACATCTCTTCCCGTGCCGCCCTTGGCCTTGAAACACGCTCAATTTATTCCGCCACGAAATCTGGCATGCTGGGGATGACGCGCACCTGGGCCCTGGAATTGGCGCCATCGGGCATCACCGTCAACGCGGTCTCCCCCGGCCCCATTGTCACCGATATGTTTCACGAACTGATCCCCGAAGACAGCCCGAAGAAAACGTCTCTGGCGGGGTCTATCCCGGTGCGGCGGCTCGGCACGGCGGACGACGTGGCGCGCGCGGTGATGTTTTTTCTTGCGCCCTCCAGTGATTTTATCACCGGTCAGAATCTCTTTGTGTGCGGCGGAACCAGCATCGCTTCCCTGGCGCTTTAAACGCCCCCGCTATTCATAGGGTGAGCGGATGAGGTTTTTCTGTATAAACCGCAATACATGATTAAGCTCTTTAATCTCGGAACTCTCAAGGCCATCAAAAGACCGCTCGAAAATTTTACCGGAGACTTTTTTCACTTTTTTCAGGGCCGCACGTCCCTCTTTGGTGAGAAATACTTCCGTGACGCGGTTGTCCGCCATGCGCGGCGCGCAGCGCACCAGACCCTCCTTCTGCATGCGCTGGACGATGCGCGTGATGGTCGGCAGTTTCATCACCGCTTTGTCCGCAATGCCGCTGACGCTGCACGGGTTTTGGTCGCCCAGAATCATCAAAACGCGCCAACGGGGAGGGTCCATATCGATCGATTTCAGAACCGAACTCATGGCATGGCTGTAGGTTGACCATGCCTGCGCCATCAAGAAAAAGGGATAGTCATCCAATTCAAAATGCGGGGACGCAGGGTGGCCTGTCTTTTTCGTTTTTTTTTGCAGGGGCGGCAAGGGGGTGCTATCCTCAATAATGAAAAAAGGGGAACCTGAACACAATATGCCGGACTATTACTTGAATATTCAAGTGAATTTTGTTATAATTTGCCCGCTTCATGGACTTCCGCCGCTGGAGAAGGAAGAATGTCACACACCCAGACCATAGACATTGATTCTTTGCTGCACAAAGACGGCGTGCACCGCCGGGTCTACACGGATCCCGACATTTTCGATCTGGAGATGGACCGCCTCTGGCACCGCACCTGGATTTATGTCGGACATGAAAGCCAGGTGAAAAACCCCGGTGATTATTTTGCCACCACGATCGGACGGCAACCGGTGATCCTGGTGCGTCATAAAGACGGCGCGATTCATGTTCTTTATAACCGCTGCGCACACAAAGGCGCCGAGCTGGTGGGCGATACATCCGGGTGCGTCAAAGCCTTTCGCTGCGGCTACCATGGATGGCGGTTTGATACGGACGGCACGCTGCTCACCATTCCTCTTGAGGATGGCTACAAGAACACCGGTTTTTGCCGTGGCAACCCGGACGTCAATGTCCAAAAAGTGCCGCGTTATGCCTCTTATCGCGGCTTTGTTTTCGCCAGTCTCAGCCCGCAAGGGCCTGATTTAAAGACCTGGCTGGGCGGCGTTGCCTCCTCCATCGACAATATGGTCGAGCGCGCGCCGGAAGGGGAGTTGGAAATCACCGGCGGCGTGTTGCGCTATGTGCATGATTCCAACTGGAAGTTTTTTGTCGAAAACCTCAACGATCTGATGCACCCCATGGTGACCCATCAATCATCCAGCCAAACGGCGCGTATCGTGGCCCGGCGTCTGATGGCCAAGGATGACCAGGTGCCCTGGGCGGTGGAAATTTTCAGCCCGTTCAGCAACAAATATTCGTTCTTTGAAGAGATGGGCCTGCACGCCTTCGCGCACGGACATTCCTATTCCGGCGGCAAAATTTCGATTCACTCAGCTTATTCCGATATTCCCGGCTATGTCGAAGCGCTGGAAGAGGCCTACGGCACAGACAAAACTCTCGAAATATTTTCCGAGAACCGGCACAATACCGTGTTTTATCCCAGCGCCACCATCAAAGGCCCCATTCAGACCATGCGGGTGGTCAAACCTTTGGCGGTCGACAAAACCCTGATCGAATCCTGGACCTTCCGCCTCAAAGGCGCGCCCGAAGCCATGACCCAACGCTCCATCCTCTATTGCACGCTGATCAATTCATCCGCCAATCTGGTGGGTCCCGATGATTACGAAGTCTATCACCGCCTGCAACAGGGTCTTCAAGCAGAGGGCGCCGATTGGGTCAGCATGCACCGTCATATGGGCGAAGAAACGGTCAGCGCCGACGGTACGATTGAGGCGGAAGGCACAAACGACATCGTGTTCCGCAATCAGTTCAAAGCCTGGAAGCACTATATGACGGCGGAAGGCGGCTGAACCCATGACCCGGATCGCTTCACCCCATCAACCCCTGCCCAATCTTGATGCGCGCATGGCCGAGAAATTTCTCTACCACGAAGCGCGCCTGCTGGACGAAAAAAACTGGAAAGAATGGGATGCGCTTTTCACCCAAGACGGCACTTATTGGATGCCTGCAAGTGCCGATCAGCCGGACCCCCTGAATTACGTTTCACTCGTCTATGAGAACAAATTACTCCGCGCCGTGCGGATCGAACGGTTCGACAATGAGAACGCCCACTCATTGCAACCCATGCCGCGCAGCGTTCATCTCGTCTCCAACGTCATGATTGACGCCTATGACGATCAGACCGGGGCGTGTATCGTGAGTTCGCGCTTTGTGGTTTTCGAATACCGCCGCGATGAGCAGCGCATTTATGGCGGCGATTATGTGCACGACCTCATCTTCGACGGCGTGAGCTTCAAGATCTCACAAAAACGCGTCAATCTGGTAAATTGCGAAAGCGCACTCGATAACATCAATATTTACTTATAAAAACAAACGCCAATAGGGAGGCAAGAATGTCATCAGCTCAAAACACACTAGCCGATATGGTCGGCGCACTTGCGAGCGGCAACATTCGCGTTGTCGATCTCAGCCAGTCCCTGGGTCCGGACACACCGGTGATCAGCCTGCCGCCGGAAGTCGGCAAGAACTCACCGCCTTTGAGCATTGAGCGCATCTCTGCGTTTGATGACGATGGGCCCGCCTGGTACTGGAATGTATTGACTTTGGGAGAGCACACCGGCACGCATTTCGATGCGCCCAATCACTGGATCACCGGCAAGGATTATGCCGATGGCGGCACCGACACCATTTCCCCCCAACGCTTCGTCGGTCCGGCCTGCGTGTTGGATTTTTCATCCGAGACGGCTGCCGATCCGGATTTTCTTCTGACCACGGACCATATATTGGCGTGGGAAGAAAAACACGGAAAAATTCCGGCAGGCGCCTGGATCTTGATGCGCACCGACTGGTCGAAACGCACCGATCCGCAGGAATTTCTCAATGTCGACGAGACCGGGCCGCACTCGCCAGGCCCGCGCCTTGATGCAGTTGAGTTTCTGGCCCGTGAGCGCGATGTATTGGGCTTTGGCGTTGAGACCGTCGGCACCGATGCGGGTCAAGCCGGCATGTTCGAGCCGCCCTTCCCGTGTCACACCACCATGCACGGTGCCAACAAATTCGGGCTTGCCAGCCTTACCCAGCTCGATACCCTGCCGCCCACCGGCGCCGTGGTGATTGCCGCACCGTTGAAAATTATCAACGGATCGGGCTCGCCTGTGCGGGTACTGGCGCTGGTTCCCGGACAATAACAACCGGTTAAACACCCGACCACAGGATCACAGCACATGGCTGAACGCTCTTTCGCCAAATAAGTTCTGTCTTTGCGCCTTGGGCAAGGCGAAGATTTTCGCGGTGAGGGCATTCTCGCCGTCACCAAGGCGCTGTTGCAAGCGGGCGTGTCTTATGTCGGCGGTTATCAGGGCGCCCCGATCTCGCACCTGATGGACGTGCTGTCGGACGCTGAAGAAATTCTGACCGAACTCGGCGTGCACTTTGAGACCAGCGCCAGCGAGGCCAGCGCCGCGGCGATGCTGGCGGCTTCCGTCAACTATCCCTTGCGCGGCGCCGTCACCTGGAAATCAACCGTCGGCACCAATGTTGCCTCCGACGCTCTGGCCAATGTCTCATCGGGCGGCGTCACCGGCGGCGCGCTCATCATCATCGGCGAGGATTACGGCGAGGGTGCCTCCATCATGCAGGAGCGCAGCCACGCCTTCGCCATGAAGTCGCAGATCTGGCTGCTCGACCCCCGGCCCAACCTCACCAGCATCGTGGAGGCCGTTGAGAAGGGTTTTGAACTCTCCGAAGCCTCCCACACGCCGGTCATGCTGGAATTGCGCATCCGCACCTGCCATGTCTTTGGTCATTTTAAAGCCAAAGACAACAAGCGGCCGGACTTCACCTTAAAAGACGCCATGGAAAACCCCCAGCGCCAGACCGAACGGATCGTCTTGCCACCGGCGAATTTTCTCCACGAGCAGGAAAAAATCAAAGAGCGCTGGCCCGCCGCTATTGAGTTCATCAAACAGAACAGGCTGAATGAATTCATGGGCGGGACAACGGGTGACAAAGGCATCATTGTCCAGGGCGGGCTTTACAACACACTGATCCGCGCGCTCGATCTTCTGGGTCTGTCGGACAGTTTCGGCAACACTCAAATTCCGATCTATGTCCTGAACGTCACCTATCCCCTGATCCCTGAGGAGATCACCGGTTTTTGCGCCGACAAAAAATCCGTGCTTATCGTTGAAGAAGGCCAGCCCGACTATATTGAACAGGCGCTCAACACCATATTGCGCCGCGCCGATCTGCAAACAAAAATCAGCGGCAAGGATGTGTTGCCCATGGCGGGGGAATATACTGGCGAGGTGCTCAAGAACGGTTTGAAGAAATTCTTCAACCTGAGCGGAACCAGTCACGCCAACGCATTGCCCGCCGTGCAAGCACTCAGGTCAACGCTCCCCCCCCGTCCGGCAGGCTTTTGCACAGGCTGCCCCGAGCGCCCCGTGTTCACAGCGATGAAACTGATTGAGCGGGAACTGGGGCCCTTCCATGTCAGTTGCGACATCGGTTGCCATCTCTTCTCTATTCTGCCGCCCTTTAACATCGGCAACACCACCATGGGTTATGGTTTGGGGGCGGCCGGCGCTTCTGCTTTCACGGCGCCGTCCAACAAACGCGCCATTGCCATTATGGGCGATGGCGGCTTCTGGCATAACGGCCTCACCAGCGGTGTCGGCAATGCGGTGTTCAACGGAAGCGACAATTTGTTGATGATCGTGGACAACGGCTATTCCGCCGCCACGGGCGGGCAGGATATTCTGTCCTCGCGCAGCACTGCCACGACGCGCAGCACGCGCCACCGGATCGAGGATGCGGTGCGGGGGCTGGGCGTCACATGGCTGCGCCGCGTCCACACCTATGATCTGAGCGATATGGTGGACAATTTGCGCGCCGCGCTGACCACAAAGGAAAAAGGGCCAAAGGTTCTGATCGCGCAATCGGAATGCCAGCTCAACCGGCAGCGCCGCCTCAGGCCCCTTATCCGCAAAATGCTCAAAGAGGGCCGGCGCGTGGTGCGCGAACAGTTCGGCGTCGATGCTGAGACCTGCACAGGGGATCATTCCTGCATCCGCTTGTCAGGCTGCCCGTCGCTGACCATCCAGGAAAACCCCGACCCTTTGAGACAGGACCCGGTAGCCTATGTCGATAATTCCTGCGTCGGCTGCGGCCATTGCGGCGAAGTGGCTGACGTCGCCATATTATGCCCATCTTTCTACAAGGCAGAGATTATCTCCAACCCATCGCGCTGGGATATAATCAGCAACAGGACCCGACACTGGGTCATTGGTTTTTTGCAAAGACGGCAGGAAAATAACATCCGCCTACGAACTGAAATGTCATGACAGCTCAGGAACGCCCCAGACCTCTTTCCATCGCCATCGCCGCTCTGGGCGGACAAGGTGGCGGCGTGCTGTCCAACTGGATTGTCGATCTGGCGGGCCATGCGGGATATCTCGCACAATACACGTCTGTACCGGGTGTGGCCCAGCGCACCGGCGCGACGATCTATTACATTGAAATTTTTCCTAAAGACAAAGTCACCGGACCCGAACCGGTTTTTGCGCTGACCCCCGTGCCCGGCGACGTCGATATCGTGATTGCCGCGGAATGGATGGAGGCGGGCCGGGCGATTCAACGGGGCTTTGTCACGCCGGATTTGACCACACTGATCGCGTCGACTCATAGGGTCTATGCGATATCGGAAAAATCCGCCATGGGACAGGGCATGACGGACGCCGCACACGTCCAGGAAGCGGCGCAGACCAGCGCGCGCTGTCTGGTGCATTTTGATATGATGCAGGCCGCGCAAGCCACGGGCAGCGTGATCAGCGCCATATTGCTGGGCGCGCTGGCAGGCGTGCACGCACTGCCCTTTGACAAAACTCTTTTCGAAGAAACCATCACCCGCAGCGGCATCGCGGTGGAAAGCAATCTGGCCGGTTTTCGGCAGGGCTATCGTCTGGCCCGCGCCAGACTTGAACAGACAACCAAAACCAACGCGCGCTCCGCGCCCCCCGCAGACCACGGCGCGGCGCCCGGGCGTCACCGGCTTTGCCAAAAAGTGGACCAGATTTTCCCCGAACCCTGCCGCGAAGTGATCACCGCCGGGCTGGAGCGGTGCCTTGACTATCAGGATACAGCCTATGGCGCGTCTTATCTGGAAATACTGCAAGACATCCTGGCGCTTGACGATGCCGGGCAAGGCCATCGTCTCACGCGGGAAACGGGCCGTCATCTGGCGCTGTGGATGAGTTATGAAGACACCATCCGCGTGGCCGATATAAAAATCCGCCGGAAGCGCTTTGATCACATCCGCATGGAAACAGCCGCCACGGCGTCCCATGTGGTGCATGTGGTGGATTACGTGCACCCCCGCGTGGAGGAAATTTGCGATACGCTCCCCGCGCCCCTCGGCCGCGCGCTTGTGAACGCGCCGAGGCTCAAAAAATGGCTGGGACGGCGGCTCAAAAAAGGCCGGCGCATCCACACGAGCAAGCTCTCCGGCTTCCTTTTGTTTTATATGATTGCCGCTCTGCGGCGCTGGCGCCGCCGCACGTATCGCTATGCGGTCGAGCAGGCGCGCATCGCATCCTGGCTTGAACGGATAAAAAAGACGGCCACCCGCGATTATGACCTGGCGGTGGAAATCGCCGCCTGCCAGAATCTGGTCAAAGGCTATGGCGACACCCACGCGCGGGGTCTGAAAAACTTTTCATTGATCATGGATGCGCTGGATGCAGCAGCGCCCGAGAAGGAAAACGCCGCTTTGGTGCGCGTTTTGCGCGACGCGGCACTGGCTGATGACGCAGGCACAACATTGCAATCGGAACTGGATCGCCTCAAGTGCGCTTAGAGACTTTCCGCACAAAGCATGCCCCGCGGGCGCCAGCCGGGATCTGGAATGGCGCTCAGATGATATTCTGTCCCACAGCCTAGACCGTATCCTTGGTGATCCATTTTGCCGACTTTGGCGGAACGTAAGCGGCAAAAGCATCAAGGAGCGCTTGCCCGTCCCGTTCTACAATCAGCATGTCGCGGTGCAAGGGGCGCAAAAACTTTTCATCGCGCACCCGATCCAGAAACGCGATCAACTGATCGAAAAAACCCGCCACATTGAGCAAGGCGCAAGGCTTGGGGTGAACCCCCAATT
>Ga0114931_10002675_pt1 | contig 22620 bp, 21 predicted proteins | sample 2SBtaG_FD_89579 | JGI IMG/M metagenome (GOLD analysis project Ga0114931, IMG submission 89579) | Deep subsurface microbial communities from Kolumbo volcano to uncover new lineages of life (NeLLi) - 2SBTROV14_V59a metaG | ecosystem: Environmental > Aquatic > Marine > Volcanic | place: Kolumbo... | reverse complement strand
GCGGCGATGATTCCCCACAGCGGGTCGGTCTGCAGCGGAACACCGATCCCATAGACGGTCACAAGAATGATCAGGATTTCGCCACTGATGAGAAGATTGCGCAGGACGAACAGCCAGTGGAGGTTTCGTCTTGCCGCATTGGATGACTCGAGGGGTATATCCAGCATGTTCGGGCCTGTCAGCAATGTCTTCATCCTGCTTGTCAGGGGCGTTTTCATCAAGTGCGACAATTTGTCACATTCTAAAGTTCAGCACCAAGGGCTATGATTAACACCAAGGTAATTGCTCATTACCCCCAAGTCTCGCATTGATTTAGCGTGCGATTCTTTCCTCCTCATTTGCAGGGAGACCTCTCCCTGCAAATTTTTCTTTCGGCCGCTGGATTTCCAATCACCGTCTGCCCCCCCAAGAAGCGCCGCCAATCCAGCTATCTATAGCAGCCTTGCTGGCAATCCAGCCCACTCAAGGAAAAACAACACCCCGGCAATGTTTTCTTCAGGCGACTCACGCCACGCGGGATTTGCTCGAGTGCGACAATTTGTCGCATTCAAATCAAAACACTTCACTGCTATTATTAACATCGTTCGGCAGACAAACCGAACAGAATATTGCATGACAGTAGTGCAATACTCCTCCTCTTTGACAGCAGGGCTCCTGCCCTGCTGTTTTTTTTGGGGTCACAGGTTGGGGTCACAGGTTGCATTCATCAGCACATCACCCTGCGCTTAAAGATGACCCGCAGGATCCTGCTCGCAGAGCCGCCATGCCCTGGCCAACACGGCAACCATCAGCCCCCCTGCCTGATCAGCCGAGACCCCATACGCCAAAATACCATCACGATGACCACCCATCACGACGACATCGCTCTCAGGTTTTCTCCTCACCCATTCGGAGACCGCCTCTGCCATGGCAGGAGTCCCATAATCTATTCCCCGGGGCGTCATGGGCAAATCGAGCGCTCCGGCCATTTTCCAGATTTCCTGGCAATGACCATGCAGCACCACCTTGACTTTGGACGATGCCCGATAGACCGCCGCATGGGTCAATGCTTCGGAAGAGGGGTGCGAAACACCGGCAGCAACGATGAGATTGGCGCTGGGATCAGCCTCAATGACCAAAGCGTAATCCTCAGGCAGAAGATGCTCGCGCCCCCCGGTCTGGGTGGCGCTGATGACAAATCCATTTGCGACCCTTTCGCTGACATTACCATAGCCAAGCCCGCCATAAAGGCGGCGGTCCTGACCGATCAAACGCAACCGGAACAATATCTTCCGCCAGGCATTCAGGTCAGGGTAACCTTCCCAACTCGGCGGTTGGGCAAGAGTAAATTGGAGCCGGTATTTGACGACCCCTTCCCGGCTGGAGGCAAAATGGCTCATTTAATTCCCCGGACTTGACTGTAACCATAAATAAGATATGCTGATCCGTTAATTTATCGGTGCGCATCTGGCTTTGTGGCGCTGGGATGCCAAGTTATATCCCTGGCAAGACATTTGTGCGACTTCAAATATAACATAGACTTAATAGATCACACGCGAATGTGGCGGAACTGGTAGACGCGCTGGATTTAGGTTCCAGTGGGGCAACCCGTGAGAGTTCGAGTCTCTCCATTCGCACCACCCAAGCTCGGATTGCTGCCTACTCATTGCCATCCAGATACATCTTCAACCCATCTTCGAATTAGCGTTTTGAGGTAATCAAACTATGCAGATTTCTGTCGAAAACACGTCCGACATCGGCCGCAAGCTGACCGTGGAGGTTCCAGAAGAAAAGATCCAGGCGGAAATGGACACCCGCCTGAAAAAACTGGCCAGGCAGATCAAGCTCGACGGTTTTCGACCCGGTAAGGCACCGGCACGTGTGATCCGGCAACGCTTCGGTCAACAAGTCCGCCAGGAGGTCATTTCCGATCTCATCGATTCCAGTTTCAGGGAAGCGATTGAGGAACACCAACTGAAACCTGCCAGCGAACCCCAGCTCACCCCCACCCAAATGAACGAAGGCCAAGGGTTGTCCTACGAAGTCGAATTCGAGGTGTACCCCGAAATCGAGCTTGCCGCCATCGAAGAACTGGAGATCACCAGGCCGGCGTGTGAAATCACCGCTAAGGATATCGAAACCATGATCGAACGTCTCAGAGAACAGAAAAAACTTTGGACGGAAGTAGACCGGCCAGCGCAACAAGGCGACCGTGTCACCATCACCTTTGAAGGCATGGTCGAGGGGGAACCGGTAGGTGAAGGCAAAACCGAACATTTCGAAGTGGAATTGGGCAGTGGCCGCATGATTCCCGGCTTCGAGGATCATTTGACTGGCGCCAAAGCCGGTGATCACAGGGAATTTGAAGCGACGTTTCCGGAGGATTATCACGAAGAGAAGCTGGCTGGAAAAACCGCCCAGTTCAAAGTCGATGTGGAAAAGGTGGAGGAAGGCCGGTTACCCGAGATCGATGCCGAGTTCATCCGGGAATACGGAGTGGAAAGTGGCGACCTGGAAGAATTCCGCAACGAAATCAAAGCCAATATGCAACGCCAGCTGCAAAAGGCACTCAGGGAAAGGCTCCAGGTCGAGGTTTTCGATCAGTTGTATGAACACAACCCCATTTCCGTGCCGGAGGGTCTGATCAGACAGGAGATACAACACTTGCTGGAACCTCTGGGAGATGCCTTGAAACAGAATCCTGACCTGCTCAAACAACTCCCCCTTGACAACATCAAAGAGAGCGCCAGAAAACGCGTGGCCCTGGGCCTCCTCCTCGCTCACATCGTCAAGACCCAGGAGATCAAACCTGATCCGGAGAAGGTCCGTCAGGCCGTCGAGGAATTGGCGGAAAACTATGAAGACCCGCAGGAAGTCATCGAATGGTATTACGCCAATCCGGAACAATTGGCACAGATTGAAAGTCAAGTCTCTGAACAGATGGTCGTTGACTGGATCCTCGAGCGAGCCAAGGTCAGCGAAGAAACCATCACTTTTGATGATCTCGTTAAACAGCAACAGGCGGCCTGAATATCATGCAAGACACCCTCGAACTCTACAACCAACTGGTTCCCGTCGTCGTAGAACAAACGGCCCGGGGAGAACGCGCCTTCGACATCTACTCCCGCCTTCTCAAAGAAAGAGTGATCTTCCTGGTGGGGCCGGTGGAAGACCATATGGCCAACCTGATCGTCGCCCAGCTGCTGTTTCTTGAATCCGATAATCCAGACAAGGACATTCATCTTTACATCAACTCCCCCGGCGGCGTCGTCACCTCCGGCCTGGCAATCTACGACACCATGCAATTCATCCAGCCTGACGTCAGCACCATGTGCATCGGCCAGGCGGCCAGCATGGGGGCATTGCTCCTGGCTGGTGGCGCCGCAAACAAACGTTATGCCCTTCCCCATTCCCGAGTCATGATCCATCAACCGCTGGGGGGCTTCCAGGGGCAGGCCAGCGACATCGACATTCATGCCCGCGAAATCCTGCAAACCCGCGAACGGCTCAACCGGATCCTTTCCAGGCATACCGGTCAATCGCTGGAAAAGATTCAACAGGATACCGACCGGGATAATTTCATGGGAAGCAACGAAGCATTGGAATATGGGCTGATCGACAAGGTCCTGAGCAGCCGGGACAAACTTCAGGCGGAATAGATCACCCCCAGGCTGGGGTGGCTCGAGGTTTATCCATGAAGCCATCCAATGGCACCAGCACGAGCGACGACCTCCAGGGCATGAGTTTGGCAATTTCGCCAATACGGTTTATGCTGATAGCATCCGTCCCTGAAAGGTACGTGATGTCCGAAATCAAGTCTGTACTCTTTGAGGTAATTTATGAGCGACGGCAAGGGCAGCAAGGACAGAGATGGGAAACTGCTTTATTGTTCCTTTTGCGGCAAGAGCCAGCACGAGGTCAGAAAGCTGATCGCCGGCCCATCGGTATTCATCTGCGACGAGTGTGTCGACCTTTGCAATGACATCATCCGTGAGGAATTGCAGGACACCTTGGGGAATGGTGAGGACCGCCTTCCCAAACCCAAGGAGATCAAGTCTGTTCTCGATGAATACGTCATCGGCCAGGAGGAAGCGAAAAAGGTCTTGTCGGTGGCTGTTTACAACCACTATAAGCGCCTCCGCTCCCAAAACAAAAAGAACGACGTCGAACTGGCCAAGAGCAACATCCTGCTTATCGGCCCCACGGGTTCTGGCAAGACCCTGCTGGCCGAGACCCTGGCCAGACTCCTGGATGTCCCCTTCACCATCGCCGACGCAACCACCTTGACCGAAGCCGGCTATGTGGGGGAAGACGTCGAAAACATCATCCAGAAACTGCTTCAAAAATGTGATTACGACGTCGACAAAGCCGAATCCGGGATCGTCTATATCGACGAGATCGACAAAATCTCCCGCAAGGCCGACAACCCTTCCATCACCCGCGACGTGTCTGGTGAAGGTGTGCAACAAGCGTTGCTGAAGCTGATCGAAGGGACCATTGCGTCGGTTCCCCCCCAGGGAGGACGCAAACATCCCCAGCAGGAATTCCTCCAGGTGGACACGGGCAATATCCTTTTCATCTGCGGTGGGGCATTCGCAGGCCTGGAGAAAGTCATCCGCCAACGTTCCGAAAAGGGCGGGATCGGTTTCTCCGCCGAAGTCAAACCCAAGGAAAACTCCAGTAACGTGGGGGATATCCTCGCCAAAGTCGAGGCGGAGGACCTGATCCGGTATGGACTGATACCCGAATTCGTCGGCCGGCTCCCGGTCGTCGCCACCCTCAAGGAACTGGACGAAAATGCCCTGGTACAGATTCTTACCGAGCCCAAGAATGCCCTCGTCAAACAATACAAGCGCTTGTTCGAGATGGAAGACTGCGAGCTGGAGATCCGCGATGATGCTCTGCTTGCCATTGCGAGAAAAGCGATGGAGCGCAAAACCGGCGCCCGGGGGCTGCGCACCATTCTCGAGCATGTACTCCTGGATATCATGTATGAACTCCCCTCGAGTGAAAACATCACCAAGGTGGTCATCGACGAAAGTGTGATCAACGGCAACGCCAAACCTTATCTCATCTATGAAAACAACGAGAAGCAGAGAGCTTCCTCCGAATAACCCCTGTTCCCGTCATGCCCGGACCGGACACTCCGGCCCGGGTCCACTGACAGTCGCTCATAGATTTGACGCACATCCCTCCCAACGGACAACATTGAACAACTTAAGCTCACACCACTCAAAAGACTTGTAATCCGTTCCGGCATTACCCATATTTATAAGACATCCCATTCAAAATACCCTTTCACAACCAACGATTTTCTATGGCCACAAATAACTATATCCCTGTATTGCCTCTGAGAGATGTGGTGGTTTATCCACATATGGTGATCCCCCTGTTCGTAGGCAGACAAAAGTCCATCGAGGCCCTGGATGCCGCGATGCGAAGCAACAAACAGATTTTCCTGGTGGCCCAGAAGGACGCCGAGCAGGACGATCCGGGTTTTAACGATATTTATCGGATCGGGACCCTGGCGACGATTCTGCAGCTGCTGAAACTGCCTGATGGCACTGTCAAGGTGTTGGTGGAAGGCAATCAGCGCAGCCGGGTCGAGGACCTGGATGAAATCGAAGGGACCTTCGTCGCCCACGCCATTCCTTTACTGGACCACTGCAGTTGCAGTGATCAGGAACTGGACGTCCTGATGCGTACCGCAATCGCCACCTTCGACCAGTACGTCAAGCTCAACAAGCGCATTCCGCCGGAGGTCCTCAATTCCCTCAGCGGTATCGACGAACCCGGTCGGCTCGCCGATACCATCGCTGCCCACATGACTCTCAAACTGGAGGAAAAACAGGCGATTCTGGAGATCGCCGACGTCTCCGCCCGGCTGGAAAAGCTGATTCTGCTGATGGAAGGCGAAGTGGACATCCTGGAGATGGAGAAACGCATCCGCGGCCGGGTCAAACAGCAGATGGAGAAGAACCAGCGGGAATACTATCTCAACGAGCAGATGAAGGCGATCCAGAAGGAATTGGGAGAGCTGGACGATGCCCCCAATGAGATTGAGGAGCTGGCGCAGAAGATCGCCAAGGCCGGCATGTCCAAGGAAGCCAGAACCAAGGCGGAAGCCGAACTCAACAAGCTGAAGATGATGTCGCCGATGTCGGCCGAAGCCACGGTGGTCCGCAACTATATCGACTGGATGGTCAGCCTGCCGTGGAAGAAACGCACCAAGGTCAGCGACGATCTGAAGAACGCCCAGGAAATCCTAGACACCGACCACTATGGCCTGGAAAAGGTCAAGGAGCGTATCCTCGAGTACTTGGCAGTACAGCAGCGGGTCAAAAAGATGAAAGGCCCCATCCTGTGCCTGGTCGGGCCTCCGGGAGTCGGCAAGACCTCTCTTGGTCAGTCCATCGCCCGCGCCACCAATCGCAAATACGTGCGCATGGCTCTGGGCGGAGTTCGTGACGAAGCCGAGATCCGTGGCCACCGCCGCACCTACATCGGCTCCATGCCCGGCAAGATCGTTCAGAATCTCACCAAGGTCAAGACCCGCAATCCGGTCTTCATGCTCGACAAGATCGACAAGATGGCGATGGATTTTCGCGGTGATCCCGCTTCGGCATTACTCGAGGTCCTCGACCCCGAGCAGAACAGCACCTTCAATGACCATTACCTGGAGGTCGATTTTGATCTTTCCGATGTGATGTTCATCGCCACCGCCAATACCCTGAACATCCCCCCTGCCCTCCTCGACCGGATGGAAGTCATCCGCCTGCCGGGGTATACTGAAGAAGAGAAAGTCAACATCGGCAAACGGCACCTGATCCCGAAACAGGTGAAAAACAACGGACTGCTGCCGGACGAGATCCATCTCAGTGAAGGTTCGATACGCGACATCATCCGTCACTATACCCGTGAGGCGGGTGTCAGGAATCTCGAGCGTGAGATTGCCAGCCTGTGCCGCAAAGTGGTCAAGAACCTGCAGACGAAATCGGTCAAACCACCGGTGCGGATCACTTCCCGCAACCTCGAGAAATACCTCGGAGTGCCCCGCTTCCGCTATGGACGTGCCGAGGAAGCCAACCAGATCGGACAGGTCACCGGGCTTGCCTGGACCGAGGTCGGCGGGGAGTTGCTCACCATCGAAGCGGTCGTGGTACCCGGCAAGGGCAGGCAGATCTATACCGGCAAACTGGGCGAGGTCATGCAGGAATCCATCCAGGCCGCCCTGACCGTGGTTCGGAGCCGTTCCGAAGTGCTCGGCATCAACCCGGACTTCTACCATAGTCGGGATGTCCACATCCATGTGCCGGAAGGGGCCACACCCAAGGATGGTCCCAGTGCCGGCATCGGTATGTGCACCGCCCTGGTTTCCACCCTGACCGGAATTCCGGTCCGCTGCGATGTCGCCATGACCGGAGAAATCACCCTGCGGGGTGAGGTCCTACCTATCGGGGGACTCAAGGAAAAGCTGTTGGCGGCCCATCGTGGCGGCATCCGGACGGTAATCATTCCCCAGGAAAATGAGAAAGATCTGGCGGAAATTCCTGCCAACATCAAACAGAACCTGACCATCCTACCCGTCCGCTGGATTGATGAGGTCCTGGAACAATCGCTGGAATACCATCCGACCCCCCTTGAGGAACCCAAGCTCACGGAGGCGCCCACCAAATCCAAGTCCCGCGGGAAAGGAAGAACAACCGTCAAGGCCCATTGATTGGCAGCGGGACTCGATTTATAAGGCGGCCCTGAAGGCCGCCTTTTCCATCATCGGATGATGCCCAATGCAGCCAAACAAGCATTCAAAAACCTTTTCAAGGTGAGCAACTAATCACGTTAGACTAGGTATTTTCTTACAATGCAAGGCTCTATGCGGCTTGACGCCCTTTGGGGTGACTGCTATAAATAGCCAAAATTTGCACTGCGGGCCATTCGCGTTCAAATTTGTGGCAATCACAGCCTCATTGTCTTTAGACTCAGTCATGCGAATCAATTAGGGGGAACTTTATGAATAAATCACAATTAATCGATGCCATTGCCGACAAAGCCAACCTGACCAAGGCGGATGCATCAAGGGCTCTGGATGCTTTCATCGATACGGTCTCAGACGCTTTGAAGAAGGGAGACAACATCACTCTCATAGGTTTTGGTACTTTTGCCGTCAAGGAACGCCAGGAGCGTCAGGGCCGAAATCCACGTACCGGTGAACCGATGACCATCAAGGCAGCGAAAATTCCTGCATTCAAGGCTGGCAAAACACTAAAGGATGCAGTACAATAATCAGCTCAGTTGAGGGGGTGCTTAGCTCAGCTGGGAGAGCATCGCCCTTACAAGGCGAGGGTCGCAGGTTCAATCCCTGCAGCACCCACCAAATCAGGAGTGGTAGTTCAGTTGGTTAGAATACCGGCCTGTCACGCCGGGGGTCGCGGGTTCGAGTCCCGTCCACTCCGCCAAATTCCACAGACCCCGCATCAGCGGGGTTTTTTGTGTCCGCAAACGACCGGTAGACATCATTATGTTGCAGACAATCAGAGACAAAGCCCAAGGAATCTTTGCCTGGATCATCCTGATCCTGATTATCATTCCCTTTGCCCTTTGGGGAATTCAGAATTACTTCGATACCGGCAAGGAAAAGCCCATTGCTGTGGTCGGTGACCATGAATTCTTCGAAAACGACCTGCTTCGCCTATATGACCAACAGTTCGCCCGCTTCCTGGAACAAGGCCGTAGCGAAAAGGAATTGAAACAAATGGCGCTGGACCGTCTCATCGATGACGAAGTGCTGCTCCAGGCCGCCATGGACAAGAACATGGCGGTCAGCCAGGGGCAGGTCGCGCAGTTCATTCGCAGCCTCCCGTTCTTTCAGACCAATGGGCACTTCGACGAGAAAAAGTACCACAGCCTGCTTTCCGCCCAGCACATGAGTTCGGCTCAGTTCGTCGCCCAGATCCAGCGTACCCTGCTATTGGAACAGCTGCGCAGGGGCATCACCGATACCAGCTTCGCCACTGACGCCGAAGTGGACCGATACTACAAATTACTCAAGCAAGCCCGCAAGATCGCCTATTTCATCCTCCCCTTGAATACCCAGGCCAGCCAGGTCAGCGAGGACGAAATACTAAATTACTATGACTCTCACCCGGATCGTTTCCAGACCCCTGAGAAAGTCTCGGTCGAGTACCTCAAGATCTCCATCGATCAGATTGCCAAAACCATCGAACCGTCCGAAGAGGCCCTGCGGCAATATTACCAGGAGCAACAACAGGCATTCACCACTCCGGAACAGCGTCATTTGCGACATATCCTGATCGCAGTCCCTGCTGGTGCGAGTGAGCAGCAGAAGCAGGAGGCACTTGAAAAGGCCAAGGAGATCCGGCAGAAACTGCTCGATGGGGGAGATTTTGCCAAACTGGCCAAGGAGTATTCCGAGGACCCCGGCTCCAGGTCCAAAGGCGGAGATCTGGGTCTGGTTCGCCGGGGGATGATGGAAAAGAACTTCGAACAGGCTGCTTTTTCGCTTCCCAAGGGGGAAATCTCAGAACCGCTGGAAACCCCCTTCGGCTATCACCTCATCGAGGTTACCGGGATCCAGCCCTCCAGGGTGAAACCTTTCGACGAGGTCAGGGGACAGGTTCTGGAAGCGGTACGGCGCCAGGAGGCCGAGAACCGGTTTTACCAACTGGGTGAGCGTCTGGCCCAACTGGCCTATGAAAACCCCCAGTCGCTGGAACCCGCGGCTGAGGCCCTGGGATTGAAAATCCAACAAAGCGGGCTTTTCACCCGCACCCAGGGAAAGGGGATAGCCGCCAACCCGAAGGTACGTGACAGCGCTTTCAGTGAGGATGTCCTCGCTGGCAACAACAGCGAACCCATCGAACTCGATGATGGGTCTGTGGTGGTGGTACGGGTGAAAGAGCATCAACCCTCCAAGCTCCGGCCCCTGAAAGAGGCCCATGAAGAAATCGCTACCCTGCTGCGCCGGCAAAAGGCCCGCAAGCAATTGGAATCTCAGGCAACAGCACTCCTGGCCGAACTCAAGCGGGGAAGGACTATCGATGATGTGGCCAAGGAGATCAAGGCCAAGGTCAAAACCATGGAGGTCACTCGAACGACGCCGGAACTTCCGGAGGTCGTCTCCAAGGTCTTCAAGGCTGGAAGATCCGAAAAAGGAAAGCCGCTCAATCTGATGGTCGCGTTACCGGATGGAAACCAGGCCGTGGTCCAGATCCTTGAAGTCAAAGATGGCGACCCCTCCGAAATGAAGCCGGAGGAACGTGAGGCCATGAAAAACAACATCGCCCGCCTCTATGGCCTGCTGACTTTCAAGGAATATCAGGCACAACTTCGCGAAAAGGCCAAGGTCAAAGTCAACTGGCCGCCTTCACAGTAACTCATGCCCCCCGTTTCACCCCGAAGCATGCAAGTACCATAGAGGGGAAGGGAGCATGGGTTTGAGAGCGTCAGCGGCCTGGATGGCCGATGTCGAGGCTCCAGGGATGGCTTCACGGCGTCTCGAAAACCTATGCCCCTTCCCCTCTCCCAAACTTTCACGGTAACCCTAGAGAGGCCAGGACCCAATCACAGCTCGAACAACTCCCTGAGCCGCTCACCCGGGTCTTCCGCGCGCATGAAAGCCTCCCCCACCAGAAACGCATGAACACCCTTCTGACGCATCGTCTGGACGTCCTGCGAGGTATGGATGGCACTCTCGGTCACCACGAGACGGTCCTCCGGTATCTCGGGCAGAAGTTTCAGGGTGTTTTCCAAAGAAGTTTCGAATGTCCTGAGATTACGGTTGTTGATTCCCAAAATACCTCCCCCCAATCTCAGGGCCCGGTCCAGTTCGGCAGCGTCGTGGATCTCCACCAGGACGCTCAGGGACAATTCCCCGGCCAGCTGATAGAGATCCCGCATCCGGGTATCTTCCAGCGCCGCGACAATCAACAGGATGGCATCCGCCTGAATGGCGCGAGCCTCATATACCTGATAAGGATCGATGAAAAAATCCTTGCGTAAGGTGGGAAGCCCGGCAATTTCCTTGGCCATCTGAAGATAGGCTTCCGATCCTTGAAAATAGCTTTTGTCGGTCAGGACCGAGAGACAGGTGGCGCCACCTTTGGCGTAACTATGGGCAATTTCCCTGGGATCGAAATCCTCCCGGATCACCCCCTTGCTTGGGGAAGCCTTTTTGATCTCGGCGATCACGGCCGGCCGGCCGACTTCCACCCGCCGCTCCAGGGCACTTTGGAAATCCACGGGATCTAGTTGAGACTCGGCGATCTCCCTGATCTCCTGCAAAGGAAAGCGACGGCGCCTTTTCTCCACCTCTTGCCGTTTGGTATCCAGTATTTTGTGCAATATATCGCTCATTGGGATTGACTCCATTCGGTCAAGGCATCGAGTTTTTTCAAACCGGCGCCGATAGCCAGCATGTCCTGGGCTTTTTCGACTCCTTGCGTCAAGGTGTCGGTCACATCTGCGGCATAGATCGCCGCCCCGGCGTTGAGAGCGACAATATCGGCGGCCGGACCCGGGGTGCCGGCAAGCACCCGGCGCATCATCTCAAGACTTTCGGTAACGCTCCCGACCTGAATCCGCTCGAGAGACGCCGGTTCGATCCCGAATTGAGCGGGTTCGATGACATAATCCTCGACCTGCCCATTCACCAGTTCCGCCACCCAGGTCGGACTGTTAAGGCTGATTTCATCCAGCCCGTCCTCGGCATGGACCACCAGCACGTGACGACTGCCAAGACGTTGCAACACTTCCGCCAGGAGCACCACGTAGCGGCGATCGAAGACTCCCAACAGTTGATGGGGCGCAGCGGCAGGATTGAGCAAAGGCCCAAGCAGATTGAACAGGGTCCGGATACCCAATTCCTGTCTGACGGTGGCCACATGTCTGAGAGCCCCGTGATGTTTGGGCGCGTACAGAAACCCAACCCCGATCTCTTCGATACAGCGCTTGACCTGATCCGGCGTCAGATCGAGATTGACCCCCGCGGCTTCTAGCACATCGGCGCTGCCGCAACGGCTCGAAACGGAACGGTTGCCATGCTTGGCCACCCGGCCTCCGGCTGCCGCCACCACGAAGGCAGCGGTGGTGGAGACATTGAAAGTGTCGAGTCCGTCACCGCCGGTACCGCAGGTGTCGATCAAATGCCCCCCCGCCACTTCGATACGCTGGGCCTTTTCCCTCAGCACTTCGGCCGCCGTGGCAATTTCATCCACGTTTTCGCCTTTGGCTCTTAGTGCCACCAGGAACCCGGCGACCTGCACCGGGGTGACCCGCCCTTCCATGATCTGCGTCATCCACTGACGCATCTGATCCGGCGACAGATCCTGGCCCTGTAATAAACGGTTAATGACTTCCTTGAGGGTCATCGGCTTTCGAGGAAGTTTTTCAACAGATCATGTCCATGCCGGGTCAGAATCGACTCGGGATGAAACTGAACCCCTTCGATGGGGTAGTGTTTGTGCCGGAAGCCCATGATCTCCTCGAACCGGCCCTGACGATCCTCAGTCCAGGCAGTGATCTCGAAACAGTCGGGCAAGCTGGCCCTGTCCACCACCAGGGAATGGTAGCGAGTCGCTTCGAAAGGGTTGGGCAGTCCACGAAACACCCCGGCATCGGTATGATGAATCATCGAGGTTTTGCCATGCATGATGGTCTTGGCGTGGACGATCCGCCCCCCAAACGCCACCCCGATGCTTTGATGCCCCAGGCATACGCCGAGAATTGGACAGCGGCCCTTGAAGCAGCGGATAGTCTCGACCGAGATCCCGGCTTCCGCAGGGGTACAGGGGCCAGGCGATATGACGATGCGTGAAGGCGCCAGCTTCTCGATCTCCTCCACGGTCACTTCATCGTTGCGCACCACGATCACATCGGCGCCCAGTTCACCCAGATACTGGACCAGGTTGTAGGTGAACGAATCGTAATTGTCGATCATCAATACTCGGCTCATAGCGACAATCCCTCCGCCGCCTGGGCCACGGCACGAAACAACGCCCGTCCCTTGTTCATGGTCTCCTCCCATTCCCTGGCCGGTATCGAATCGTGGACGATACCCGCGCCGGCCTGCACATGCAGCTGCCCCTCTTTGATCACCGCGGTGCGGATGGCGATGGCGGTGTCGAGATTGCCCGACCAACCTATATATCCCACCGCCCCGGAATAGATCCCCCGTTTGACCGGTTCAAGCTCGGCGATGATCTCCATGGCCCTGATCTTGGGGGCACCGGAAACCGTCCCGGCGGGAAACGTGGCCCTGAGGACGTCGAAAGCATCCAATCCCGGGCGAATCTTCGCCACCACATTGGAGACGATGTGCATAACATGGGAATACCGCTCGATGATCATCTGGTCGGTCACCCTGACCGAGCCGATCTCAGCCACTCTTCCGGCGTCGTTGCGACCAAGGTCGATCAGCATCAAATGCTCGGCCAGTTCCTTGGGATCGGCCAGAAGTTCACGTTCGAGCGCCTCATCCTCTTCGCCGGTCTTTCCCCGGGGGCGGGTACCGGCAATGGGACGAACAGTGACCGTCCCCTCTTCAAGCCGAACCAGGATCTCCGGCGAGGAACCGACGATATGGAAATCTTCGAGATTGAGATAATACATGTATGGCGAGAGGTTAAGACAGCGCAACGCCCGATAGACACTCAAAGGCTCACCCCGGTAGGGGATCGAAAGACGCTGGGAAAGCACCACCTGCATCACGTCACCGGCGACGATGTAATTCTTGATGATGCCGACCGCCCGTTCGAAGCCCTCCCGCGTGAATCCGGAGATGAAGTCGGTTTCGCTGACCCGTTGTCCACCGCCCTCGGGAGGATAGAGACAACATCCACGCAGGCGGTTCACCCATTCTTCCAAGCGGGTTTCGGCGTTTGCCAGGGCATTGGCCGAGCTGGGATCGGCATGGGTGATCAGCTGCAGCTTGCCGGTCAGGTTGTCGAACACCACCAGATCCTCGGAAACCATCAACAGGATATCCGGAGTTTGCAAAAGATCGGGTTTATCCAGGCAGGGTTTCAATCTGGGTTCGATGTAACCTATCGTTTCATAGCCGAAATAGCGCACCAGCCCCCCGCTGAATCGCGGCAGACCGGGTTCGAGCGGGGTTCTGAAACGTTGCGCGAACTGTTTGATCCAGCCCAGGGGGTCGGTGACGGTCGCTTTTTCGACGATTTGGTTGCCATTCCAGACCTGGATCCTTTCCCCCGCGATACGGACCACCCAGCGCGCTGGCAGGCCGATAATGGAATAACGCCCCCACTGCTCGCCGCCCTGCACCGACTCGAACAAATAACTGTAGGGGCGCGCTGCCAGCTTGAGATAAGCGCTCAGGGGCGTATCAAGGTCGGCCAGCACCTCTCTTGTCACCGGGATGCGATTGTAGCCTTGCGCGGCAAGCGCCGCGAAACGTTTGGGTGTCATAGATGGTCTTCTGTGCCAGGTGTCCCCGTTCGGATCACCTTTTTCAGGTTCTAATCAGGCGGCCTCCGCCAACCCCTTGGAAATCTCCGCGCGCATGGCATCGATCACACCCTTGTAATCCGCCTGACCAAAAATAGCCGAGCCGGCAACGAAGGTATCCGCCCCGGCGGCAGCCACCTTGGCAATGTTGTCGACTTTGACGCCTCCATCCACTTCGAGGCGAATCTGGCGGCCACTGGCATCGATGATCTGCCGGGCCTTTTCGATCTTGCGCAACACATAAGGGATGAATGACTGGCCTCCGAAACCGGGGTTGACCGACATCAGTAGAATCATGTCGACCCGTTCGATGGCCCACTCCAGATAATCCAGCGGCGTGGCGGGATTGAAAACCAGCCCGGCCTTGCAACCATTGTCCTGAATCAACTGCAGAGTACGATCGATGTGCTCGGAGGCCTCCGGATGGAAAGTGATGTAGCTGGCCCCGGCTTTGGCGAAGTCGGGAATGATACGATCCACTGGCGCAATCATCAAATGGACGTCGATGGGGGCAGTGATGCCATAGTCCCGCAGGGCCTTGCAAACCATGGGACCAAAAGTCAGATTGGGGACGAAGTGGTTGTCCATCACATCGAAGTGGACGACATCACCACCGGCCGCCAACACTTTATCGACATCTTCCCCGAGACGGGCAAAATCGGCGGAGAGAATCGAAGGGGCTATCCAAGGTGTCTGCATGACTGGAGTCCTCATTATCAATCAGTGTAAACAACCTAGTTTAACGGATTTCCGTTTGCCTTTCAGCGGGTAAAATGGCCTTGTTTTTTCCCCACCCATACCCATATCAGTAACTAATCATGAAACAAATCACGATGTACACAACTGCCCTCTGTCCTTATTGCCTGATGGCAGAGAGGCTGCTGGCCAGCAAAGGGGTTGATAATATCGATAAAATCCGTATCGACGAACAACCGGAGCGCTTTACAGAGATGCTGGAACGAACCCGCCGCCGCACGGTCCCGCAAATTTTCATAGGCGACTCGTATGTTGGAGGTTACCAGGAACTGGCAGCTCTGAATCATGAAGGCATACTGGATGAGCTGTTAAGAGAATAGAATCAGGAGGAAGAAGCCATGAACCTTGTCTGTGCCCACTGCCAAGCCATCAACCGCGTTCCCGAGCAACGTCTGGGGGAAGCACCCCGTTGTGGCAAATGCCATCGCCCACTATTGGACGGTCAGCCGGTCGAGCTGGATGATGCCAGCTTTGAACGCTTCGTGAAGCGGAACGACCTGCCCGTGGTGGTGGATTTCTGGGCACCTTGGTGTGGCCCCTGCCGCATGATGGCCCCCGCCTTCGCCGAGGCCGCTTCCGCCCTGGCCACCCAGGTCCGCTTTGCCAAGCTCAATACTGAAAGTTGCCCTCACACGGCCCAAGGTTTCTCGATCCGCAGCATCCCCACCTTGATCCTGTTCCAGCAGGGACAGGAGATCGACCGGGTCTCCGGGGCTTTGAACCAGCAACAGATCCTGCAGTGGTTACAATCGCACTGGAGATAAACTCCCCTGGCGCCTATGAAACCCCTTTTCCCCCGGAACCTGAAAGCTTGATTGGCTCGAGGTGACGCAACCCACCCGTCATCTCGAGCCGATCGATGTGATGGGTTCTTTCCCGGTAGGCAGAAGGATCAGCCAAAGCCAGGCTATTCCTCCAGGAGCTCGAAATCGTCTTTGGCGGCACCACACTCAGGACATACCCAGTCATCGGGAATGTCTTCGAAACGGGTACCGGGTGGCAAACCGCCATCAGGATCCCCCTCCGCTTCGTCATAGATGTACCCACAAACCACACAGACGTATTTCCGATAATCTCCTGTCATAGCCGCTCCACTCACGATGTCGCAAAAGCGAAGACTATACCCTGCAAGCGCTGTTCAGTCGAGGAGGATCAGCGCGCTCGGATGACGTACCAAAATGGAGTAGACCCGCCCCCGCCGCGATGGCCAGCCGCGGACCTCGACCGAGCGCCCCAGGTAACCGTGAAGATCGGGGAACCACTCGAGGTTCGACTTGGGAATCGTCACCACCAGATCGGCGGCAAACATCAACCTGACGAATTTTCGCCCCTGCTTCAGGATGAGAGGCCTGCCCACCAATCGTTGCCAGCCATACAAGCGCTTGGTACGAAGGACCTCAATGGGTTTGGGGCGGTAATACTCCATTCCCCAGATACCGCGCAGCGCCTCCTCCGCCTGGTGCTGCGCCGCCAACAGGGAGTCGAGGTATTTCAGATTGGGGGGATGGATACTGAGAGCCGCCAATCCTTCTTCCACCAGGACCCTGTTGAGGTGACTTCCGCTATCTGTGAACAGATGAGCCAGCGTCCGCCCGTATTTGTCCCGTCGCTCCACATCGTATTCGAGCCGCACCCGGTGTCCATACAAGAGATTCTCCAGGCGCTTCCTGGCCGCCTCTCCACCAGGTTCACCGGGTTTGCGATTGTGATCGATCTCCGGGGTATTGATGCTCAAAAGACGCACCGTATGACCATCTTTCAAGCGAACCGTGTCACCATCATAGACGTAATCGACCCGATAGTAGTTGGGGGACGGTGCGAGCTGGAGCTGCCGGGCACGGGGGTTGGGCTTGTCGCTATAGTGAAGCTGGCCACTACTGTCACGCCATTGGAAAACGGCCGCAAAGGCGGCCGTGGTCAAGAATATCAGTAGCGACAGAAAGAACCTGGTCATCGTTCGGACAGGTTGCCCTGGTCAGGCACCCGAGACGGAGGTATTATCCACGTTACCGTCACCCATCTTGGCGGCGATCTCTTCCAAATGACGTAATTGAAGGTGGCCTGCCTGGGTCAACTCCAGGCCTCCCTGAATTATCGCTTGAGTAATGCCTTCCATCTTGTAGACCAGAAAGCAGAGATATCCCGTCACTGCCCCGGCCGCTGGAACGGACAGCAATGCGGGCAGACCAACCATGTTGCCGACGCTGGTCAGCAGGGACATGAAATCAAGAGGTATCAGGAGAAATGCGCCGAAATAGGTCAGCACGAAAAAGGAATATAGAACCAGGGTGATGAATTCAAACAGGCGGATTAAACCAAGATTGAGCCATTTCATGACGACAGATTGCCCCTAAACACGGATTTGGTGACTAGCCAGCCCCTCGTGCCGGCCCCCCGAATAAAGGATAAAAGTATACCATGGCATCCATCGGTAGCGGGCAGACACCACCCATTCCTGGGAAATAAAGGATTTCAAATTCTGTGGCCGCTACAATAAGCAATCAACGCCCCCCAGCAAGGAAGTGTCGAGGTGAAAAAAAAATCCGTTCCGAATTTATATGGCGCGCTGACAGCAATGCTGGATATCATCATTGCTGTCAGTCTGCTGGCTCTGTTGACAGGCGCGATTCGCAATGAATTGCCTGGAACGCTCTCCGCCATCCTGGCACTCCTCCTGGTAGTTGCCCTGCTGCGATCCACCCTGACTTTCGTATTGATCCGGGTATTGAAATGGCAGGCATGCCATGACCCGGTGACCCGCTTACCCAATCAACAGGCCTTCCTGGAAGATCTGTCGACACTCCTCGCCAATCCAAAGATCGCTTCGGCCGCTGTCTATCTGATCAATATCGATCGCTTCAAGCTATTCATAGGCAGCCTGGGCTATCTCACCTGCAACCGCCTGCTGGCGGCGGTGGCGACTCGTCTGTGTTCGGCTCTGGATCATTCCCTGACCCGCAGCCGCTTGTATCGTTTCGAGGCCGACACTTTTGCTGTTCTGGTGCATAGCCGGGTCAATCCTGAGCAACTGGCACACCAGCTCCTGGAAACTCTGCACCAACCCGTCTACGTCAATCATCGCGAATTCTGCGTCACCGTCAGTGTGGGCTTCAGCCTTTATCCCCAGGATGGCAGGGAATCAACAGCGCTCCTTCATGCCGCCGACCTGGCCCTCCAGGAAGCCAAGCAAAAAGGGGGGAACAGCGCCTCCCCTTACAGCCATGACCTCGAGCATCCGATCAGCCAGCCGTTGACCCTCGAAGGATACCTTCGTCATGCCATCGACTTCGACGAACTGGAGCTCTATTTCCAGCCCCAGGTTGCATTGGACAATGGAAGACTCTGTGGCGCGGAAATCACCCTGCGTTGGCATCATCCCGATGATCAATTGCTGCAACCACAGGATTTCATTCCTCTGGCCGAAGAGGCCGGTCTGATCGGCCCCATCACAGAATGGATCATGGAACAGACCTGCCGGCAGCTTCTGGCCTGGCACCAGGATTCGATCGATCCCATCCGCCTGGCGGTCAACATATCCGCCCAGCAGTTTCATCAACAACAGCTTCCCCAACTGTTGCAACGGTTGCTGAAAAAATTCGCGATCGATCCTGAATGGCTGGAACTAGAGATCACCGAATCGGTCGCCATGCTCGACGTCGACCACAGCGCAAAGATCCTGAAACGGCTCAAGTCCCTGGGTCTCCACCTGGCCCTGGATGATTTCGGGACCGGATATTCTTCCTTCAGTTACCTGCGCCTGTTTCCCCTCGACACCCTCAAACTGGACCGCTCCTTCATCACCCCCATCGAGCGGGACCTCCAAAGCGCCGCTATCGTCCGTGGCATCATCAGCCTGGGGCACAGCCTGGACCTAAAGATCCTGGCCGAAGGCATCGAAACCAAGGGACAACTGGAATTTCTGGCAAGAAATGGTTGTGACGAGGGGCAGGGGTTTCTGTTTGGCAAGCCGATGCCCGCAGCAACGTTTCAGACCCTGCTCAAAAAAAAGTCCCCCGTCATCCTTCCCCTCTCCTAGACTTCGAACGCCAAGCCGACGATGTGATAGCCGGCATCCACATACAGCACTTCGCCGGTGATTCCCGAGGCCAGATCCGAGCACAGAAAAGCAGCGGTGTTACCCACTTCCTCGATGGTGACATTCTTGCGCAGCGGGGCGGCCGATTCGGCCTTGTTGAGCATTTCCCGGAAATTACTGATACCCGCCGCCGCCAGGGTCCGGATCGGGCCGGCGGAGACGGCATTGACGCGGATCCCATCAGGCCCCAGGGAGGAAGCCATATAGCGCACGTTGGCCTCGAGGCTGGCCTTGGCGATGCCCATGACGTTGTAGTTTGGAATCACCCTTTCGGCACCCAGATAACTCAAGGTCACCAGAGCCCCGCCCGCGCGCAGTATTGGCCGACCGGCTTTGGCCAGAGCGGCAAAGCTGTACGAGCTGACGTCCTGGGCGATCTGGAAAGCCTCACGGTCGACCGATTCCAGGTAATCGCCTTCCAGGGCCCGGCGCGGCGCGAAAGCCACCGAGTGGACGATGATGTCCAGCCCTTCCCAATGCTGCCCCAGATAATCGAAAACCCCCTGAATTTCGTCATCCTTGCTGACGTCACAGGCCACCGTAAGATCGGAACCGCACTCTGCGGCCAATTTGGTCACCCGCTCCTTTAGCTTGTCGTTCTGGTAAGTGAAAGCCAGTTCCGCTCCTTCCCGGTGCATTGCCTGGGCGATTCCCCAGGCGATGGAGCGATTGCTGGCCAAACCCACGATCAATGCCTTTTTGCCTTGCAAGAAACCCATGTGTCACCCTCTTATAATTGTGAATGAAAATAGAGGTATTATCGGGTAGTTATGGCACTGTTACCAGTCCCGTGACATCCCCCCACAGCGGCAGGGTGACAATGGACAACAACGTGGTGACAGTGACCAGCACCGCATACAGACGGCTGTCGAGTCCATACCGGTCACACAGCACCACCCCGAACAACATACTCGGCATTCCTGCCTCGAGAACCAGGGCAACCGCCCTGTCACCGGCAAATCCCAGGTGGTAAGCGAGCCACCATCCAAACAGGGGCATCAGCACCAGTTTGAACAGGACCACCGGGATGATACTGGGCCATAGACGCCAACTCAAAGCGCGCCAGTCCAGGGCCAGCCCCAGCGATAGCAACATGAGGGGGGTCACCCCCCGGGCAAGCAAATTCAAAAATTCCAATGCCCACGGAGGCCAGCGCCATCCCGCCACACTCATACCGATTGCTACGGCAGCTGCCCACAGGGGGGGAACCCTGAGCAAGGTGGCAAAATGATTCCCGTGACCACCCCCGCCAAAGGCTCTTGCGGCAAAGATCCCCACCGTCAGCACCAAGGGGGTAAAAGCGAACATATCCAGCTGGATGACCAGCAGCGCCGCCCAATCGCCAAAGATTTCCAGCAGCACCGGCAGGCCTAGAAAGGTCACGTTGGGAAAACTCACCGCCAACCAGAAGGCCCCCGCCTGTCGCGGAGGCACTCGCCGCCAGGCGAGAAAGGCCAGACTCATCAAGCCCCCCAACCCCATCACCGCCGCCCCATAGAGGGAAATTCGGAGACTCTCCACCCCCGGCTGGAAACGACTCATCAGCTTGAGAATCAGCGCCGGAAGGAACAGGTAATACACCACCGCCGTCAGGACCCTGCGGGTCTGGTCCCCATCCAGCCCGGCAGGCCGGAGCAGACGCCAAGCCGCACCGCACAAAATCAACAGGAACATTTGACTCAGAACTGCCAGCACGGCTTTTCTCCTGCACCACGGGTAACACTCATTATGCTCCGACCATCACTCCTGAAAAATGAAAAGCACCACGAGGGTGCCGGGGGTTGGCTGAAGGGCGTAAACGGCCTGGATGACCGTTTCCGAGCCCCCATGGACGGATTTTCGGCATCCCGGGAAACGCCCCCCTGACCCGGCCTCCTTAAACTTTCACGGTTAAATTTTGTATTATTACCCCTTAGACCTGACTCCGGAGATCCCATGCCTCTGTCCACCCAACCCATCCCCGCAAAAGACCGGCTCATCGTCGCCCTCGACCTACCGACCCATGAACAGGCCAAGCACCTGGTCGACACCCTGGGGGACCAGGTTTCATTTTATAAGATCGGGCTGGAACTGTTCATGGCAGGCGATTATTTCGCCTTGATCGAGTGGTTGCAGCAGCGGGGCAAACGCATCTTCACCGACCTCAAGTTCTACGACATACCAGCCACGGTGGAACGGGCAGTGCGCGCCTTGAGCAGAACCGGGGTGCAATTCGCCACCGTCCACGGCGAACGAGCCATCATGGAGGCGGCCGCGCGTGGCAAAGGGGAAACGTTGAAGATCCTCGCAGTGACCGTTCTCACCAGCCTGGATGAAAAGGATCTGAAGGAGATGGGATATCAGGGCGACCTGCCCTCGCTGGTCTCTGCCCGCGCCCGCCAGGCCACTGAAGCGGGACTGGACGGGGTAATCGCTTCTGCCAGAGAGGCCGGCCCGTTGCGCCGCGAACTGGGGATGTCACCCCTGATCGTCACCCCCGGCGTGCGTCCAAAAGGCAGCGCCGCCGGTGATCAGAAACGTGTGGTGACCGTCGAGGAAGCCTTCCAGGCCGGGGCCGATCATATCGTGGTTGGGAGACCCATCCGGGACGCGGAAGATCCCGGAAGGGCCGCCGCCCGGATCCAGCAACAAATACGACATTTGTTCCGTGAGGGGGATTAGTGGCGCCCCGTGCCAAACACGAAGCGCCACTCCAAGGCCCGTCAGAACTGATAGCTGAGGGTCGCGTAATAAGCGCGTCCGGGGTTGGGCACCCGCTTCCCCACGGCCACTCCACGGACCCCCTGGGAACGGTTGATACCGTTGAGATGATCAGCGTAACGGTTGTCGAACACGTTGTCTACGCCGAAGGCCACCCGCAGCCCCTCCACGTATTGATAGGAGGGCTGGTACTGCACTCTCAGATTCACGATACTCCAGTCGGAAGTCTTGCGTTCATTGTTGTAGTCGGCCACTTTGTCCTGTGCCAGAGCCCCTACATATTCACTCGACAAAGCGAAATCCCAGATGGAATAGGTTAGTTTGACCCGGCCATTGAGAGGCGCGATCCGGTACAGGTTGTCATCCTTGCCGCTGAGTTTCTCACCCCGGGTATAGTTCATCAATCCATCGACACGCCAGTGATCGCCAACAGCGAAGCCTCCCTGAATGTCCACTCCATACAACTGGGCATCGACATTGTTCCATTGGAGCACACAGTTCTCGACATTCCCGGTGGGATTGTTAGGACAACCATTGGGTAATAAGGTATTGAGCAAAGCCCTGCGCATGGCGGTGGGAAGCCCCAGATCCGTCGGTTGCCCCTG
>Ga0114931_10002674_pt1 | contig 22627 bp, 17 predicted proteins | sample 2SBtaG_FD_89579 | JGI IMG/M metagenome (GOLD analysis project Ga0114931, IMG submission 89579) | Deep subsurface microbial communities from Kolumbo volcano to uncover new lineages of life (NeLLi) - 2SBTROV14_V59a metaG | ecosystem: Environmental > Aquatic > Marine > Volcanic | place: Kolumbo... | reverse complement strand
TTTCGGGTACGAAAAGCAACGATCGTAGGGTGCCGCGGGCAGACGGATGGCCGACGCGGGTTTTGGCCCGGCCTCACCCAGGCCGGGCCGGGCCAAAACCCGGATCGGACTTTCGGCCCGAGGCACTAGTTGGGGCAGATGTTGCCGAGGAAGTTGTTGCCCTGATAGGGGGGCGTCAGGTCCGAGATGGCAAAGCACATCTCGTCGGTTGAGCTCTCCCCGAAACCGACGGGGCTACCGGTGGTGTTGTTGTAGGTGCAGGTGACGTTGATGGTGTCGCCCTGGGCCAGGTGAATGGACGGGAAGCTCGCGAACTTCTGATTGTTGAAGTCGTAGTCGGCGTCGTACACGGTTTGGTCGCCGTTCGCCGCGGTGTGCACCCAGATCTTGATGTGGGTTCCGATCTGGTGCATGTGGGGGAACACGGCGAAGAAGTCGCGCGCCTGGTCCATCGTGCAGCGGCCGGACACGGTGTGGTCCTGACTATCGGCTGGGATCTTGGTGACGCTGGGGTCCCCGTCGACTGCAAACGACGGGACGGGGCCCGCCAGGGCGACGTTGGCCACGCTGTCGACCTGGGACGGATCGACTTCCCACACGTCGTACCCGGAGGTGCCCTGGAGCGTGCCGTCGGTGGTGTTGAAGAGGTGGAGGTTCAGGACGATCTGGGTGCCGGCCGGGATCTCGAGGGCCACGCCAGCAGGCATCTCCAGGTCCGGCGAGCCCACACCCGAGGCGAAGACCATGATCCAATCGGGGGCGAAGGTGCCGCAGTCGGCCTCGAACCCGTCGGGCTTGGTCGGGTTGGTCACATACGACAGCAGGGTGTGGTGGGTGCCCACGGGCTCGATGGGCTTGATCTTGGTCACGTAGATGTCGTGGTCGACGGTGAGCCGCTGGCAGTTGTAGCGCTCGGTTCCCGGCTCGATGGTCCAGTCCGACTGGATGAGGCGAGTGGCCCCCGTGGGCGAAGCATCGGCGCTGCTGCCTGTGCCCCCGTCGGTGCCCATGTTGCTGCCGCCGTCGCCACCTCCGCCGGTGGGGTTGGTGCTCGAGCAGGCAGCGCAAACGAACAGTAGAGACGCAACAACAGCCAAACTACGCGTCACGGGGACCTCCAGGGGAACGACGAAGAACGAACGTTAACATACTCCCGTCGAGCGCTGCCGATGAGGACTCTGCCTGCGACCTCGCGCCACTGGCAGCCAGGCAGCGACTTGCAGCCGGTCGGGTCCGAGAAATCGGAGCATTGTGTCGTCACGGAGCCGCGGCACGACCCACCCCAGGCACATCCCAGACCTACGTCCAGGCAGAGTCCCTGGCTGTCGGTGGGGCTACAGCCGAAAGCAGGTTCGCCGGCCCCTCTTGCCAACCGCAGAACGGGAGGTGCGCTCCGCGCCTCCCCGTTTTGCCGTTACCCGGGTTACATTATGTGCAGGGTGGGGGAAGCACAGGAGAATGCTGCTCTCGTAGAGCTGCTGGGATCGATCTCCGATCGCAAGATCCGCAGGAAGGTCCTGAAGCTGCTGCAGTTCGGCGAGGAGGCCGTTCGTTCGCTCGGCGAGCTGGACTCGGCGCTTTACCTGCGCGAGGACGGCGAGGAGCAGCTTCAGATCGTCGCCGATGCGGTGCTGAGTCATGTCCGCCGGCTACTGGAGTATCTCGGCATGGTCGCCGTGCCCGAGGACCGCGGGGACGACGGCGCCCAGCCGGGCGAGGTCAAGTTCGCCGACGGAGACTCGCTGGACGGTACGGCAAGCAGCAGGGCTCGCCTGGCGGCTGGCTTCGGGTCGGGTCGCGGCAAGAGCGACGGCGACAAGTGGCGCGCGCTCGTCGGCGAGATGGATTCGCTCCAGTTTGCCCTGGGATCAGAGATCAAGGAGTTCGATCGCCGGTTCTCCGAGGCGTTGAAGCACGATCGCAAGGAGCAGGCGGTCACGGATATCTACGACGCCACGACCTCGCTCATGGACGGCGTGTTTGCCGTGATGACCACCATCTACGAGTGCTTCCTGGGATACGCCGAGCCCGAACGGATGATCCCGGGTCATCGAGACACCCTCGGCAAGGCGCTCGCGGTGCGGCGCGCGCTGGCGCTCTTGCGCCGCGAGGTGCGAGAGATGAACCAGACGATCCAGGATCGCACCAGCAGTGCCGTGGTCTTCGAGACCAGCTACAAGCTGCTGGTCGAGTCACTGGCTCGTTTCATCCACAGCGATACGTTCGCGTATCTGCGATCGGACGACCGCAAGGAGTTCGATCAGTTTCTCGAGCAGCTGTCCCAGGGGAGCCCGATCCGGAACCGGCGCACATGCGAAGGGTTCGACAAGTATCTGGACTCCCTGTCGGTGGTTTCGCAGCGGGGCGTGCTCATCAAGCACGACACCGATCTGCGGGCCAAGATCGCCAAGGAGCTCGACCAGGGACTGGCCTATGCGAAGCTGCTGCCCGAGATCGTCTGCGACGTCATCCACGAGTCGTTCGTGAAGGGCGAACGGCTGTTCGGCCTCAACGATCGGCTCGACGCCCTGATCGAGCGCTGGTTCTCGTTCGGCGAGGAAGAGCGCTACGACCTCGACCTGGCCGTATCGATGGGCCAGCGGCTGCGCGATCTGGTACAGCCGCCGCAAGCGCCGCCACCGGCGGATGGCGATTTTCTCTAGCGTAGCTTGTCGGCCAGGCCGCTGAGGCGCTCGGTCGGGCGGCGGGCGGCAGTGGCGAGCAGCTTGCGGCTGCCGGCGATGGTGACCGAGCGGCGCGCGCGCGTGAGGGCGGTGTACAGCATCTCGCGGGTGAGCAGCGGCAGGTCGGCCAGCGGCAGAAGGACCGTCACGTGGTCGAGCTCGGAGCCCTGGCTCTTGTGCACGGTCATGGCGAAGCCGAGCTCGAGCTCGCTGCGCAGGGGATCGATGGGGAAGACGCGCCATCCGTCGGGACCGGGGAAGACGGCGCGGAACCGCTGGCCGCGGCCGTCCTCGTCGACGCGCAGGATCAGCCCCTGGTCGCCGTTGAACAGGCCGCGCACGTAGTCGTTGGAGCGCATGACCACCGGTTCGCCCGGGTACAGGTCGGGGGCGCGGTCGGCGGTGGACGCGGCCAGCACGCGGCCGTGGAGATGGCGGTTCACGGCGTCGGCACCGGTGGCCAGGCGCCGGGTGATGGTCAGGATCCGGTGGCGCTCGAACAGGGCGGCCAGCTGGGCTGCGTCGGCTGCGTCGGCTGCGACGATCCGACCGTCCTCGGCCCGGTAGACGCGCGCGCGCAGGCGGTTCCACGCGCCGTCGCCGATCACGTGGTCACGGAACCAGTCGTCGAGCAGGCCGAGCAGGCCCGACGCCTTGGCGCCGAGCTCGCGCAGGCGGACGTGGGTGGTGTCTTCCCGGTCCGAGGGCAGCGGTGACGCCCCCTGGTTGACCCGTGCGGCGGCGCGCAAGATCGCCCGCCCGGCCGGGTCGCTGGGATCCATGCGGTAGCTGCGGGTGAGGCGGACGGTGTGGCCGGGCAGGGCGGAGACCAGATCGCGCAGCACGGCGCCGGCGTCGACCGACGGCAGCTGATCGGCGTCGCCCAGCAGCACCAGCCGGGCGTCGGTGCGCAGCGCGCGCAACAGCCGCTCCATCAGCGCCAGGTCGATCATCGACGCTTCGTCGACGATCACCAGCGTCGCGCGCAGCGGGTGGTTCTCGTGGTGGCGGAACGATCGCGACTGCGGCCGGTAGCCGAGCAACCGGTGCAGGGTGCGAGCTTCCAGCGCGGCCTCGGCCAGCTTCTCGTCGGCCGGCGCGGGGTGGAGCAGGGCGCCGAGCGTGTCGTGCAGCGACGTCGTCATTCGGTTGACCGACTTGCCGGTCGGTCCGGCCAGGGCGATGTCGTCGGCGTCGAGACCCAGGCGCCAGGCGGCGCGGACGATCGACGCGATCACCGAGGTCTTGCCGGTCCCCGGCCCGCCGGTGACGATCGTGAGGCGACCGGCCAGCGCCGCCGAGACGGCGCCGCGCTGCTCGTCCGACAGCGGATGCGCCGCGCTGCCGGCGACGTCGGCGACGATTTCGACGCCGGCTGCGTCCAGCGGCGCGGTGTCGCCGGCCAGTCGATCGCGAACCCGCGCGACCAGCGCGTTCTCCGCCTCGAGCACCCGCTGCTGGTAGAGGTGATCGTTCTCGACCACCAGCGGCCGGTCCTCGCCGGCGACGCCGATCAGCCGGTCGAAGGTCATCGCGCTGGCCAGCTTGCGGATCTCGGACAGGATCTGCGCCGGTCGCGCGCCCAGAACGTTGTCCTTGTTCAGCGCGGCGACGATTCGACCCAGGTAGCCGTCGGTGCCGCCGGCGAGCGGCAGGCGGGTGCAGCCCTGGCGCAGGGCGATCATCGACGCCATCAGCGCCACGGCCAGCGCCCGCCGCTCACCCGGGCTGAGGTAGCTGGTCATGCCGACCACCTCCTCGGCCAGGTAGGCGGTCTCATCACCCAGATCGCCTTTTTGCGCGCCCGCGGCCAGGGCGCGGAACATCGCCGCCAGCCCGTCGTCGGCCAGCGAACGGCCGCGCTGGGCGAGGAACCGCTCGCGCGCGCTGCCGCGCGGCGACAGCGGTGGCCGGCGCCCGCGCCCGTTCATCGCTGCCCCTCCCGGGCGACCGACGCTTCGTGCCGGCGCAGCGCGGCGGCAGTCGGGCGCTCGAACCAGACCCCTTCGTCGACTCCCGCTTCGTCGCGCAGGCCGCGGAGGAAGCAGTAGACCACCCCGCCGAAGCGGTCGTTGCCGCCGAGCATCTTGGTCAGCGCCAGGGCGTACAGCCCGGCCTGGGTGTCATAGCTGGCCTCGACGTGGCGACCGAGGGCGGCGCGGCGGTAGTCGGGCAACAGATCGCTCTTCCAGTCGAGCACGTAGGCCAGCCCGTCGTGCTCGAAGACGACGTCGATGAAGCCCTTGACCAGGACGTCGGAGCCGTCCGTCGGATAGAGGAACTCGACCTCGCGGAGGAGCTGCGGGCAGTCGGCCATCTTCACCCGGGTGTCGCCGAGCACCAGCAGGGTGGTCATCGCCCGGTGGATCAGCTCACGGCTCTGCGGCAGGTGCCGCGGATCGATCCCGTGGCGGGCGGACAGGTCGCGGAACAGGCGCTCGATCTCCGGTTGCCCGGCCCAGTCGTCGACCGGCGGATCGCCGGCGAAGCTGGCGACCGGAACGTGCTCGAGCAGGTCGTGCAGATAGACGCCGACAGCGGCGCCGCCCGGCAGCCGGTCGTCGGCGGCGACCTCGGCGACCTCGACGTCGACCCCGGCCTTCTCCTCGGCTGCCTCGACCGGCGTGCCGGCGTGGCGCTGGTGCTGCAATCGCGTGTACGAGGTGATGGCGAAGCCGGCCCGGTCGGTGGCGATCTGTCGGTATCGTGGGTCGACCGGATCGTCCGCGAGCAGCGCCGCCGGTGGGCTCCAGTGCGCGGGCCGATCCGCGAGGGAGAGCCGCGGCCCGCTGCCCGGCGCGACGATGCGGATGTCGAAGCCGTCCTCGCCGCCGGCGTCGAAGATCGGCTGCAGGCGATCGACCAGCCCGCGGATGACCCCCGGTTTGGGCGCCCGCTCGTCGACGTACGGCACGTACAGCCGCGCGCTGGCGCGGGTGAGGGCGACGTAGATCAGCCGCTGGTCTTCCGCCATGGCCTCGGCGGAGCACTCGTTGGGCGCGCCGCTGCCGATGTAGACGCGGCGCTCGCCGTCCTGGTGGTAGACGTGGGTCTGGCCGCCGCCGCCGCTGCCGCCGAAGAAGCCGCCGAACAGGAAGACCACCGGCGCCTCGAGTCCCTTGGACTTGTGGATGGTCATCACCTGGACGGCGTCGCCGGTGCCTTCGAGCCGCTGGATGTTGCGCTCGTCGGCGCTGTTGGCGTCGAAGTCGTCCATCCAGCTCTGCATGCGGACGAGCAGCTCGTGGACCTCGCAGCGCGAGCGCCCGACCTCTTCCAGCAGCAGCTCGAACAGGTGGAGGAAGTTGGTCAGCGAGCGCTCGCCGGCGCCGTCGAACAGCTCCCGCTCGACCACGCCGCTGTTGGCGATGACGTCCGAGAACAGCGCCTCGTAGTCGAGGCGCACCGCCAGGTGGTGCCACTCGTCGAGCCGGGTGACCAGCGGGTGGCTCTCGGGCGGCTCGCCCATCTGGGCCAGCTCGACCAGGGTCGGGGCGAAGAAGCGGGTCTCCCACGCGCGCAGCCGCGCGGCCCGGGACGACGGCTCGGCGATGCCCAGCAGCAGATCGCGGACCTCGAGCGCTTCGGGGGTGTGGAACAGCCCTTCCTGTTTGAACAGCGCGCAAGCGACGCCGGCGCCACGCAGCGCCGCGGCCACCTGGTCGGCGTCGGCAATGGAGCGAGTCAGCACGAAGATGTCGCGGGCGCTGACCGGCTTCTCGCCGTCGGCGGTCTGCAGCTGGATCGCGCGCGCCGGGTCGCGCAGCAGCCCGGTGATTTCGCCGACCAGGAAGCCCAGGTGCGCGTCGCGGAGCTGGGCCACCGACATCTTTCCCTCGCCCTCCGGCTCGGCGAAGACGACGTGCACCGGCGCCATCGTTGCCCCGCCGGGCCCCGTGGCCCGCAGCGCCGCCGCCGCGCGTACCGGCGGGTAGTCGATATCGTCGCCGAAGAAGGCGTCGCCGTCGCGATCGGAGAACAGCCGGTTGAAGGCGGCGACCATCTCGGGCGTCGACCGGTAGTTGTCGACCAGCGGCACCTCGCCGGCGCCGGCGGCGACCATCTCCCGCCGCGCGGCCAGGTAGGTGTAGACGTCGGCGCCGCGGAAGCTGTAGATCGCCTGCTTGGGGTCGCCGATGATGCACAGGCGGCCGGCGTCGTCGCCCTCGAGGTACAGCCGGCGGAAGATGCTCCACTGGATCTCGTCGGTGTCCTGGAACTCGTCGATCAGCGCGTGGCGGTAGCGCGCGCGCAGGCGGCTGGCCAGCTCGGCGCCGCCGGGGCCTTCGAGGGCCTCCCACACCAGCCGCAACATGTCGTCGAAGTCGAGTTGGCCGAGGCGTCGCTTGTCGGCGATCAGCCGCGACAGCACCACCGGCACGAAGCGCTGGGCGACCGCGGCTTCGAGCGGGACCAGCAGCTGGATCAGCGCGGCCATGTGCTCGCCGTCGCGGCCCGGCAGCTGGTCGATGGCGTCCCGGTACTTGAGCAGCGACTTGTGATCGGCGCCGTGGTCGGCGAGGAACCGGACCACCGACGGCTTGTCGGCATAGTCCGCCAGGTGCTGCTCCAGCCGGCCGAGGATGCCCTTGACCGCGCGCACGCTGCTCGCGTGCAGGCCGTCGGCGCGCAGGCGCCGCGTCACCTCGTCGGCGTCGATCGGCTCGGCCACCAGCTGGTCGAGGAGCGCGCGCAGCCGTTCTTCCGCGAACGGCGGCTGCAGCGTGCCGTGCTCGCGCGCGCACTGAAACAACAACTTCTGCAGTCCGGCGACCGTGTGGCCGCTGGCCAGCCAGCTCACCAGCAGCTCGACGTGGCCCGGCTCGCACGCCAGCTCACAGCGCAGCGCGGCCTTGAACGCGGCGGCGAACGCGGTCTCGCTGGCCACCTGGCTCTGCTCGAACAGCAGCCGGCTGGCGAAGGCGTTCTCGGCCAGCACCCGGTGGCAGAAGCCGTGGATGGTGAAGACCGGCGCGCGGTCGAACGCCTGCGCCGCCTCGTGCGCGCGCGCGCGGGCCTCGGCGTCGATGGTCCAGGCGGGCGCGTCGTCGGCCACCGCGACCTGTTCGCCGCGGGCGATCCGCTCCAGCAGCCGGCGGACCCGGGCGCGTAGCTCCGCCGTGGCCTTCTCGGTGAAAGTGACCACCAGGATCTGCTCGATGGTGGCGGCGCCGTGCAGCACCAGGTCGGCCACGCAATGCTCGAGCAGGTAGGTCTTGCCGGTGCCGGCCGACGCCTCGACCGCCTGGTGGCGGGTTCGGTCCATGCCCGCCAGCTGGCGCGGGATCGGGTAGCGCAGCGGGCCGGTCACGTGCCCTCCTGCAGGTGGCTCAGGTACGGACCGAAGCGCGCCTCGGCCATTCGCCTGGCCGTCTCCTCGGGCGGTGGGCCGAAACGATCGAGCCGCTCGAGCGGGCCGAACCCGGGCGTGCTGCTCCTGCTCTTCATCGAGGCGGCGATCGCCCGGCTGATCGGCGCCTTCTTGCGCAGCGCCGTGATCACCTTGTTGGCGGGCAGGAGGTAGTCGTGCGGCTCGAACAGCAGCTCGCGCGCGCGCTCGGTGAGGTAGGCGATCGCTTCGTCCCGCGACCACGGGCGGAAGCTCTCGCGCTGCGACTTGCCCTCGCCGGCCAGGACCAGGGCGCCGTGGGCCTGGTCGGCGCGCAGGCCGGCCGCCGCCAGCACCAGGTGGTCGACGAAGGCGCGCAGCTTGTAGCGGACGTGCGCCTTCTTCATCGCCAGCTCGAGCGAACCGATCGCCGGCGGGCCGATCACGCCGGTGTTGCCGTACAGCTCGACGGTGACGCGGCGGTCGTCTCCGGCGACGTCGAGCACGATCGGTGGGTGCAGCGTGACCGGCTCGTCGCGCTCGGTCGCGCGGCCGAAGCTGAGCCGCTGCCAGTCGGTGATCAGCCCGCCGGCGGCGTCGAGCTCACCGCGCCACTTCTTCAGCAGCTTGTCGTAGCGCTCGGTCATCACCTCGGCGAAGACACCGACCGGCGCGCGCCCGGAGATCGCCAGGAGGCGCGTGCGCCGGGCCAGACGCTCGAGCAGCTCGGCCTCGTCGTTGCCGTCGCGCAGGTGATCGACGAAGACCGTGCGCAGGAGCGTCGCCTGATCGAGGCCGGCCAGCTCGAACGGCTCGTCCTCGCGGGCCGCGGCGTCCTCGAGCTCGGTCTCGCGCAGACCGACCACCGCCGATGCCCACGCCTGCTCGGGGCTGTCGAGGAACTTGCGCAGCACCCAGATCGGCAGCTCGACCACGTCGGGCAGCCCCTCGGCCGGCGCCGGCTCGACGTGGTGGATGACCTCCTCGACCCGGCCGCGCTGGTCCGGATCGATCCGGTCGAGACGCTCGCCTGCCGGCACCGGGCCCAGCGTCTCCTCGAGCTGCACGCGCAGCGCCATCGCCCGCGCCTGCCTGCGCGCGCTGGGCGAGGCGTTGGCCAGGGGCGCGGCGTCGACGCCGAAGAGCTCGGGGAAGTAGGCCTGGTCGTAGGCGCGCAGCGGGTGCTCCACCTGCAGCGCCTTCCGCGCCGGCTCGGCCAGGTAGCTGCCCAGCATGTGCCGAAGCTCGGTGACCACCGACGACGGCTCGAGCGCCTCGCCGTTCTGCTCGTCGCGGGCGACATGCGACAGGTACAGCTTGTCGCGGGCCGCCAGCAGGGTCTCGAGGAACAGGTAGCGGTCGCGCTCGCGCGGACTGACGTCGGTGGCGCGGGGGGCGGCGCTGCGCAGGTCGAGTGGGCTGTCGCGATCGCTGCCGGGAAACTCGCCCTCGCCCAGGCCGGCGACGAAGACCACGCGGTAGGGCAGGGCGCGCATCGGCGCCAGCGGCGCGACGGTGACGCCGTTGGCCAGCGGCTCGCCAATGGTGCCGCGGTGGTAGCCGAGCTGCGCCCGCACCAGCTCGCAGACGATGGCGTAGTCGACCGGGCGACCGTCGAGGTCGAGGTCGGCCAGGCGCGCGACCGCGTCGCGGCAGCGGTCGAAGCTGCGCTCGTCGGCCGGCGTCTCCGGCGCCAGGTAGCTCTGCACCATCAGGTCGAGCAGGCGCCGCCACTCGCCCAGCGGCATCTCTTGCGCGCGGCAGAAGCGGGTGTCGGCCAGCAGCGAGCGGACCATCAGCGCCATCCGCGCGGCGCTCCCCAGCTCGCCCTCGTCGAGCGGCTCGGGCACGTAGTCGGCGCCGCCAAAGGTGACCGCGCGCTCGCCGCGGCCGGCGCTCATGAACGCGCCCAGCGCCAGCCGGCGCAACCCCTGGTCCCAGTTGAAGACGTCGCGATCGATGTAGGTGCCGGCGTGGTCGTCGCGGTCGGCGCCGTGGACCACGCCCAGCCGTTCGGTCCAGTGGATCCAGTCGTCCGGATCGACGTCGGGGAAGTGGGCGATCACGGCCGGGTGGGTGATCAGGCGCAGCACCTGCGGGCGCGTGAGCTGGCCGAGCGGCAGCGCCAGCAGCAGCTCGAACGCCTCGGCGACCCGGCTCTCGACTGCCAGCGGCGCGTCGAGGATGTGGTGGGGGATGTCGTGCAGCTCGCCGAAGACCGCGGCGACGTGGGCCTGGTAGACCTCGGCGCCGCCGCGCGGGAACAGCACCGCGATGTCGTTGAAGCGCAGGCTGTCGTCGGCGCGCATCAGCCGCCAGATCTCGCTGCCGATCACCGCCAGCTCGCGACGGGCGCCGGCGCAGGCGAGCAGTCGGATACTGTCGTCGGCCTCGAGCGGCGGGTCGCGCGGCGCCGGCGCGCGCTCGAGGATGTCGCGCTGCAGCCTCGCCAGCGCGGTGTCGCCGGTCGGCTCGACGAAGCGCGGGGTGAAGTCGAAGTTGGCCAGCTCGTCGAGGCTGCGCACGTTCTCGCGCCCGGGGCGTCCCCACAGGCGCAGCGCTTCCTGCTCGCCCTCGGCCTCGCCGCCGCGTCCGGCGCTGTCCTCCCAGAACTCGCGACACGGGTTGAGCGCGTAGACGAACAGCTCGCAGCCGCTGGCGAGGCGGGCGAAGATCCGCTGGTAGGCCGGCGCCAGGTAGGAGAAGCCGAAGACGTGGAGCTGCTCGGGCAGGGCGGCGACCAGCTCGTCGGCGCGCGCCTCGACCGCGTCGGCCAGCAGCATCCACGGCTCGCCGGTGCGCGCGATGGCGCCGTCGGGACCGAACACCGCCGACCACAGCCGCCGCTGCCACGCCTCGGTGCGGGCGGCGTCGGTGTCGGCCAGCATCGCGCGCCCGTCGCGCCAGGTCGCCACCAGGTCGGGGCGCGACAGCCGGTACTCCGACAGCAGGGTCGCCAGCTCGCCGGCCAGCTGAAACCGGCGCAGGCTGGCCGCGCCGGGATCGGCGTCGAGATAGTCGCGCACCGGCGGCAGCTGGTCGATCAACTCGTCCCGCCCGAGCTGGCCGATCAGCAGCGCGTGCAGCTGATCGCGATCGAGCACGCGGGCGCCGGCGGTGGTGGCGCGCCGGGCCAGGTAGGTCTCGAGGAAGGGGAAGCGCAGGTTGGCCGCGATGCCCTACTCGCGCGCCATGGTCACCTTTAGATAGGTGGCCACCGTGGCGTCGGGCACGATGACGTCGACCGAGACGAACGGATCGCCGGCGCGACCGAACTCGACGCCGCGGGAGAGCGCGCGAGCAAGCTCATCCACACGATTGCTGTAGATCAGGTGGAGCACCGGGGAGCAGCTTCGTAGAATACCCGGGGGATCTGATCCCGCAGTCTATCTCCGTGGAATCGGACCGGGAGTGACTCGACCGCTCATAGCGCTGCTCGCCTTGCTGGCCGCCTGCCAGCCGCCGCCCGATGGCGTCGCCCGGGTGGTGGTGGTCCGCGCCGGCGATCATTTCGTCACCAACTCCGGCGTCGCCGACCAGCGGGGCGACCTGAGCGAGCTCGAGGCCTGGCGGGTCAACGCCGACGGCGCCTGGCAGCTGCCGGTGACCCTCGCCAGTGGTCTCGCGGTGGTGCCGCGCGTACCGCCGGGCGAGCTGATGCTCCACTACCGCGGCAGCTGGTTCACCGCCGACGACACCGCGATCGATCTGGGCGCCGATCGCCTGGGGCGCGCCGACGCCGAGCCGGCTCCCGATGGTGCCGAGGTGGCGCTGTCGGTCGGTGGCCTGGCGCCGTGGCGGAGCGGCGATCAGATCGAGCTCTACTCGTCTGGCGCCGGTGCGTGGATGCTGGCGCCGTTGAGCGCCGACGACGGCGCCACCGAGGCGCAACAGGTGCTGCCGTGGGACGGTCACCTGGTGCGCGCATCGGCCGGCGATCGCCTGCTGCTGGCGCAGCTCGACCGCGGCACCCTGGGCGGCGAGCCGTACCTGGCCGTCGCCCGCGCCGCCGAGGTGTCGACCGTCGAGATGACCGGCGAGCGCGTGCCGGTGCAGGTGGCGCTGGCCGAAGCACCGCGCGCCAGCTTCGCCGTCGACTGGCGCATCGGCGCGTTCGACGACGTGCGCCTGGCCAGCCAGCCGGTGATCGCCCAGTCGTGGTACGACGCCGGCCTGGCGGCGATGCCGGCGGCCGACAGCCTGGGCAACTACGACCTGTCGGCCGACCTGGTGACCATGCGCGTGACCGATCGAACCGGTCGGGATATGAGTGGCACCTTCGACTACGGCCGACCAGCCGCCGCCGACTGGCCGGTGGTCGCCACCGTGGTCGCCTGGTACCCGGCCGGGCGCCGGGCGGCGGACGGCGACGTGCAGACGATCTTGTTCGACGCCCTGTGGATTCGCGACCGCGCCGACGCCCTGGACGGCACCCCGCTGGCGCCAACCCTCGGCCCGCCGGAGCGGTTGCGGGTTGGCGGCGCCGACGCCATGGTGGCTCGCACTGGGATCGGCCCGTCACCGCTGGTCGCCTGGGATCCGCCGTCTCTGGGCGAGGCCGCCGGCTACCAGGTGGTGGTCTACAGCCTGGCCTCGGTCGACGGCCAGACCCTCGACATCGGTGAGGTCGAGGTGCGCACCGCGCGCACCGCCCTGCGCTTGCCGCCGGGCGCCGTCGCTTCGGATGCCGATGCTTTCGTCGTGCAGGTTTGGGCGCTCGACGCGCCGGTCGACCTGGCGGCGCGGCCGCTGTCGGTGGGGCTGCCACAAGCCCAGGCGTCGGTGACCAGCGCGTCCCTGATCCCGTGACCGTTGAACCGGCGGGGGGCGGCGCGGGCCGCTGTCGGTGGGGCTGCCACGAGCCCAGGCGTCGGTGACCAGCGCGTCCATGAGCCCGCGACCGTTGAACCGGCGGGGCCATGGCAGGTATGCTGCCGCTGTGTCCCCCGCGCGCAGACGTCCCTCGCTGACCGGCCCTCTGGTTGCCATCGGCGGCGAAATCGATGCCGCGTCGGTGACCCTGCGCTTCTTTGGTGACGCTTTGGATCCGGACGACCTCAGCCGCATCCTCGGCGCCCAGCCGACCCTGTGCCGGCGCAAGGGGGAGGTGATTCCCGATCGCGACGGCCGCATGGCCGAGACCGGCAGCTGGCTGCTGTCCAGCGAGCAACAGTCCAAGAAGCCACTGGGCGATCAGATCGAAGCGCTGTTCGCGCGCCTTACCGACGACCTCGAGGTCTGGCGCCAGCTGTCGTCGATGTACCGGGGCGACCTGTTCTGCGGCGTCTGGTCGGAGCATTTCAACCGCGGCTTCGAGCTGTCGCCGGGGCTGCTCCAGCGGATCGCCGCGCGCGGGTTGCGCGTCGGCTTCGACATCTATTTCGTCGAGCCGAAGTGACGCCGCCATTGCGCACTGCGCTGGTTCTGTCGGGCGGTGGTGTGCGCGGCGCCTACGAGGTCGGCGTGGTGCGCGGCATCGTCGAGGTGCTCGGCCGCGGTCCGGGTGACCCGGCGCCGTTTCAGATCTTTGCCGGCACCTCGGTCGGCGCGATCAATGCCGCCTATCTGGCGTCGCACGCCGACCGCGGCGACCTGGCCATCGACGGCCTGGTCGAGTTGTGGCGCAGCCTGAGCCTCGACACCCACCTGCAGCTCGATCTGGCCCGGCACCTGCCGCTGCTCCGCCGGCTGCCGCGCATCCGCGACCGCGGCTACGGCTTCTGTCTGCTCGACCCGCGCCCGCTGGCGGCGCTGGTCGCCGACGGCGTCGACTGGGACCGGCTCCACGCCAACGCCGACCGCGGCGTGCTGCACGCGCTGGTCATCGCCGCCCTCAACATCGCCACCGGGCGGACGACGATGTTCACCGAGCTGGCACCCGGCGCCGAGTTGCGGCCGTCGCGCGACCCGTTGCGCGCCTTCTGGCACGGGCGGATCTCGACCGATCACGTGCTGGCGTCGGCGGCGCTGCCGATCGTCTTTCCCGCCCGGCTGATCGGCGACGACTACTACTGCGACGGCGGCCTGCGCTTCAACACGCCGCTGGCGCCGGCCATTCGCGCTGGCGCCGATCGGCTGGCGATCATCCCGGTGCTCACGGAGGCGCGGGGAGGGATCAGCCAGGCGCGCCACGTGCGCGAGTACCCGCGGCTGACCTTCCTCCTCGGCAAGCTGCTCAACGCGCTGCTGGCCGACCCGCTGCGCTACGACCTGCAGATCCTCGAGCGCTTCAACCGGCTGGTCGACGTGCTCGAAGGCGCGCTCGAGCCGCACGAGCTGGAGCGAGTGCGACAAACCACCGCACAGAGCCGCGGGCTGGCCTACCGGAAGCTCGACACCCTGGTGATCGGGCCCAGCGCCGACATCGGCGTCATGGCCGGCGACTACCTGCGCACGCGCCGTCCGGGGCAGCGTTTGCCCGGCCTGGAAGGGCTGCTGTTTCGCTACGCTCGCCGCCGGACCGGGCTTCGCGAGGCCGACTGGGCCTCATACGTGCTGTTCGACGGCGAGTTTGCCGCCGAGCTGATCGCCCTGGGCCGCACCGACGCCCACGCCCACGCCGCCGAGATCCGCGCTTTCTTCCCGCGCTGAAACGCTGCGGCCCTTGGGGCTTCAACCTGCGCCTCCGGAGGAGTGTGGAGAACCGGCTGGAGTCGTCGGCGCACACGGCCGAGTTCACCTTGGACGTGCTGGAGAAGCTGTACGTCCGCGACCACTACAGCCAGGGCCGCGCGACCAAGCCGATCTCGTCGTCGATGAACCTGGGCGACTTCCTCGAGCACGTGTCGCAGACGGCGGACAACTTCTACGTGGTCGCCGACGCCGACGGCAAGCTGGAGGGGATCGTGTCACTGTCCAACGTTCGCTCGGTGGTCGCCGAGGAGGACGTGCTCGACTTCGTGCTGGTCAACGACGCGATGTGGCCGTTCAAGGCGGTGTCGCCCGACACCGACCTGCGCACCGCGCTGCACACGTTCCTCGAGTCGGGCTACGACCACATGCCGGTGGTCGCCGCCAACGACGCCAATCGCGTGCTCGGCATGCTCTCGCAGAGCCAGATCTTCGCCGCCTACAACGCCGAAATACTCAGACGGCGCCTCTTGGATGAGGCGCCGTCCGGTGGGGGGGGCAAAGGCAGCGTGGCTGCCGACTAAACACGAACGCCTGGATCGGGAGGCAAATTTCGCCGCCCGTCATGGGTGAGGGCGGACGAAAATCGGCTCCTTTCCAGGCGTGTGCGTTTGTTCTCTACCATTGTGGTTTTTCCGCAACGACGCATTTCCAATGCGCCATTGTTTAGTGAATGCGGTCGGTCATGTCCTTCAGCACGCGGGTCTTGGCCCCGGCGCGGATGGTGACCTTGAAGCTCTTCTTGATCCGGTAGGTCCGGTTGACCAGCGTGATGGTGTGCTTGCCCGCCGACAGTGACAGGCGAGGCGCCGGGGTCTTCTTGCCGGTCGAGTGACCGTCCACGACGATGCCGCAGGGTGGCTTGGAGTTGATCATCAGGATGCCGCTGTTCTTGCTGCGGCTGGCGACCTCGCGGGTCGCCTTGCGCGACGCCGAGCGGTGGGAGCGGCGAGCGGCGCGGCTCTTGGTGCGGTGGTGGGTTCGCCGGGCGGCGTGGCGCTCGTGGTGCTTGGGCGCGGGCGCCGGGGCAGCGGCCTCGACAGCGGGCTCCTCGGCGGCCGGCTCGTCGGCGATCGGGGCCACCTCAGCCACGGCCGGGGCCGCGGCGGGCGCCGGGTTGTCCAGGTCGGCGGCGATGGCGATCTCCTCGGAGCCGTCGAAGGTGATGTCGCGCAGCACCGTGCCGTGCCCCGGCATGGTGAACATCGCCTGGTAGGGCTTGTTGGGATCGAGCTGGGCGTCGACCGGCGCCTCGCCCAGGACCACCGGCTTGCCGTTCATCACCAGGGTTACGGTGGCGCCGGCCGGCGTGCTGGCGAAGTGGGCGCGGGCCAGGACCACGCCGCCCTCGGGCACGTCCACCGGGTCGGCAGCGGGCGCAGGCGCGGCGGCGGGCGGGGCGCGGGTCGCCATCGGCGCGGGCGCCGGGGCAGCCGCGGCCTTCTTCTGCGTCGCGGCCGCGGGTCGGGCTGCCGTCGACGCGCTGGCGGTAGTCGCCTTGCTCACGTCGGGGCCGCTCATCGCGATGTACGCGGCGACACCGATGCCGCCGGCCAGGACCAGGGCGCCGGCGCCGATCAGGCCCCACTTGCGCCGCACCGGGTGGTCGAGATCCATCTCGACCATTTCGGTCGGGCTGAGGAAGTCGGCGCTCTCCTCCTCGAAGTCGATCACCAGTCCGTGGTCGTCGGTCGGCGTCGGGGCCGAGTCGAACCAGCTGTCCTCGACCTGCATGTCGAGGGTCGACTTGGGCAGCGGCGTGGTGTCATCGAAGTTGTTCTCTTCGATGTGCGGCGGAACGATCAGCTGCGACTTGGCGCGCACCGGCGGTGGAGTGAAGGGCGGCGGGGCGGCCGGACGCGGTGGCGGCGCCGCGGGACGTGCCTGCGGCAGCGGCGGCAACGTGGTGGGATCGAGCTCGGGCTCCGCGATCGCTTCCACGGAAACGGGCGGCGGCATGGTGCCGCGGGCCTGGCGGACCTGCGCCATCTCGGGCGCGGGCGTACCGGTCGCGGCGGGCTGCGCCCGCGGAGTGGCCTGCGGCCGTCGCGCGGACAGCGCCGGCGGCTTCTGGAGCGGCTTCTGCTGCGGTGGCAGGTACCCGTCCTCGAGCTGGGACTGAACGGTGTTGATGAAGGCCGTGACTGCTGTGGACTCCGTGTTCGACATGCTGCTTTCCTCCGCGTCGATGCGTCACGATAGGAAGCTGTCCGGGGGGCGTTCAAGCGAAAGTTGCTGCGTGCACCTAACACAGGTGATGCGACCGGTGAGCACATCAACAGACTGAAAACATTAGCGATTTACCGCGGAACAAGGGGTAGGATAAGGTGCTCGAACGTGTGTTCGCAGCAGATCTCTCCACTCCCGCGCGGCGCGGCCGGCCGGCCTATACTGCTGGCGATGGGGCGCGTCCTGGCGGTCTTACTCCTTCTCTCCTCCTGTGACCGCCACCACCAGGCTCCGACTCCCGCGCCCGCGCCGCGCCCGCCGGCCGGCTGGTGGACGCTCGGGGCAGCGGCGTGTCCGGCCGAAACCGTTCTTCGCGGCGCGGCGCCCCCGTCCGGCACCGCGCTCTGGTGCGAGTCGGCGCCGGGGACGCGCGAGGGGCCGTACGCCAGCTGGCACTCCGGCGATCGGGCGCCGGCGCTCGAAGCGCTGGGGCTCTATCGCCAGGGACGCCGGTACGGCCTGTGGGTCCGCTACTACGACGACGGCGCCCGGCGCCTGGAACAGCGCTACGACCGCGGCGCCCTCGACGGGCCGCAGCGCTCGTACTATCGCGACGGCACCCTGGCCACCGAGGGGCGCTTTCGCGCCGGACTGCCCGACGGCGTCTTTCGCGCATACGACCGCGGCGGTCATCTGGCCGGCGAGAGTCAGATGCGCGCCGGCACCGGCACGATGGTCGAGTGGGCACCCGACGGCTGGAAGGTCACTGCGATTCACTACGTCGACGGCGTGCGCACCGGCCGCGCCGTGCGCTACCGCGAGGACGGCAGTGTCGCCGAGGAGGGGCAGTACCTGACCGACATGAAACAGGGGCTGTGGATCGAGCGCGGCGCCGACGGGCAGGTGGTGCACCGGGCCCGCTACGAGCGAGGGCAACGGGTGGAGGAGCGGCAGTGACCCGCTTTCGCGCCGGGCCGCTGCCCGAGCGTGTGCGCGCTACCATGCGCGGGGTGTCGTGGACGGACGACCCGCGCTGTCCGGCGATGGACGCGCTGGCGCTGCTCGAGGTCGATCACCACGGCTTCGACGGCGCCGTGCACCGCGGCGAGATGGTCGTCGCCGCCGAGGTCGCCGACGAGCTGGTCGTGGTGTTCGAGGCGCTGTTCGCCGCCGACTTCCCCATCGCCGGCATGCAGCCGATCGACCGGTTTGGCGCCGACGACGAGGCGTCGATGGCGGCCAACAACAGCTCGTGCTTCTGCTTCCGCAACGCGCCCAGCGGCCGGCTCAGCGAGCACGCGTTCGCTATGGCGGTCGACGTCAACCCGATGCAGAACCCGATGGTCATCGGCGACCGCGTCTGGCCCGACGCCGGCCGCGACTACCTGGAGCGCGGCGACGTCCGCCCGGGCATGATCGTCCGCCCCGGCCCGGTAGTCGACGCGTTCGATGCCGCCGGCTGGGAGTGGGGCGGCGACTGGGTGTCGCTGTCTGACTACCACCACTTCCAGAAGCGACCGCGCCCGACCAAGTAGGGCTACGACGGGATCAGCAGCAGTTTGCCGCTGCTCTGCCGGGCTTCCAGCTTGCGGTGGGCGTCGGCGGCGCGCTCGAGCGGCAGCTCCTCGTCGATCGACAGGCGTAGCTCGCCGTCGGCGACCCAGCCGAGCACGTCGCCGGCGCGGGCCAGGAGCTCGGCGCGGGTGGCGGTGTAGTGGAACAGCGTCGGCCGGGTCAGGTAGAGCGACCCGAGCTTGTTGAGCAGCTGCGGATCGAACGGCGGCACCGGCCCGCTCGACTGGCCGAACAGCACCATCGTGCTGCGCGGCGAAAGGCAGCGCAGGCTGCGGTCGAAGGTGGCGCGGCCGACCGAGTCGTAGACCACGGACACGCCGGCGCCGTTGGTCAGCCGGCGGACCTCGTACTCGAAGTCGACCTCCTCGTAGAGGATCATCTCGTCGGCGCCGTGGGCGCGGGCGGCCTCGGCCTTGGCCGGCGTGCCGGCGGTGCCGATCACGCGGCAGCCGGCGCGGTGGGCCAGCTGGCACAGCAGGCGTCCGACGCCGCCGGCCGCGGCGTGAACCAGCACCGTGTCACCGGCCGACAGCTGCACCGTCGACTGCGTCAGGTAGTGCGCCGTCATCCCCTGCAGCATCGCCGCGGCGCCGTCGCGAAAGCTCAGCGCCTCGGGCAGCGGTACCAGCCGCTCGGCCGGCGCGATGACGTGGGTCGCGTACGAGCCGGCCACGTTGGTCCACGCCACCCGGTCGCCGACGGACAGGTTGCTGACACCGGCGCCGAGCGACTCGACCACGCCGGCGCCCTCGCGCCCGAGGACGATCGGCAGCTCGCCGGGGTAGAGACCGGTGCGGTGGTAGACGTCGATGAAGTTGACGCCGGCGGCGTGGACGCGCACGCGCGCCTGGCCGGGCCCGGGCTGCGGCGTCGGCAGCTCGTCGAGGCGCATCGCCCCGGGATCACCCGGGACCGGGACGCGGATGATCTTCATGCCGGGAGCATAGCGCTCACGGGCGTGCTGGCTGCTACGGAAGCAGCGCGGTACCGACGGTGCCGGGCTCGTCGATCTCGCGCAGGAGATCCCCGCCGAACAGCTTGCCGACGATGTGCACCGAGCTCATGCCGGCATCCTCGAGCACCAGGATCGACTCGTCGAGCTTGGGGATCATCCCGCCGGTGACGGTGCCGTCGGCGATGGCCGCACGGGCCTGGACCACGGTCATGGTCGGGATGCGCGTGGCCGGATCGGCGACGTCGCGCAGCACGCCCGGCGTGCCCGTGACCAGCACCAGGTGGTCGGCGCCCAGGGCGCGGGCGGTCTGGTTGGCGACCACGTCGGCGTTGATGTTGAGCACCGCGCCGCTCTCGTCGCCGGCCAGCCAGGCGAGCACCGGCGTGTAGCCGTTGTCGAGCAGCAGCGACAGCAGCGCGTGGTTGACCCCGGTGACGTCGCCGACGTGGCCGAAGTCGATCGGGTCCGGGCCACCGCCGGAGACCACGCGCGGCGGGCGCTTGGTGCCGGCGATGGCGCGCGAGCTGGAGCCGTTCAGGCCCACCGGCCTGGCGCCGGCGGACATCAGCGCCGAGCACAGCTCGACGTTGAGCTTGCCGCCGACGACCATCTTCATCACGTCGAGCGCGTCGGCGTCGGTGATGCGGCGGCCGGCGACCATGCGCGGCTCCTGGCCCAGCCGGGTCTGCAGCGCGGTCGCCTGCGGACCGCCGCCGTGGATCATCACCACGCGATCGCCGCGCTCGACGGCCGCGGCGACATCGGCCGCGACCGCGTGCACCTCGTCGCCGTTGAAGATGTCGCCGCCGACTTTTACGACGATGAGGCTCACGGCCAGCTCCCGGGGTCGGCCAGCGACGCGGTCTCGTCGAGGCCCAGGATGAGGTTCATGTTCTGGATTGCCTGACCGGCGCCGCCCTTGATCAGGTTGTCGATGGCGGAGAAGCAGGTGACCGTGCGGGTGTCACCGGTCGGCTCGCCCACGGCGAAGCCGACCTCGGCGTAGTTGGAGCCGGAGACCGCGGCGACCTCGGGCAGCCGATCCGGCGGCCGGCGGACGAACGGGTGACCGGCGTAGGTCTCGTCGTACAGCGAGCGCAGGCGGTCGGCGGTGACCTCGGCCGAGGTCTCGACGAAGCAGCTGGCGAAGATGCCGCGGGTGAGCGGCGCCGACACCGGGACGAAGCGAAGCTCGACGTTGGCCGCGCCGGCGGCGGTGAGCAGCTCGCCGATCTCCGGCGTGTGCTGGTGGGCCATCGGCTTGTAGGTCTTGAGGTTGACCGCACGCACCGGGTGGTGGGTGCCGGCCTTGGGCGCCGCACCGGATCCCGACGAGCCGGTGATGGCGGTGACGTGGATCGGCCCCGACAGCAGGCCGGCCCGCGCCATCGGCAGCAGCGCCAGCTCGATGGTGGTGGCGAAGCAGCCGGGCGAGGCGATGTAGCGCGACGCCTTGATCTTGTCGCGGTTGAGCTCGGGCAACCCGTAGACGAACTGCGACAGCAGCTCGGGGCAGGGGTGCACGGCCTGGTAGTATTCCTTGTAGGCGGCGACGTCGTTCAGGCGGAAGTCGCCGGACATGTCGACGATCTTGACTCCGAGCTCGACCAGCTCCGGCACCTTGGCCGCGGTCACTTTGTGCGGCAGCGCCAGCAGTGCGACGTCGCAGTCGCGGGCCGCCTCGGCCGGCGCGATGTCCTCGAACACCAGGTCGGTCAGGCCGGTCAGGTTGGGATGCGCCTTCCACAGCGGCTCGCCGACGTAGTCGATGGAGGCGACCCGGGTCAGCTCGACGTCGGGGTGGATCAGGAGGCGGCGGATCATCTCGCCGGCGCCGTAGCCGCTGCCGCCGATGATGGCGGCGCGCAGGCGCTTTCCGCTGCCGTTGCCGTGAGGTAGGTTCGTGCCCATGTCCGACCTACTTACCCAGGTGCTGGCATCGGCGCAACGGCGCGGGGCCGAACTTTTGCCGCAGCTTCGCCGGTGGGTGGAGCAGAACTCCTATTCCGGCAACGTCGACGGCGTCAACACGGTGGGATCGATGCTGATCGAGGCGTTCGATCTGCCCGGCCTGTCGGTGGAGCGCCGCGCCGGCAACGGTGTCGGCGATCACCTCTGTTGGCGCACCGCGGCGTGGGAGGGCGCCCAGCCGGGTCAGCGCACGGTGATGATCGGCCACCACGACACGGTCTTCCCGCCGGGATCGTTCGACGTGTGGGAGGATCAGGGGGAGCGACTGCGCGGCCCCGGGGTCCTCGACATGAAGGGCGGCCTGCTGGTGATCCACTCCGCGCTGGCAGCGCTGGCTGACGCTGGCGGCCTGGCCGACCTGCCGCTGGCGGTGATCTCGGTCGGTGACGAGGAGATCGGCTCGGCCGACTCGCGGTCGTTCGTCGAGGAGATCGTTCGCGGCGCCGGCGCGGCGCTGGTGTTCGAGGCCGGTCGCGCCGACGACTCGATCGTCATCGCGCGCAAGGGCACCGGCAAGTTCCAGGTGGAGGTCAAGGGTGTCGCCGCCCACGCCGGCAATCACCACGCCGACGGCGTCAGCGCGATTCGCGCGCTGGCCCGCTTCATCGACGGAATCGAGGCGATGACCGACTACGAGCGCGGCGTCACGGTCAACGTCGGGATGGTCTCCGGCGGCACCAGCGCCAACACCGTGCCGGCCGAGGCTCGCTGTGCCATCGACTTCCGCTTCATCCGCGCCGCCGACGGTGAGGATCTGGTGCGCAACGCCGACCGCCTGGCTCGCGATATCGCCGGCGCCACCAACGCGCGCTTTGCCATCAACGGTGGCATCCGCCGCCAGCCGCTGGAGCCGACCGACGCCTCGCGCGCGCTGTTCCAGCGCTACGCCGCCTGCGCTCGCGCCGCCGGGCTCGACGCCGGCGAGTGCCCGCTGATCGGCGGCGGCTCCGACGCCAACACCGCCAGCGCCATCGGCGTGCCGGCGATCGACGGCCTGGGACCGCGCGGCCGCGGGTTCCACACCCCCGACGAGTACATCGAGGTGGCGACCCTGCCCCAGCGGATCGAGGCGCTCATCCGTCTGCTAGCCGCCGGCTGAGGTGTAGTTGCGGATGGCCAGGCTCCACAGGCCGCGGGCCAGCAGGGCGACCAGGAGCGCGCCGCCGAGGCTGGCCAGGGCGCTGCGTCCGTCCAGTCGGCCGAGGATCGCCATGGCCGGAAAGGTGGTCATCAGCGCCAGCGGGATGACGAAGGTGAAGACGAAGCGCCAGGCGCCGCGGAACACCTGCACCGGCCAGCGGGCGGCGTCGAACA
>Ga0114931_10002673_pt1 | contig 22633 bp, 20 predicted proteins | sample 2SBtaG_FD_89579 | JGI IMG/M metagenome (GOLD analysis project Ga0114931, IMG submission 89579) | Deep subsurface microbial communities from Kolumbo volcano to uncover new lineages of life (NeLLi) - 2SBTROV14_V59a metaG | ecosystem: Environmental > Aquatic > Marine > Volcanic | place: Kolumbo... | reverse complement strand
GAGCGGTCGAGGGGGAGGCTCGGCGAAGCCGAGGGGGCGCTGCTGCGCCCCCAACAAACGGTGCTAGTCCCGCGTTGCGCGGCGTAGCCGCGCGTGCGAAGCCCCCATCGCTTCGATGGGAACGCGGGACTAGCGCGCGCCGCGGGTCGGCCCGTGCCGCTCACAACAGGGGGCCGAGCAGGCTGGGGGTGAAGCGTGGCATGACGCGGCTCGCGCCGACGGGTGGCAGCGGAAAGCGGGCGTAGGCGTGGCCGTTCCACGCAATGATGCGCAGCTCGTCGAGCGGCCGTGCCGAGCGGAAATCGATGCTGGTGGGTTCGCCGCGGGCCGTGGCCTCCACGACGACGATCTGCGCGCCGCTGAGCTGCAGACCGTGGCCGGCGTGCATGGGCTCGCTGGCGCTTCTGTACACGCGGTCGAACGGGCTCTGCAAAAAGCCGTGCGGCGCGCGGACCCTGAGCGTGCGTGGGCCCACGCGCGTCACGGTGATGGTCCCGAACCCCCCGTAGAGCACGCGTGTGTGGAGCGCGACAGGTTCGCCCCGGGCCATGCGCGTCGAGACGAGCAGCGTACCGAAATAGTAGTCGGGTGCGTCGAGCACCACGACGTCCTCGGCGGGCGAGCGCAGGCCGTCGTAGGCCGCGACGCGCGCCTGGTCGAGCACGGCCTCGTAGGGGTCGAGCAGAAGCTCGCGCACGGGCAGGAGCACGGGGGACAAGAGCATGTGCATCAGCAGCAGCTCGCCGCCGAGCAGGAGCACCGGGACGCGCCAGCGGCGGTCGCGGGGCAGGGCGGGCGAGCGGTCGACCCACGCGCCGACGAGTTCTGCGATCAGCGCGAACGCGCCCACGCCCGGCAGGATCAGCAGGCGATCAGAGGTGCCGGCCGCGCACGCCGGCAACGTGGAGAGCAGCATGCCGATCGCCCAGAAGCGCGCGCGTGCATTTTGGCGGAGCAGCGGCGCGACGGCGGCGGCGAACAGCACGAGGAAGGCGGCGCCGAGCGCGACGCCCCAGGCGTGCCCGAGCGCCAGATACCAGAGCGAAGACGCGGGGCCTGCCAGAAGCCCGAGTGCCAGCCCGGAGAAGCGCCGCGGCAACGCAGTCAGGAACGCCAGCGGTTGGCCGAGGGGGTCGAGATACACGCCCGAGCCATGCGCGCCGTAGCCGGCAAGCCTGTACAGCGCGGCCCATGCGAGCGCGACGGCCAGCCACGGCAGGTTGGCCAGAAGCCGCCGGTGGAAGCGTGCGCGGTCGATCGAGAGCGCGTACGCGACGAAGTACCCGGCGATCCCGACGGTCAGCTCGTTGCTGGCAAGCCCGAGCAGGAGGCACAGCGGCGCGAGCAGCGCCCCGGGCCAGAACCCACGGCGTCGCCAGGCGTCGTGCGCGAGCAGCGCCAACAGCGCGAAGACCGCGCCGACCAGCGCGTTGCGGTTGGCGACCCAGCTGACTGCGAGAGCGTGTCCGTCGGTGACCGCGAACAGCAGCGTTGCCAGGCCAGCGACCCACGCTGGCTCGAGCAGGCGCCGGTAGAGCAAGGCGCACAGGAGCAGCGTCGCTACCAGCCACAGGATGCTGTGCAGATGCATCAGCCAGGGATGAGCCGGCCACAGTGCCCAGTCGATCTGGTGCGTGAGGGAGGCGATGGGTCGCCAGAACGCGATATCGAGGTGCGGGCTGGCGATCCACGGCAGCGCACCCTGGTCCTTGGCGAGGTAGTTCGCCCACGGCGACGAGTGCGGCAAGCCGAACAGGTTCGAAAACCAGGGCAGGGCGCGCGCGGCGTCGCCCTGGGCGTAGTCCTCGGTCTGCAGGCCGCCCCACAGCGCGGGGGCGCAAAGCACGAGCGTCGTCGCTGCAGCGATCCAGGGAAGCCGTCGCGAGCGGAGCCAGCGCTGGATGCGCTCGCGGCGCTGCGATGACGTGGAAGGAGGGGGCGGCAAACCGCGCCGAGCGTAGTGGTCGGTAGGCGCGGCGGCGAGGGAATCTTCCCGGCCTCAGCCGGGCGCGGAGGCGGCGCCGGCGGGCGGCGGGGTCCGCGTGGCACACTGCGCGCCTGCCACGTCGTACAGCGCGGCCTCCAGCGTGGACAGCGATTGCTCGCCGACCAACCGGCTGCTCTCCTGGTTCGTCTCGTCGAGCAGCATGAACGTCGGCACCACGTGCACCTTGAAGCGCTGCGCCAGCGCAGCGCCGTTCGACGAGTCGACGTTGATCTGCAGAACGCCGCCGGGGTGGAGGCGGCAGCGCTGCTCGGCCTCGTGGACGAGCGGCCGCATGTGCTTGCAGACCGTGCAGTGTCCACTCATGAACTCGACCATGCGCGGTCCGTCGGTCGCGGCCAGCTCGCCCCGGCCCGCCGCCTTGGCGAGGTTCAACTGGCAGGCGCCCGATCTCTCGCAGCTTGCCCCCGGCTGCGACGCGACGCTGGCGTGCGCGGTGGCGGGGCCGGCGCTGGGCACGACCCAGCCGAGATGGTTCGTCATCAGCAGCGCTCCGACCGCGACCAGCAGCGCGCCGGTGACCCGTTGTGCGACCGGCGCCCAGGAGCGGATCGGTTTGAGCCACGAAAGCGCGCGCGGTGCGGACTGCGCTGCCAGCAGCAGCGGCAGTGACAGACCGGCGGCGAAAGCCAGCAGCTGCGCGCCTCCCCACAGCGCGCTGGCCGACGAGCTTGCGGTGTAGGTCAGGACCGCGCCGAGCACAGGACCGACGCAGGGGGTCCAGCCCAGAGCGAACGCGGCGCCGAAGACCACGCCGCCGCGGAAACCGCCGAGCGCCGGCACGCGGGTGAGCAGGGGACGGGCTTCCCGGTCGAGGTAGGGGATGCGCAGCACGCCGAGCAGCTTCAGGCCGAACAGCGCCACGAAACCGCCGCCGATCAGCAAGAGGACACCGCGCTGCTGGGACAGGAAGCCGCCCACGAGCGAGGCGACCATGCCGAGCGCGACGAACACGATCGACAGCCCGAGCACGAAGCCGAGTGCGGCCCTCCGGAGAGAGCGGGCCTTCTGCTCGGGCGTGCCGGATTCGGTCGCGCTTCCAGCGAGCAGCGACAGGTAGATCGGAACCAGCGGCAGGATGCAGGGGGAGACGAACGCAAGCAGCCCGGCCGCGAAGGCGGCCATCAGAGGAACCATCAACAGCCAGTACGATCGTTCCTCGTACCGGGTTTCCCGGACATGATCCTGCCTGGTTTCCGCTCAGCTCTGCGAATCCGCCAGGGTGCCCGGGCGGGCTCGCCCGCCGCCGTTGTGGCTTTCCAGCTCCAGCCAGCGGGCGATGTCCTGGCGGCGGAGGAGCCCGACCATCGAACCGTTCTCCATCACCAGCATCTCGTCGACATCGAGGCGGCCCAGAGTCTGTAGCGCCTCGAAGGCGTTGTCGTCCGGCGCGGTCTGGGGCAGGTCGGCGACCGCGTGCATGATCCAGCTGACGGGCGTCATCGGCCACTGCTCCCGCGGTACGATCTGCACATCCCGGGCCCGGACCACGCCGACCGTGCCCTGGATGGGATTGCCCACCAGGAACAGCGCCTGACCGGTCGCGAGCAGGTAGTCATCGACCAGTGTGCTCACCGGGCTCTGTGGGTCGATCGTGGGCGGCAGCTGGCATCGCATCAAACGCCGCACCGGCACATCCTGCAGCAGCTCGCGGATGATGACCTGCCGGTAGCTGGCCACCGCGGCGGTGTTCAAGAACCAGCCGATGAACGCGAACCAAAGGCCCTGGACGAGTCCGCCGCCGAACACCGGCACCTGGATGCCGAACGCCATCGCCACGCCCGTGATGATGAGCATCCAGGCGAAGGCTTGCCCCGCACGCGACGCCCAGCGCGTGGCGGTCCGCAGATCCCGCGTGAGCGCCCAGAGGAGCGCACGGAACACACGCCCGCCATCGAGCGGGAACGCGGGGATCACGTTGAACACGCCGACCAGGATGTTGATCGGACCCAGCCAGGCGAGGAGCGTGGCGACAGGTCCCAGATGTTCGAGCGCTGCCAGCGGGTTGTCCGCGGCTCCTGTAGGGACGGTCGAGAGCAGCCGCAACAGGATGATGAATCCGATCCCCAGGGCAATGCTGGTCAGCGGACCCACGCCAGCTATCAGCGCTTCTTCCTTGGGCGAGTCGGGGTCGTGGTCGATGTTCGCGACGCCGCCGAACAGGAACAGTGTGATGCTCCGGACCGGCACGTCGTAGATCTTTGCCACCAGCGCGTGCGACAGCTCGTGGACCAGCACCGAGGCGAAGAACAGCACGGCGGCGGCAATCGCGACCGCCCACGACAGGAGCGGGCTCCAGCCGGGGTGCCACGTCGGGAACACCTCCGCGCCGAGGTTGAACGCGACGAGCAGGAAGATGAGGATCAAGCTCCAGTCGAGCGTGATCCTGATACCGGAAATCCGACCGATATTGATCCCATGCGACATTCGATGAGCTCCGCTGCAGAAAAGCGTGCATTCATCGTGCCGGAATGGAGCGCCGCCTCGAACGCACCTGGTGCGCTGCGTGGACCTTCTGGGCGAGGCGTTTCGCCTCAGTCGAGCCTGCGCAGATCGAGCTCGGCGAACAGTGGTCGATGGTCGGACGCCTGCCGCGCCACCGCGCCGCGGGGCACCATGCAACGACGCGCGCGCACGTCGCCGCGGATGAAGAGGCCGTCCAGCGGCCGCACGGGCAGCCATGCGGGAAATGTGTTGGCCAGCGTTCCCGCACGCGAAAACCCTGCGGGCTCGAGGAAGCGCGGTCCGAGGGTGCCCCACACGTCGTTCAGGTCGCCGCCGAGAACGATCGGCGTGCGTTGGTGCAGTCCCTTGAACGGCTCGCTTTCCAGAAAGCGTTCGAGCTGCTGGCCGCGCTCCGAACCCGCAAGGCCGAGATGCAGGTTGTGGAAGATGACAGTGCGCGAGTGGCGCCCGAAGCGCACGCGCGACCGCGCCTGGAGGGCGCCGCGCTTCTTGCGCGTTCCGATCGTGAGGTCGACGTGGTGCACCTCGGTCAGCGGCCAGCGGATAAGGATGGCGTTGCCGTAGCCCCCGACGGAGAAGCGATGCTGGGGACCGTAGGCGCGGTGGCGCATCTCGAGGGCGTCGGCCAGAACCTCGGCCTGATCGTGGAAGCGCGAACGGGGCATGTCCTCGCTCACCTCCTGCAGCAGGGCGACGTCGGGCGCGTGCGCCTTCAGGGCCTCCACGACGCGCTCGATACGGTAGCGTCGATCCACGCCGCCGATGCCCTTGTGGATGTTCCAGGTGAGGACGCGCAGCAGCATGGTCGGAGGGGAGGGGCGTGGGGAGGGCGTGGGGAGGCCGAGGGAGGCTGGCGGAGCGGCTCCCAGAGTGTAGTATCGCACGCTAACCAGCCCGGCCCGTACTGTACGCGGTCAGGCCCACACTTCTGGATTCCATGAGTGAGTCACCCCCGTCGGACCTCGAGGGGACCATCATTGCGGAGCGCTACCGCGTAGAGCGGCTGATCGGCCAGGGAGGAATGGGCTCGGTCTGGGCCGGGCGCCATCTGACCCTTGGCCGGTTGGTGGCGATCAAGTTCATCCATCCGAAGCTCGCGGGCAGCCAGGAGGCGCTGCGCCGCTTCGACCTCGAGGCCAAGGCCGCCGCCCGGATCAAGAGCCGCCACGCGGTGGCCGTGATCGATCACGGCGTCACGACGGACGGACAGCCGTACATCGTGATGGAGTACCTGGAAGGGCGCTCGCTTGAACAGCTCATCCACGAACGCGGCCCGCTCTCCCTGGCGGAGACCTCGCGCATTGTGTCGCAGGCAGCCCGGGCCCTGGCCGTGGCTCACCAGGCCAGGGTCGTGCACCGCGACCTCAAGCCCGACAACATCTTCCTCGCCGACGACCACGAGGCGGGTGAGCGCGGCTACACGGTCAAGCTCGTCGACTTCGGCATTGCCAAGATCGTGCAGGACGATGCCGCGAGCGGCGCTGCCGCGACCCAGGCCGGAGCTGTTCTCGGGACCCCGCACTACATGAGCCCGGAAGCGCTCACCGCCTCGGCGCCGGTGAGCGCGCGATCCGATGTATGGTCGCTCGGAGCCTGCGCGTTCGCGGCCCTGTGCGGGCGGGTGCCGTTCGAGGGCGACGCGATCGGCGACGTCGTGCTGAAGGTGTGCGCGGCGCCGATGCCGGTGCCCTCGAAGGTGAATCCTCGCGTGCCGCGCGGCTTCGACGCCTGGTTCGCCAAGGCCTGCTCGCGCAGGACGGACGCGCGATTCGAGTCCGTGACGGAGATGGCCGAGGCCCTTGCAGAGCTGGATCGCTGGGCGCAGTCACAGAAGGAACAGGATGCGTACGAGCTGCGTCCGGCGCAGCCGAGTGGGCTGGACCTCGACATCCCCGAACCGAGGGGAGGCCGGTCGCTCCTGATCGGCGGCGTGCTGGCGGGCGTGGCCCTCACCATCGGAGCGCTCGGTTACTTCGTGTATCTGCGTACCCAGGCGGCGAACCAGGCCATCTTGCGCACATCGGCCAGTGCCGCGGCCGTCATCGATGCGGAAAACGACCGGAAGATGAAGGAGGCCGAACGCGCGTTCTGGGCCAGGGTCAACGACGCCGGAGCCGACGGTGCGACGGGGCGGGACGCTGGTGCGGGGCAACCCCGCCGGCCCGGCCAGAAACGCGGGCATTGATTTCTGCCGGGGCGAGGGTCGCCCCCGGGGTTACAGGGTGTTATAGCTCCGCCTGCGACGGAGGAGCAGCGATGATCGACGAGGTACTCACCGAGCTCCAGGACGCCTCAGGGAAGGCACAGGAGGCGCTCAAGCGCGAGCTCGCCAGGCTGCGGACGGGGCGGGCCCACGCAGGCATGCTCGACAGTCTGCGGATCGACTACTACGGCCAATCAACGCCGATCGCCCAGATGGCGACCGTCAGCGTGCCCGAACCGCGCTTGCTCGCGCTCAAGCCCTGGGACAAGGGCCAGGTCAAGGCGATCGAGAAGGCCATCATGGAGAGCGATCTGGGGCTGAATCCCCAGGTGGACGGGGAACTGATCCGGATTCCCGTTCCCGCTCTGAGCGAGGAGCGCCGCAAGGACCTTGTCAAGCTTGCCCGCAAACACGGCGAGGAATGCAAGGTCAGCATCCGCAAGGCCCGTCACGAGGCGCTCGACATGCTCAGCGAGATGAAGCAGGGCGGCGACGCCAGCGAGGACGAGGTGGATCGGGCGAAAAAGCGGGCCGAGGAGATCGTGTCCGAGGCGGGGCACAGCGTGGATCACATCACCCAGTCGAAGGAAAAGGAGATCCTCACGGTCTAGGTCGGGCCCCCGTCCGGGGGCCTTGCGCCCAGCTGGGGAGCGCTTTTCTGCCGCGGCGCGCCGCCTCCGGGGTATCTGCGGGGTCCTGTCCGCGGTCCGCCCGCCGCCGCCGTTCTTGACAAGCTTCCGCCCCCCGTGAAATTTCTTCTTCAGGTGTCTCTGCCCCTGCCTGCGGGGCGTCCAGGGGATGGCCCAGAAGGAACGGCTTCCGAATGCGTGCAGTAGCGGCCGGTATCAGCGACGTTGGGCTGCAGCGTGACCACAACGAAGACAGCTATGCCATCCTGACCGAGCAGGAGCTGTACGTCGTTGCCGACGGCATGGGAGGTCACCGCGCCGGCGACGTTGCAAGCCGGTTGGCCACGGACGCCATCGTGGACTTCTTTCGCGCCACGGCGGCGGAGGACGTCACGTGGCCTTTCCACTTCGACGCCCGCCTCAGTGAAGAGGAAAACCGCCTGCTGACCGGGATCCGGATCGCGAACCGCCAGATCGTCGAGCGGAGTGCGCATTCGCGGGAGTGCCAAGGGATGGGCACCACGGTGGTGGGCGCGCTCTTCAGCCCGAAGAAGAAGAAGATGTACATCGGGCACGTCGGCGACAGCCGCGCGTACCGGATCCGCGGCGGGAAGATCGCGCAGATGACCCGCGATCACTCGCTGGTGAACGACTACCTGCTCGCCATGCCGGAGCTCACGGAAGAGCAGCGCAGCGAGTTGCCGACGAACGTCATCACCCGCGCGCTCGGCATGCAGGACCACGTCACGGTCGATCTGCAGAGCGACGACGCGCAGCCTGGCGATCTGTACGTGCTCTGTTCGGACGGGCTCAGCGGCATGATCGAGGACGACGAGATCCTCGACGTGGTGGGCGGGACCGACGACCTGGAGGTGGCCTGCCGGCGGCTCGTGGCGCTCGCCAACGAGCACGGCGGCGAGGACAACATCACCGCGCTCATCGTGCGGATCGACGACGGCGCCGACGAGGAGAAGCTCAGATTCAGCGACACGCTCCCGCGACCGCCCGGAGTGGCGCCGGTCCAGGCGGTGGAACCGGTGGAGGAGACCGCGGACACGCCGCCAGCGGGCGTGCCGGCCGTAGCGCCTGCGGACAGCCCGCCCGAAGGCGAAGCGCCGCCCACCAGCAACCAGGACGGCTAGCCGCCGCCCACCGGCCGCCAGGGCTCGCGGCTCGCGCTACTGGTCGCAGTTCTCGAACACGAAGAAGCCGTCGGCTTTGCAGTACGTGCTGGGCGAGCTCGGGTTGGTGAACCCGGGGCACTCGAAATGCGCCCAGATGCGTCCACCGGCGAGCTGGATCGGCGTGACCGTGCACTCCGTGCCGTTCGGCGAGCTCAGCGTCGTGGCACTGTTGGGATCGTACGAGCTGATCGACGCGGTGCCGTCGCCCGTCTTCGGCACCTTGCCGTTGAGCTGGAACGAGACACTGCCCTTGCGCATCGTGCCGGTTACGGTGAACGTGCTGCTGCCCTTGACGGTGCAACGCACGTAGGCGCCACTGTTCCCGTCCTCGACGCGTGTACCGGGATCGGTCTGGCCCGGCGCCTGCGTGCCGATCTGGGCGTTGTGCGCCGGGATGTTGCAGGTCTTCCCGGCCGGTGTGCTCGAGGAGGACGCGATGTGGATGTACAGCGAGCCCTGGGCGGGCGGGGGTGCCGAGCCGCTGCAGCTGCTCGCTGCAAGCGCCAAGACCGACGTGGTGACAAGGGTAAGCGTTCGAAGCATCATCGACTGTCTCCTCCTCTCGGAGCCCGCATATATCTAGCTCATCCCCTATCGGGGGATCAAACGCAGGGCCTGCTCCAGATCGGCCCACAGGTCTTTCGCGCCCTCCAGCCCGACGCTCAGGCGGACCAGGCTGTCCGAGATTCCGATCTGGCGGCGGGTTTCGGCAGGAATCGAGGCGTGGGTCATGATGGCCGGGTGCTCGGCCAGGGACTCTACCCCGCCCAGGCTTTCGGCCAACGTGAAGATCCGGAGTGCTGCCAGGAAGGCGCTGGCCTGCTCCACGCCCCCACGCAGCTCGACGCTGATCATGCCCCCGCCGCCATCCATCTGGCGCTGGCACAGCGCGTGGTCCGGGTGGCTCTCGAGACCCGGGTAGTGGACCCGTTCCACGCCCGGGTGCCCCTCCAGCCGTTGCGCGAGGTTTTTCGCAGTCTCGACGTGACGCTGCATCCGGACCGGCAGGGTCTTCAGCCCGCGCAGCACCAGGTAGCAATCCATCGGGCTCGGGACGGCGCCGATGGCGTTCTGCAGGAACCGGATGCGCTCGGCCAGCTCCGGATCGCTGGTGATGAGCGCGCCGCCGACCACGTCGGAATGGCCGTTGATGTACTTGGTCGTCGAGTGCATCACCACCGTGGCGCCGAGCTCCAGCGGGTGCTGGAGCGCGGGGGACGCGAACGTGTTGTCGACGACCAGCGGCAGCGAGTGCGCGCGGGCGATGTCCGCGACGGCGCGGATATCGAAGAGCTTCAGCATGGGATTGGTGGGCGTCTCCATCCACACCAGCTTCGTGTGCTCGTCGATCGCGCTCTCGAGTCGCGATGGATCGCGCAGATCGACGAAGCTCGTCTCGACGCCCATCGGCCGCAGCACCTTGTCGAACAGCCGGAACGTGCCGCCGTACACGTCGTCGCCGGAGACGATCCGATCGCCGGGGCCCAGCATGTGCAGCAGCGTGAGCGCGGCGGCGCTGCCGCTGCCGAAGCAGAAGCCGTGCTCGCCGCCTTCTAGCGCGGCGAGGCACTTTTCCAGCGCTTCGCGCGTCGGGTTGCCGCTGCGAGTACTCGTAGAGCTTGGGCTCGCCCGGGCGCGCCTGTGCGAACGTGCTCGACAGCACGATCGGTTGCATCACGGCAGCGTGCACCGGATCGGGCTCCTGCCCGGCGTGGATGGCGAGGGTGTCCCGGGACAGCGAGGTATCGGAGCTCATGGCTCGCCTAGATACCGCGAAACGGCGGGCAGCGGCTACGCCTCCGGACGCTCTGGGCGGGGGGAAAAGGAAGCGGCCCGCAGTTTTGAAGCTGCGGGCCGCCCGGGGTGAGTGAGGGGAATTGAACCCCCGACAACTGGAGCCACAATCCAGTGCTCTACCACTGAGCTACACCCACCATGGTGCGCCGGGGCCCGGCGCACGGGCATTTAGTCCACGGAGACGGGGTTCTGCAAGCGGGCTCGACAGCCGAAGCGACTTTTCCCGTAGGAGGTCGGGGCTGGTGCTCACACCCGCTCGTGGGTTAGCCTGATCCGCGGCATGCGCCCCCGCCACTTCCTGCTCCCTGGTCTCGCTTTCGGAGTATGCGCCGCGCAGGCCGCCGCCCAGCCGCGGCCCGCTGTCCCAGCGAGCTCGGCGACGCCCGTGGGCTCCGCGGTCCCGGTCGGCTCGGCCGCCCCTGCCGGTTCGGGCTCGGCGACCGCGCTGCCGCCTCCGCCGCCGGCGGTCCCCAGCGGCTCGGTGCCCTCGGTGCCGCCCCCGCCCCCGCCTGCGCCCCCGGGGCAGGCGCCAGGAGCCGCGCCCCAGCCCGGTGCTCCGCCCCCGCCGGCCTACGGCCAGGGCCGTGCGCCCGCCTACGGGTATGGCCAGCGGGGCTACTACGGCCAACCACCGTACCCGCCGCCGCGCTACGCGCCGGTCGAGCCACCGCCGCCGGCGAAGCCGAAAGGTGTCCACCTTCACGACGGCTTCTACTTCCGCGCGGATCTCGGCTTCGGCTACCTGCACGAGTCGGCGACGTTCAAGACCGCCGGCATCAGTGCGGATCAGACGCAGAGCGGTGGGGCCGGAAGCATGCTGCTCCTGTTCGGCGGGACGCCCATCGATGGATTCGCGATCGGCGGCGGGATGTTCTTCGCTTCAGCCGGCAGCCCCAAGGCCGGAGGCAACACGAGCGGTCCGCGCGGCAGCCTCGATTCCGAGGGGCTGCTCGGACTGACCGGCTTTGGCGACTACTACTTCGACCCGAAGGGCGGATTCCATCTGATGGGCCTGGTGGGGTTCGGTGGGCTTTCCTGGAGCGACGCCAACGGCAACCAGGCGCCCGGCGATCAGCAGCCGTCGGGCGTCGTTCTGGGTGGCGGCGTCGGCTACGACTTCTGGGTCGGCAGCCAGTGGAGCCTGGGCGTGCTCGCGCGCGTGCTCTACGCGCCCATGTCGACGAGCTACACGCCCAACGGCGCGACCGACGCGGTTCACTACTCGAGCAGGGTTGTTCTGCCCGTGTTGGCGTTTACCGTGCTCGATCACTGAGCGGCGCGGCTAGAGCTTCCAGTAGGCGGAGAGCGTGCGCTCCGCACGCTCGAGCGCAGCGTCGTTATCCGCATCGAGCGCGCGTGACGGCTCTGGAAGGCCCTGTTCCTCGCGGTCGTGACCATCGAGCACGCGGAGCGATGCCAGCAGCGACGAACCGAGCGCCTCGAGGTCGTAGCCGCCCTCCAGCAGCAGCGCGACCCGCCCCGCGCCGCGTCCGGGCAGAACCGCCAGGACCTGCTCGAGCATGACGGCATAGCCGGACTCGGTGACGCACATGCCGGCCAGCGGATCGCGGACGTGTGCATCGAAGCCGGCGCTGACGAGCACCAGCTCGGGCCGGTACTGTTCCGCGATGGGCGCCACGATGCGCTCGAACGCGGCGGAGTACACCGCATCGTCGCCGCCGGCAGCGAGCGGCAGGTTCACGGTGAAGCCGCGCCCGTCGCCGCGGCCCAACTCGTCGCCGGCGCCGGTGCCCGGGTAGAACGGCGACTCGTGCAGCGAGACGTAGAGCACCGATGGGTCCCCATAGAACATCTCCTGCGTTCCGTTGCCGTGGTGCACGTCCCAGTCGAGCACCAGGACGCGGTCCACGCCGCGGGCCTTGGCGTGCGCCGCGGCCACAGCCACGTTGTTGAGCAGGCAGAAGCCCATCGCGGCACCGGGTCGCGCGTGGTGCCCCGGCGGTCGGAGCAGGCCCAGGCCGAAGCTGGCGCGACCCTCGAGCAGCGCTTCGACCAGAGCGGCGGCCGCGCCGGCGGCCCGGCGTGCCGCCGCCGCCGAGGTCGCGCAGTAGTAGGTGTCCGCGTCGAACCAGCCCTGCTTGCCGGCCAGGCGGCCGACCTTTTCCAGGTAGTCCTGCTCATGGACGCGGAGCAGCTGCTCGTCGGTCGCGTCGTGGGGGTCGAGCTCGAGGCGCGTCAGAGCCAGATCGGCCCGGGCCAGCGCCGCCCGGGCCGCCTCGAGCCGCTCGGGCCGCTCGGGGTGCTGCGTGCCGACCGCGTGGTGAGTGGAAAAGAGCGGATCGTCGGCCAGCGCGAGCGCCGGGACAGGAGAGGTGGACCCTTGCTGCATGTTCGTTTCACTCCAGCGTGCTCGAATGATAACCTCGCGCGCACTTCAAGCGGGACGCCAGGTGGTTGAAAGCCGGTCTGGACCGGATTCGAAGCAGGGCGGGCTACGCGGAAGGGGCCCATCACATGCGCTGGAAGATCATTGTCGTCAACGCCGGCATCGTCCTGATCGTCGGTCTTTTGTCGTACGCACTGCTCTCGACCTCGCTTGGGGATGTCGTCTCCAACCAGGGGCAGCGCAAGACGGAGGCGGGCCAGGCGCTCAGGGCGGCCAACGCCCAGCTGGCTCTCGACGCGCTGCGTCTGGAACGCTGGTTGGGCGAGCGGGCGAATACCGACCCGGTTCGCAGCGTTTTCCTCGGCGGCACGGCCGATGCTCGCAGCGCGAGCGCTACTGCACAGGCCAACAAGATCCGTGATGCCGCGGTCGGCGAGCCGGATTTCGCGAAGATGGCGCCGTCGCTGGTGCTCTTCGTCGATGCCCAGGGGGTGGCTCTTGGCCGCAACGGCTCGAACCTGATGCGGGGCGACAAGATGGCGGATGCCTATCCGTCCCTGCGCACGGCCCTGAAGACCGGAAACACCGCCAGCGACGTGTGGCTGAACCGGTCGCGGCACGAGCAGATGCTGGCCAGCTACGCTCCCGTCCGGGGCGACGATGGCAAGATCCTCGGCGCGGTGATCGTCGGCACGCCGCTCAACGACGAGCGTCTGACGCGCACCAGCGACCTGACCAGCGGGCACGTCCTTTTGCTCGGTCTCACCGGCGGCAAGCAGCTCGAGCTGGTGGCGAAGAGCGGCGGTGTCAGCTCGGACGTACTCTCGGCGGCAACCGGCTCCGACGCCACGCAGGCGGCCGCGAGCGCCATGACCACCGGCAACGTCACGACCGGGGACACGACTACCGCCGGCCAGATCTTCGGCGCCTCGCCGCTGACGGGATACGGCAACGGAAAGCGAGCCGTGCTGGTCTCGGCTGTGCCGGCGTCGCTGGTTGCAAGCCTGGCCGGGCTTCTGTGGCCCGTGTTTGGCGTCACAGCGCTCGGGATCCTGCTCGTCATCGTCTCCGGCGTGCTGCTGGGCAACTACATCGACACGCCGCTGTCGGAGCTGGAAGATGGCCTGCTCGCCATCATCAACGGCCGGACCGATCTGCGCTTCCAGATCGAACATCCCGATCTAGGCGGGCTGGTGTTCCGCATCAACTCGCTCTTGAACGCGTTGATGGGAGTTCCGGAGGACACCACGGACGACGAGGGCCGGCCGTCGCGCCCCGCCTCAGCGAACGACTTCCAGGAAGCGCTTTCGGTCGACGAGAGCTCGGTGCAGGGCCAGGCGCTCGATCCGCAGGTGGCGGCCGCGCTGGCGGCGGAACCCGCGGACCAGTACTACCAGCGATTGTACGGCGAATACATCAACGCCAAGCGCCAGCTGGGCGATCCCGTAGAGCACATCACGGCCCAGGCGTTCGTGGCCCGCATCCAGGGGACGGAGCAGGAGATGGCCGCCAAGCACGGTCGTCCCGTCCGCTACCAGGTGCAAGTCCGTGAAGGGGCCGTGGTGCTGATTGCGGTGCCGCTGCCCGGCTGAGCCGGCCGGGCCACGGCTCGCGGAGATAGCTGGAATCCCGGGGCGGCGTCGTTTGTCCTGGTTCCCGGTGCGGTAGGGGCAAAGCCCGGGCAGGTGCCTGCCGGCCTGGGCAAAGTCCCTGCAGGCCCCTCTGAATCGGGCTATAAGCTCGCCGCGGCGGCAACGCCCCGCCGCGCGTCAACACGGAAGAAGGTCGGATGGGAGTCTTCGATATCTTCAGCAGGAAGAAGGGGGAGTCAGCGAGCCCGAAGAAGAGCGAGCGCGAGGTCGCCAAGCTCCAGAAGCTCGTCTGCAACAAGATGAGCCAGAACTACGATCGCCAGCAGGCGATCGAGGAGCTGGGCCGCATGGGGACCCCAGAGGCCGCCTCGGCGCTGCTCAAGCGTTTCGACTGGACCCTCGACCCGTCGATTACCGATCAGGAAGAGAAGGAGGCGGCGGCGCAGGGCGTGATCGCCACGGGCGAAGTAGCGCTCGAGCCGATCCGCAAGTACTGCGCTCGCGCCGAGAGCCTGACCTGGCCGCTGCGCATCCTCCAGCAGATCGTCACCGAGGAACACATCGTCGACGAGCTGCTCGGCGTCCTGGACGAGTTCGACACCGAGTACACGCGCAACGCAGAGCCCAAAGAGCAGCTCATCTCCACGCTCGAGGAATACCCGTGCGAGGACGTGCGCATCGCCGTCGAGCCATTCCTGCAGGATGCGAGCGAGCCGGTCCGGTTCCGTGCCGCGACGACCACGTTCGCCATGGATGGCGAGCAGAGCGTGCCCGCACTGGTCGAGGCGCTGGAAGAAGAGGAGTCGCTCCGGGTGAAGAACCGGATTTCCCGGGGCCTGGCCGAGCGCGGCTGGAATATCCCGAGCGAGCTCCAGGAGTCCTGCCGCGAAGCGCTGCCGGACGATTTCAAGCTCGACGGCAGCGTCGTGCGCCGCGTCGGCTAGGTCGGGCGCGAAACGACAGCCCGCCCGTGACGCACAAGCGATACCGCGGCCCGCGGCAGGGCCACGGGGATGGCCTTGCCGTCGCGAGGCCAGGGGACCTGGCGAGAGTCCCGCGCGCAAGCGCGAAGGACCCGCTTGGATGCTGCGCCAGGGCTCCGGGCTACTCGCTGACGCGGTACTGCATCGGGAAGTAGAAGTTGTAGCTGATCGTCAGCATCTGGTTGAACTGGAACTGACGGTCTTGGCCGCTGATGGCGTTGTCCGGGAAGTTCTTGTCCTTGCCGCCGCCACGGGTATCGAAGCCGCCCGTGTTGCGCGAAAAGGGAAGACCCCGGTACTCGAAGCCGATCGCGTTCCACTTGTTCACGTAGAACGTGAAGCCGAGCCCGAACGTCGGCGCGATAGCCACGCGGCTGGCGCGGTCGTACTTGCCCTTGCAGCTGTTGGCCGGGCAGTCTGCCCGCTCCTGAACGCCGATGAAGGCCGGCCCGGCGAAGAAGTACAGATCGGTGTCGACGAAGATGTTCTTGAAGAGGGCGAGCTTGCCGCGGAACGGCGTGACCGTCAGCTGCGGCGCCAGGATCCAGTCCATGGTCCCGAGCTGGTCCTTGAAGTCCGGCCCCAGATTGGTGTCGACGAGCCGCTGATCCACGAGCTCCGCACCGTTGTTGGCCTGCTTGAACTTCGCGTTCTCCGCGCGGCGCTGCGCGTTCACTTTCTGCACATGATCGGACAGCGCGGTGGGGATCTTGACGCCGCCGTAGCTGCCGAAGACGCCCACGCCGAGCCAGTCCGTGAAGTTGTAGTTGAGCCGTGCGCCGAAGAAGATCGTGCGCTGGTACTGATCCAGCAGCGAGAAGGTGACCGCCGGGGAAACCTCGAATCGCCCCTGCCGGTAGAGGCGCAGGTGCCGTACCGCGGGCGCGCCAGCGAGCGGGCCCGTCACCAGGATTTCCTGCGCCTGGGCCTCGTGGGTAGAGCCGAACAAGGCGGCGCCTGCCACGGCCGCGGAAAGCAGCCAGCGGGTCGCTTTCGTTCTCGTCTTGGTGGTCGTCGTGCGCATCGTTGCCTGACCTCGCCTTTCGCCCATCACTTCGGCAACCTGTACTCGAACGAGAACGGGAGGAAGATGGAGATGCCGATCTGCGCCTGGACGTTGTTGGTCAGCTTGGAGTCGCCGTACCAGTTGGCAGAATCCTGCTGCTCCTTGACCGTCGTGGGTATGGAGAGGTTCTCCAGCTTGTCGTTGAAGATGTAGTCACGCACTTCGAGCACGCCGGCGAACCAGCGATTGAAGAAGATGCGCAGGCCGATACCCGCGTTGAACGCGAGGTTCGTCTTGTAGCTGAAGTTACGGTTGTCCGGATCGATGATCGGAACCGGCCGCGTGCTCAGCGCGCCTACGCCGCCCACGACGTAGGCGTCGTAGTGGAAGATGAAGTCCCCGAACCCGGCGAACTTTCCCATCGCCGGCACGTACGTGAAGTTCCCTGCTGCACCCCAGCTGTATTCCGTCAGGGGAACGGCGACGCGAGCTGCACGACGCAGATCCGCGTTGAACTTGCTGTCGTTGTTGAACGGCGCGTAGTAGTTGAAGTTCGCGCCGATCGCGAGAACGTTCGTGATGTAGTAGTTCAGCGCGATGCCCGGTGCGGGATGGCTCACGAACTGGTCGTTCAGCGTGAATGACCAGTACGGATTGATCTCGAAGCGCCGAGCGCGCAGCACGTACAGCTGCTGCATCGCGTAGATCTGCTCGTGCAGAGGCTTCTTCGCCTCCTTGGCCATGTCGAGGTGCGGGCAGGCCTGCGGGTCGATCTGGCAGATATCGCCAAGCCCAGCGCCGCCAGGCAGCGGTTCTCCAGTACCCGGCACTTCGTCTCCGCCGGGTATGTCCGAGCCTTCGGCGCCCTTGTCTCCGCCGCCCTTGTCTGCGCCTTCTGCCGCTGCGCCCTCGTCCGCGCTGCCCGCTTGGGCATCGCCAGACTTGTCAGGCTCAGCTTTGTGCTGGCCCCACGCGACTGCGGGGACCACCCAGAGCGCAGCTGCGACGAGGAGCCCGGTGCGAGTCTTCTTCATCGATGCCTCTTCCGTTATCCCCTTCAACGACCGCTAGAACGAGCTCTGCAACTACGTGGAAATATTGGAAAAATATGCCAAACGCAAACGCCGCGCGACTATATCATGCGGAATTTCGGGTGATCAACATCCAAATCCGGAGTGACCTACGCAGCCGTCGCTTCGCTTTCCTTGCCGAGCAATGCTTCCACGAACTCGACGGGCGAGAAATCGTGAAGATCGTCGGCGCGTTCTCCCAGTCCAACGAAGCGGACGGGGAGCTTCAAGGTATCGCAGATACCCAGGATCATTCCGCCCTTGGCGGTACCGTCGAGTTTCGTGAGGACGATTCCACTCAGCGGCAGGGACTCCTTGAACTCCTTGGCCTGCGCCAGCGCGTTCTGGCCGTTGGTTGCGTCTATCACGAGCAGGACCTCGTGAGGCGCTCCGTCCATGGCCTTTCCGACCGTGCGCACGACCTTCTGCATCTCGGCCATCAGGTTCGACTTGGTGTGTAGTCGCCCTGCGGTGTCCGCGAGCACGACATCCGCGCCCGATTCCTCGGCCTTCTTGATGGCGTCGAAGATCACGCTGCCCGGATCCGCGCCGTCCTTGCCGCGGACGACCTCGCACCCCACTCGGTCGCCCCACACGATGAGCTGCTGCACGGCGGCTGCCCGGAACGTGTCGCCGGCTGCCAGCACGCACTTGTGACCCTCGGCCTCCATCCGCGTGGCCAGCTTGCCGATGGTGGTGGTCTTTCCCGCGCCGTTGACTCCCACCATCAGGACCACTGTGGGCTTCGACCGGAGCTGGAACGCTCCCGCTTCGCCTTCGACCTCCAGCACCTGCCGGGCCTCGGCGCGCAGCGCCTTCCACACCCGGGAGGAGTCGACGAGATCGCCTTTCGACAGCTCGTCGCGCACGCGTCCCAGAATCGTTTCGGTCGTCTGTACGCCGACATCCGAGGCGAGCAGTACCTCTTCGATCTCCTCGGCGATCTCGCTGCCGATTTCCTTCCGGCCGCTGAACAGGGCCTTGAGCCGGCCGAAGAAACCTTCTTCGCCGCGGGATTTCGCCAGCCCCTTGCGCAGGCTGCCGATGTCGCGGACGTGCTCGATCGATGGGCGTCCCTCTTCTTCTGGGGCCTCTTCCTCGATGGGGATCTCGGCTTCGGCAGAGGGTTGCTCCGCCGGCTCTGCTTCGGCCTGTTCCTTGGGCGTGCCGGCTTCGGCAGGAGCGGCGGCTTTCTCCGCCTTGCCTTCCGCGCGCTTGGGCGCAGCTTCCTTGCGTGCACCGAGCTTGCGCTCCGGGGGTGCGGCCTTCAGCTCCGGCGCTTCGCTCTTCTTCGAGAAGAGCAGATAGATGCCGACCAGCAGGGCGATCGCGACCAGGACGTAGACGATTGTCATCGGGTAGAGCCCCCACGGGACGGCGCGCACTATAGGAAGGCGTCGGAAGCCACGTCAACGGCCGTGTCTCCCGCAACCGAAAAGGCCTTCCAGGTGCTGGCAGCCGGGTGGAAACGGCCGTCTGCTGCGGCCATTGTGCTTGACATCGGGTCCCTCAGGGGCCATCGACGCCCTCCGGCTCGCCTTCGCCGAGCTGACGCTCCGCGTCCTCGTCCGGGGGAGTGGGGCCGAACGCGGCCTCCTCCACGCCCCGCGCCCACTCGGCCACTTCCGGTGCGGAGCGCTGCTGGGCGACGTCGGCGATGTGTCCGGGCGTCGGCTCGCCGCGCCCAGCCCATGGGGGGCCGCGCCGTCGCGCCCAGCGCACCAGGCGCTCGAGCAGAGCGCGGCGCCGGGAGACAAGCGCGATCGCCACGTGGCCCGCTGGCACCAGCGGTTCGACGAGCGACGAATGCCAGCGCGCCGATGCTTCCAGCGTCGCACCTTCAACGAGCACGCCGTCGAGGTGTTCGAGCGAGAACCGTCCGCGGTCGTCCGTGAGCGTCAGGCCGGCGACGCCGTCCGATCCGAAACTGGGCACGCGCACCAGCACGGTGGCACCTTGAATGGGCGCTCCGTCGTGCGCGTCGCGTACTTCGCCCCGCCAGCCGGATCTCGGCGGTCCGCGTTCGACTAGTTCGAGGGCGGGGCGGCCCGGCGGCTCGGCTGGGTCGACCCGCTTCCGCGTTTCGCGCCGAGCAGGTCGCTGCCAGCCCCGCACGACCCACAGCGCGATCGCCACGACAGCGAGCAGCCAGGGCAGACGCCGCCAAGGGCTCGGCGGTGCGAGCGGAACGCTTACGTCGATGGGGGCGCCGGGAAGCCACCAGGGTGCATCCGGCAGATAGCGCAGCGTCAAGAGGGCGTTCTTGCCGCGCGGCGCGTCGAAGACCGCCACGACATGTGCCGTGCCCTGTACGACCGGCGCGCTGCCGACCGACTCGTCGCCGAGCCGCGCCTCGACCGTACCGCCCAGGACGGGCCCCGCCCGTGAGTTCACCTCCACCGAGATCGCGACTCCGCGCCGGGGATTGGAGCGAGCGACGGGTCGCGCCAGCGACACGGCGACTGACGCTGTGCGTTCGATGACGGTCGTCAGCCGGGCGGGCTGCAGCGTCGGCGATCCGGCGAACACGACCGACAGGCGCGCGGGGCCGACGCTGCCGAGTTTGCTCGAGTCGAGCGCGAACAGCGCCCGGTCGCCTGCACGCAGGCTGCTGGTCGCAAGCTCGCGTGCGGGGCCATGCTTGGGCTGGAGCTTCAAGGAAAGGTGGAGGGTCGGCGCACCTTCCTCGTGTCCGACTCCGCTCGCGGGTTCCACGCTGCTCTCGACACCGATCAAGTGGCGTGGCCGCTCGAGCGACAGCATGTGGGGTTCAGGCGAGAAGCGCAGGCCGAGACTCTGGCGCGTGGAATCGACGTCGAACCCGGTTTCGGTCGCGACGAAGTACTCGTTGCCCGGAAAGCGCAGCCGGACCGTCCCGCTGACCGTCTTGCCAGGAAGCAAAACACAGAAGCGGCCTGCGTCGTTCGCACGCACGATGATGTACTTCGCCGCGCCTGGCCCCTGGCGGATGCTGTGGGGAGATGTAGGGCCGCAGGCAGCGGGCAGCAGGATGTCCTTGGGCGGTTGTCCGCGCCATGGGAGCAACCACACCCGGATCGGGGCATCGCCGAACGGACGACTGGATTCGTCCTGCAATTGCCCGCTGATCTGGAGCCCGCCCGGGACGTTCGTGGCACGCGCCTGGATCATGGCGCCGCCGCGGACACGCAGCGGCGCCGCTCCGCCGGGCAGGGCCGACAGCCCGACGCAGAGTAGAAGTCCGAGAGCGAGTGCCGGCTTGGCGATACCCATCGGGGTAGGACAACCGGGCCCGCCCGGCAACCATTGGCGTGCGCCCACAATGGACTGAAGTATTGGTGCCCTTCGACCGTCCTACCAGATAGGTCAAGGACAAGGTCGAATCAACAGTGAGCGCACCGGGCAGCGCATCCGTCATGTTATCCTCACGCGGGATGTTGCGCGTGTTGGCAAGGCTCTGGGCGCTCTTGTTGGTGCTCCTCGTCGTCGGTTCGGCGCGAGGCGTCCATGCATCGGATCGCATCGACACGCTGGCCTACCGGCTGGCTCACGCCGACGACTTCCGCGTCCGCACGCAGGCCGCGCTGGCGCTGGGCGCAAGCCGCAGCACGCGCGCGGTGACGCCCCTCTGCCGCGGTCTCGACGACTCGAACACCACCGTCCGCGCGGCGGCAGCGGCGGCGCTCGGCAAGCTGCACCTGGGCGGCACGTCCTGTCTGGAGGCGCGCTACAAGGAGGAGAGCAGCGCGTCGGTCAGAAGCGTCATCAAGAAGGCGCTCGCACGCATCGCGGGCGGTGCCGAGCCGACGATCACGCACTCGACGCACTACTACATAGCGATCGGCAAGACGACCGACCACACGGGCCGCGGCGGGCACGAAGTCGACGAGATGGTGCGCAGCGCGATGACGCAGGAGACCACCTCCCTCGATGGTTACGTGGTCGCGCCGAAAAAAGAGACGAAGACCCAGGCGCGCCACCGGCTTTCGAAGTACCCGCAGCTCAAGGCCTTCTACCTGAGCGCCAAGGTGCTGAAACCGCGCTATTCGGGCGGCAATCTCACGATCAAGGTCGAGGTCGCCATCTTCACCTACCCGGGGAAGGCTCTGAAGGGCACCATCCCCGTCAACCTCACGCAGCAGGACGTGCCCTCCAGGGACACGGACAGCGAGGACCAGCTCATCAAGATGGCCGCCTCGCGCGCTATGGAGAAGTTCGCGAACAACGTCGAGAGGATCCAGTGACGCCGGGACGGGGCCGGGCGCTCGACGGCCCGGGCGAAGATGCCCCGGGCTAGCGGGCCGGCGATTCCCGTAGGGGCCAGCTCCGGGTCGGAAGGGCGCACTTCTTGCTCTTCCGGCGCTTGCCCTTCTACGCTGTGGTTCCGGCACGTGTCGGCGTCGGATCGGCGCGGCGGGTTGGATTCGGGGAGCATCCCCCAAGGAGAGTGACATGGGAGAAGCGGCAGCGGCGCAGGGTCGCAGGCAGCGGCGTCTTCGGAACTATCTGCTCGATCGACGTTTCCAGCTCAAGTACAGCGGTTATCTCGTAGCTATCGCCGCCGTTCTCGGTATCGGGCTGGGCTTGATCCTGTGGCGTACGAGCCGGGCGCTGATGGACCAGAGCGACAAGGCGGCCAAGCAGGGCGACCTGGTCGTTGCACGCGGCCGCGAGCTCGTGAAGGAGAGCCACAAGGTCAGCGAAGTCGTCCAGATGAACATCGTCAAGGACCCGGACTACGCTGACAGCCCCGGTCTGGTCGACGCCTTCAAGACCGACGCCAAGAAGAAGGACGCCAAGCTCAACCAGAAGCAGGCCGAGCTCGAGCAACAGGCTGCCGCGCTCAAGTCCCAGTCCGAGACGCTTGCGGCGCGGCAGCGCTACATGCTGCTCGCTGTCGGCATTGCGTTGCTGCTTCTGGTGCTCGGTGTAGGGCTCGCGGGAATTGTCGTCACGCACAAGGTGGCCGGCCCGATCTTCAAGATGAAACGGCAGATCCGCGAAGTGGGGGAGGGGAAGCTGAAAATCCCCGGCAAGCTCCGCAAGGGCGACGAGCTCGTCGATTTCTTCGATGCTTTCGAGTCGATGGTGCGCAGCCTGCGTGCGAACCAGGAGCGCGAGATCGAGATGCTCCAGTCCGCGATCGCGAAGCTGGAGGGCCACGCCGATGATTCGGCGCTCGAACCGCTGCGCGCGCTGGACAAGGAGATGAAGGCCACGCTCGAGACCTGAGCGCGAACGCGGCGGGGCTAGTCCCAAAACAAGCGATAACCCAGACGCGCGTGGCTGCCCACCAGCCACTCGTCGGTGGCCCCCACGTGGGCGACACGCGTAGCGCCCGACGCAGTGTCGGTGGTTGGCGTCTGGTTGTG
>Ga0114931_10002672_pt1 | contig 22634 bp, 24 predicted proteins | sample 2SBtaG_FD_89579 | JGI IMG/M metagenome (GOLD analysis project Ga0114931, IMG submission 89579) | Deep subsurface microbial communities from Kolumbo volcano to uncover new lineages of life (NeLLi) - 2SBTROV14_V59a metaG | ecosystem: Environmental > Aquatic > Marine > Volcanic | place: Kolumbo... | reverse complement strand
CGCTTCGGCGGGCGGATGAAGGCACTGGTCTCGGGTGGCGCGCCGCTCAACTACGACGTCGGAATGTTCTTTCTCGCCCTCGGCCTGCCGGTGCTTCAGGGCTATGGCCAGACCGAATCGGCGCCCGTCATTTCGGCCAACCGCCTTTCGCATAACCGGATCGAGACCGTCGGCCCGCCGCTCGACGGGGTCGAGGTGCGAATCGCCGAGGACGGCGAGATCCTGGTGCGCGGCGATCTGGTGATGGACGGCTACTGGGGCGACGAGACGGCGACCGCCGAGGCGCTGCGCGACGGCTGGCTGCATACCGGCGACATCGGCGAGATCGACGACGACGGCTGCCTCCGGATCACCGACCGCAAGAAGGACATCATCGTCAACTCGGGCGGCGACAATCTTTCGCCCCAGCGGGTCGAGGGCGTGCTGACCCTCGAGCCCGAGATCGCCCAGGCCATGGTCTACGGCGATCGGCGGCCGCATCTGGTGGCGCTGATCGTGCCCGACCCGGCCTTCGTCGAGGCCTTCGCCCGCGCCCACGATCGCGCGCCCGACAGCGCCGCGCTCGCCGAGGACCCGGCGTTCCGCAAGGAGATCTCGAAGGCGGTCGATCGCGCCAACCGGACGCTGTCGCCGATCGAGCGCGTCAAGCGCTTCGCCATCGCCGCCGAGCCCTTCTCGATCGACCGGGGCGAACTGACCCCGACGCTCAAGGTCCGTCGCCATGTGGTCATCAAGAACTACGGCGACCAACTCGAGGCCCTCTACTGAGCGCGCCCGACACAACGAGCGGACCGGCGCTCACCCTCTACGAGCGCTACGCGCGCGAGAGCGGCCGCGTGCCGCTGAGCGGCACCCAGGCGCTGGTCCGCCTGCTTCTCATGCAGCGCCGGCGCGACGCCCGGGCGGGGATCGAGACGGCGGGCTTCGTCTCGGGCTATCGCGGCTCGCCGCTCGGCGGCCTCGATCGCGAGCTGTGGCGCGCGCGCGACCAGCTCGACCGCCACCATATCCGCTTCGTGCCGGGCGTGAACGAGGACCTCGCCGCGACCGCCGTCTGGGGCAGCCAGCAGACGGGGCTGTTTCCCGGCGCGCGCCACGACGGCGTGTTCGGCATGTGGTACGGCAAGGGGCCGGGGGCCGACCGCTCGGGCGACGCCTTCAAGCACGCCAACAACGCGGGAACGGCGGCCAACGGCGGCGTGCTCGCGGTCGCGGGCGACGATCATGTCTGTCGCTCGTCCACCCTGCCGCACCAGAGCGAGTTCGCCTTCGTCGACGCCATGATCCCGGTGCTCAACCCGGCGGGGGTGCAGGAGATCCTCGACCTCGGGCTCGCGGGCTGGGCGCTGTCGCGATTCTCGGGGCTCTGGGTCGGGCTGATCGCGGTCGCCGAGACGGTCGAGCAGACCGCCTGCGTCGACGTCGACCCGGGGCGTGTCGCGCTCGTCGTCCCCAACGATTACGCGCCGCCGCCGGGCGGTCTCAACATCCGCTGGCCCGACGCGCCGCTCGATCAGGAGGCGCGGCTGCACCGCCACAAGCTCGACGCCGCACGCGCCTTCGTGCGCGCCAACCGTCTCGACCGGATCGTCGCCGACGGCCCGCGCGCGCGCCTCGGCGTGGTCGCGGCGGGTAAGTCGTATCTCGACGTTCTTCAGGCGCTCGAAATGCTCGGCCTCGACCTCGCGCACGCCGGCGAGATCGGCTTGCGCCTCTACAAGCCGGCGATGACCTGGCCGCTCGAACCCGAGGGCCTCGGCGCCTTCGCCGACGGGCTCGAGGAGATCGTCGTGGTCGAGGAGAAGCGCGCCCTGATCGAGCCCCAGATCAAGGACGCGCTCTACGCGCGTCCCGACGGCGCGCGGCCGCGCGTGATCGGCAAGCGCGACGAGGCCGGCGCGCCCCTGTTCTCGTCGGAAGGCGAACTCGCGCCCGCGACGATCGCCCGCGCCCTCGGCCCGCGGCTCGCGCGGCTCGTTCCCGGCGACGCCCGCGCCGCGCGGATCGAGAGCCGGCTCGCCGATCTCGCGCGGATCGAGCGCGGGCGCGCCGCGATCGTCCCGTCGATCGAGCGCAAGCCCCATTTCTGCTCGGGCTGCCCGCACAACACCTCGACCAGGGTTCCCGAGGGGAGCCACGCGCTCGCCGGAATCGGCTGCCACTACATGGTCCTGTGGATGGACCGCGAGACCCGGACCTTCACCCAGATGGGCGGCGAGGGCGCGAACTGGATCGGGCTTTCGCCGTTCATCGACATGCCGCACGTGTTCCAGAACATCGGCGACGGCACCTATTTCCATTCCGGCCTGCTCGCGATCCGCGCCGCGATCGGGGCCAAGGCCAACATGACCTACAAGATCCTCTACAACGACGCGGTCGCCATGACCGGCGGCCAGCCGGTGGACGGCCCGCTCTCGGTCGCGCGCATGACCCACGAGCTTTACGGCGAGGGTGTCGCGCGGATTGCCATCGTCGCCGACGATCCGGCCAAATACCCGGCGCACGCGCGCCTCGCCCCCGGGGTCCGCGTGCATAAGCGCGCGGCGCTCGACCGGGTCCAGCGCGAGATGCGCGCGGTGCCGGGGGTCACGGTCATCATCTACGATCAGGCCTGCGCGACCGAGACCCGGCGCAAGCGCAAGCGCGGGCTGGTTCCCGACCCGGCGCGGCGCGTGTTCATCAACGCCGAGGTCTGCGAGGGCTGCGGCGACTGCGGCCTGGTCTCGAACTGCCTGTCGCTCTTGCCAATCGAGACCGAGTTCGGGCGCAAGCGCGCGATCGACCAGTCGGCCTGCAACAAGGACTTCTCCTGCCTCGACGGCCTGTGCCCGAGCTTCGTCACGGTCGAGGGCGGGCGGTTGCGCAAGCCGCCGAGCGCCCGCGACGCGACGGCCGCGCCAATGCCCCCCGCCCCGCCCGAGCCCGCCCTGCCCGCGCTCGATGCGCCCTATGGGATCGTCGCCACCGGCGTCGGCGGCACGGGCGTCGTGACCCTGGGCGCGCTTCTCGGCCTCGCCGCCCATATCGAGGACAAGGGCGTGACCGTGTTCGACATGACCGGGCTCGCCCAGAAGTACGGCGCCGTGACCAGCCATCTGCGCATCGCGCGCGCGGCCGGGGACATCCACGCCGCGCGGATCGCGAGCGGGGGCGCGCGGCTGGTGCTGGGCTGCGATCTGGTGGTGGCGGGATCGGCGGCGACGCTCGCGGTCTGCGACCCGGAGGCGACGATTGCGGTCGTCAACGACCGCGAGACGCCGACCGGCGACTTCGCGCGCGATCCCGACTTCGCCGTTCCGGGCGCGGCGCTCCGCGAGGCGATCGCGCGGGCGACGCGCGAGGCCGCCTTCATTGATGCGACCGGGCTCGCGACCCGGCTCATGGGCGACGCGATCGCGGCCAATCTGCTCCTGCTCGGCCATGCCTGGCAAAAGGGGCTGGTGCCCATCGGTCGGGCGGCGATCGAGCGCGCGATCGAGGCGGGCGGCGTCGCGGTTGAGGCCAACAAGCGCGCCTTCGCCTGGGGACGGCTCGCCGCCCATGACTTGGCCGCGGTCGAAAGGCTGGCGGGCGACGACGACGCGGCGCGCGCGATGTCGGAGCGCGATCTCGACGCGATCCTCGCCCGGCGGATCGACGAACTCACCGCCTCGCGAAACGCGGTCCAGGCCCGGCGCTACGCCGATCTCGTCGCCCGCGCGCGCGAAGTCGAGGCGGCGCGCGTCCCGGGCCACGACGCCCTCGCCCGGGCGGTCGCGCGATCGTATTACAAGCTGCTCGCCTACAAGGACGAGTACGAGGTCGCGCGGCTGTTCGCCGACGGTCGCTTCCGGCGCGAGATCGAGGCGCGCTTCGAGGGCGACTACCGACTGCGCTTCCACCTCGCCCCGCCGCTGTTCGCGCGAACCGACCCCGCGACCGGCCGCCCGGTCAAGAAGACCTATGGCCCGTGGATGATGGGTGCCTTCCGCCTGCTGGCGCGGCTCAAGGGGCTGCGCGGCACGGTCCTCGACCCCTTCGCGCGGACCGACGAGCGCCGCGCCGAGCGGCGCCTGATCGCGGATTACGAAGCGGCGGTCGAGGAAATCCTCGCCGCGCTCGACGAGGACAACCATGCGCTCGCGGTCGAGATCGCCGCCCTGCCCGAGCGCGTTCGCGGCTTCGGTCCGATCAAGGCCAAGGCGATCGAGACCGCCAAGGCGCGCGAGGCCGCGCTTCTCGCCGCCTTCCGCGACACGCGCCGGGACCGCAGCGCCGCCGAGTAACCGCTACATGCCGAGCGCGGATTTGTAGAGGTCGAGCAATTCCTCCTGCTCGCGCAGGTCCTGGCTGTCGAGCCTGCGCAGGCGCACCACGGCGCGCATGGTCTTGATGTCGAAGCCGTTGGCCTTGGCCTCGGCGTAGATCTCGCGGATGTCGGCGGCGAGCGCCGCCTTCTCGTTTTCGAGCCGCTCGATTCGCTCGACGTAGGAGCGAAGCTGCCCCGCCACGATGCCTCCGGTTTCGGCCATGCGCCCTGATCTCCCCTTGTGATGGTTCCGCGCCCGTTGTCCGCGCCGCGCGCGGCCTTATAACCGGGCGCCGGGCGGGCGGCAAGCAAGCATGCGCGAGCGAGCGATCAGGTGAACGGGCGGAAGTGCTCGACCAGCATCCAGCCGCCGATGGCGATGAAGGCGATCCCCGCGATCGGCTTGAGCGGCAGCGCCGCGAGATAGCGCGCGGCGAAGGTTCCGGCGAGCACGGCGAGCGCGGTCGAGGCCACGAGCGCGGTGGCGGCGGCGAGGAAGACCCGAAAGGGCGAAAGCGCGCGGTCGCTCGCGAACAGAAGCGTGGCGAGCTGGGTCTTGTCGCCGAGCTCGGCGAGAAAGACGACCGCGAAGATCGAGGCGAGCTTGAGCATGAGGTCCATTCCGCGTTGGCGCGACCCCAGGGAAAGCAAAATCGCCGGGTGAAAGCAAGAACAAAGGCGGTCGAGGCGGCGGCCCGGGATCGGCCTCCGGGTCAGCCGTCGGCGCAGTAGCGTTGCAGCGTGGCGGGCTCGGCGAGGATGACGGCGTTGCCCTCGCACCGCACGCCGAAGTCGCGGAGCTTGGCGAGCGCCCGCGAGAAGGTCTCGGGCTTCATGCCGAGCCGCGCGGCGATCAGCGACTTGTCGTAGGGCAGCCGGATGGTGGCCGGCCCCTCCTCGGCCGGATTGAGGCGCAGCAGGAACTCGCCCACGCGCTGGGCCGCCGACTTGGCGCGGATCTGCTCGACCTGGGTCACGAGGTAGCGCAGGCGGTGCGACATGACGCCGAGGATGCCGAGCGCGAGCGCGCCGTCCGCCCGAATCGCCGAGAGAAGCGGTGCCGCCGGAATGACGACCAGCCGCCCGCGCTCGACCACCTCGGCGGTCACGGGGAATCTGCCGAGGCCGAAGATCGCCGCCTCGGCGAAGGTCTCGCCGCGGCTGAAGATGCCGATCACGTGCTCGTCGCCGTCGACGCTCTCGCGCGAGAGCTTCACCCAGCCCTCGAGGACAACGTAGAAGCGGTCGGCGGGGTCGCCGCGCATGAAAAGGATGGTTCCGCGCGGCGCGTCGACCATCCGCGCGCTTCCCAGCAGGGCGTGCACCGTCTCGGCCGGAAGCCCATCGAACATGAGCGTCCGGCGGACGAGATCGAAATTGACCGGGTCCAGGTGTGCCACGCCGTCCCTCGACGCCCGTTCGGGCCGCCCTCCGAACCGGAGAGTCCCTTAGTCCGCGCCTACGCGCAAGCACCTTTTTTCCTTGACCGAGATCATGGACCCGGGGCACCCACGGTGATACTGGACCGCGACCCGGAAACAGCCAGGCGGAATAACGCATGAAGCCCGACGCCATCGCCCTCGCGGGCGGCCCGACGACCATCGGGGCGGACGACCGCCGCGCCGTCGCCCTATGGCTCCTTCTGTGCTGCGCGATGATCTTCGCGATGGTCGTGCTCGGCGGCGTGACGCGACTGACCCATTCGGGACTGTCGATGGTCGAGTGGAAGCCGGTGACCGGGTTTCTCCCGCCCATGAGCGAGAGCGCCTGGGAGGACGCCTTCGCCAAGTACCGCCAGTACCCGGAGTATCGCGAGATCAACGCGGGCATGACCCTCGATGAGTTCAAGTCGATCTTCTGGCTCGAGTTCATCCACCGGGTCTGGGGTCGCGCGATCGGCGTCGTGTTCCTGCTGCCGTTCCTTTATTTCCTGGTCCGGAAGCGAATCGACCGATGGCTCGCGCCCCGGCTCGCGCTGATCTTCGTTCTCGGCGCGCTTCAGGGGGTCATGGGCTGGTACATGGTCAAGAGCGGACTGGTCGACCGTCCGGACGTGAGCCAATACCGCCTGACGGCGCATCTCCTGGCCGCCTTCGTGATTTACGGCTATATCCTGTGGGTCGCGTTGGCGCTTCTCCATCCGGGGGAGACGCGCGCGGCCGGCGGCCAGGGCGCGCGGCGGGTTCGTCGCCTGGCGTGGATTTTGTTCGCCCTGGTCTGATCACCGTCGCCTCGGGCGGGCTGGTGGCGGGGCTCGACGCGGGCTTCGCCTACAACACCTTCCCGCTGATGGACGGGCGCTGGATTCCCGAGGATATCCTGAGGCTGCGCCCGGTGCTCGCCAACCTGTTCGACAACCCGATCACGGTGCAGTTCGACCACCGGGTGCTTGCCGTGACCACCGCGCTGGTGGCGGTCGCGCTGTGGGTCGCGGGCCAAGGCGCGAACCGAGGCGCGACGATCGGCCGGCGCGCGCGCCGGGCGCTTCACGGGGTGCTGGCGGCGGCCGCGCTTCAGGTCGCGCTCGGGCTGACGACGCTGCTCACCGTCGTCGCGCTGGTGCCGGCGGCGGCGCATCAGGCCGGCGCGCTGGTGCTGTTCACCGCTGTTATCCACGCCCTGCACGCGCTGCGCGACGCGCCCGGCGGGGCTTGGCCTGAATCGTAGAAACGCATGGAAACGCTCTACTTCACGATCGCGGCGGTGGTGCTTTATTTCATCGCCGACCGCCTGCTCGACCGGATCGAGGTCGCGCGCGGCGCGCGGTTCGAATACCGCACGCCGATCTTTTTCGCGATCCTCCTCGCGCTCGCGCTTGCGACCTTCGCGCTGATCCGGTTTCTGACCGGCGGATAGCCACTACCGCGCCCCTGGACGCGGACCCCACTTGACGGAAGTCAAGGACGGTGCGCGCCAAAAATCCTTCACTGATCCCTCGACAATCCGGGCCGGCCGACGAAACCCGAACAACGATCCGGGTGGCCGGGCCGTTTAGCCCGAAAATGGAATGGCTCGATGATCGGGACCATTCGGCAAAGGGGGAGACGAACGATGGCCAAGGCAGGTTCCGACCCGGCGGCCGAGCCGACGCCGGGCGAAGGCGAGAAAGAGCGCATTCCGTTCATGCAGCGGCTTCTCGACAACCCATTTCTTCTGCTTTTCCTCGGCGTGGTCATACCCGCCGTCTTCTATCTGATCTGGGGGATCATGGAAGTCACCTCGATCCCGATCGCGCGCTGAAAGGACGAGGGCCATGGCTATTTTCCCACCCGCGGAACGGATTTGGTGGAAGCAAAAGGTCGAGCGCGTCGAGCTTCTATGGATCGTGATCGCGTTCGTTTGGGGCATCTTCATGTTCCTGATGATGCCGTACTGGCACATCTACGGAAAACAGAACCTCTCGAACGAAGCCTATCGCATCGACCCCGAGGTGTTCGCCGAAAGGGCCGAGGCGGCCGCCGACAAGTACACGGTGCGCGAGGAAGGCGACACCGGCGTTCCGGTCGTCCACCCGCCGCCCGGCAGCGACGCCTATCTGATCGCGCGCCGCTGGGAGTGGTGGCCGATCCTAGAATTCGAGAAGGGCAAGAGCTACCGTCTGCACATCTCGTCGATGGACTGGCAGCACGGCTTCTCGCTACAGCCGACCAACATCAATCTTCAGATCCATCCCGGCTATGAAATGGTCGTCACCATCACGCCGACCGAGGCGGGAACCTTCTAGATCGTCTGCAACGAATACTGCGGGATCGGCCATCACACGATGATCGGCCGGCTCTTCGTGGTCGAGTAGGAGGAGAGCGACCATGACCGCGACAACGCAGTTCCGGGTTTGTCCCGATTCCGGGCTTCGCATTCACCGACCGGCGGAGACGCTGATCAAGGTCAACGCCGTCACGGCGGTGGTGTTTCTTCTGATCGGCGGGCTGTTCGGCATTTCGATCGCGCTCACGCGCTGGCCGGCGGTTCATCTCCTGCCCGCCGACTGGTTCTACCTCGCGCTCACCGCGCATGGCTTCGACGCGCTTCTGGTCTGGGTGATCTTCTTCGAGATCGCGATCCTCTATTTCGCCTCGGCGCTCCTTCTAAACTCGCGGCTCGCCACGCCATGGCTCGCCTGGGTCGCCTATGCGCTCATGCTGGGCGGCGCGCTGCTCGTGAACGTGATCGTGCTCCAGGGTAATTCGAGCGTGATGTTCACCTCCTACGTGCCGATGAATGCCGATCCGCTGTTCTACCTCGGCATCATCATCTTCGCGGTCGGCGCGTTGCTCGGCTGCTGCGTCTTCTTCGGCACCCTGGTGATCGCGCGCGACGAGCGTACCTACAAGGGCTCGGTCCCGCTCGTCACCTTCGGCGCGATCACGGCGGCGATCATCGCCGTGTTCACGATCGCCGCGGGCGCGATCATTCTGATCCCGACGATGCTGTGGTCGATGGGCTATATCAGCTACATCGATCCGCTGGTCTACAAGGTGATCTGGTGGGGCATGGGGCACTCGTCGCAGCAGATCAACGTCGCGGCCCATGTCGCGGTGTGGTACGCGATCGGCGCCATGGTGCTGGGCGCCAAGCCCTTGTCCGAGAAGGTGAGCCGCTCGGCCTATCTGCTCTACATCCTGTTCCTTCAGCTCGCCTCGGCGCACCACCTGATGGTCGAGCCCGGCATCAGCTCGGAATGGAAGATCTTCAACACCAGCTACGCCATGTATCTCGCCGTGCTCGGCAGCATGATCCACGGGCTCACGGTTCCCGGAAGCATCGAGGCGGCGCAGCGCGCCAAGGGCTACACCAAGGGATTGTTCGAATGGCTGCGCAAGGCGCCCTGGGGCAACCCGGCGTTCGCCGGCATGTTCCTCTCGCTGGTGATGTTCGGCTTCCTGGGCGGCATCTCGGGCGTGGTCATGGGGGTCGAGCAGATCAACCTCATCATCCACAACACGATCTACGTTCCCGGCCATTTCCACGCCACGGTAGTGACCGGCACGACGCTCGCCTTCATGGCGATCACCTATCTGCTGATCCCGTTGCTGTTCCGTCGCGAGATCATCTTCAAGCGGCTGGCGCGATGGCAGCCCTACATCTATGGCCTCGCCATGGGATTCGTCTCGCTGTTCATGATGGGCGCGGGAACGCTCGGGGTGCCCAGGCGCGATTGGGACATTACCGGCGCGGACGCGCTGATGAGCTACGACTTCCCCGGCGCGGCCTATCTCATGATGGGTCTCAACGGGGTCGCCGCGTCGTTCGCGGCGCTCGGCGGAGCGCTGTTCATCGTCATCGCCGTGGGCTCGATCCTGTTCGGCAAGAAACGCGCGGACGACGCGCCCTCGATCCTCTCTCCGGCGGCGCCGGCGGCGGTCTCGAGCTATGGCAACGCGGGGACCATGCAAGTGCCCGGCACCTTCGTGCTGGCGCTGGTCTTCCTCGGGGCCTTCGTCCTCTACTACTTCGTCAACTGGAAGTACCTCGCCGCCACCTGGGGCCTGAGTTGAGGCCGGGCACGGGAAAGATCGGGGGATTGGTGACATGATCGCAACCGCGCGACGGCTCTGCTCGCTGTGCAAGCTGCGCATCGGCGTCGCCATCGCGTTGAGCGCGCTCGCCGGCCTCGCCGCCACGCCCGGCCCGACGCCTTCGCCCTGGCGGGTCGCCGCGCTCGCGTTCGCGGTGATCCTCGCCTCGGCGGCGGCGGGCGCGTTCAACCAGTATGCCGAACGCGATCTCGACCGCCGCATGGCGCGCACCTGCAACCGGCCCTTCGCGACCGGCGTCTACCGCGCGGGTCTCGGCTGGCCGCTCGCCATGGCGGCGATGCTGGCGGTCGCGGTGGGCACGGCGGCGCTCGCGCTCAACGGGCGCGCCGCGCTCTATGTCTTCCTCGGGGCCTTCGTCTACGGCATCGTCTACACGGTCTGGCTCAAGCGGCGGAGCTGGCTCAACATCGTGGTCGGCGGGCTCGCCGGCAGCTTCGCGGTGATGGCCGGCGCGGCGGCGGTCGAGCCCGGGCTCTCGCCCGTTCCCCTGATGCTCGCCCTGGTGCTCTTCCTGTGGACGCCGCCCCATTTCTGGAGCCTCGCGACCGCGCTGCGCGCCGATTACGCCGCCGCCGGGGTACCCATGCTGCCGGTGGTGGTGGGCGATGCGCGCGCGGCGCGGGCGATCACCACGCATACGGTGGCGCTGGTGGCGGTATCGATCGCCCCGGCGTTCTACGGCCTCGGCCCGGTCTATCTCGCCGCCGCGGCGCTCGGCGGCGGCTGGTTCATCGCCAAGAGCGTCGCGCTTCTGCGCCGCCCCGGCCCGGCGGCCGCGATGGCGAACTTCCATGCCTCGCTCATCCAGCTCAGCCTTCTGCTCGCGGGCGTGTTCCTCGACCGCCTGATCATCGGCTAATACCGTATGCGTCGCTTGCTCACCGTCGCCGTCGCAGCGGCCCTCGCGCTCGCCCCGGGCATCGCGCGGGCGGACGGCGAGAAAAGCTTCGACGTCAAGGACGCGCTCGCGGCGAGCCGCGCGGCGGTGGGGCGCGCGATCGACGATTTCACCCTGCGCGACGCCGAGGGGCGCGCGATCCGGCTTTCGTCCTTCCGCGGCCGGCCGCTGGTCGTCAGCTTCGTCTATACGAGCTGCCTTCGGGTCTGCCCGGTGATCACGCAGACCCTCGCCGAGGCCGCCGCCTCGGCGCGCGCGGTGGTCGGCGACAACGGGTTCGCGATCGCGACGATCGGCTTCGACAGCCGCGCCGACACGCCGGCGCGCATGGCAAGCTTCGCCCGCGCCCAGGGGATCGACGCTCCCAACTGGGTCTTCCTGAGCGCCGACGCGGCGACCGTCGAGGCGCTCGCCCGGGAACTCGGCTTCACCTACCTGCGCCTGGCGGCGGGGGGCTTCGACCATCTCGCGCAGACCAGCATCATCGACGCGGACGGGCGGCTCTACCGCCAGATCTACGGCGCCCAATTCGACGCCCCGGCGCTGGTCGAGCCCCTGCGCGAGCTCGCGCTCGACCGCCCGACGGCCGCCGGCGCCCTCGACGGCCTGATCGATCGGGTGCGCCTAGTCTGCACCTTCTACGATCCCGTGACCGGGCGCTACGCGCTCGACTATTCGATTTTCATCGGCCTCGCCATCGGCGCCGCGAGTCTCGGCGGAATCGGCTTCGTGATCGTCCGATCATGGCTGCGCCTGCGCCGCCAGCGCCTCGCGTGAGCACGAAGCCTGTGGCCGGGAAAAGCGCCGCGCCCGCGAGGGGCGCGCGAACCCGGCTTTCGGCCACGCGGCGGGTGTTGCGCGATGTTTTCCTGCACCTTGAAGTCAGCTTCGACCGGATCTTCGGCGCGCGCAACAACCCATTCCACCACCTGGGCGCGCTCGGCTATTTCTTCTATTGGATCGTCGCGGTCACCGGCATCTATCTCTATATCCTGTTCGACACCTCGCTCGCCGGGGCCTATTCCTCGATCGAGCATCTCACCCACGCGCAATGGTACCTGGGCGGCGTGATGCGCAGCCTGCACCGCTACGCCTCCGACGCGCTGGTCGTGGTGATGGTGTTGCACATGGCGCGCGAGTTCGCGCTCGACCGCTATCACGGCATGCGCTGGTTCGCCTGGTTCACGGGCGTGCCGATCCTGTGGCTGGTCTCGGCGGCCGGCATCGGGGGGTACTGGCTGGTCTGGGACCGGCTCGCCCAGTACATCGCCGTCATGACGATGGAATGGCTCGATTGGCTGCCGATCTTCGGCGAATCCCTGGCGCGCAACTTCCTGACCGTGGGCAGCCTGGGCGACCGCTTCTTCAGCCTGCTCGTGTTCCTCCATATCGGGGTGCCGCTGTTCCTGCTGTTCGCGATGTGGATTCACCTGATGCGCATCGCGCGCGCCGACGTGAACCCGCCGCGCGCGCTCGCCGCCGGCACCATGCTGACGCTGCTCGCGGTCTCGCTCGCCAAGCCGGCGCTGAGCCAAGGGCCGGCCGACCTCTCGACCGTGGTCGCGAGCGTCGGGCTCGACTGGTTCTATCTCGCGCTTTACCCGCTGTTCGATCTTTGGTCGGCGGGCTGGATCTGGCTTCTGGTCGCCGGGGCGACGCTCCTGATCGCGATCATGCCCTGGCTGCCGCGCCGCCGCGACCCACCGCCCGCGGTGGTCGATCTCGCCAACTGCAACGGCTGCGCGCGCTGCTTCGCCGACTGCCCCTACGGCGCGGTGATCATGCAACCGCGCAGCGACGGCCGCCCGTTCGAGCGCGAGGCCATGGTCAACGCGGCGCTCTGCACCGCCTGCGGAATCTGCGCGGGCGCCTGCCCGACCTCGACGCCGTTCCGGCGCGCGAGCGATCTGGTCCCGGGGATCGACCTCGTGGACCTGCCGCTGCGGGAGCTGCGCGCGCGCATCCACGCGCTCGCGCCCGGCCTCAAGGAAAGCGCCGGCGGCGGGCCACGCGTGCTGGTGTTCGGCTGCGACGCCGGGGTGCCGCTCGGGGCCACGCGCGGCGCGGGCGTCGCCGCACTCTCGCTTCCCTGCGTCGCCATGCTGCCGCCGTCCTTCATCGACTATGTGCTGCATCGCGGCGTCGCCGACGGCGTGATGCTCGCCGGCTGCGCCGAGGGCGCCTGCTTCCACCGTCTCGGCATCGACTGGACCGAGGCGCGTCTCGCGCGGACCCGCGACCCGTACCTGCGCGCCCGGGTGCCGCGCGAGCGGATCGCGCTTTGCTGGGCGGGGGCGATCGGCGAGAAGCGGCTCGCCGCCGAGCTCGCGGCCTTCCGCGAGCGCCTCGCCGCGCTCGACGCGGGCGACGGCGACGACGGCGCGACCGAGGCATTGCGGCGTCATGGGTAGGATCGCGCGCCTCCTTGGCCAGGGCCTCGCCTATCTTGCCTTCGGGCTGACGCTGGCCTACGCCTCGAACCGGCCGATCTACCACCATTTCCCGGCCGACAAGACACTCATCAAGGTGAGCCTGAGCCACAGCGGCAAGCCCAAGGGTGAATGCCGAACCTTGAGCGCGGCCGAGCTCGGCGAGATGAACCAGAACATGCGTCGGCCCAAGATCTGCCCGCGTGAGCGGCTGCCGCTCACGGTCGAGATCCTGCTCGACGGCGCGCCCCTGATGCGCGAGGTGCTGCCGCCGAGCGGACTGAGCAAGGACGGAGCGGCGCATCTCTATCGCCGGTTCGTCGTTCCCCCGGGCCATCACCGGATCGAGGCGCGGCTGCGCGACAGCGCGCGGACGCAAGGGTTCGACTACGAGGGCACGACCGAGGTTGCGCTTGCGCCCGAGCAGAACTTCGTCATCGACTTCCGTTCCGAAACCGGCGGCTTTATCTTCCGATGATCGACGGTCCCCGACTACAGCAGCGGAGCGCGCCATGGCGCTGATCGAGTGGCGGGACGACTTCCGGATCGGCATCGCGTCGGTCGACCACGAACACCGCGCGTTGGTCGATCTCATCAACGATCTCCACGCCAAGCTCGGCGACGAGGTCGACACCGCGACGGTGATCGAGGTGCTGGGCGAGATCTTCGCGCGAATCTCGGCGCATTTCGCCCTCGAGGAGGCGATCATGCGCGAGCGCGGCTACGACGACCTCGACGCCCACAAGGCCGACCACGAGGAACTCCTCGACGGTCTCCGCGACATCATGGACGCGGTCGAGGAGAAGGCCTTCCCGGACCTCGAGGCGGCGCTCTCCGAGCGTCTTGAGCGCTGGTTCACGGTCCATTTCCGCACCCACGACGCGAGCCTCCACCGTTTCCTGAACTGATCGGAATTCGGCGTCAGGCGAGCGCGGCGACGCAGGCGGAGTCGTCGTTGGCGGGAGAATTGACGCGCCGCGACACCCGATGGGCGACCAGCGCGTCGTCGGGCGCGGGCCGCAGCAACGCGGCGGCCCGTTCGGGCGCGCCATGGCGGCAATCGAGCCAGGCGCCATGGGCCTTGGGCGGGACGATCACCGGCATGCGGTCGTGGATCGGCGCGCGCCGGGCATTGGCCTCGGTGGTGACGATGGCGCAGCTTTCGATCGCCGCGCCGTTGGGGCCGGTCCAGCGCTCCCACAGCCCGGCGAAGGCGAAGGGCGCGTCGTCGGCGCGGTGGATGAACCAGGGCTGCTTGGCCGCGCCCCTCCCCTCGTCCCTGGCCGGCTTTTGCCATTCGTAGAACCCGTCGGCGAGCACCAGGCAGCGCCGGGCGCGAAAGGCGGCGCGGAAGGCGGGCTTCTCGGCAAGCGTTTCGGCGAGCGCGTTGATCATCCGCGCGCCGATCGACGGGTCCCGGGCCCAGGCGGGGATCAGCCCCCAGCGCAGCAGGGCGAAGGCGCGCGCGGGCGGCTCTCCCGCGCTCGCCGCCGCGCGCACGACGGCGACCGGCTGGGTCGGCGCGATGTTGTAGCGTGGCGCGAGATTGGCGCGCGCATCGACGCCGAACGCCGCCGCCAGCTCATGCGCCGGGGCGCGTAGGGTGAACCGACCGCACATGGGCCGATCCTAGGGCATGTGGTTCGCCAAAAAAAGAGACCGGGGAGCCGATCCATCGGCTCCCCGGGTGTCCAAACAGCGCCCGCGCGCGCCGCTCACGGCCAGCCGACGCGATCGAAGATGCGCACCGCCTCGGCGTTGTTCTCGCCCAGGATCGAGAGGTTGATGTCGTCGGCCTTGAAGGTCCCCCAGGCGGCGACCAGATCGGCCACCGGCACGCCCGGCTTGACCGGATATTCGTAGACCGTCTCGGCGTAAAGGCGCTGGGCCTCGTCGCCGGCGAGAAATTCGAGCAGGCGGACCGCGGCGTCGCGGTTCTTGGCGTAGCGCGTGACGCCCGCGCCCGAGACGTTGACATGCACCCCGAAGCTCGCCTGGTCGGGCCAGAAGATCGCGATCTTGGCCGCCGCCTCGCGGTCGCTCTCGCGCGACGAGGTCGCGAGCTTGGCGAGATAGTAGGTGTTGGCGATGGCGACGTCGCATTCGCCCGCGGCGACGGCGCGAAGCTGATCGCGATCGCCGCCTTGGGGCCGGCGCGCGAAGTTGGCGACCATGCCGCGCGCCCAGGCCTCGGCCTTCTCGGGACCGAGATGGTGGATCAGCGCCGCGAGCAGCGACTGGTTGTAGATGTTGTTCGACGAGCGGATGCAGATGCGCTCCCGCCATTCGGGACCGGCGAGCGCCTCGTAGGTCGAGAGCATCGCCGGATCGACCCGGTCGCGGGCATACATGATCGGCCGCGCGCGCAGCGACAGCCCGAACCAGGTCCGGTCGCGGTCGACGTATTGCGCCGGAATGTTCGCCGCGAGCACGGGCGAGGCGACCGGCTGGAGAAGCCCCGCGTCCTTGGCCCGCGCGAGACGCCCGGCGTCGGTCGTGAGCAGGACGTCGGCGGGGGTGTTCACGCCCTCGCGCCGCAGCCGTTCGAGAAGCGCGTCGGCCTTGCCGCTGACCAGATTGACGGTGATCCCGGTCTCGGCCTCGAAGGCGTCGAACAGCGGCCGAATCAGGACCTCCTTGCGCGCCGAATAGACGTTGACCTCGGCCGCCCGCGCCGGCGCGAGCGCGACGCCCGCGACCGCCGCGAGCAGAACCCCGAGCCCGGCCACGCGGGCGCGCCGGAACCGGCTTTTCGATTTCGAACCCTTCACGATGTTCTCCTCATGTCGTGCTTTCTTGTGCCAAGGGCCATCGACGATGACCCGCGTCCTTGCGTTCGAGCGTCGCCCATGCGGCGCTCCCTTGGGATGATTACAATATGCGAATGCAAATCATTCTCATACAATCGAGGCGATTGATACGCCGCCCGCGCGAGCGTGTCAAGCGCTTGTCGCGCGCGCCGAATTCGTCCATCGAGGCCCCGACCCCGCCCCGGGGACGGACGCGCCCGCCCAACGCCGCCGACCACGCCGCGAGGATCGCTTCGAGCGTTGACAGCGAGGCGCGCTCTGCGTAGGGTGCGCCGCCTGCGGCCCGAACGGAACCGAACAGCATTCTGGCGAAGACAATGAAGGTTCGAAACTCGCTCAAGTCCTCCAAGAAGCGGCACAAGGATTGCCGCATCGTGCGCCGCAAGGGCCGGGTCTATCTGATCAACAAGACCAACCCCCGGTTCAAGGCGCGCCAAGGCTGAGTTCGCTCGCCTCGACCGGCGCGCGAGCGCGCCGACGCCCCGTTCTCCCCCCGACCGGCCGGCGCGCGCGCCCCGGCGGCGTTGACGTTTGCTCGTCGTCCGACCACTATAGGCGGCGAGGCGCCGTGCCCTGATTCTCCCGCGGCGACAGAGGGTTCATCCATGCAGATGCCGGAGCCGGATCGCGAGGTGATCGCGCGTCGCGGCGATCTTGTCGCCGCCCTTCGCGCCCTCCTGCCCGACGACGCCGTGATCGCCAGCGAGAACGAGCTGCGCGCCTACGAATGCGACGGTCTCACGGCGTATCACGAGCTGCCGCTGCTCGTGGCGTTGCCCGAGACCACGGCCCAGGTCTCGGCGGTGCTCAAGCTGTGCCGCGCGCGCGGCGTCAAGGTGGTGCCGCGCGGCGCGGGCACCGGGCTTTCGGGCGGCGCGCTGCCGCTCGCCGACGGGGTGACGCTCGGGCTCGGCAAGTTCAACCGCATCCTCGACATCGATTTCGAGAACCGCTGCGTCGTCACCCAGCCGGGCGTGACCAACCTCGGGATCACGCGCGCGGTCGAGCACGCGGGCTTCTACTACGCCCCCGATCCGTCGAGCCAGATCGCCTGCTCGATCGGCGGCAACGTGGCCGAGAACTCGGGCGGCGTGCATTGCCTGAAATACGGGGTCACGACCAACAACATTCTCGGCCTCGAGATCGTCCTGATGGACGGCGAGGTGGTGCGTCTCGGCGGCAAGCGACTCGACGCCGAGGGCTACGACCTGCTCGGCGTTCTCACGGGTTCGGAAGGGCTGCTCGGGGTGATCACCGAGGTCACGGTCCGCATCCTGCGCAGGCCGGCGACCGCGCGCGCGCTGCTGATCGGCTTCCCCGCGATCGAGGCGGCGGGCGACTGCGTCGGCCGGGTGATCGCCGCCGGCGTCATCCCGGGGGGCATGGAAATCATGGACGGCGCCGCCGTGCGCGCGGCCGAGGACTTCTGCCACGCGGGCTATCCGCTCGACGTCGCGGCGCTTCTGATCGTCGAGCTCGACGGCCCCGAGGTCGAGGTCGATCACCTGATCGAGCGGGTCGCCGGGATCGCGCGCGATTGCGGCGCGACCACGCTTCGCGCGAGCGAGAGCGAGGAGGAGCGCGAGCGCTTCTGGGCCGGGCGCAAGGCCGCCTTCCCCGCCGTCGGGCGCATCTCGCCCGATTACTACTGCATGGACGGCACCATTCCGCGCGCCCGCCTGCCCGAGGTGCTGCGCCGCATCGGCGAGATGAGCGAGCGCTTCGGCCTCGGCGTGGTCAACGTGTTCCACGCCGGCGACGGCAACCTGCATCCGCTCATCATGTACGACGCCAACAAGCCGGGCGAGCTTGAAAAGACCGAGGAATTCGGCGGCGAGATCCTCAAGCTCTGCGTCGAGGTCGGCGGCGTGCTGACCGGCGAGCACGGGGTCGGCATCGAGAAACGCGACCTCATGCCGGTGATGTTCGACAAGGTCGATCTCGACCAGCAGCAGCGCCTCAAATGCGCCTTCGACCCCGACGGCCTTCTCAACCCCGGCAAGGTGTTCCCCACCCTGCACCGCTGCGCCGAGCTTGGCCAGATGCACGTTCACCGGGGCAAGACGCGCTTTCCCGATCTGCCGCGTTTCTGACATGGTCGAGACCTACAAGCCCGAGACCGAGGACCAGGTTCGCGATCTCGTCGCCTGGGCGGCGGCCGAGGAAACGCCGCTCGAACTCCTCGGCCGAGGGACCAAGCGCGGCCTCGGCCGTCCGGTCGAGACCGACCATGTGCTCGATCTTTCGGGGTTGTCGGGGATCGTTCTCTACGAGCCCGCCGAGTTGGTCATGAGCGCGCGGCCCGGCACGCCGCTCGCCGAGATCGACGCGGCGCTCGCCGAGAACGGCCAAGCGCTCGCCTTCGAGCCCCCCGACCTCGGCCCGCTGCTCGGCGGCGCGTCGGGGGCGGCCGGGGGGGCGGCCAGCATCGGCGGCGTGTTCGCCTGCAATCTCGCGGGGCCTCGGCGGATCAAGGCCGGCGGCGCGCGCGACCACCTTCTGGGCCTGCGCGCGGTTACCGGACGCGGCGAGGCGATCAAGGCCGGCGGGCGGGTGGTCAAGAACGTCACCGGCTACGACCTGTGCAAGCTGTTCGCGGGCGCCCACGGCACGCTCGCCGCGATGACCGAGCTCACCTTCAAGGTTCTACCCGCGGCCGAGGACGCGGCGACGGTGGCGATCCGCGGTCTCGACGACGACGCGGCGATCCGCGCCATGACCGCGGCGGCGGCGAGCCCGCACGAGGTTTCCGGCGTCGCGCATCTGCCCGGACCCGCCGCCGCGCGGGCGGGGCTCGCCGACGGGCGCGCCGCGACCCTGATCCGGGTCGAGGGCCCCGGCCCCTCGGTCGCCCACCGGGCCGAGGCGCTCGCCGCGATGGGCGCCGAGCACGGGCCGGTCGAGACCCTGGGGCGCCCCGAGACGCGGGCGCTGTGGCGCGCGATCGGCGACGTCGTCCCGCTCGACGCCAGCGACGGGCGGATCGTCTGGCGGCTCTCGGTGCCGCCGGCGGCGGGGGCGCGCGCGGTCGCGGCGATCGTCGGCGGGATCGAGGGGGCCGACTGGTTCCATGACTGGTCGGGCGGGCTGATCTGGCTTTCGCTCGACGCCGGACCGGACGACGGCAACGGCGGCGCCGCGCGGCTGCGCGCCATCGTCACCGGCCTTGGCGGCCATGCGACGCTCGTGCGGGCGGAGGCGGACTTGCGCGCGCGCGTGCCCGTCTTCCAGCCCCAGCCCGCGCCGCTCGCCGCGCTCACCGCGCGGATCAAGGACGGCTTCGATCCGCGCCATGTACTCAACCCCGGCCGCATGTATGCCGGCCTGTGACGCCCGGTCAATAAGGTCCCTGTGAGGAGATTCTTCGATGCGCATCGTTCTGGGATTGATCGTCTCGATCGCCTGGCTTGCCGCCGTCGCCTTCTATGTCGATCAATACGTCGGCGTCGAGAACCTGCTCGGCTTGCTGCCCACCGAGATCGCGATCCTCGCGGTCGCCGTCGCGCTGCCGACGGTGCTGGTCTGGGTGGCGGCGGGCGCGTTCGAGCAGGCGGCGGCCCAGCGCCGCGGCACGGTGGTGCTGCGCGATCTGGTGGCGAACCAGGCCCAGGCGGCGGCGGCCCAGCTTCGCGCCGCCCATTGCCTGACCCTGCTGCGCTCGGCCGAGCTGATCGAGCGCGAGCTCGGCACGATCGCGCGGCGGATCGCCGAGTACCTGCCCGCGCCCAAGGGGCCCAAGGAGAATACGGCGGCCAACGGCGACGGCCAGTCCGACGACGTCGACGCGGCCTTCGCGGCGCTGCTCGACCCGGCCCGGCGCGGCACGCCCAAGGCGCTGCGCGCGTTGCTCGACAAGCGCGCCGCCGGGCGCTCGCTGATGATCCGCTACTGCGACGCCTTCGAGGCGCTGGTCGGCGACTGCGACGCCTGTGACGCGGACGGCCGGCTGCGCCAGCACTACGAGCGTTCGGTCATGGGCGAGGTCTACCGGCTGTTCGGCGAGGCCCTCGACCGCAAGCCGGCGTAGCCGCACCGCGCGAGCGCCCCGGAGCCCCCACGATCATGCAGACCAATTTCTCGCTCGCCCAGCTCGCGGACCCCGCCATCGAGGAGGCCGAGGGCATCCTGCGCAAATGCGTCCATTGCGGCTTCTGCACCGCGACCTGCCCGACCTACGTGCTGCTCGGCGACGAGCTCGACAGCCCGCGCGGGCGCATCTACCTGATCAAGGACATGCTCGAGAACGATCGTCCGGCCGACGCCCGGGTCGCGACCCATCTCGACCGCTGCCTGAGTTGCCTGTCCTGCATGACGACCTGCCCCTCGGGCGTCAACTACATGCATCTGATCGACCACGCCCGCCACCATGTCGAAAAGACCTTCGCCCGCCCGACGGGCGACCGCCTGCTGCGCGCGCTGCTTGCCCGCGTGCTGCCGTCGCCGGGGCTGTTCCGCCTGGCGCTCAAGGCGGCGCGGCTCGCCGGGCCGCTCGCCGCCCTCGCGCCCGGACGCATGAAGGGCATGGTCGCGATGGCCCCCGACCGCCTGCCCGCGCAAGGCGCGCCGCTCGAAGGCCGGACCTTTCCGGCCGAGGGCAAGCGGCGGATGCGCGTCGCGCTGATGCCCGGCTGCGCCCAGCAGGTGTTGAGCCCCCAGATCAACGCCGCGACCATCCGGGTTCTGACCCGCCACGGCTGCGAGGTCGTGGTGGCGCGCGACGGCGGCTGCTGCGGGGCGCTGGTTCATCACATGGGCCGCGCGGACGAGGCCCTGGCCGCCGCGCGCCGCAACGTCGCCGCCTGGAGCGCGCTAGCCGACGACGGCGGTCTGGACGCGGTGGCGATCAACGCCTCGGGCTGCGGCACGACGGTCAAGGACTACGGCTTCCTGCTGCGCGACGACCCCGACTGGGCCGAGCGCGCGGCCCGCGTCTCGGGTCTCGCCCGCGACGTGAGCGAGCTGCTCGCCGAGATCGATATCGCGCCCAGCGGCAAGCCGTCCGGGCTTCGGGTCGCCTATCACGCGGCGTGCTCGCTCCAGCACGGCCAGCAGATCCGGACCCAGCCCAAGGCGGTGCTCGCCGCCGCCGGCTTCGAGGTCCGCGAGGTGCCCGAGGGTCATCTCTGCTGCGGCTCGGCGGGCACCTATAACCTGCTCCAGCCCGCGATCGCCGAACGACTGCGCGCGCGCAAGGTCGCCAATATCGAAAGCACCGGCGCCCAGGTGGTGGCCGCCGGCAATCTCGGCTGCATCGTTCAGATCGCGAGCGGCACGCGGCTTCCCGTGGTCCATTCGGTCGAGCTGATCGACTGGGCGACCGGCGGCCCCCTCCCCTCGGCCCTCGAAGGCCGCCTTTCCGGTTAATCCCGACGCGCGGCGGGCAAGCGCGCGCCCGCTCACGGGATCGTGTAGCGCGACCCGCCCGTCGTTTCGTATCATTGGGGGTATGATCCGCCGCCTTCTCGCGCTCGTCCTGCTCGCCGGGGCATTGCTCGCGCCGCCGGCCTGGGCGCGCCAGGACGATCCCCGCCTCGACCCGCTGTTCGAGCGCCTGGCCGCGACCGACGACGACAACGAGGCGGCGCTGATCGCCAACCAAATCTGGAGCATCTGGATCGAGACCGGCGATCCGGCGCTCGACCGGGTGATGGCGCGCGGCGTCGTCGCCATGCGCCTGCGCCAGCTCGACGCCGCGCTCGAAAGCTTCGATTACATCATCGAGACCGACGCCGACTTCGCCGAGGGCTGGAACAAGCGCGCGACGGTCTACTTTCTGATGGGCCGCTACGAAGACTCGATCCGCGACGTCGAGCGCGTGCTGGCGCTCGAACCGCGCCACTTCGGCGCGCTCTCGGGCATGGGCCTGATCCTCTCCGAGCTCGGCGAGGACGGACAAGCGCTCGACTGGTTCGAGCGCGCCCTGGCCATCAACCCCCACCTGCAAGGCATCCGCGAACGCGTCCGCGCCATCAAGGCGAAGCTCCGGGGCGACGATATTTAGGGAGGAGTGTTTGAGGCTAAATGAAGAAAATTATTTCTTTACGTGTTCTGAGACGGTAATTACCTGACAGTCTGGGTCGCCGGCCTACGCCCACAAGAGGCTGGCGGACCGGCGGTAGCCAAGCCGCTCCTAGAAAATTTGGTTATCCCTCATTCCTCAAGATGTGTACGCGCTCTTCCAGCCATTCGGCCAATGTTTCTACCTGCTCTATAGCCTTGAAAAGCTTGTCGCGCGACACATGCACTGCCGGAAGCATCCAGGAGATGTCATTCATGTCAGAATACATTTTCTCTTCGAATTCACTGACGAAAAAAGGACGTGGGTGTTTTTTCAGGTCCTTGGGCGTATGGTTCACGCGCATCGTGGTAATGTGATGCGGGTGCTGATCCCTGTTGCGCGCTAAAACGACCTGTTCAAGAAGATCAAGGTCCGCAGGACAATTATCCCAGGATAGATTTAGCACCTCACCAAAACATATTCGATAACCATGGAGAATGCCCTTTTTGAACGCCTTCTTGCGCTCTCCCGACTCCCAAGTAATACCAAGTTGGACGCTTCTAATTACCTGGTGTTCTGGCGCGCGATTTGATTCACTGGGCGAGCGAACGGGGGAGGGATGGCGCGTGACGAAGCAGCCCGGTTTCTTCGATGTGGACGAGCGCCTTCGGCGG
>Ga0114931_10002671_pt1 | contig 22634 bp, 26 predicted proteins | sample 2SBtaG_FD_89579 | JGI IMG/M metagenome (GOLD analysis project Ga0114931, IMG submission 89579) | Deep subsurface microbial communities from Kolumbo volcano to uncover new lineages of life (NeLLi) - 2SBTROV14_V59a metaG | ecosystem: Environmental > Aquatic > Marine > Volcanic | place: Kolumbo... | reverse complement strand
GGCCGCATCAGACCCGAAGAACGCCACGCAAGTCATAGCGGCCCTTCTCCTAGCGCGCACGAGAACCAGACTTTCCGTGACCAAGTTCGCCGCGGCGGGTGCGAAGCGCGAATTGGCGCAGGCACAGCAAAAGTTACAGCGCCTTGACGAAGTCATCGCGCGCAGCAAGAAGGCCGCGGATGCCGCCCGCATCGAGCACCGCGCCGCCATGGCCGAGCTGGGCCGAGTCGTCAGCAACAAGCCGCTGACGATCTTGGGTGGCGGTCCGTTCTCGGACCCTCAATTCTACGCTGCCGCGTACCGCTTCGCGGTCGCCTCGATTCGAAAAGGCAAAGCGTCAACCGCAGTGTTCATCGCTAGGCTCAACAAGGTGCTAGCGATGAGAGGTAGCACAAGGCTCACGGCCGAGGGGAAAGCGGACGCGACCAAGGTACTCGAACAGGCAAGGCTCGAAACAAACAACAAACAACTCACATCCGGCAATCCCACCACGCACACGCTCGGCCAAGTCCGAAACAAGCGAGGACGAGCACGCTGGGAAGGCGCAGAGCAACACGGCCGACAGCTGTACGGCGACACGGGTTCACGATCACGACACCACCCGGTTCCCGCCGGCAATAGCATAACCGGTAAAGGTGGCAGAAACGTTGATGTTCTAACGGAGACTACTTCCGGCCAACTCGCGATCGAGATCAAGATGTATCAGAGATGGCGGCACGTCAAAACCTCGAAGGGCAAGCGCGCGCAAAGAACAGACGGAGTCCCTCTCTCCAAGCACATCCAGCAACAGGTTCTCAAAGACGTTTACCTTCGACAGCACCAGCCGGGCTTTGATCCTCGATGGGTGTTCCTGGACGCACCACCATCGAAAGAGCTGGCTGACTTTCTAGCGAAGCACAAAATCGTTACTGTCGTACACCACTAGAGAGCACACCACTAGACGAGCATTTGCATGGCCGAGCATGAAACCGAAGAAGAAGAACTCCTCGCAAGGAAGGTTGCAGAGTTCCCCAAGTTTGTCAGTGAGCGCCTTCCCGTACTCCATGAGTTCGCCGAAGACCTAGAGCTTCCAGATCCCGTGATGATCCTGAACGACCCAAGTGCCTACTTGGGTGGCATCGAAGACTTCATGAGAAACCAAGTTGTCGAAGAGGATGATTGGTTCTGGATCCTGGCGCGGACGGCCTACTTCATTGGCGAGGTTCTTGTGCAACGTTTAGGAGGGTGCTGGCTGGTAAACGAGGACCCTGGATCTCGAACTTTCGCCCGATATGTTGTTGGTGAGTTCAGCCAGATCTCCAACCATCGCGCGGTGGTCGACCCCTTTGAGGTAGCCATTGAGTATCTACACACCCCACCACCCCGAGAGTTGCGGGGACTCGTTGACGACACAATCGAGGATCTGAAATCGGCTTAGTTAGATCTTCGCGCGCGTTAAACTAATCCTTCCGATCCGCCGGTCTACGCATAGCGCTATAGCGCTGCACCACCAGCTCGACGCGCACGCCCGCACTCCTCACCGGCCAGGGCGCGGAGCGTTCCCTGCGCCGCTCGCGCACACGAAAAGTTGCCCGCCGTCAGACCAGCATGCCAGCATGCTGGCATGCTGGCACTCCACGCTGGCGGAAGGAGTCCATGTGACCATCACCCTGGCCGTACTCAATCAGAAAGGTGGCGTTGGCAAAACTACGTTGGCGACCAACCTCGCAGCTGCCGCCCATCTCGCCGGGTTCCGGACCAAGCTCCTGGACCTTGATCCCCAGTCGAGTTCTCTAGACTGGTACGAACACCGCAGCGATGACAGTCCGCTCGCCGGATTGTCAGTGGCCAAGGTCGACAAAGCACTGACACGCCCCAAATTCGCCGAGATCACCGATGGCTTCCAAGTGGCCGTGCTAGACGGTCCCGCTCGACTTGACAAGCTCACCATTTCAGCAGCCGTGGCCGCGGATGGAGTGCTTGTCCCCATGCAACCGGCCTACGTCGACCTTTGGGCGTCAGACGCCACTCTGGACACCCTAGCCGATGCGGATGGCATCCGAGAGCAACTCGGGCTCGACACGCTTCAACGGTGGTTCGTGCTCAACCAAGTGAAGCCTCGAACCCGCGTACGAACGCTCGCACAGCAAGCCCTTGGCCAGCTGGGAAACCTTATCGATGTGGTCGTGCATCACCGAACCTCCTTTGTCCTGGCCATGGGCAAAGGGGAGTCGGTCCTCACCACCGATCCTCAAAGCCCGGCCGCGGCAGAGATTCGAGCCCTCTTCCAAGCCACGATTGCCAGCATACCAACACGCCAGCATGCCAGCACGTCAACACGGGTGGTGTCGCTGTGACCAAAGGCATTGCACAGATGGAGGTGCGTTCGGCCTCACGACGACGTGACCGCCTGGCGCGTGAATTTGTCGGCGACGATCCAGAGGTGAAATTCACGATCCGCATCCCCGAGAGCCTGCGCGTGCAGCTCAAATCGATCGCGGCCCACAAGCGAACCAGCGTGCAGAAACTGATCATCGCTGCACTTCGAGCAGCGTACCCTGACGAACTTTCCTGAGTGTTGCCAGCATGCCAGCAACGCCAGCATGCTGGCATGCTGGCGTTGCTCACTCATTCGATCGCTGGAACCACGCTTGCCAGGCGCGTTCCAGAGCGCGCTGTAGGCCGTCTTTCACAACCGGCGCCGAATCATCGGGCACCGTCGCTTCAACGGCCGCAGGGGCCGCCTCAGACCGCTCTGCGGACACACCCGCATCAGCAGGGCAGGGTGGGGCGTCTGATCGCGCCGGGTAGCGATGCCGAAACGGCCCGGGGATGATCTTGCGTGCATCGCCCTCCAAAAACTCGGCCGGCGTGAACGCACGGCGCGCGTACATGCGCACCCACCACGGATCGCGTTCATCGCGCACCGCGCCAGCACCAGCGGTCTCAGCCGCCAGCTCCACCCGCACGCCCCGCTCATCGTCGGCCAGGGCGACGAGCGCGCCCTCCTCGATCGCGCGGTGCGCGAGCACCAGCTGCCCGGAAGCGTTCTCGGCCGGCAGCTGCCCCGAGCCGAACACGTACCAGCACGTGTAAAGCTTGCCGTGGTTGCCGGTGGAGTAGTTGGTGTGAAGCGCGATCACGCCGATCCGGACCAGCTCCTCGATGGCCATCACCGTCGCGCGCCGCCGCTTGACGACCCCATCGACTCCTGCGCGCACGCGCCGCTCGCCACACAGCCGCTCCTGGACGCTGCGCGCCAGATCGACAGGATGGGGCACACGCCCGCCTCCATCGGCAGCACCCCGCAGATAGCGACACAGCGCCTCCACCTCGCGATGCACCTGCCGGTCGACCTTGGCCAAGATCGCGTCCCGATCCACATCGGGCAGCGGGCGCAGCGCCACATCGATCCCGCGCGGCGCCGAGCTACCCACGCCCGCCACCGCCACGCGGCGATCGTAGTAGTGCGCCGCCTCCCGCAAGCTCTCGCGCGTAAACCGTGCCGGGGACCGATCGCGTGTCGCCGAGCAGTGAGCGAAGGCCTCCAGCCACTCGCGGACTCTCTCTAGCGTCGCCGCTCGGTCGAACCCCCAGACGCGACCCCACCACCACGTCAGCTTGAGCACAGCATCGTGCCGCTCTCCGGGATATAAAATCCCCGTTTCGGTCAGATCGCGGATCCGGTCGACGAACGCCTGGCCGTACAAGAGCCACCCACTCTCCGCGCGATCCCCCCCGTCCAGGGGCCCGAGGCCCTGACCCCCAAAAACATCTTCTTTATGTGGGGACGGGGTAGATCGCCCCCTTGGCGCCGACGTGGGATTTTTTTCGGCCGCTGCCGTTCCTCGATCGCCAAATGGCCCCCATGTCGCGCTCCAGCACGGCCGCGCCTGGTCGATCCAGTCGTGCAGCGGTCGTCGACTTGCCTCCACTGCGGCCACAAACGAGCGCACCGTCGCGCCCACGTCGCGATGGAGTTGCTCGCGATCCCCGCGCTGGCGCCACGCAGCGTGCATCAGCGCGAGCCCCAGATCGTCAGCGTCGTCAGGCGCCTGTGGCACCAAAAGCGCCATCTGCGCCCCGCACGGCGCGCGTAGCCGCGTGCCCGCGGGCCAAAGCTCGAGCCGGCCCGGGCGCAGCTCCAGGCCGTGCTGATTCAGGTGGTGCTCGACCAGCTCACGCGCCCAGGCAGCCGGCCACGTTCGCTCGGCCGCGCCCTCACGGCGCAGAAGCGGCAAATAGACGTGATAGCCCGCGCCCGGCGTGCACAGCACCACGGGCTGTTTGTTCGCGTCGCAGCCAAATGCGCGCCACACCGCGGCGAGCACCTGATCGCGCGCCATGTTGGCGGCCAGCTCGCGCGCCGGATCAATCGCCTCGCCCGGTTGATAGACGACTTCGGGCCGATCGATGTCCAGCACACAAAGCGAAGTCCATGACGGCCACTGCCAGGCCACGTCATAGCGGCCGACGATGTGTTGGCGCAAAACGTAGGGGTTGAGCACCCGATCGGTCTCGGTCCCATCGGCGTGGCGCTCGCGCGCCGGGCGCCACTCGCGCGTGTACGACCAGGGCAACAAGCGCTTGCTGCTCGCGTCTCGCAGCGCCATCGTGCGCTGCACGTGGTAGCCCAGTTCGAACGCACCGTCCGTCAGCAGCGCAAAAAGCGCCGTCGCTTCGTCGAGGTACTGATCTTCTGACGGGTTTCGCCCCGTCCACGCTTCTGCTGTTTGCACACCTCTCCCGTTGGTGCGCGCCCGGTTCATTCGATTTTCTTGCGAACGTCAGCCGGTCAGCGTAGACTGGGCTTGTTTCGAGCCAGTTTGCGCCACGCGCACGGAATGAAACCCGAGGATCCGACCCCTCGGGTTTTCTGTTTTCGGCGTCTACCCAGCTACCTCCAAATCTAGAAACCCATTCGCGGCGAGCGACTTCAGCACAATTTCCCGCATCGATGTGCGTTGCTTCGCTGCGGCAACCTTGAGCGCCTCTCGTTGCTCCTCGGTCACCTCAATGACCAACCTAGGTAATCGTTTCTGGGGAGTTTTGCTGCTCATGCTCGCACCCTGTGTACATATCCACACTACGCAATCCGGATCGACCTGCCAACTTTTCGCACGACGCGCTTTCAATCCCTTGGAGCGCTACCCGGGATCGTTTTTGCGCATGCGATCCCCAAACGCGATCTCCGGCCCAGCACCAGCGCCGAAACGTGCAGATCACATATCACCGCGACACACAACAGCCCCCGTGTCTCGGCCAGGATCGCCAGTGCATCTCTCGCGCTGCCGTGGGCCACCACGCCTAGGCTGTCCAACACACGCCGCGTCACGCGACGAACCGAGGCGTCATCGTCCACCACGGGGCGCGGCAACGGAGCCCCTATCTGTCCCAAAATTACACTACCGGGACAGGGGGAGCATCTGACCGCGTTTCGCCCAACCAAGACCGTTGGCAGGGGGGCGCTACTCGGCAACTTTTTGGGACAGCGCGCGTTGCACCGTGCTCTTGGGAACCTTGAGCGCCGCGGCAATCTGCCGGACAGTGTGCCCGTGGGTGCGGAGTGATCGGGCACGCTTGATGAGCGCCGCGCTCATCCGCTGCGGTCGACCCCACCGTTCGCCCTCGGCCTCGAGGCGGGTGCGCGCCGCGGCGATGCGCTCGTTGATCGCCAGCCGCTCGACCTTCGACGCCCACGCCATCACAGCGAGCACGATCTCAGCGGCCGGGCCGGCCAGGTCGAACCCATCGGCCACGGTCACCAGCTCGCACCCATGGCGCCTCAGCTCGTCGACCACCTGCAGCGTGTCGCGGATTCCCGATCGCGTGAGCCGATCGAGCTTGAACAGGTAGACGCGACGCAGAACGCCGGCGCGCGCGTCTGCGCGCAGTCGATCGAGCTCGGGCCGAGCCAACTCCTTACCCGTTCGCTTTTCCGCGTACCAGACGGCGATCACGTCACCCCGCGCGCTTGCCGCCTGCTCGATCGCCGCTCGCTGAGTCGCATGGTTCTGCGCGCGCGATGAAACTCTCACATACGCCGCTGTCGATTGTGTCAGCCCGCGCCTCTTGAATCCCATCAAGCGTATTCTATGCTGGTCATCTTCTTTACGACCTCCAACAACCCGAACAGAGGGAATTTAAATGGCCAACACAGATATGACCCGACGATCATCCAGAAATTCGCTGATCGCCTCTACAAACGAGAGCCCGCGATACCACCGATGAGGCTTACCGTCACCTGTCGTTCCTCTTGTCGGTGCGGTCGTTCTTGGGTCTATCGGGTGGGCCATCGGTGTTGAACGCGCTTTCCTTCTTAGATTGCAGGCTCAGACCGCTCTCTGCCAGACTCAGATCGAGAAGAACACTCGCGATGCGACCGCGTAGCGCTCGACTTCCCCCGCGTAAGGAGCGTCGGGGTGGTCTCGTTCACGCCGGTCTCGTATCGAGCCAAGCTGGCGTAGGCGACGATGGGTCTGAAGCGAGGAGGTCCCTGCAAATCTTCGGACCACAACGGCCCGGCCAGCGGCATCACCTCTAGTTCGACACCACCCTCGCCCTAGCCCTAGCACGGCGTCAATCAGCCGCTCGTCTTTCAGATTCGACGATGGCGGACGGCGGATTTCCGTCCGCCGACCGCCGTCACCCCTGGTTACATCCACGGATAATTCAGGCGCTGCAGGCGCCGCCGCTTCCGCAGATCGCGACTGCTGCCCCGACTGACCACCCGGACCCTCCGGCGATTCGTGCGTCGCCCCGGTCGACGCGTACGCCGCGGTTGTGAGGGGGGTGGAGTGCCAGCCTGACCGGCATACGAGTCGCCGTAGTAGCCGCTGGCGTACGGGTCGCCGTAGTAGCCGGCGTACGGGTCGCCGTAGTAGCCGGCGTACGGGTCGCCGTAGTAACCGGCGTACGGGTCGCCGCCCGGGTCGCCGCCATAGTAATAGTCTTCCATCTCGCTGCTCCTTTCTTGGGTTGGTTCAAAGACCGACTGGCCACGGAACGAATGCGTTTTCCAGTGCACCGCGGGCCCACGGCAGGGCCGCGTTCGTCACGTCACCAGCCGGAGGTCCTCGCTAGTCGCGAAGCTTGCTCGCCACCAGCCACAGGCCACCGAGGCCCGCGCCAATGGCAACGGCTGTCCACCCCCAGCGGCGCTCGCCTGGCTCGGTGCTTTCGAGCCGGCCCGGCTTGCGCGCCTCGGGTAAGAGCCCCCAGTTGCCCGCGAACGTCGTGGCCAACGCTTTTTGCACACCGCGATCGGCCGCCTGCTGATCGCGCTGTCGCGCCACGAGCTGCAGCCCGCTTTCGACGCGACTCATCGCAATCCGCCCAGCGGCACGAACGGAATCGACAGCGCCGCCCGCCGCTGCGGCACCAGCGTGTCCGTCGACGTCGGCTCGTCGGCCGTTTTGTCAGCCTTGGGCGCACCAGCTTGAAGCTTGGCAACGAGCAGCTCCAGAAACTGCATCCCGGCGATCGCCGGCGTCGCCATCGGCGCCGGCGCCGGCGCCGATGGCGGTCGCATCGGCTCACCCGGCCGCGCCTCGAGCACGGCCAGCAGGGTTCGGCATGCCTCGGCGCCCGCCTGGCGCTGCGTTGGGGTTGCTTCGGGCGCCACCGCCGCAGCAATGGTCTCGATCAGCTTGTCTGTCATGTCGATCCTTTCTCGTCGAGTTGCACGAAGCGCCGACGGTTCTCATCTTTCAGCGCGTCAATGGAGCGCAACTTCACGCCGCGCACGAGCGCGCTGGTGATCACACGCGTGCTGTAGCCGTTCACCGGGATCAGCGTCTCGGCCGGAACCTGCGTTCCCCATCGTCGTTTCTTCGGAAACGGGGGCTGTGGTGTGCCGAACTGCTTGCGAAACGCCGCGAGCAGCTCGTCGGATACGAACACATCCAGGTGCAGGTGAGGCCCGGACGAAAAGCCCGTCGACCCGACCAGCCCGATCGTCTCGCCCAGCTCGACGTGGTCGCCGTGCTCGACGTGCACCGCGCTCATGTGTAGATACCGTGTGCGCACGCCGCTGTGTTCGATCACCACGTACTTGCCCGCCGTGCTGTCGCCGCGCGCATCGGCCCACACCACCGTGCCCGACGTCGCCGCATAGATCGGCGTCCCGGTCCTGGCCGGCAAGTCGATGGCGTAGTGGGCGCCGCCGACCTTCTTGGGGCGGCCATCGCCCCAGCCACCGCGCACGATGGCGCGCGGCAATGGCTTTCCGAAGACCACGCCCAAGCGCGTGTCGGCCGTCTCTGATCGTGTAGCGGTTTCGATCCGCTTGAGCCCGCTGATTTCGCCGGTGAGCTGTCCGTCGTTTCGCGCCCGCGCTCGTGCCCGGGCAACCAGCATCAGGCCGGCGCCGCCGGTGAGGCCGATACCCAGCCAGGCCGCGCGATTCATCGCCTCACCGCCCGGACGATCGGCGGCACGACAACGGCGGCTGTGAGCGCCGCGCCACCGAGAATCAAGGTCCACTTGACGGCCGTGCTGGCGTCGCCCAGCTTGTCGCCGATCCAGCCGAACGCGCCGCCGACCTTGCCGCCGGCGTACCGGCCGGCGCCGCCGATCGCGTCGGGCAGCTCCTTGAGGCTCTCGACGGTCGCATCCAGCGCGAGTGTCCACTTGCTCGGCACGACCTTGCGCGCGTTGAGCCAGATGGCCGTGCGCCGCGTGCACTCCTGCCAGAACTCGCTATTGTGAGGGTAGGGCGACCCCATCGCGTTCGGGTCGGCCGCGGCGGCTACGCGGTTCATGCAGGCGGCCCAGCGCACCAGGTGGCGCCGATCGTCGGCGTCTTTGGGCGAGACCTTGTTGACCTCGTGCGCCCACAGCGTGGCGAGCTGCTTGACGTCGGCATTGGTCGTGCGCGGAATCGCCACGCCAGCCACGACATCCGAACCACGCGCCGTGATGTAGTAGCTTCGTAGCTTTTGCCGGCGCCGCACGAAGTCCGGATCGTCGGTGAAGATGTGGTTGATCGTGGTCATGGTTTCTTGGCGCTCCCGGCACTCGTGGCCGTGTGCTTCCGAGACTCGTACAGTTGGAACCCGGCCCGTTTGATCGCCGCGCGGCCCTTGACCAGCTCGCCGTAGTTGGCGCCGCCCGTGACGTACAGATTGATCACGCCCGACCGACACGCGGCGATCACGTCGTCCACGCTGTCGACGCGTTTGTGGCTGGGAGACCAGCCAAGACTCCAACCGAGCGAGTCAAGGCGCGCTTTACAGGGGCCCCGCAGCGGCGACTCGGGCCGGTCACTGACCGAGGCGATCAATTGCAGACCGCTCACCGAGTCGCCGCCCCCGCCGGGCTTTCGCAGCAGCGCCCACAAAAGTAGCGCGGCGCCGCCGATCGCGGCCGTGGTCACCACGGCCCGTTTCGTCGTCGTGGGATTAGTCCTTGGGGTAGCGTGAGCTGCTCGTTGCATGGTTACTCGTTGTGGGTTGAGGCCGGCGTCCGTTCGCTTCGGTCCCGTTGTGGCGGAACGAAGTCGTAGCGCGGGTGCGCCGGACAAAACGGCCCCGTGGGGGTCAGCCGTGGATCCACCTGGTAGGTGGGCTTTGGCTGCTCCAACAGACCCAAGAAAAACCGCGACACGTCAGCCAGCGGCGAGGGGGTCTCCCTCGGTGTGTAGCTGGGCTTTGGTGCCCCGAACAGTCGCTCAAACACAGAGGCTCCCCTTACCCGATGAATTTCTCGGCGAGGTTGCCGACCGTGCGCAGCAGCTCGTCACGCTTGGCGTGCTGAGCCAACAGCGCCTGATACTCGATCAGCGCGGCCAAGTCCTTGGCCGGGTCACCCGATGCGGCCGGAGCCCCGGGCAGCGGCGTCATTGCCGCCAACACCTGGGTGGCCACGACGACGAGCTCGCCCGTCGTCAGGTTGCCGAAACTGCGCTGCTCTTTCACCACCAACGCCTGCGGGGGCGGAAGCGGCGCCACCATCGGACGGGGCGGCGGCAGCATCGGGGGACGGGGGTGACGAGCCATCGGGGGCGGCCCAAAGGGACGCCGCCGAAACGGGATGCGCCGGTTTCTCACCAACAGCGCATCGCGCGGGTCGTCTTGGAGATCTTCGTCGTCGAGATCGTAGATTACGTACTCTTCCATAGACTTTTCCTTTCTCGATTTCGCAGCTCTCCGCTACCCCAAGAACCAATCCGGTGCGGCCGTTACGCCGCCTCCACCACCACGACGTCGTCGCCCAGGTCGGGCTCGTAGTAGTCGGCGTTGGCGACCGCTTGGCGCCGACCGGACTCGAAACGCTCCTCGACGTACGGATAGCCTTGCTCCAGGTTGGGGCGTTTCTTTTTGCCCTTGCCCTTGTTCTTGTCGGCCAGCTCCTTGGCTTTCTTCTTCGTCGCCATGTTGGCGATCCACACGAGCGCGAGCTGGCCGGCGCCGGCGGCGGCCGTGCCGAGCGCCGCCACCTGCGGGCCGGTGAGGCCTTCTTTGTCCGGGTTGTTCAGCGTCAGCGTCCCGACGCTACCGGCCACGGTCACGCCGACGCCGGCGGTTGTCGGGGTCACGCCCTGACGCACCAGCAGCCCGCCGACCACCGCGCCGCCGACGCCGCCGAGCAGGGCATACAGCCCGTTTTTGACGGGCGCGTACGGGTCCTTTTTGCGACGGCGCGCCGGCGCCCGGTTCGTCGTCGTGGGCTTTCGTTTGTTCTTACTCTTTGCTCTTGCCATGAACGCACTCTCCTGGTTGACCGCTCGTGGCGGCGACCTTCTGGTTGCGCCGCGGCCCCATGCCGCGGCGCGATCGGTTGTGCTCGCCTCAGCGAGCCCGGTTGTAAACAGCGCGCAAGATCAGCGCCTCGTCTGTAAGCGATGCGAACGTCCCGAGCATCGGCAAGGGTCGGGCGACACGCCCCATCGTGAGCCCCTCCCGGTTCAGCTCGCGCTCGAACTCGTCGATCAGCTGCGGCGGAACGCCTTGGGACACCAGCACCGCGCGCAGCGCCACACCGCCGACTTTCTCCCCGACGCGCCCCACGGCGCGGCCGACCCTCTTGATCGTGGACCACACGCCATTGCGCCGGTTGTGCCGCCCGATCATGTGCTCGATCGCGAACCGACCGAGCGAGATGGCCTCGACGCCGCGCACGCCGTACAGCCGCGCGGCATGCTCGGCCAGGCCCACCGCGAACCCCATATCCTCCAGGCCGTTGCGGGGCAGCTCGGCGCCGGCGAGCACCGCGTCGAACGCCACGGCCGCGTTGCGCACGCGGCGCGGCCCGTTGGGATACGCCGCGGCGGGCTCGGCGGCCAGCGACGCGATCCATGACAGCGTCTCAGGTGTGGACATCTCGATCGGCCCGGGCGCCATGCGGTACAGGCCCGCGGCCAGCGCGTTGCGGCCTACGCGCGGATCGAGATTGACGGGCTCGCCGTCTTCGACCGGAAACGTGTGTCGACCCAGCGGCGTGTCGATCGTCGCGAGCTGGCGATGCGCGCTCGGGTCGATCAACTCGCCCACCGCCAGATACGTGGCCGACCGCTCCACGCAGTTTGGATCCGGCGGACCGAACCGCAACCGCTGCGACACATCACACGGCACGCGCGGCCCGTCGCCTTCGTCGCCGACGTCGTTGCGCTGTGGCAGTGATCGCAGGTGCGCCGACAGCCCCTCCGTCGTCGCGAACTGCCGGGCCAGGTTGCGCACCACCGGATCAGACTCGATCGCGCGCACGATCTCACCACTGATCTTGGTCAGACACACCGTATCGTTGAGCGGTTCACCGATCACGACGGCGCTCCATTCCTCAGCTCGGCGCGCACCACGTGCGCCGCGTCGGCCGGCGACAGCGCGCTGATTCGCTTGCGCCATTCGGCTTGTTCGCGCGTGTTCATGCGCACGAAGCGCGCCTGCGCCTGGTCGCGTTCGCGCGGTGACAAGTGCGCTTGAATGGCGGCGATGTGCTTTACGAATTGCGCATCCGTCATCGGCTTCGGCCGCGGTGGCGGCGCCTGTTCCGTGTTGTTGTTGGCCGTGCGATCCTCGACGTCGATCACGTTTTCGTCGTCGCTGTCGTCGTCGGCTGTATGCACACCGCGCAGCTCGTCGGACTGCTCGGGCGTGAGCCCCATCTTCCGATGGATGTACTGCGTCACCGCGGGCATGACCTTTTCGAGCGCCATCGCAAACAACATCGCCGTGTTCGCTCCACCGTCCTCGGACGCGTTTCCTGTCGCGGCGGACTCGGTGTCATCGCTGCTGTCATCGCTGCTGAGCTGTTCGAGGAACGGCAGCGCATTGCGCACCGCTTGCCCCAGCTCGGAGTCAGACAACGGCTCGCGCGCCGGCAGCCCGGCGCCGTCCGCTGCGCGCAACAGTGACGATGCCGCTTCCATCATCCCGCCGAACTCGCTCAACACCGAATCGAACCTCGAGGCCACGGTTTCGGCCATCTTGATGTTGGCGCTCACCAGGTCGCGGTTTGCTTCAACCATGAAGCGCACCAGATCGTTGGCGTCGCCGCCGGCGTTGTTGTTACGATTTTCGTTCGCGGCGTCGCGACGACGACCCCCGATCGCAATCACCGCGTACGGCACGTGTTCGATCGTATTGTAGTCCGCGTCGACCGGATCGAGCCGATACCGCCCGGGCTCCGCGGAAAACTCCTGTTGCAGCTCGTCGATGCCCGTATCAATCGAAACAAACAATGGCAGTCCGTCATCGCCGTACACCACGGTCGGCGCACCGCGCCCGACCTTCATTTTGCGCACGCGCCATGCCGCGACGTTGTCTGGCACGTCAAAGCGTTCCCCGTTGATCGTGTATGCAAGTTCGCTCATGTGGTGCGGCCTTCCTTTCGGTTTGCCCCGTACTCCTATAGGAAGACGACTTGGCCAAATTCCGTGCGCGCACCGCAAAAAGTTTGCGCGAACGTACGCAAACCGTGCGTAAACCAGTTGCGAAACGGGGTTGTAGATTGGTGTTTGTCGCCGAAAAAAAATAGTGCACCCATTCGTGCACCCATTCGTGCGCACCCATTCGTGCGCGCCCCGCGACACCCGGTCGACGACACCGACGCCGCGGATCGACGCCGCCGGGATCCAGGTGTTCCATGTGCCCCAGGCGGCCGGCCAGGTGTTCCACCCTCAGCGCGCTGGGCAGCATGTGTTTTCGCTGGGTTCCTCAGATCACCGCAGCAAACCGCAGCGTCCGCACGCGAGCGTAGCGCTGGCACGAAATCTGCTCACTACCGGTGCCCATGAAACACAAACCCACCAAACGTTACTTACGCTGCGTTGGTGAGGCGCTCTCTCGTAAGGACCTCCGCCGCGTCCGCCGCTACGCACACCAACAATGCCAGGTACTCCAGCGATCTGGTATCCGCGTCGACGGCCTGGCCGAGCAACTCGTGAGCGATGCGCTCGCCGATACCACGCTGCAAACCAGCCGCTGGTCTCGAACGCTGCCGCTGGCCAACCATCTATGCGGTCTCATCCGAGGACGCGCCCGCGCTATGGTCGTGCACGCCCGGCGGTTCCCCGCCACGGTCGACGCGAGCGAGGTTGCTGACGCAACCGACATCGAGGCCCAGACGATCCGAAAGGATGTGGCATGCAAGGTCGTCTCTACGCTCCGCTCGCTGGCGACGTCCCGTGACGACGCGCTACTCCTTCGTGTGCTCGACGTCTACGCGGACGGCGCCACTGAGCGCCGGGACGTCGCCGCCGAACTCGGGATCACTGAACGGCAGTACGACAACGCACGCGACCGGCTCGAACGCCTCATCACCAGAATCCCCGACGAGCTGCGCACCGACGCAGAAGACGTCATGGAGGACTGACCATGCTGAAAGCCGTGCATGCCCACCGACTTCCCGTCGACGAGCGCCGGACCCTGGGCCATCTTCGACCTTCCCAGTGCCCCCAAAATCTTGGTCACCGAGATCCGAGACGGCTTCGAGGTCATCGTCTGCCACGATTGCGCCCGGCAACAGCTCGCCGCCGGGCGCACCGCCGACCACTTCGTCGACCTAGGCTGGGGCTTCGAGGGTGGCGTGTGGCGCTGCCCGACCTGTCGATGACCAGCCGATCGACCGATTCGGCAATCTAGGATCGGCCTGTCGCTCAAATCGTGGCGGCCGACCGCACTTGGATGCAACCTGCCGAGCGTGAGCGGAGCGTGTTTGTTTGTGGGTTCGTTTTGACAAACACGATCGCGCGCCGCTCCGGTATCCTGGCCCGGGTCGGCACCCCGGAGGGAGTTTCATACCCGGCCCGCACGTACCCCTGTCAACGCTTCACCTCCGCCCTCACGGGCGTCGGCGCATGACTCGGGGCCGCCGTGGGTCGCTAACCCTTCAACGTATGACTCTTTCATTCACAACACCTCGCCGGTTTAGCCGGCGCACGGAAGATAGACGATGACAAACGGCCTTGGCTTGCCGACGTAGAACCGACGCACCGGCAAATCCTCAGACCACAAACGACCAGCCTTTGGCATCGCCTCGAGCAGGTCGACCACCTGGAGCACGGCACGAATCAATCGCTCGTCGTCGGCGGCAGCGCACAGCTCGCGCTCGGCTTCCTCAAGAAAGCGTGCCGTCATTTCTGACGTTGAGCGTGATACCGCGCCAGCACCTGGTCGGCGTCGATCAACGTGGCGTTACCCGCCTGGACTCGCTCCAGCCGTTGGCGGATCTCATGGGTCCACGCGTCGTGCTCGCCCAGCGGCTTTGGGTGCACGCTGTCGAGCAACTGCACGCTCAGCGTCAGCCGATCCTCATCATCGAGCGCGAACGCTTCTTCGAGGAGTTTCTTCGATACCGCCGCGCCTACGGAACCACCTCATCGGCGCCCATATCGGAGCGACTGCCTTGGGGGCGCGCGTCGCCGTCAATGTCGACCGTAATCGTCGCGGCGGGATCGGCCTTGTCGCGGCACGGTGAGCTGGTCATCAGGTGAAAGTCGCCGTTGAGCGCGTCGACGAACAGCGGATCCATGTTGATGTTGCCGGTGCCCGCCTGGCCACCCTCGATGTCCGAGTACCGCCAGGTGCACGTGCCCGACAGCTGCGAGCCCCCACCCAGATTCGCCCATACGATGTCGTTCGAAGCCGTGGTGGGTGTGATCACTGCGCAGATCACACCTGGCGAGAATGCCGCGTTCGCCTTGTTGTCGGTGATGGTGTTGAACTCCAGGATCTGAGTCGGGGTAGCAGCGTTCGAAATCGTAACACCACCAAACGGCGTCCCGCCAGCGCCCACATCGCCGTTGGACGTGATGAAGTTGTTGCGCAGGGTGAAACCTGAGTTGCTGATCGAGACCCCACCGCCCTGATTGTTGTGGATCGTGGAGCCCTCAACAGTCACCGTGCAGTCGGTCGCCTGCACACCCGTCGCTTCATTACCCGAAACAGTGGCGCGCAGAAGGCTCACGCTCGCCGAGCTGCAGCGCACACCATCCGCATTGGTCCCGCCGTTCGCGCTGGTGATCGTGAGATCGTTGATCGTCACGTCACTGCCCCCATTGACGAGAAACCCTGGCGTGTCTGAAAGGGTGGGTGGCGCGATCGTGGCCGGCCCGACGATTATCACCGTCTGTCCGGCGCCGACCGTCACCGACTCCACATAGGTTCCGGAGCGCACCTTGATCGTGTCGCGCATCGCGGTCACCTTGGCCAGCCCGCCCTGTGCGCCGCCGATCGTCGCGCACGGGCTCGTCATGGATCCGCAGCTCGTACCATCGGCACCAGCACCGCCGTCGACATAGATGATGTCCGTTTCAGCCACGCACCCACCATCGGCGCCGCAGACTTCCGACGAGCACTCAGCATGGGCCACGCAGCCCCGACACGTGTTGGTCGCCGTCTCGCAGATCGGCGCCGTGGCCACCATGCAATCAGCGCTCATCACGCACTCGACACATCCACCTGACACGCACCGGGGCGTGCCCCCATCTTTGGCCGTGCACTCGGCATCACCGGCGCTGTTGTCGGTGCACGCGCGGCATTCCTGGGTGCTGTCATCGCAGATCGGCGCGGCAGCGCCGCAGCTGGCCGACTCGCGACAGCCGACGCACGCACCGCCAACGCACACGGGCGAAGCCGCGTCTTTGTCGAGGCACGCCGCGTCGCCAGCGGCATCTTCGGTGCAGGCCACACACTCCCCGGTGGTGTTGCACACCGGCATCGTCGCCACGACGCACACGTCAGACGACTCGCAGGGGATCTCTGGTGGCTCGATGCAGGTCTGACGAATCCACTCGGACTCAGGGTACTCACCAAGCAGGTCACAAAACGACCGCTCGGGATGACCAGGCCAGTCGCACGGGGTGTTCTCGTCGCAGTACGCCGGATTGCGCTCCGTGTTATTGATCCAGTCGCACGCGGTCAGCGCCAACACACAGACGATTGCGATTCTCATCATCATCAAAACCTCCCGGTGGCAAGCACCACACAGCCCCGCGGGGACACCTGCAAGGTCACCTTGCGCTCATACTTCTTTAGCAACCGGCGCCGCCGGGCATCTCGCCGCCGGTCGTATAGCCACGCCGCGAAGCTCGCGCCCAACGCGACCACACCCACCGTGAGGGATGCGATTCCGCCGACGCGCGTATCGTAAAGATGTTTGCACTGCTCGAACGGCGGCACGGGCGTGCAGGTTTGGCGATTATTGGTCCACAGAAGCACGCTACCTGCGGCGATCGATACGACCCCCACGCTCACCGACAACCACGGCCAGCGGCCGAAGCGAAACCCTCGTGGCTTGAGACTCACCACGTTCGAAAATACGTTCGACGCCTTCTTGGTCGCGTCGTGCAGGTAATCGGCCAGCGCGTACAGCCGGTTGATCGGGATGTCTTTGCCGGCGCGCACAAAGCCCTCCCGCACGATCGAACCCTTGACCGACACCACCCGGCCAACCATGGCGCGTCGCCCGCGAATCGTCCGCACCCCCAACACGATCGCGCCCTGGAGCCCCACCAACCGACTGAGCTTGAGCGCGTACGGTATCTCGTGCGCCTGTCGCGCCGCCTCGGTCGGGAACACCAGCGCCAGCTGTGGCCGCAATCGCACCGCGGACTCGAAGCCAACGTCGACCGTCAGCGTGTACTCGCCGAGAGCGCGCACCGTCGCCACATGGATACGTGTTGGCCCGCGCTTGGTGACCGCGACGATCCGATAGCGCCCGGGGTAGAGCCACAGTGTGGTCTTGATCCGCGCTCCAATGGGCCGCTCGTTCACATACAGCGTGGCATCCTTGCTGCCCGCGATCGTGATGACCAGCTTTCCCCGATGGCGCGCCCGCATAGTTCGTTCCACACGTTCCCGAAGCTCCTGCGGCTCGGGGCCAAAGGTGTTGAACGGAATCTTTTTGTCTGGAAACCCGCGGATGAGTTGTCTCATCACCCGCTCGGCCGGGGCGAGCTTGCCACTGCGCTTGTAGGCCAGCGCGAGCGCGACATGCGCATCCAGCAGCTCATCGCGCACGGTCTTGTCGTTCAGCACCAACGCCGGCGTCGTCCGAGCTTGTTCGATCACCGACGTGAGCACACGGATCACGTCCGCAAACTCCACCTTGCGCCAGTGATCAAACCCCACTTGAAGCTGAGCACGCCAGCGCTGAATGAGCACCTTACTGTCAGGCCGACCTCGAGCAAAGCTCGCAAGCGCCCGCGCGACCCGTTTGGTTCCGATGGTCCAATGGCCCCGTTTTACCAGCGCCGACCGCACCGGCGATGTGAGAAGACCAACATCGTCGGCCGATCCCCGTACGTAGCTGTCGATGATCAACCGCTGGGCCAGCGCAGGGCGCGCAGCCATCAAGACCAGCACGGCCACAGCCACTCTCACTCGAACGACCCCCGCCACAACACCGTGACCCCATCGGCGGTGGGCGCAACCATCAGCGCCGATTTCCTACTCATCCACCACAAGACCGCGCTCGTCCCCAAAAGCGCCGCGCTCAGCCCCAGCGCAACGTAGCCGCGCGTTCGCACGCGATGAGCGGTCGGAAACTGGTTGGTTCCATCGTTGGCATCACGATGCACCACGAGCCACTGAACCCCCATGGCTGCGCTGACCAGGCCGGCAAGTCCAAGCCCCCACACCACATACGGGCGTTTGGTCCTAACCACCGTCTTGATCGGCACCAACTCGATGGAGAGCGCGAGCTGCTGATTGGGCCGCAGCTCCACCGTCTGAGTGGCGGGTTTGTACCCCACCTTTTCAACCCGGATGCGCAGCGTCCCAGGGGCCGCGCTGTAGCTCATCCCGGTCATGCCAACGCTCTTGCCATCGAGAAACAAGGTGGCCTTGTCCGGCGTCGTCGTCACCGTCACCTTGGTGTAGGGCGCCAGCTGTAGCGCCTGCGCGCGCACCAACTCGGCGCCGAGCTCTCCGGCGAGTTCGGCCAGGCGGGCGGTCCCATGACAACGCGAACAGTAGCGCTGCGTCGTTTGCAACACCTTCAGGGTCGACGGGTTGAACAGCGCCCCCTTGAGAATGACGCGCGGCTCCCCATCATCACCCGTCGATTCCTCTGCATAGATCATCAGCACCATGCCCGCCGCGCCGCGGACCTGGCGCATCGGTTTTTTCACGCAACGCTGCTCGGTCTCGATCGTGCACCGTGACAGCGCCGCGGTGACCGCGGGCGCGACCACTACACGCCAGCCCTGTTCTTTGGCAGCTTGCTCGGACGCTTTCTTGATGGGCGCCACCAACCGACCCGACGCCGACACCACGACCAACACGCTACGTTCTGGCGGCGGATTGTTTTTTTTATCTCCCGGCTCCGCGTGCGCCATCGACCACTGACCCAGCCAAAGGAGTATCACTGCCATTACGGGTTTCATGTGCCCCCTGCGTTCACCTGCGTTCACCTGCGTTCACCACGTGCGCTCAATGACCATTCGCTTGTTCGGTTTTACGTAGATCTTGAACCGCTCGGTCCGCTGCGTGTTCTGGAGCTTGATGCGATGCCAGCCGGCCGACAACGTCAGTTGTGTGGGCGCTGAACCGCGCTTTTGGCCGTCCACATAGACCATTGCCCAGGGTGTTACTCGAAAGGCAACCGTGCCCTTCCCTCGCGGCTTGGGTCGGTGGGTGGTGTGCTTGGCGATCGGCGCGGCATCGATGCGTACCGGCGTCGCGTCAGGAAGGTGCGCATCGGCCACGACCGTAACGGCCGCGTCGACCGGCGTCGAACGTTGCGCATCAATGCTCGCCATCCCATGATCGACACCTGAATCCGTTTCGGCGCCGCCCACCGCGGCATCCAACACACTCGCTGGCGACGACGACAAGCCGCGCGTAGCAAAGAACACAACGCCCGCCATTGACACCACCAGCCCAAGCCCAAGCGCCACCACGAGACGGCGCCGACCACGCTCTGGCTCGGCAACGGGCTCGGCGATGGGCGCTACAGTCTGCGGCGCCACGGTGGTGGGCGGCAACGTGGGCGCACCGACGCTGGCGGCCTGGTCGACGTCGCCATCCATCGGCGGCATCGTCGCCACCGGCGCGTCAGCCGATGGCGCGGCCGTCGCCAGCGCGGCGCGGTTGGGTTGTTGCGTGGGTGTGCTCGGTCCCGCAGCCGCGGCCAGTGTCGTCACGTCCGCCGCGGACGCCGGCGCCGAGTTGGTCGCGGCCGGCGCCGAGCTGGCCGCGGTGGCCCCGGTCATTTGCAACGTCCTTTTGCGCGTCGGCTTGGCGGGCATCGTCTGCAAACTCGCGGGTCGCTTCTTGGCCGGTAGCTGCACCGGCTCGCCGGCGGCAGCGGCGTTGACCGCCTGCTGAAACGCTTCCACAGACGCAAACCGTTCATCAGGATCTTTGGCCAGCGCGCCATCGATGACCTGTTGCCAGCCCGCACTCAGCGGCGCGGCGCCCAGCTCTGCCAAGCGTTCGTTGAACGGCTTGGGTGGCCGGGTCGTGTGCGCATGGATCCATTGGGGAATGGAGCTTGCCCGAAACGGAAACTTCCCCGTGAGCAGCTCGTACACGATGATCCCCAGCGAGTACACATCGGCGCGATGGTCGACGCGCGGGTCGCCCAAAATCTGCTCGGGCGCCATGTACTGGCACGTGCCCAGGACCTCGCCGGTCCGCGTGCGCAGCGCGCTGGCGTCTTCGCCGTGCATCTTGGCGATGCCAAAGTCGAGCACCTTGAGCACCTCGCGACTCGGGTCACTCGGATCCGGGTGGTGAAAGAAGATGTTTTCCGGCTTCAGGTCCCGGTGCACCACGTCCTGACTGTGCGCGTAGCTCACCGCCGCGCAGATGTCATCGACGATCGGCACGACCTGGGCCACCGACATGCGCGCGCCGCCCTCGCGCGCGAGCCGCGCCGACAGTGGTTGACCGTCCAGGTACTCCATGATGATCGCGGGCCGGCCGTCTTGGAGCTGGATGACGTTTTCGATCTTGACGATGCCCGGATGCTGCACGCGCCCCAGCACCGCAGCCTCCCGCTTGAACCGACGCACCGCTTCGGGGTTGTTGATCGCGTGCTCGTGAAGTAGCACTTTGGCCGCGAGCCTGCGTCCCAGATCCTCGCTCCACATCGCGAAGACACAACCGTATCCACCCTCGCCGATGAACGCGGAGAACTCGTAGAGCCCGAACCGGTCGGGAGGCAACGCGTGCTTATCGTCGGGCACCACCACGGGACTGGAGCCATGCTAGCCCCTTACGCGATTGGGGACCAGTCAAGCCGTGATACGCTCCGCTCAGTGACGAAGGAGGACGACCCCATGGGGTTCAAAACCCGTACTGCGTCGCCCGCCCCAGGCGACAGCACCGCCATTGGCTTTTATAACTGGGATGGCACCTGCTACAGCATCCCGCCCCATCGCAAACGGATCATCGTCGGTCGTGCCGATGGCGAAGTAGCGCGCGTCGACGTCGCGCTCGACGACCCCGAAGTATCGAGCCTGCATTGCATCATCGAGCGCGCCGACGATGGCCAGTTCGCGGTCAGCGACTCGTCCTCCAAAAACGGCACGTTCATCAACGACGTGCACTTACTCGAAGGCAAGGCGCGCTGGCGCCCGGGTGACACGCTTCGCGTGGGCCAAACAAAGCTGCAAATCATGGGCGCGGACGGGCCTTATTTTGGCCCACCACCGCACTCGGTCGAACAGATTCAGGCCGCGCTGCGCTTTCACAAGTCCATGCGCCGCACGGCCAAGGGGCTCGGCACCACCTTTCACCAGGTCCGTAGCCGCCTCGGTGCCACGAGCGACGACGAGCCCGACGCCGACGACGGTCAAGACAGCTGATCGCATCTCAAACGATCGGCCGTCTAACCCCCTGATCCGGAGCCACTCAACGCCCCCGTTTGATCGGCCTTCGAACAAAACGCACCGCGGCCGAAATTGGGGGGCGAATTGAACGGTGGGCCTCCGTACAATCGCCATGAGCCAACAAGCAGCAGACACAAAGGACGGGCGCGGAGGTGAGTAGCATTGGAACAGGTGAGGCCATTCAGGCCATCGTGAAACGGCGGTTGCGCGAGATCCTCGCCGAGACGGCCGCCACCCCGGATTCTGCCGTCGAAACGGCCCTGCTCCGAAGCATGCAGTCTTGGTGTCGCATGGTCGAGACCGAGATCGAGGCCATCTTGGTTGAGAAGAAAGCGCACACAGGCCCGTGAAGGCACGCAACCACACACGGGGCGGCGACAGCGCGGCGCCGGGTTCCGCCACGCACAGCGCCGCTGGCAAGGGCTCACGAGCACACCGAGACTACGCCGGGATCACCACGGCCGCCGTCGATTCGCACTCGGGTCGCGCCGCCGACCAGGGCAGCGATTCCGTGGACGGCAACGTCGCCGCCTTTGAGCTGTTCGCAACCATCATGCGCAAAGCTGGCGCGGGCACGGCCAGCGCGGACGCGCACACCGCCGTTGCGGGCGCCACCAACTCGACGGGCCAGCCCCTCCCCTCCCCCTTGCAAGACCAGCTCGAACAGCAGCTCGGCGGCCACGACCTATCCGCCGTGCGGATCCACACCGGACCGAGCTCGGCCACAGCCGCCACGGCGATCGCCGCCAAGGCATACACCCAAGGCCATGACATCCACTTCGCTGCGGGCCAGTACGATCCGGCCAGCAAAGCGGGCCAGCACTTGCTCGCGCACGAGGTCGCGCACACCGTCCAACAACAAGGGGTCGCGCAACCGATCCACCAGCGCGCCGCCAACGGTGGCCAGCGGGTCGCCCGTGTCGCGGTGAGCACACCCGGCGACTCGCACGAGCAGCAAGCCGACGCCTTCGCCGATGCGTTCATCGCGGGCTCGGGCCCCGTAGCGGTCACGCCCAGCTCGGCGCCCACCGGCCAGCTCGCGCGCAAAAAAGACGACGACGACGATTTCGAGACCGACCCCGAAGAACAACCGGATCCCAACGGGCCAAGCTTCATTCGGCCCCACGGGCAGATTTCGAGCACACCCCTCCCCGTTGCCGAGAAAAAGCAACTAACCGACAAGGATGTGTACGGCGGCGTCGACAAAGAACAGGCAGCTCGCAAAAAACGGCTCGCACGCCTGAGAGCTTCGTATCGCCGCATCACGAGAAAGCCCCTCAAAAAACGCTACATGAACGCAAGGTACTCGTACCAACAGAACGTCCGAATGGCTCCGGCCCCATCGTACGAGGAATTGTTTCAGTATGGGGTCTCGCGT
>Ga0114931_10002670_pt1 | contig 22636 bp, 17 predicted proteins | sample 2SBtaG_FD_89579 | JGI IMG/M metagenome (GOLD analysis project Ga0114931, IMG submission 89579) | Deep subsurface microbial communities from Kolumbo volcano to uncover new lineages of life (NeLLi) - 2SBTROV14_V59a metaG | ecosystem: Environmental > Aquatic > Marine > Volcanic | place: Kolumbo... | reverse complement strand
GTTATTCAACGGGGGAGCTTTCAGGATGAATGTTTAAACACCCGCTCGTTTTTTTTTACTTCACTACCCAAAGGGGAAGATAGTGACTTGGAGGAGAGATTACAACGAGCTCAGACCACATTCCGCGCTGGATAACATGACGCCTGAGGAGTATGTGAAGAAGCACTTGAAAAAGCCTGAAATCTCTAATTTACCCGGTACAGCTTTTGGGTGAGGCTCAGTTAAATTTCGATATCAAATCAGACCAGACTTATTATAGGGGGGGTAGGTCATACTTTACTAGGCGTAGTCAGAAAATATGAAGAGTATAATGAGAGATTTTCATCACTGCTTTCCGGCAGGGTAGGAGCCTAGTATTTTAAGGTAAACCGAGTTTCTCCTCACTATGGCGAGCAATCTCTTAATATTTACGTCCTCTGCGTGCCCTTCGAAATCGACGAAGAACAAATACTCCCACGGCCTCTCCTTTGAGGGCCTCGATTCGATCTTGCTAAGATTAATGCCCTCATGGGCAAAGGGCTGAAAAAAGGATTTCTGTAAAGCCCCCGGTTTATCCTTAAGCGTAAACACTATGGATGTCCTGTCGTTCCCGGAAGGCGGGGTGGGAGTGTTGCCTATGACGAAAAACCTTGTAGTATTCTGAGCGCTGTCCTCTATATTTTTTTTAAGCACGTTGAGCTTATATATCTCTCCCGCGTACTCGCCGGCTACGGCCGCATACCCTTTTTTACGTGATGCGAGCCTTGCGGCCTCGGCAGTGCTTGCGACCTCCGCTAATTCAGCGTGTCCGAGGTTCTTATTTAACCACCCCCTACACTGGGCAAGGGCTTGTGGATGAGAGGCAACTACCCCTATATCCTTAACAGACTTCGATTTAGAGAGAAGAAAATTATGTATCTTTTCAAATACCTCGTTTGTAATCACAAGGTTTGAGTGTGAGAGTAAATCGAGCACCGCCCCTACCGAGCCCTCAACCGAGTTTTCAATCGGTATCACGGCAAAGTCTGCCCTCCCGGTCTCGACTTCCTGAAACACCTCATCGAAAGTCCCGAGTGGAGCGAGTTCACCCGAGCCACCGAACTCTCTGAAAGAAGCTTGATGCGAAAAGCTCCCCCGCGGGCCGAGATAAGCTACCCGAAGAGGCTCCTGAAGCTTACGGCAGGCCGAGATAATTTCACGGTATACACTGAGTACGGATTCTTGAGCGAGGGGACCGTTATTTAAGCTGGCGAGCTTTTTCTCTATCTCCTTCTCCCTTACAGGGTCATAGACACTGTAAGAGTTCTCGCGCTTAAGCTCGCTTATATTTAAGGCCACGTTTCCGCGCTCATTCAGTAGCTCGAGGAGCTTCTTGTCAATATCGTCAATCTCTTTTCTAAGTTTGTTCAGATTTTGCGAAGAGCCCATAATTTGTCGGTATTAATAAGGTGTTGGCACAAATGATAGCGAGCAGGGAAATAGATGTCAAATTAGAACAAGGGTGATGATAACAGTAATTCTAATTTCCCTGATACCTCGAATATCGCCAATACCCAAGATATTTAAATCCCCCTTTTTTCCTTATCCGGGTCAGGCAATGCGGCTTTATCCAATACCGATTTTTTTACATATATCGGAGATTTCATCCTGGACGCAAGGGCTATAGCATCGCTCGGGCGGGCGTCTATTTTGGAAACTTTCCCACCGACCGATATCTCGACCTGGGCATAATAAACCTGATCGCGCATATCCACTATTACGATCCTCTCAACCTTAGCATTAAGAGTCCTTATGACAGCCGCTATCAAATCATACGTCATGGGTCTCGGCGCCACGGCATCAGAAATCCCTATCTCGATCGAGCGCGCTTCACAGAGCCCGATCCATATAGGAAGCACAATGCTATCTTTTTCATCCGTAAGAAGAACCACGGGAGCCTGGGCGTTCTGGTCGAACACGATACTCTTTATCACCATCTCTATTTCGGAGCCCCCTGGCGTTTTCTCCGCATTCACGGAAAACGTTACTATAAGAAGAAAGAAGATAACTGCTGAAGCGAAAGAGAATATTGACATACGCATGACGAATACCTCCTAATTTGAAGAATATCACAAAGAGGGGCAATGCATAAATACGGATATATACACAGACGCTGATAAGTGACAGAACTTAGTGAAGATGCGGCGCTAGGATAATTCAAGAGCTTTACGCGGCTTTGGAACTATATGAGGTTTGAGTCGGAATATTACTTTTCCCCTATCATGTACCGGCAGCCCGCGAGGCCGATCCTAGCCGAATGTACGGCGCCTCTTGGAACATCGAATCTTTCTCCGGCCCTGTATGTTTTCGTTACGCCCTCTGAGCTCACGGTAATCTCGCCCTCTAGCACAATGTGAGCCGTAACACCACCGTGGGTATGCTCAGGGTAATAAGCGTCCGGTGCGTCCGTGTGAACGAATACCCCCGAAAACCCTTCATCTTCAAGTAAGCTTTCAAGCTCTTTTTCATTCATGACTTACAGCGCTCGGAACCAGCGGATTTGCAGATGAACCTTTAAAGGTTCAAGGGGCCTAGAACCTTTTTACTGAATCCTTTTCAAACTTGGGGTTACTTACGGTGCCTATAATCTTTCCACCCAGACTCCCGTCTCTCTGCTGAGCAAGGTAGGGGGTTAACATACCTTTAAACTTTGCATACTCACCACCCGTAATTTCCAGACGATACCCGAGATCAATAACCCCGCCCTTTGAGAGCTCCCAGAGAAGCGGCGCGGTACCCGTTATCTGAAGGTCTATACCGTCGCCTTTTAAGTTCAGCTCCTGTATATTAGTTTTACGTCCCTCTATGTTACCGCTGAAGACGGACTGAAGTCCCTTTAACGCGGGAAACTTGATACCTTTTACCATAAGGTTATCCACCTCGAGTCCTTCCACCGTGAAATTAAACTCCCCCAGGGCTTTTGGAGCGAAATCAATTTGTAGATTCCCCTCTAATGCTCCACTTAACGCCGGTGCTTCTTCTGAGCCTGTCATAAAGGCCAGAAGGTTATCAATGTTCACATGCTTAACCTCGGCATTTATTTCATCGAGATCCCTGCCCGATTTATTTACGCTCAAAGTGCCTTTTATTTCCCCGCCGTTGAGCTTGGCTTTAAAAGGAATAATATTACTTGATGAAAACAATGAAGGGCTTACCGTTAAGCTCTCGATCTTCAGCACTCTGTCCTTAGAGCGATAAAGCTTCATGTCTTTTATTTTAAGACTAAACGGGGGCGCTATACTTGCGCTGCCGATCTCAGCTTGAAAAGGAGTGTTGTCCGTTATCTGCGATATTACCTGCTGTTTAATCCCCTCAGTGGGAAAAGAAGAATAGAGAAACACGACAAACACAACCACAAAGAATACAATATAGAAAAAGGGCTTAGCGTACTTTGAATTCCTTAGTCTTTCCTTCATCTCAAATCACCCGTTTTCATATCATATCACCTGCTTGAACTCGAATGTGGATACTCTCAGCTTTACGTTTACAGAATCGGCTTGTTTTATTTTCGTTGTGATATTCAGATTCGATACCTTTAGAAACGACTGCTTTGTTTGTATTTTATATAGTATATCCACTAAATCATCCAATGAAATTCTTTTAAGCTCTACATCCACGCTCTTTTCCTCAAATAAGTCCTCGTTATCAGAACCTCTCGTATTGACGTCTCGGATCGAGAAGTTCTGTCTCTGGATATTCTCAGCTATGAGGACCTTTTCCATTAGCGATATCAGGGGCTCATCCTCTTTCTTAATCTTCCCGGCAATCTCGGACATTCTTTTTTTAGATTGCTCAAACTCAGCGCCCAGAGTCTGGACTTTCCTGAGCTCGGACTCAAGCACTCTCGCCCTCTTTTCCAGACGCTCCGTTCCAGACGAGAAAAAATGTATAACAAAATATAGGATTAATACGCATAAGACTACGCCCAAGAGCAATACGGCCCTTCTGTCCCTTTGGGTGGAAGAGACGGCCTGCAACTTCTCACGACCTATTGCAATATAACTTTTTATTTTCTCTATTATGTTTGGCAGTTCCATATTATACGTTTGATTTTAAATACACGGATATCTCAAATTTTGTTTTCCCGTCAACAGCGTTCCCAGTCTGGTCCCTGTTTACGCTCTCGAACATCTCTGACTTCGAGAGCGCTTCCTCAATCTCCGTTACCTCCTGGTAAGAATCGCACACTCCCTTAATTTTCACTCTGTTTTCGCCCTCATACCTTATCTCATTTACAGTAAGCTTCATGCTCTGTGGAAGACTTGCAGATATATCCCTCAATACATCGAGTGGAGTCGGCCCTCCCTCTACACCTTGAATAAGATTCAGCTTATCCCTTAGCTTCTCTACCTCGCTTTCCATGTATTGCACAGGTTTGGGGATCGCTCTCACATCCGGAAAAGTGGCTTTGACAACCTCGGCTATCCGGGCCTCACGTTCCTCAACTTCGTTCTTAAGACTATAATAGTTCGATACATATCCGTATATCAGTACAAGGATCAAAATTGCTGCCAGCACTACCGGAGCCGTGAATACTTTTCTCAGCTCCCTGTCCATACCGACGTACTTAAACTCGTCTTTACGGAGGTTCAGGTACCCGCTCTTAAGAGCGCTTCCATAAAGAGCAAGGGCATAGGATTTTCCGAAAAGGGGTGATTTATCAACTCCAAGCTCGGGAATATAAAGCTTTTTTATCTCTCTATTAAGCTCCGTGCTCAAGTGCTCCTGTGTTCCGGGAATAAGCGAGAGCGGGCCAGATATAAGAATGGTGTTGATCCTATCCTTTACCTCAAGTTCAAAAAACTGGATTGTCTTTTTTATCTCATGCACAATCGGCGCCGTACACTCTTTTCTATCAGCCTCTCCGCCTTCACCGAACAAAGCGCCTGAGTAATCAAGCTCCGAGACGCCTGCTTTGTCCCTTAGGGTCTGAACAAACAACTCGATCGGCTGAGTGGAAGATCTCACGCGCAAAAGCCCTTGGCTATCGAAGAGAGAAAACTCAAGCTCGGTCTCGCCCATATCTATTAAAAGAAGCGGCCTCTTACCCTCAAGCTCGTCGTTTAATGCACCAAAGGCAAGCGGCGAGTAGGTTATAACTTTCGGATCAATGCCCGCAGGATTTAAGATATCAAGCAGCTTTTCCACCTTATCATTCTCGAAAACACACGCAATAGCTTCGCTACCGCTATCGTTCTTTACCAAGTGGTAGCTGTGGATTTTCTCAGTTGGATCGAAAGTGGATATGCTCTCAAGCTCGTACTCATATACTTGATCTATCTTATTTGAGTCTGAAAAGGGAAACTTTATAATCCTAATAGAGGTCGGATTCTCATTTAAAGAAACTGCTACATCACCCCTCGGAAGTGAATTTTCCTTAAACAGCTCTGTCAGGTACTCAGGGTTTTGCAGCTGCCCTTGAGGTATGGGAACGCTTAGTGTTTGAAGAAGCTGCACGTCTCTTAAGCCCCTTTTTATTAGAGAGACGCGCACAACAGATTTACCAATATCTAGTCCGACAAATCTTCCGTACATATTTTTAAGTAAATTACTTAATCTCAGCCATAAATCTAAAGCACGTCCATTTTAAAGTCAAATATGTTTATACACCCAGTGCCCTTGCAAGAGTTAATACTTCCACGCTTAAAGCGCCTGACTTTAAAAGAGTTTTTGAGCACTCGTCGCTTGTGCTACCCGTTGTGAACACGTCATCGATAAGAAGCACCGAGCATCCCCTAAAAGAGTTTTTATCCCTTACCTGAAAAGCGCCTCTAACGTTTTTCCGCCTGGCATCCTCGTCCCTTATTTCAATCTGCGGCAACGTATCGCGAATTTTAACGAGCCCCCTGTGATCGACAGGCACGCCGATCCGCCCTGCTAAATTAGCCGTGAGCACCGAAGACTGGTTGTACTCTCTGTGCCTGAGCTTCTCTATATACAGCGGAACCGGAACCAGAATATCTACATTTCCCATATCAAAGGGTAGATGTTCTATCATAATATCGGTGAGGACTTGGGCGAGTTTTAACTTCCCCTCGTATTTAAAAGCGTGCAGCATTTCCCGTATCAAGCCTTTGTAAATAGCAATTGAGCGGGACCTTTTAAAATTATACCTGCCCTTTAAGCACTTAGCGCATAAATGCGCGTTTTCAGCTTCTTGAGGGATATCTTTTGTTTGGGCCGGGCTTGAATTAAAATAACCAAAGGGGACACCGCACAGACTGCAAACAGAAAGCTCCTCCAATAAATCGAATTCTTTTTCACACCTGTTGCAAAATGTACTTCCGGCTACGGGCTGAGTCCCGCAGGAAGGACATAAATTCGGAAATAAAAGGTCGAGCATATCTAAGCTATGTTAATCAAGTAATGCATTAAACATTCCCCATCTCGAATTGCGGACAGACTCATGAAATCCAAGCTATCCCTATAGACCACTATCAAAATGAACGATGCTGCATATAGATATTTATTATACTCTCATGGGCATAATTACCGATAGATATACCTCTTCTCCCTCGGGCTTAATTACCGCCGGACTTAGCTCGTCGATAAGCCCGATCTCGACTCTATCTTCTGCAATTACCTCTAGGACATCCATTAGATATCTGGCATTGAACCCTAGCTCTATAGGGTCTCCTGAGTAACTGAGAGGTACTGTCTCCTTGGCCTCACCCACTTCGGGAGATACCGAGACAAGGATCAAAGTGTCTTTTTCGATATTAAATTTTACGCTCCTCGTTTTCTCTGAGGAAAGAATAGATACACGTCTCAGTGCGCTCAATAAGTTATCCCTTTCCAAGGAAAGCGAAAGCTTTGTAGATTCGGGAGTCACCTGTTTATAATCAGGAAAATCCGCATCTATAAGCCTTGCCACAAGTATAATATCCTCCCCTTCAGCCATGAAGAAGTTATCGCCAACCCCTATCTTTAATTTCTCTGATAGCTTAAGCACTTTTCTAAGCTCACCAACCCCTTTTTTGGGCACCACGAATCCCTTGTCGAACTTAACTTTGGTATCGATCTCTTTTTCTACGAGAGAGAGCCGGTGCCCGTCTGTAGCTACAAGCCTTATCCCCTTATCGCCGGCTTCTTCAAAATAAATCCCTGCCAGGTTTCTCCTCAGCTCATCAGGAGAAACAGCAAATATAGTTTTCGAGATCATCTCTTCAATTAAAGAGCTTTGAACTGAAAAGAGCTGATCCGAATGCAGCTCCGGAATAATCGGAAAGTCCTCACTCGGAAGCCCCGCAATTTTAAATACAGCAGATGAGGCCCTTATCTCTATCCAGTGGTTTCCTATCTCTTGAATCTCGATTTCCCCATCCGGTAGCTCCTTCACAATCTCAAAGAGCTTCCTTGCAGGTATAGCAAGGCTCCCGTCCTCCGATACCTCGGCATCGCACCATGTGCTCATAGTGGTTTCCAGATCAGTTGCAGATATTTCTATCTTGCTCTTACTGACTGTGATAAGCACATGGGAGAGAACGGGCATAGTGGCACGTCTTTCCGATATCCCCTGTACCAAACCGAGTTTCTGGGAAAAAGCTTCTGCTTGAGTCCTGAATTTCATTCTTTCTACTCCTGTGTACTAATAAGAATCAATATACTATATTAATAGTAGTATTAGTAGTAGGGTCTGTTAGTAACTTGTTTTCCATCCTAAGTATATATAAATATTAGCTTTTTTGTGTTGATAAACTTGTTCACAGTTTTAGGTGTTTATCAACATCTATCCACAGCCCGCGCCAGCTATTTGCCTTGAGGCGTTTATCCACAAATTCACCCACTGCTTTATACACCGTTTATCCACTCATTAAACTCTCTATATTTCGGGAAAGAGTTTTCACCGTGTTTGTTAAAGTTGAGTCATTTCCCATATTCTTTTCAATTTTCTTTACGGCATGGATTACCGTGGAATGGTCCTTGCCTCCGAACTTCTCACCTATCTCGGGGTAGGAAGCCCCCGTGTATCTCCTCGCGAGGAACATGGCGATCTGTCTTGGGAGGGCTATATTCTTCTGCTTCCTTTCTGATTTTAGGTCCTGAACCCTGAGCCCGCAGTAGCTCGCGACTTCCTTTTGTATGCTCTCGATAGTGAGGAATTTCTTGTCCTGTTTCTTCAGGATATTCTTAAGCACTTCTTTTGCAAGATCAAGCGAAACCTCTGTGTTAAGAAGCTTTGCGTGAGCCATTATATTAGTAAGCGTTCCCTCAAGCTCCCTAATATTCGAAGTGGTGTTTTCAGCCAGGTAGAGGGCCACTTGGTCCGGAAGAGAAAGTCCTTCTGTTTCGGCCTTGTTTTTAATTATAGCGATTCTGGTTTCAGTCTCGGGTGGCTGTATATCAGTAATAAGACCCCACTCGAACCTTGATCGCAGCCTCTCCTCCAAGTAAGACATATCCTTGGGGGATTTGTCACATGTGAGGACGATCTGTTTTTTAGATTCATATAATGTGTTAAATGTATGAAAGAACTCTTCCTGTGTGCTCTCCTTGCCAGCAATAAACTGTATGTCGTCAATCAAAAGCACATCACACCCGAAGCGGTAGCGGTTCCTGAATTCTTCCATTTTGTTTGATTTGATGCTGTTAATTACCTGGTTTGTAAAATGTTCGGCTGAAATGCAGCACACCCGCGCCATATTGGACGTGGCGTTTAAAACATAGTTCCCGATAGCGTTAATCAGATGCGTTTTACCAAGCCCTACTCCACCGTAGATAAATAAGGGGTTATAGGCTTCTCCGGGTTTCCTTGCAACGGCTGTCGAAGCAGCATGGGCGAACTGGTTGCTTGAGCCCACGATAAACCTGTCGAAGCTGTAATTCGGGTTAATAACTCCCCTGTAAAGCTCGTCGGTTTTCGAAAGTTTCCGGGCATCTGTTTTGACTGCAATTTCGGTTTTTTTACCCTCTTTAACTGCCCGGCTTTCATCGGGGGCTTCGATCATCACCGTTACTCTCTTACCGTACACCTCTTTTACCGTATCGTTAATGAATTCAAGGTAGTGGTTATTTACCCAGTCCCTGTCGAATTCGCTATTAGCTTTAAGCACGAGGCAGTCCTCGGTTTCAGACAACGGCTCAAGCGGTGCAAACCAGAAGAACACCTGAGGGTTCGATTTCTTCTTAATTCTCCGGAGCACGAGTTGCCACCGGATTTTGTCGTCTGTGGCTCTAGGGCCATCTCTTTTAACTGCAGGATTTTGCTCTAGTGCAGAAGAGCCTATAAAGTGCTCAAGACCTCTACCCTCTTCCGCTGAGTCTGAAAAAAGAGATCTTAAATCATGTTTAAGATGTAGTCTTTTAGCGGTCAATTTTACTTCTATCCTCCAAAATTAAAGACAATCCATCCACAAGTTATACACAAATGTGGATAACTTTAATCATACAATTAAATGTGTAGTTTGGCCCCACCCAGATCCGTAAGTTACATCCTAACAGATACCAAAATACGTTGTCAAGTATTTTGATTTAATCGCATGATTGCAGTGATTTGCACCGGCTAAATTTTTGGATCAGTCAGGTGTACTGAAGTAAATTCCTTGGTTCCATATAGTTAATTTGAGTACGGGAAACGGCTTATGTGCAATTTTAACTATCCGTAATCATAGGATATATTGCCATAGTTTTAGATTGAATTCATTTGCTAGGCAGTGTTACTTGCGCTCTCTAGGCCCTTTTTTTCATCGACTCGCACAAGCAAAATTGCCCCTCCGATAAAGAAAATAACGAGCATTACAATGGCGAGGCGGCTCGAGCCCATAATCTGTGATACAAGGGCAAAAGCAAGAGGCCCTACTATACCCGCAAATTTCGAGCTCATACCGTAAAACCCGAAAAACTCACAGGTTTTATCTTTCGGCAGCATGGAACCGAACAGCGAGCGGCTGAGCGCCTGTGTTCCTCCCTGCACGGTTCCTACAAGAAAAGCGAGGATCCAGAAATGCACGGCAGTCTCCATGAAATAAGCTCCGATCGTAATCCCCGTGTAAACACTTAGACCGAGCAGGATCGAATTCTTGGTTCCCAGATAAGTAGCAAGACGACCGAAGGCAAAAGTAAACGGGATACCTACGAATTGAGTCATCAATAGCGCGCCGATCAGAGACGTTTGGCCGATACCGATTTCAGCTCCGTATATTGCAGCCATTTTAATTATTGTCCCTATGCCGTCGTTATAAACCCAAAACGCAATAAGAAATAAAAATAGCTCTCTGTATTTTTTGAGCTCCCCGAACGTAAAGTAGATACGTCTGAAGGCTACCCTTAACGGGTTTACACGGGGGTTGGCATTCCCGGATTTAATCTCGGGTTCCCTCACCTTTAAAATAAGCGGTATGGTGAATAAAGCCCACCAGATCGCAACCGAGACAAAAGAAAGACGTGTGGCCAGTATCTTGTCCGGTATGAACTCGATCATCAGGATGTTTATTGCGAGCAGTATTCCTCCTCCCAGATATCCGAGCGCATATCCCATTGTGGAGACCCTGTCTATATTCTTAGGGGTCGAAACGCTTGGAAGAAGAGAGTTGTAAAATACATCCGACATAGAGAATCCCAGGTTCCCGAATATAAAAAATAAAGAGGCTATAAACCAGTCTCCCGAGGTGACGAAGTAAAGAAGGGAAGTGGCAAATATGCCTAGCGCGGCAAAAGTCAAAAGTAGTCTTTTTTTCAGTCCCGAATAGTCTGCTATCGCTCCCATGACAGGGGCCAGTATCGAAGTCAGTAACAGTGCAATTGAAAGCGTGTATCCCCAGTACACAGTTGCGGTATTCGCACCGAGTTCTGCCCCTGCGACCTGGCTGTAGTAGATAGGGAGCACTGCCGCCAATACAGTTGTAGCAAAAGCGGAGCTTGCCCAGTCGTACATACACCAGCTTATGATCTCGCCCCGCTTTCTCACTTGCATATCCGTTTCGGCCATGGGTTTTTATCTCAGAGTTCAATACAACCGATCACTGTCAACACGATGCTCTGTATTATTAACTCTATTAATAAAAAAGCCAATTAGGAAAACAAAATCATGATTTGTACAAAGAGCTCAAATCTGCCGTTTATCCCTATCGGCAATGCTTTAATATATGGGAATTTTTTGTGAAAGAAAATATGTAAAGTTATCTAAATGGTAATTATTCCCACCTAGTAACTACTTGATTTAAGTGTACGATTATGCGATACTTACAAATAAACACAGGTACTTTTTATGGAATTTCACGCAATTCGAATCACAATAGATTAAGGAGGTTTGTATGCTGAGTAAAGAGATTCAAGACGTACTTAACTATCAGATTAAAAACGAGTATTTTGCCTCTTACTCCTACCTTTCGATGGCGGCTTACTGCGAGTCCATTAATATGCATGGTTTTGCGTCCTGGCTCAGGAGGCAGAGCTCTGAGGAGCTAGCGCACGCTATGAGGCTTTTCGATTATATTATCAATAGAGACGCAAAGGTAACACTCCAGTCTATCGGTAAGCCCAATACCAAGTTCAAATCACTTACCGATATGTTCCAGCAGGTTTTGGATAACGAAAGGGAAGTTACCGGGATGATTAATAAGCTCTATGAGCAGGCGATAAATGAAAACGACCACGCAACCGCGGTAGAGCTACAGTGGTTTATTCAGGAGCAGGTAGAAGAGGAAAAGAGCGCAAGCGATATATTAGAAAAGCTAAAGATTGCAGGGAACAGCAGCTCCGCTCTACTGATACTTGACGGACAGCTTTCAAACGCTGGCGTAGCCGAAGGGGGTTAACCCCCTTCATTATGCTCAGTCGACGCGAGTATCCTGAAACTTTCCACTTTGTTTCGCGGTGATAGAAATCAAGAAGAGGTCTGCACGTAAAGTAATGAGCTATGACCCGAGTGCTTGAGTATGAGTTTGCCAGCGCTCCTATCTTTCAGTGATGAGAGTCCTGGAGTTGGCTAAAGAGGGGGGATGCTGTAATTATATGGAAACCCCTTCTTTCGGGGCAGATATTCAAGAGCCGGGGTTGGACAGCTTCTCCATTTCATATATAGGAGTCAAAAGGCAGAGTTACATATGACGCTATATCGGGCGTCTCGCAGGGAAATACGTATTTCATGAAATAACCCCTCTGAGTTTCTCGGGAACGGTTTATTGGCATCAAGAGAGGAATTGATCTTTGAGCCTTGTGGGTGGCGCCCCGAGTTTACTGCGGGAAAAGAGTTATTCTGGAGAAAAAACAGGCTCGGGGACGCACTCGGGCGGGTTAACTTAGGGGGCTTCTGAATAGAACCGCGTACGCCGATAACTTATGGCGTAACATCTTAATTTTTTCTAACATAGGGGTTTTGTGTATGCTTTATACTTAAACCTCAGCCTAGTACTGGGCTTGGGAGAGGATTACTTTGAAAAATAACAATTCCCACAGTCGCTTCAGTTACTGTATAGCAATCTTTATACTTCTAGCTCTAAGCCAGCCGCTATTTGCTCAGCAAGATTCGAGGCCCGAAAAAAAGCATTTTCTATGGAGTGTCCGGTCAAAGAGCAGTACTCTATATATACTCGGGTCCTTGCACCTTATGAATAAAGACAGCTACCCGCTCGGAGATCCATATGAGGGGGCTTTTAAGGATTCGGAAACAGTAGTGTTCGAGGTCGATCCCGGGGAATTAGATAAACCCGAGACAATAAAAATGGTCCTCTCAAAGGCTGCGCTTGAGAAAGGGAAAACACTAAGGGACGCCGTGTCGCCCAAAACATACGAGCTGGCTAATGAAGAGCTAAAGGAGCTTGGGGTAGATATAAAGATGTTCGCTAACACTAAGCCCTGGTTTTTAGCGGTATCGGCGACAATATTAAAGCTCTCCAAAATGGGCTTTAATCCGGAGTACGGGGTAGACAGATATTTTTATAAAAAGGCTCGGGACGTAGGTAAGGAGGTCAGGGGTTTAGAGACGGCTGAGTTCCAAATCGACTTAATTGCATCATTGAGCAAGGATACCGAAGACGAGGTTCTTCTCCATACGCTTAAAGACCTGGATGTAATTGAGATAGAGCTTAACAACTTAATCGACTCATGGAACAGGGGGGATGAAGATGAGTTTCAGAAATTAATTTTAAGAAGCTACGTTGAGCATCCACGGGTGTATGGGAAGCTCATAGTTAACCGTAACAAGAACTGGCTTAAAGAGATCGAGAGCTATCTCCGCGGAGATAAAAATTACCTGCTAGTTGTGGGCGCGGGTCACCTTGTGGGTCAGGAGGGGCTCATCAAGCTGCTCCGTAATAAAGGGTATAGTGTAGAGCAGATGTAGTGGGTACTGTACCCTTATCGGCTTACTTTCATCTACCATTCCATACTAAGAGGGGGTTTTTTGTAAAACCCTGTTTACGACTTCACCAAGCTCTTTTAACTTGTAGGGTTTAGCTATAAAACCTAAAAAACCATGCATCTTAAAGTCTGACATCACAGGGTTATGCGAGTAGCCGCTTGAGGCAATAGCCTTTACATCGGGGTCAATCTCAATAAGCTTCACCACTGTCTCTTTCCCTCCTATATCGCCCGGCACCGTGAGGTCAAGTATTATCAGATCGTAAAACCCGCCGTTTAGCCCTGCGACCTCGTACATACGGATGGCCTCAGAGCCGTCTTTAGCAAAAGAGACTTCATACCCCAGACTTGAAAGCATTTCTCCGGCCACCTCTCTTACAAGCTCCTCGTCGTCCATAACCAATATTCTTCCGTGTCCGCTGATATGTTGTTCCGGAGATTCCATAACGGCGCTACCGTTTCCTGATGATGCGGGCAGCAGAACTTTTATAATAGTGCCCCTGCCCGGCTCTGACTCTACGGTTACCGATCCGTCGTGCTTTTTAACGATTGAGTAGCAAGTTGCGAGCCCGAGCCCGTTCCCTTCCTGTTTTGTCGTGAAATAAGGGTCGAATACCTTTGATAGATATTCCTTAGGTATACCGACTCCGGAGTCCTGTATAGATATCATTATGTATCTTTTCCCCGAGAGATAACCGCCTTCATTCAGATTAAGGTTTTCGGCTGAAATATTTATTACTCCCCCTTCGGGCATCGCCTGTTTTGCATTAATAACCAGGTTATTGATTACCTGACTTATCTGTCCCTCGTCGATTTCAACAGGCCAAAGATCCCCAGGGATCGTGTATTCACATCTGGAATTTGACCCCCTGACTGCAAACTCAGCCGATTCTCTAAGGAGCTCATTTACATACGAAGTGGATTTAATCGGAACCCCGCCTTTGGCGAAGGTTAAGAGCTGCTGGGTCAGGTCGCGCGCGCGAAGGGACGCACGCTCGGCCTCAGATAACCTTTTCTGAAGTTTTTCCTGAGAGTCCCGATATGATTTGGCAAGAGATATGTTCCCCAGGATAGCCGTCAGAAGATTATTGAAGTCATGGGCAATACCGCCCGCAAGAATTCCCAGAGACTCCAATTTTTGAGCTCTTAGGAGCTCTTCCTCCATCATCTTCCTTTCCGTAATATCCTCATAAGTGCCCAGGAGCCCTACTACCGCCCCCGTGTCGTCGTGCAGCGGTATCTTGTTCATATCAACCCATGCGTCCTTACCCTCTGCCTGAAGCTGAGGTGTGACAATATGATATTCGGGCTTATCGTTCTCAATCACTCGCTTATCTATTTCCTCGAGAAACTCGGTTTCCTCTTTCCTCCATGCTAAGTCACAGTCCCTCTTTCCTACGATTTCCTCTGGCGATGAAATGCCGGCGTGTAAAGCAAATGTCTTGTTGCATCCCATATACCGGGAGTCCACATTTTTCCAGAAAATAGCTTGAGGTATGTTTTCCGTTACGAGTTTTAACATCTCCTGTGATTCTCTAAGCTCCGTACCCGTTCTTTTATGCTCAAGCACATTAACGAATATCTCTCCGACTATGTTTAGAAGCGATATGATGTCTTCAGGCCAAACCTTTTCATCTCTTACAGACTCGAGTCCCAGAAATCCGATTACAGTGTGCCCGAATACCATCGGGACCGTGACCATGGATTTTATTCCGGCACCGAGAAATGCCTCTTTTTCGTAAGACGCCTCTTCCGGCAGAGTTTCTACACTTGGGAAGTATATTATTTCGCCTCTCATATGACGCTCGAATAACCAGGGGAGGTTATCTGAGCTTATCTCTTTTAGATTCCCTGTCTTTGGCTCAACATTCTTTCTACGCCACTCGTGAGTACAGCTCAGGACTCCCAGGTCTTCTCTGTGCTGGAATATGTAACTCCTGTCTACATCTTCAAATTTTCCGATTACCCCAAGCGCATAGTTAACGCCCTCCCCGATCTGATCCGGCGAAAGGTTTATAAAGAGATTTGAAAGCCCCGAGATGAGTTTTTCGAACTCGAATCGGTATTTAAGCGACTCCTCCGCCCTTTTTCGCTCGGCAATTTCAAGCTCTAGCTCCTTTGTCCTTTCCCCCACTCTTTGCTCAAGCTCGTCCTGTGCTCTTTGGAGCTCTCGGTCTCTTTCTTCAATTTGTGAGAGCATTTCGTTGAATCGCTCGACGAGTATGCCGGATTCATCGTTACTCTCTTTGGTTGCCCTGATAGAGAAGTCCTTACTTTCCGATACGCGGTTTGCTATATCCGCCAGGTTCAGTATAGGCCATGATATAAGTCTCTGAAGTGCTGTCGAGAGCGTGAGTGCTACGAGGAAACACGCTAGAAATATTAAGAGAATAATAGCAATGTTCTGCCTCAGGTTGGTGTAGACCTCATTCATATCGGCGCTTACGTAAATAGTTCCGATTTTCTCATTATCCAGAGTTATCGGTAGATATATCCTCATCAGGTCGTTCTCGATATATGTCCCGGGTGGTTTTGGTTTTTCTGTAATTGTCTCGGCGGTCACAAATCTTTTGGCGGTTGTCTTTTTTCCGGATGTGCTATTTTCCTCCTTTTTGCCGTTTGTGGAATTATAAGAGGCGAATAAATCTCCTCCCCTCGTGTATATAGCGGCGGATACTATACCGGGGTTTTCCATAAGCGAAGACAATATTTCTTTTCCGGCCCCGGGGTCGCCGAACTCAAGAGCGGCAGTGCTGTTCATGCCTATTATCTCGGCAGTGCTTATAAGCTCTCTTTTCGTTTCCGAGCGGAACCTTATAAAGTCGTGGGCGATCAGCGCTATTGAGGCCAGAAATAAAGCGGCCCCGGTCGTTATAAGCACGATTAGTATCAGTTTTCTTTTAATTGATAAGTTTTTTAGAAACTGCATTTTGTCTATCCCGTCGTCCAAATTTTACCTCATCACCTCGGTAGCCAGGCTAAGGAGCTTTGAGCTTATCCTAAGACCAGCTCCCTCTCCGGCATTTAGATTTATTTCGAATCTAATTTTATTATCCACTACAACAAAGTTTATAATCACTCCTTTACGAGCGAAACCTTTTCTTTGTCCGATAGTCAAAATGTTTGATCCTTTTACTGTATTTAAGATTTCCGTATTTCTCTTTTCTTCAGAGGGGCTAATAAAAAGGATGTTACAATGCTCTAGCTCATGAAGCTCACTTACTTTCCTGACTACAATTTTGAGACCCTTAACTTCTTTACCTTTAATGTTGTTCAAGGCGTTAACCATCGGTCCTTTCCCTATAATACCCACAACGATAACATTTGAGCCCGTGGGTAAGGCATCTTCCGGCCATTCTATAAATTTTATGAACTTATGTATGAAAGCCGCCTGAACCTCATACCGGGAAACGGGCTGAGCGCATGCGTACTCTACGCCGATGAACGTTACAAAGAGTAGAAAGCTTAAAATAAGTCTAATAAATGTTCTTAACAATAGATTATCCGTGATCTCTCTGTAGTACCCTCTTATTTGAACTCCCAGGTGAGGGTTCCGAATACGCTTCTCGGAACCCTTGTAGCATTGCCAATAAATGAATCACTGAACTCAAAATGTTCTTCAATCAGGTTTTGTCCGACTACGCTTAACTCTACTCCCTCCAGGGGCTCCCACCCGAGCTTGACATCGAGCCTCGTGTAAGACGAGATATCGAGCGCAGGCAGCTTTTCCACCCAGTAGAGCGAAGTATCGAGCTCCACATTATAGGGCAGATTTATAAATGACTGAATTTTTATCTGGTTATTAGGGCTCGCGCCTTCTCTGAATCTAGGCTCGGTGTTATTGGGATCTTTCTCAAGCTCAAGCTCAAGAAATGAGTAGTTGGCGTGAAGCCTAAAGTAATCAACCGGGCTCCACTTAGTCGCTATCTCAAATCCGTAACTATCACCGTCCGGACCGTTACTGAAAAACAAGGGGACTACCAGGTGAGGTATCGGTTCGTTAACGATAAACGGCTCCCCCGGTCTCAGGGTTTCAAGGTTCTCGTAATGGTTATAGAAACCTGTTATATCGATTAAGATAGAATCTCCGGGGCGTGCCCTGTAACCTACTTCTATTGAGAGGAGGTCCTCGGTGTCAAAATCATCGCTGCCTGTAACAACAACAAGAGTTGGAAGTCTGGTATCAGGGTTTATGAATCCCTCCGCTACAAACCGGACGTCTTGTTCTGTACGAGAAGGGGTTCTCACGGCGCGTGACACAGCGGTCCATATTCTGTTATGATCGTTCACGGCCCATAGAAGTCTTGCGTCGGGTTGTATCTCAAAACCCGAAAAGTCGTTTCGCTCGAATTTTGATCCTATTGTCAGAAAGAGTTTCTCGTCTATAAGAGTAAGCTCGTCCTGCACAAAAGCGCTATATAGATTATCAGTCCTGCTGTCTTGCCCCGGATCGAATACAAAGCTCCCGTTCAGGTCTTCATTTATGACACGGTATCCGAGCCCCCATATGATATCGTGATCACTTAGAAAGTTAACATTAAATCGGTGTAGGAATTCGACGTCGAATGTCTGCCGCTTATCTTTTGTGAGTGAATCTATGTCACGGTCTACAATATCGTAATAGGTTTGGAATACGGTATTGGAGTCTTCAGAGAATGCGTGAGTCCAGCGAAGAAGCAGATCGCCCCCGGTGGTTGAGTTGTCAACCCTCGATGTTTCCTCAAAAGGCGGGAATAGAGAGGCTACTGTGAGCGAGCGTTTGGCATCTATATTATAAATATCTCCGGTGAGAGTTACCGCATCACGGTCTTTATCGTCCCAATCAACCCTGACACCGCCCCTGTAAGATTTCCAGTCGTCGTCCCCGTCTCCTCCGCTCCGGTTCTCGTGACTGCCCCGGTTGAAGAACTTTCCGTAAGCCCTGTAGAATAAATTCTCTCCGGCTTTATCCCCGTAGCGCAGACCCACAAATCCCTGCTCCACATTTCCGCCCCCTCCCTGTACAAAAACTCCCTCCGTGTCCTTTGCCTCTTTGGTAATGATATTAATTACTCCGTTTACCGCGTTTGCCCCCCATATAGCCCCTCCGGGCCCCCTTATTACCTCTATCCTGTCAATGTCCTCAAGTAACGTATCCACCTCGTCCCAAAATACTCCTGAAAAGAACGGCTCATAAACGCTCCTGCCGTCTACAAGGACCAGTAGCTTGTTTGCAAAACTGTTATTGAAGCCCCTAATGGTAACTGCCCACTCGTTTGCGCTTATCTGCGCTACTTCCACACCCGGCACTATACGCAGGGCATCGGGAATGCTCCTGACCCCGGAGCGGCGTATTTCCTCACCTGTGACTACGTATACGGCTGCCGGAGTATCGAATAACGACTCCTCTTTTTTGGAAGGCGTCGTGACTTCTATACCCATAAGCTCCTCGAGGCTGAGCTCTGTGAGGTCGGCATCGGGTTCGATGGCATCAGCTGTGCCGCCGAGCAGTAGATATGAGAGTATTATTATTAAATAAAGGTTCAGTGGTATCCTCATCATCCCCCCTCATTGTAGCTAATTATTATTTAGAAATGAACATAATAGGGAGATTTATAGAATATCTTGAAGTGTCCATTCGTGCTGTGAGGATTCGCTGTCTTAGGGCGAAAACATAAAGTTCCCTGTTTCGCCTGGGTATATGTGCCGGCGCAGATGCAGTCATAATTTATCTCCGTATGTTTTAAAAATCCTTATATCCGAGTGTGGTTAGTATTTAAAAGCAATATGTGTGCCGCATATAAACTCTGACCGAAAATTTTATAAACTACTGTATCTATAGGGGGTTTATACAAACTATCCGGTTTGTCGGGAGGGTTGAATTTTATTATTACAACAAAATTTGGCGAAATATCACAAATTTTGTTAGTCTTAATAGATATCTTACGCTGCATAGTTAATGTATTAAGCAGGTTTTGCAAGCTATTGTAAGCCCTTTAATTATTGGTACAAAGATTCCAATGTATGTATTGTGCGTCTACAAAATTATGTGCTGGAATCTATAAATGTGGTTAATCGTTGAGCAACAGTGATAAAAGTCCTAGTCGAAAACCTGGCAAAGGTATTGGATACAAAGGGTGCTTGGGTGGCCGAGTATGTCAATGATATATCAGGTACACCATGTGAGCCTACAGTGGAGGATAAAGGGCTTAACACAGATATGAAGCCGATTTTCCATATATTGCCATTAGTTAATATGGGCTCATGTTCGGCAAGACGCGATAATGTCAGCAGCACAGCACCGATTGTAGCTTAGACATGAGACTCAGAATGTATTCAGGCGTATATATAAAGTTTCCGGTAACAAAGTTACATTCTTCTGAGATTTCTGCTAGACTATAATATGTAAATATATGAATAATTATAGTTAAGAATGGCTGCGTAGAGATGCATTTACGCAGAGCTATTGCATAGAGTATGAAAGTATCATAAGCTATATTTAATAATAATTATATATTCAAATCCCCTCAGGCTCATGAATCGCGTGCTAAAAAATAAAAAGTCTACGGAGTCCTTAGGTCTAAACTACGACTGGTACCGTGAGTTATATGAATTTAGCCCTTTGATGTACTTTATCATTGATTCAGAATATCATGTTCTCTCTGTAAATAAGAAAGGCGCGGAAGTGCTCGGCTATAAACATGACGAGCTTATCGGACAGCAGGTACTTGATGTCTTTCATACCGATGATAAAAAGCTTGTACATAATCAACTCAAAAAGTGCCTGAAAGAGCCGAAGAAAATACATAGTTGGGAATTCCGCAAGATTCATAAGGACGGCAAAATGCTCTGGGTCAAAGAAAGTGCGCGAGTGATTTCAGAGAATGGCCGAAGTTTCGTATTTATAATTTGTGAAGATATTAGCGCGCAGAAAAAAGCTGAAGAGGATGTAAAAGAAAAATTGTTCGAGGTAGCCAAGAAAAACCGTTATGAGAAAATTATAAGCGCGGTTACCAGAAGTGTCCATAGCTCGATCGATATAAACGAGGTATTTGAGAACGCGGTACAGACCATACACGAGAATATAAAGAGTGCGGATATCCTCGGCATCTTCCTGGTCGAAGGACGAAACGCAGTCATAAAAGCGCATAGAGGTTACTCAGAATGGATCATAAAAAAAATAAAGGAAATACCCTACCCAAAGGGTTTTACCTGGAAAACGATCATCGACGGCGAGCCCCTTTATTGCTCTGATACGGAAAACGATACGGTTATTGGACCTGCGGGGAAGAAGGTGGGAACTAAGAGTTATGTCGCATTGCCTATTAAATTTAAGAATGAAACCATTGGGTCTATTAACATACACTCTTATAAAAAACATGCATTTAACCAAGAAGATATAAACCTGTTTAATATTGTCGCTCAGCAGATAGAGGTGGCAATTAAGAACGCAAAACAGGCCGAGGAGCTTCGAGAGTCCGAGGAGCGGTATAGAACCCTTTATGACCAATCACCTGTGGGGGTTTTTATATTCAATATGGATATGAAGATTACAGATTCCAACGAAAGACTCTCGGAAATCTTGAAATTATCCTCAGAGGACATTAGCGCGCTTGAGCTAAATGATCTGATGGATCAAAAATTTACCCATATTTTTGAAAAGACCCTCAAAGGTCACCCTGCACACTACGAAAATTTCTATCTGACCTCTAGTAACAATGTAGAGCTTTGGTTATCTGTTTCAGCGGCCCCTCTCACAGATGCGGACGGTAATATTTTGGGAGGTATGGCTGTAGTTGAGGATATAACCAGGCGAAAGAACATGGAAGAAAGGCTGAGGAAATCTCAGAAACTCGAATCTCTGGGCATCCTGGCAGGCGGAATTGCGCACGATTTCAATAATTTACTTACGTCGATAATGGGGAATCTTAGCGTGGCAAAGACCAGTGCTAAAATAGACGAGGAGCTTCGGGGATTATTCCAGGATGCTGAAGATGCAACGGACAGGGCATCGGATTTAATATCGCAATTGCTGACTTTTTCAAAAGGAGGTCCCCCGGTCAAAAAACTTGTCTCCAATGTTGGTGAATTTGTAAGTGAAATTGCGAAATTTACAGTTACAGGATCAAAAGCAAGGTGTGAATTTAATATAGACGACGATTTGTGGAACGTTGAGGTAGACCAGGGGCAATTCAGCCAGGTTATAGAGAATCTAGTGATCAATGCCCAGCATGCTATGCCCGATGGCGGGACTATTAAAATAAGCATAAGTAATACAATCATAAAAAAAACCAATAAACTTTACCTTGGTCACGGGAATCATATTATAATTACAATTGAAGATAACGGCCTTGGCATACCCGTTAAGAACCTGCATAAGATATTCGACCCTTATTTCACGACTAAGGAGAAGGGCCATGGACTCGGTCTCTTCAGCGTCTATTCGATAATTAAAAATCATCAGGGACAAATAGATGTTCAATCAAAGCCTGGCGTGGGAACTAAATTCCATATTTACCTCCCCGCCAACGAGAGAACACTCAGGAGAGTAAGCAGGCCAGAAAAGAAAATCTCTCAGGGTAAAGGCAGGATATTACTTATGGATGATGAGGAGCTGATAAAAAAAGCGACAGGACGGATGCTAAAGAAAATGGGTTATGAAGTAGAGTACGCGTCAGACGGCGTAGAAGCCATAAATAAATATGTACAGGCTAAAGACGATTCGCCTTTCGACCTCGTAATTATGGATATAACTATTCCGGGCGGCATGGGAGGCGGCGAAGCGATTAAAATTCTCAGATCAATAGACCCTGACATAAAAGCAGTGGTTTCTAGCGGATACTCTAACGACCCTGTGATGTCGGACTATAAAAAATTCGGTTTTAAAGATATTGTAAAAAAGCCTTATCGCTTAGAGGTACTCAGCGATACTATTGAGAACGCGCTTAATAGATAGACTGCTTAAACGCGGGTCTTTCTGCATTTTTACCTGAAATATTACCGGTCTAAATAAATATGGTCAGATTTAATTCAGTTCTTTCACCTAATAGTTGATGAATAGGAAAAGCCGATGTACCGCTCTATGTAGAGGTAATGATCTGTACTAATAGCCTTAAACCCCTGACTTTTATAAAGCTGCCTCGCCATGTAATTGTTGTCGATGAAGTCGGATTGTAAGCTTCCCATTTAAGTAGACAGTTTTAAAGTAGAACTTTTGGCTGTTACCTTTTCCCTGAAGAGGCTGGGAGGCAACCCTCCAAGCGACTCATGGGGACGCTGTTCATTATAACTCCTGAGCCAGTCATTTGCCATGTGTTGTGCCTGCTCAAGGCCATCAAAT